>WBZP01000197.1_pt1 | contig 14262 bp, 18 predicted proteins | sample 5204301 | NCBI WGS metagenome assembly WBZP01 (sample SAMN12412401, study PRJNA552823) | activated sludge metagenome | isolation source: activated sludge from nitrification reactor of wastewater treatment plant... | place: USA: Pennsylvania | collected 2017 | reverse complement strand
ATCGCATCGCAAGACCAGTGAAATCGCTGTCGCTCGTAATCAGGCAGAAGCCGTCGAATCTTCGTGTGTAAAGCAAGTCCATCGCATCGATGATCAGCGTGCTGTCCGTGGCGTTCTTGCCAGTTGTATAGGCAAATTGCTGGATCGGCTTGATCGCGTAGCGTTGTAGCACCTTCTTCCACGAGGAACTTGCTGGGGCCGTGAAGTCCCCATATATGCGCTTTACGGTTGCTTCCCCAAATCGTGCAATTTCCGCCAGCAACCCTTCAATGACCGCCGCTTGTGCGTTGTCAGCGTCAATGAGAACCGCCAAACGAAGAGTTGGCTCTTCGGACTCAATCCTTGCCATTAGGCGTGGGGATACCAAGATGACTCCAATCCGCTAACGTCTTTCAAAGATAGTCCTCGTACTTCGCCATCGACATCGGAATATTCGGACTCAGCGGATTGACATCCACCGTCTGGCGGCTGGGAACAACGACCAAGTCCATATCCTCCATCGGGATCGAGCCGAGCAGCGCTTCATCGCCGAGCACCATCGCCCCTGTAAAGCAGCGGCGGTTCTTGAAGCTCACCTCGATCGGACCGACATAGGGCACGGTGATCTTGTGGCCGCTGGCGAGCGTGACTTCCCGACGCTCCAGTTCCTTCAGGTCAAGCTGTATCGCAAGATGTTCCGGGATGCAAAGATGCACCGCACCCGTATCAACCAGTGCATTCACTTCGATTGGCGACAGCACATTACCAGCAGACGGATTGCGCAGTAGCAGATTGGTGCGAATGATCCCCATGCGATTCTCCATTGTCAGTTCAGTCAATTCCTGAAAGTTGGCGCTGATGGGACGGCGTTTCGACAGCGCCCCTTGTTGAACTCCGTCGAAAACCGAAGCACTGACTCAGGCATGATGCTTGCGCCCAAGTCCTTCGGCGATAAAGGTCAGCATCAGGGTATTTAGCGAAACCCCTTCGGCCTTGGCGCGCGTTGCCAGTTGCGCGAGGATGGTCTTCGGCACGCGCGCGACGAACTTGCCTGACGCGACACCGCCGCTGTTGGGCGCCGGCACCGGCAACCCATTTGCCTTCAGCGCGGCAATGGTCGCCAGCAGGGCATGATGCCCGTTGGCGATGGCTTCCTCGACCGTTTCGCCGCCGGATAGGCACTCTGAAAGATCGGGGAACGCAATCAGAAAGCCGCCACCCTCGGCCGTCGACAGCCGGCGAATCTCGAAGGGATAGTCGTCGAAACTTTTCACGAATCAGTCTCCTTTCACCAAGGTCACGAACTTCTTGACGTAGATCGGCTTGATCGGGCGACGCGCCGGCACGGGTAACGTCTTGCCATCTCCCCTGACGAAGGCGCAACGGTTGCTGCCCTCTTGCCGCCAGTCGACGCCGTATTGCCGCGCCACGGTCTGCAATTGTTCGATGGGCCAGTTCAGCGCTTGCCGCCCCATCGCGTCGAGCAGCTTCGCGGCCGTAGTCATGAAACCAAAGTGTTACCGGTAACATCATTTGTCAAGAACGTTCAATTCCCCGTGATCCAGTTCGGTTTGCGCTTTTCCAGAAACGCGCTCATGCCTTCGCGCCCCTCGTCGCTGCCGCGCAGCCGTGTGATGCGTTGCGCCGTGTCTTCGACGACTTCCGGCGTGAGCGGCTTCCAGGCCACGGCCGCGATCAATCGCTTGCACTCGGCCAGCGCCCGCGGCCCGTTCCTCAACAGTGCATCGACCACCTCGCCGACAGCCTCGTCGAGTGCGGCCTCGTCCGCGACCATTTCATGCAGCAGACCGATGCGGTAGGCTTCGGCCGCCGAAAAACGCTCCGCGGTCAGCATGTAGCGGCGCGCATAGCGTTCGCCGATGGCCGCGATGACATGCGGGCTGATCGCGGCCGGGATGATGCCCAGCTTGACTTCGGTCAGCGCAAATTGCGTGTCGAAGGTGGCGATTGCCACATCGCAGCAGGCCACCAGCCCGACGCCGCCGCCGTAGGCCGGACCCTGTACGCGGGCGATGGTCGGCTTCGGGCACTGCGCCAGCTTGCGCAACATCTCGGCCAGCGCCCGCGCATCGCGCAGGTTCTCTTCATTGCCGTGGCTTGCGGCGCGCTTCATCCAGTTCAGGTCGGCGCCGGCGCAGAAGCTCTTGCCGGTGCTCGAAATCACCAGTACGCGCACCGCCGGCTCGGCCGTCATCTGGTCGACGGCCGCCGCCAGTTCGCCGATCAGCACATCGTCGAAGGCGTTGTGCCGATCGGCGCGATTGAGGGTGATGATGCCGACGCCGGCGTCGATTTCGGTGAGGATGGACTGGTACATGGGAACCTCGTTTCCTGCCACGGGGATCGGCGACAACGCGGAGGAAGGCGCTTGCCTGGGGTGCTTCCTCTGTGAGCTCCGTTTCCTCTGTGGCGAAGGGTTTTACATGCGGAAGATGCCGAACTTGGTCGGCGGAATGGGAGCATTCAATGACGCCGAAATGCCCAGACCCAGCGTGCGCCGGGTCTGCGCCGGGTCGATCACACCGTCATCCCAGAGCCGCGCCGTGGCGTAGTAGGGATGACCCTGGGACTCGTACTGCTCGCGGATCGGGGCCTTGAAGCGCTCCTCGTCGTCCTTGCTCCATTGCTTGCCGGCGGACTCGATGCCGTCGCGCTTGATGGTGGACAACACCGACGCCGCCTGTTCGCCGCCCATCACGCTGATTCGCGCATTCGGCCACATCCACAGCATGCGCGGGCTGTAGGCGCGGCCGCACATGCCGTAGTTGCCGGCGCCGAACGAGCCGCCGACGATCATCGTGAACTTCGGCACCTGCGCCGTGGCCACGGCGGTGACCATCTTCGCGCCGTCCTTGGCGATGCCGCTGTTCTCGTACTTGCGGCCGACCATGAAGCCGGTGATGTTCTGCAGAAACAGCAAGGGAATGCCGCGCTGGGCGCACAGCTCGATGAAGTGCGCGCCCTTCTGCGCCGATTCGCTGAACAGGATGCCGTTGTTCGCAACGATGCCCACAGGATAACCGTGCAGCCGGGCGAAGCCGGTGACCAGCGTGGTGCCGTAGCGCGACTTGAATTCGTCCAGGCGCGACCCGTCGACCAGCCGGGCGATGACTTCGCGCACGTCATAGGGCTTGCGGGTATCCACCGGGATCACGCCCCAAAGCTCCGCCGGGTCGTAGAGCGGCTCTTCCGGCGCGACGATGTCGAGAGACACCGGTTTCTGCCAGTTAAGGTTGCCGACGATGCGGCGCGCGATCGACAGCGCGTGGTGATCGTTCTCGGCCAGATGGTCGCAAACGCCCGAGACGCGCGTATGCACGTCGCCGCCGCCCAGGTCCTCGGCGCTGACCACTTCGCCGGTGGCGGCCTTGACCAGCGGCGGGCCGCCGAGAAATATCGTGCCCTGGTTCTTGACGATGATCGACTCGTCGGACATCGCCGGCACATAGGCGCCACCCGCCGTGCAGGAACCCATGACGACGGCGATCTGCGGAATGCCCAGCGCCGACATGTTGGCCTGGTTGTAGAAAATGCGGCCAAAGTGGTCGCGATCGGGAAACACCTCGTCCTGCGTCGGCAGGTTGGCGCCGCCGGAGTCCACCAGGTAGATGCAGGGCAGCCGGTTCTGCTGGGCGATTTCCTGTGCACGGAGATGCTTCTTGACCGTCAGCGGAAAGTACGAGCCGCCCTTCACCGTCGCGTCGTTGGCGACGATCATGCACTCGACGCCCCTGATCCGGCCGATGCCCGTCACCAGACCGGCGGAGGCGACATCCCGGCTGTACATGCCATAAGCGGCCAGCGCCGAGAATTCGAGAAAGGCCGCGCCGGGATCGAGCAGCGCGTTGATGCGCTCCCTGGGCAGCAGCTTGCCGCGCGCCTTGTGCTTGGCCGCGGTTTCCGGCGAGCCACCGGCCGAGACGGCGATGGTCTTCTCGCGCAGGTCGGCGACCAGCGCGCTCATCGCCGCCGCATTGGCCTTGAATTCCTCGCTGCGGGTGTTGAGCTTGGATTTGATGGCGGACACTAGAACCCTCCCGTAGCCAACCACTTGTCGATCTGCGGCAGGCGATCGGCGCCCCAGAAGGGTTCGCCGTCAACCAGGAAGTAGGGCGCACCGAACATGCCCTTTGCAATCGCTGATTCGGTCTCCTGCTTCAGCCTGTCCTTGATCTCCGGAGTCGCAATCGCCGCCGTGAAGGCCTCGCGGTCAATGCCCAGATCGCCCGCGATGTCCAGCACCACCGGCAACTCGCCGATGTCGCGGCCGTCGACCCAGTAGGCGCGAAACACCGCATGGGCGAACTCCCTCGCCTTGGCGCAATCCTGCCCGTGCAGCCAGTAGTAGCCGCGCGCCGCCACCAGCGTGGCGAGCGGAAACTTGGGCGGGTACTTGTAGGGAATGCCGAGAAAGCGCGCCGAACGGTCGAAGTCGCGCTTGCTGTAGTCGCCCTTCAGCGGTGTCGCGACCAGCAGCGGCAGTCCCGAGGCCTTGAAAGCCGCGCCGAGCAGCATCGGCCGCCACTTGACCTGGCGGCCGTGCTTCGCCGCGAGAGCGTCGATGCGTTCGCTGGCCAGGTAGGAATAGGGCGAGGAAAAGTCAAACCAGAATTCGATCGGCGGTTTGTTCATTCACTCCTCCGGATAGTGTTGGTAGCTCATACCTCGATTCATGTCGAAACAACGCGGCCTGCTCCTGAATACTCCACTCCAGCCAGCGTCCATGCGGACTGCCGGGTCGGATTTCATCGTCAATGGACCGCCAGAGCGCAGCCGCACTCGCCGGCGACCTGCTTCAAGGCCTTGTCCAGAGTCCACAGTTGCAGACGTCCGATCATTGCGGCGGCAAGTAGATGGCTATCGACGTAGCCGAGGCCACGGCCGGCCAGATTGCGTTCGGCGATCAGATGCATCACTTCATCATGGCTTGCGCAGCGGCAACGACGCAACAGGTTGATCATGCCAAGTTTGGTCTGGCTGATGCCGCCGAGCACGATCTCCCCGATCACGTAGTCGTGCATCACGACGTCTCCCAAGCTCAGATGATCGACGATGGGCGCATCCCTGCGGCACAGATAATCCACCCAGACCGACGTGTCGGCGAGGATTCTCATGCATGTGCCTTCGAGCGCTTCCTGGCCCGATAGGGCGCCGCTTCCGGCTCCGATACGAAGTGGGGCGGTCGGCGGCGGGGCGGGGCGACGACATCGCGTTCTGTACCAGCGAGCAATGCCAGCCGCTGGGAAGCAAGCCGATGCCGCATTTCCAGCAGGGCTTCGCGCAGCAAACGGGAGCGGTCGCGGATGCCACTCAACTGCTCGACATCGGCAAGCAGGTCGTCATCCAGGGTGACGGTGGTTCTCATTGGATTCTCCGGGACAGGGTACTGGCATCAAATATAGCACCAAACGATGCGGATTACGATGCGATCGCCAGCGATCGTCCAATGACCAGCCGCTGGATGTCCGAAGCGCCTTCGTAGATCTGGCAGACGCGCACGTCGCGGTAGATGCGCTCCACCGGGAAATCGCTGACATAGCCATAGCCGCCGTGTATCTGTATGGCATCGGAGCAGACCCTCTCGGCCATCTCGGACGCGAACAGCTTGGCCATCGAGGCCTCCTTCAGGCAGGGCCGTCCGGCGTCGCGCAGGGCGGCGGCATGATGCACCAGTTGCCGCGCCGCTTCGATCTGCGTCGCCATGTCGGCGAGCCGGAAGTTCACCGCCTGATGCTCGAAGATCGGCTTGCCGAAGCTCTCGCGCTCACGGGCATAGTTCAGCGCCGCCTCGAACGCGGCGCGCGCCATGCCCACCGCCTGAGCGGAAATGCCGATGCGGCCGCCTTCGAGGTTTGACAGGGCGATGCGATAGCCCTGGCCTTCGCCGCCCAGCAGGTTTTCCGCCGGGATGCAGCAGTTCTCGAACAGGATCTGCGCCGTGTCCGAGGCATGCTGGCCGAGCTTTTCCTCGATCCGCGCGACGATGTAGCCCGGTGCGTCGGTGGGCACGATGAAGGCCGAAATGCCTTTCTTGCCGGCGCCCGGATCGGTCACCGCGAAGACCACGGCGACCTGGGCATGCTTGCCGGTGGTGATGAACTGCTTGACGCCGTTCAGAACCCAGTGCTCGCCTTCCCGGACTGCTTTGGTACGGATCGCCGCGGCGTCGGAACCGACATGCGGCTCGGTCAGGCAGAAGCAGCCCAGCCATTCGCCGCTGGCGAGCTTCTTCAAATATTTCTCTTTCTGCGCGTCGGTGCCGAAGGCATTGATCGGGCCACAGACCACCGAGTTCTGCACACTGACGACGGTCGAGATGGCGCCGTCGCCGGCGGCGATTTCCTCCAGCGCCAGGGCCAGCGAGACGTAGTCGAGCCCCGCCCCGCCCCATTGCTCGGGCACCACCATGCCGCAGACGCCCAGTTCGCCGAGCTGCCGCAACTCCTCGCGCGGAAAATGCGCCGTTCGGTCCCATGCCGCGGCCTGCGGCGCGAGCCGCTCGCGCGCAAAATCGCGCAGCATGTCGCGGATCTGTTCCTGCTCGGGCGTCAGCAGCATGATCAGCAGAGTTCGATGCCGACCGCGGTGGCCTCGCCGCCGCCGATGCACAGGCTGGCCACACCGCGCTTCTTGCCATGGGCTTTGAGCGCGCCGATCAGCGTGACCATGATGCGCGCGCCGGAAGCGCCGATCGGATGCCCCAGCGCGCAGGCGCCGCCATGTACATTGACTTTCTCGTGCGGCAGCTTGAGATCGTGCATCGCCGCCATGGTGACCACGGCGAAGGCTTCGTTGATCTCCCACAGGTCGATGCTGTCGACGCTCCAGCCGTTCTTCGTCAGCAACTTCTTTATCGCACCAGCCGGCGCGGTCGTGAACAGGCCCGGCTCCTGGGCGAAGGTGCTGTGACCGACCATCGTGGCGACGGGCTTGAGACCTAGCCTGTCGGCCGTCGAGCGGCGCATCAGCACCAGCGCGGCGGCGCCGTCGGATATCGATGAGGAGTTGGCGGCGGTTACCGTGCCGCCCTTGCGGAAGGCCGGCTTGAGGCCCGGAATCTTGTCGAGCTGCGCCTTGAAGGGCTGCTCGTCCTTATCCACCACGACATCGCCCTTCCGGCCGGACACCGTGACCGGAGCGACCTCCCATTCGAAGCTGCCATCGGTGTTGGCCGCCTTGGCGCGCGTGGTCGAGGCAATCGCGAACTGGTCCTGCGCCTCGCGGCTGAAGCGGAAGCTGGCGGCGCAGTCTTCGGCGAAGGTGCCCATCAGCCGGCCTTTGTCATAGGCGTCTTCGAGGCCGTCGAGAAACATGTGGTCCTTGACTTCGCCGTGGCCGAGACGGTAGCCGCCGCGCGCCTTGGGCAGCAGATAGGGCGCGTTGCTCATGGATTCCATGCCGCCGGCCACCATGACCTCGACGCTGCCGGCCAAGAGCATGTCATGCGCGTACATCGCGGCGCGCATGCCGGAGCCGCACATCTTGTTCACCGTGGTGCAGCCGGCCGCCAGCGGCAGCCCGCCACCGAGCGCAGCCTGGCGCGCCGGCGCCTGTCCCTGGCCGGCCGGCAGTACGCAGCCCATGATCACTTCATCGACCTGTTCGGGCTTCAGCCCGGCGCGCGCCACTGCGGCCTTGATCGCGACACTGCCCAATTGGGCACAGTTCAGCGCGGCGAAGTCGCCCATGAAACCGCCCATCGGAGTGCGGGCGGCAGAGGTAATGACGACGGGATCATGCATGATGGTTTCCTTTCAGTTCAAAACGGAAAGCGCCTGCTCGTAGCGTTCGGCGATATGCTCGGGAGCACTGAGGGTCAGGCCCAGGTCGCGCAGCAGGCCGTCCTTGAGGCCGTAAATCCAGCCATGTATCGTCAGGTCCTGGCCGCGCTGCCAGGCGTCCTGGACAACAATGGTGCGGGCGACGTTCTGCACCTGTTCGAGCACGTTGAGTTCGCACAGCCGGTCATGGCGCCTGTCTTCGGGCAAGCCGTCGACGCGTGCCTGGTGCTTGACATGCACATCCTGCACGTGATGCAGCCAGAGGTCGGCAAGCCCGACGCGCTGTTTCTGGAGGGCCGCCAGCACACCGCCGCAGCCGTAATGCCCGACCACGATGATGTGCCTGACCTTGAGCACATCGGTGGCGAACTGAATCACCGAAAGGCAGTTGAGGTCGCTGTGCACCACCACGTTGGCGACATTGCGGTGTACGAAGACCTCTCCCGGCAACAGGCCGACGATCTGGTTGGCGGGCACCCGCGAGTCCGCGCAACCGATCCACAGGTATTGCGGCGTCTGCAGGTGGGACAACTGCTTGAAATAATCGGGATCGACGGCGCTGATCTGCTGCGCCCAGGCGCGATTGAAATCGAACAGGTGAAACAGGTTCTGGTCGCTGGCCTTGTCTTCCGACCAGTTATCGAGGTCGAGGGCGAGAAACTGGGTGCCCTCGATCGGGGTCTGGTAATAGGCGGGCGCCTCGAGGAAACCCAGCTCGCGATACAGCTTGACCGCGATGCGCATGGTCGGCAGGGTATCGAGCAGGATCTTGCGATAGCCGATCTGCTGCGCGGCGCGAATTGCCGCGAGGGCCAGCAGGCGGCCGACGCCCAGGCCGCGCTGTGCCGGATCGACATACAGGCGCTTGAGTTCGCAGATGCCCTCGGCAAAGGGCCGGATGCCGACACAACCGACGCCCTTGCCTGCGATCTCGGCGAAGAACAGGCGGCCCTGCGGCGCCACGTAGCGGCCAGGCAGCGTCGCCATTTCTTCATCGAAGTCCTGATAGCTCAGGTCGACCCCGAGCCAGGCGGCATAGTTGCGAAAGAATTGGCGCACCTGTTCGAGTTCCTCGCTGTCGCCGGCGGTGAGGACACGCAGTTTGGGCGCGGTGGCGTCGTCGGTAACGCCGGCGCGAGCGGAATCTGGCAAATGTTCAGACATGGATGATGGACCGGTTGGGGGTGATGGCGGACATGACCTCTGGCGTCACACCGGCCATGGCAATGGGTAAGCCACAATCAGCTCGCGCGCCTTGGCGCGGACCGCTTCCGGCAAGGCACAGGCCTTGCGCGCCTGCGCGTCACAATGGACGCCAATCAGCAGCGTCACGGCGGAGACATCGCCGGTATCGGCGTTGCGCATTTCGTGAAAGAAGACCAGCTTTTTTTCGCCGGCCGAAACCATGCCCGTATTCACGGTCACGGTGTCGCCGGCATGCAGTTCGCGCTGGTAGCCAATGCGCTGGTCTACCGCCGCCATACCGCGATGGTGCTTGCGCAGGAAGGCAGCGCTCATTCCGAGGTAGGACATCAGGTTCCAGGTGGCCTCGTCGAACTTGCCCACGTACCACATGACGTTCATGTGGTTCATGTGATCGCAATGCCACGGATAGACGGCGCCGCGATAGGTTTCCAGCAAGCCCATTTACGCTGGCCTCAGACGTTGAAGATCAGGCAGGTGGTAGAGGCATGGGCGTAAAGCGTGCCGTCGGCATCGACCAGCTTGCCTTCGGCCGTGCCGATCTGCTTGCCGACGTGGATCACGCGGCCTTCGGCCCGCACCGGACCGGCCCGGTCGGTCAATGCACGAATGTAGTTCACCTTCAGTTCGAGGGTGGTATAGCCTTGGCCGGCTTCGAGCGTTGACTGGATGGCGCAGGCCACGCAGGAATCGAGCAGCGTGGCGTGGAAACCGCCATGCACCGAACCGATCGGGTTGTAGTGCCGATGCTGCGGCGTCCCCTGGAACACCGCGCGCCCTTTTTCCGCCTCGATCAGGTAGAAACCCAGCGTGTCGGTGATCGGCGGGCGCGGCAACTCGCCGGCAATCATCTTCTGGAACAACTCCAGCCCCGAGCATTCGCGCAGGTTTTCCATGCTTAGACCGCCGACACTGGTGGAGCGGGCCAGCACTTCGTCCATCCGCTTCTGCCAGTCCTCGCGTCGCTGCTGACTTGATGCCGCACTCATCACATGGTCTCGCCGTAAAGTTCGCGGCCGATCAGCATGCGGCGAATCTCCGAAGTCCCCGCGCCGATCTCGTACAGCTTGGCGTCGCGCCACAGGCGGCCGGCGGGGTACTCGTTGGTGTAGCCGACGCCGCCCAAGGCTTGGATCGCCTCGCCGGCCATCCAGGTGGCCTTCTCGGCCGAGTAGAGGATGGCGCCGGCCGCGTCCTTGCGCAACTGTCGTGAATGATCGCCCCTGTCGCAGGCCTTGCCCACGGCATAGACGTAAGCGCGGCAAGCCTGCCAGGTGCTGTACATGTCGGCCAGCTTGCCCTGCATGAGCTGAAATTCGCCGATGCTCTGGCCGAACTGCTTGCGCTCGTGGATGAAGGGCAGCACGACATCCATGCAGGCGGCCATGATGCCCAACGGTCCGCCGGAAAGCACTGCGCGTTCGTAATCGAGCCCGCTCATCAATACCCGGGCGCCGTTGCCCTCGCCGCCCAGCACGTTTTCCGCCGGGACTTCGCAGTCGTCGAAGAACAGCGGATAGGTGTTCGAGCCGCGCATGCCCAGCTTGTCCAGATGCGTTCCCCTGGAAAAGCCCTTGAAGCCCTTTTCGATGATGAAGGCTGTCATGCCGCGCGGCCCCGCGGCGGCATCGGTCTTGGCGTAGACCACCAGCGTGTCGGCATCGCCGCCGTTGGTGATCCACATCTTCGAGCCGTTCAGGACGTAGTGGTCGCCCCTGTGCTCGGCGCGCAATTGCATCGACACGACGTCGGAACCCGCATTGGACTCGGACATGGCCAGCGCGCCGACATGCTCGCCGGATATCAGCTTGGGCAGGTATTTTGCCTTCTGTGCCGCGCTGCCGTTGCGCCGCACCTGGTTGACGCAGAGGTTGGAATGCGCGCCATAGGACAGGCCGACCGAGGCCGAAGCCCGCGAGATCTCCTCCATCGCGACGATGTGCGCCAGATAGCCCATCTGGGTACCGCCGTATTCCTCCTCGGCGCTCATGCCGAGCAGACCCATGTCGCCGAATTTTCGCCACAGGTCGGCCGGGAACAGATTGTCGCGGTCGACCTGCGCGGCGCGCGGCGCGATTTCCTTGGCGGCAAACGCGCTGACGCTGTCGCGCAGCATCTCGATGTCTTCGCCGAGGTCGAAATTCAGTCCGATCATTGCCGGGTCTCCTCTATGTCAGCCGGTGACAGGTTCAAGCCTTGTCGTGCATGGTCATCAGCGTCTGCTGCATGGTCGCGCAATGCGTGGCATGGCCGTTCTTGATCGCATAGACCTCGCCGCGCGTAATGACGAGATTCCGGCCGGACTTCAGCACCTGACCCTCGGCGACCAGGAGCTCGCCGTCGGCGGGCGCCAGCAGATTGAGCTTGAACTCCACACTCAACACATCGGAGCCCTTGGGCATCAGGGTGTAACCGGCGTAGCCGCCGGCACTGTCCACGATCGTGCTGGTGATCCCGGCATGAAAGTAGCCCTTCTGCTGGGTCAGGTCGTCGCGAAAGGGCAACCGGATTTCGCAGTGGCCGGGAGCCAGCGCCGTCATCTCGGCGCCGATCAGTTTCATCACCTTCTGCCGGGCGAAGCTTTGTCGCACCGTGGCTTCCCAGTCCGGGTCGCGCGGTTCCAAGATCCTGCTGGCGGGGCGAGCGGTGTGGGGCATTGTTCCTCCTGCGGATAGCGCACATGGTAGTTGACGTTGACGTCAACGTCAACTACCGGAGCGCTGTCGTGTTCGGCGCCCGGATTCGGGCTTGAGCGCCCCGGAATTCAGGATCCCGCGCCATTGCCGCTCGAAGCGGGCGATTTCCTTGAGTACGGCCTGGATGTCATCGCGCTGTTGTTCGAGGGCGGCGCGCCGCTTCGCCAGCACGTCGAGACCGGACAGCAGTTGCGAGGACTCGTCCTGCGCCGTGTCGTACATGTCGATCAGGTCCTTGATCTCCGCCAGCGAAAGGCCGAGTCGCTTGCCGCGCAGGGCCAATTTCAAACGGGCCTGGTCGCGTTTGCTGTAAATACGGCTACCGCCCTCGCGCGCCGGAGACACCAGTCCGTGGGATTCCCAGTAGCGAATGGCGCGCGTCGTCACGCCGAAAACGCGCGCCAATTCGGTGATGGTTTGAGTTTCGCTCATGATCGCGGGCCGCCGCGCGGTCAATGCTGCACTGCGCGCAAGACCCTGAAAATTGGATAAAATGGAAAGCCGTTTCTTGACAAGTTAAGCAGATTTCTCCGACCGATGCAAAGAGACTTGGTTTGAACGCGCCGATTGCCTATCCCAGCGAGACCTCGCCCCCACCCGGCGTGGCGGTGCCCGTGGTTCCCGGCATCGAGTGGCTGTGTATGCCGTTGCCGTTTGCGCTGAACCATATCAATCTGTGGCTGCTGCGGGACGGCACGGGCTACGCGGCGGTCGATACCGGCTTTGCACTGGATCCGGTCAAGGCGGCGTGGCGCCTGGCACTGGTTGAACGGCGCCTGACGCGCTGCATCGTCACGCATTGTCATCCCGACCATCTCGGCCTGGCCGCCTGGCTGGAACAGGAAACCGGCTCGCCGCTGTGGATTTCGCAAGGCGAATACCTGGCGGCGCACATGATGGCGGAACAGATCGCCGGCTACGCGATCAGTTCGATGGTCGAGTTTTTTCGCCGCCATGGCCTCGACCAGGCGCGCATCGACGGCCTGATCGCGCGCGGCAATGGCTACAAACGGGGTGTCCCGGCGATCCCCGCAACCTATCGGCGAATCTTCGACGACGAGGTATTGCGTATCGGCGACCATGACTGGCGCACCCTGGTCGGCCACGGCCACGCACCCGAACACATGAGCCTGTATTGCGCGGAACTGGGCGTGCTGATTGCCGGCGACATGCTGTTGCCGCGCATCTCGACCAATGTTTCGGTCATGGCCTGCACCCCCCACGCCGATCCGCTCCGGCTGTTCCTCGATTCCATCGACCGCTTGCGCGCGCTGCCGGCCGACACCCTGGTGCTGCCGTCGCACGGCTGGCCATTCCGCGGCCTGCACGCCCGTGTCGACGAATTGCACACGCATCATGCCGAGCGCTGCGAGGTGCTGCTCGCGGCCTGCCGCGGCGAGGCGCACAGCGCCGCCGATCTGATCGGAGTATTGTTCGGTCGCGATATCCCCGACGCGCACCAGACCATGTTTGCCATGGGCGAAGCCATTGCCCACCTGAATTACCTTGAACACGCAGGAAAAATGCAGCGCCTCGAAACGAGCGGTACCACTCAATACATCAGTTAACCGAAGGAGTCACCATGTCTGCCCCCGAAACGAAAGCATTGCCCGATCCCAAGGAAATTGCCAAGACTTATGCCGAAGTGGCCCAGCGCGCCTCGACCTTGATCCAGGACCACATCCAGCGCCAGATGAAGAAGGGGGTTTCGGTGCCGTCCGACGACCTGGGAATCGCCAAGGCCTTCATGGACATGACCGAGAAGATGCTGGCCAACCCGCAGAAGATGATCGAACAGCAGATGAACCTGATGTGGGACTATTTTTCGCTGTGGCAGCACTCGATGATGCGCGCGGCGGGCATGGAAGGCGCGCCGGTAGCGGCGCCGAAAAAGGGTGACAACCGCTTCAAGGACGCGCATTGGGACGACCATTTCCTGTTCGATTTCATCAAGCAGAGCTACCTGATCACCGCCGGCCATCTGCACAGCGCCGTCGGCAAGGTGGAAGGCATGGACGAGGTCGCCAAGAAGAAGGTGGACTTCTTCACCCGTCAGTTCATCGAGGCGCTGGCGCCGACCAACTTCGCCGCGACCAACCCGGAAGTGCTGCGCGAGACCGTCAAGACGCACGGCCAGAACCTGCTCAAGGGCTTCAACAACCTGCTGCGCGACATCGAGGCCGGCGACGGCGAACTGCGCGTCAAGATGGCCGATACCAGCGCCTTCCAGATGGGCAAGAACGTTGCCACGACAAAGGGCAAGGTGATCTTCCAGAACGAGATGATGCAGCTGATCCAGTTCATGCCGACGACCAAGGAACAGTTGAAGCGCCCGATGCTGATCGTCCCGCCCTGGATCAACAAGTACTACATCATGGACTTGCGCGAGAGCAACTCCTGGATCAAGTGGTGTACCGATCAGGGCCATACCGTGTTCGTCATCTCCTGGGTCAATCCGGACGCCAAGCTCGCCAAGAAGAGCTTCGACGCCTACATGGCCGAAGGCGCGCTGACGGCCCTCGACATTGTTTGCGAACAGACTGGCGAAAAGGAAGTCAACACGATCGGCTACTGCCTCGGCG
>WBZP01004636.1_pt1 | contig 14264 bp, 15 predicted proteins | sample 5204301 | NCBI WGS metagenome assembly WBZP01 (sample SAMN12412401, study PRJNA552823) | activated sludge metagenome | isolation source: activated sludge from nitrification reactor of wastewater treatment plant... | place: USA: Pennsylvania | collected 2017 | reverse complement strand
TGGATCATGGGCGATCACGTCATCCCGCCCAAGCGGCTCGAGGACGGCCACGTCATCCAGGTGTTCGGGGTGCCCAACATGCGCACGGTGCTGCACTGCCTGCCGCCCCGCGACTGGACCGAGCCCGTCCTCATGGGGCTGGGCATGATCTACACGGCGATGCCGGTGACCAACGCCGTGCCCGCCGTCGTCGCCGCCCCGCCGGGCATCGTGACACTGGCCGACCTGCCGCCGGTCACCGGCCGCTTCGCCCCCTGACGCCGAAACGCACGAACAGGCGCAACAGGGCGAGTGGCGGCCCGGGTCAAGAAAGCCGTTGTGTCGCAGCGGAATCGGTAGGCACCTGGACGGCCACCGCGAGTGCGCCCGCCCCGACGTGCAGGGCCAGCACCGGACCCAGTTCGGTGACGATCGCCGGTGGGCAGGCCGGCAGTCGTTGCGCGAGGGAGTGGGCGATCTCGGCGGCCCCACCGGGGTCGGCGACATGATGCACCGCAAGCGCCGCGGCGCTGTCGCCGACCACGCCGCAGACCTGATCCAGCATCGTGGCCACCGCCTTGCTGGCCGTGCGTACCCGCTGCGCCAGCACGAGTTTCCCGTTGTCGAGCCGCAGCAGCGGCTTCAGCGAGAGCGCGGTGCCGAGCCAGGCCGCCGCACCGCCGAGGCGGCCACTGCGCCGCAGGTTGTCCAGCCGCTGTACGACGATGTAGGCGTGGGTGCGACCGACCGCCGCGCGGGCCGTATCGACCACGGTGTGCAGGTCGGCTCCGGTGGCGGCCGCACGCGCCGCGGCCAGGGCGATGAAGCCCGTGCCCATCGCGGCGGATTTCGAATCCACCACGGCGACCGCGTCGCCCAGCTGACGGGCCGCCTCCTCGGCCGCCGAACACGTGCTCGACAACGCCGCCGATAGATGCACACCCAGCACGCCGTCGCCGCGGCTGGCGGCCAGCGCCCGCGCGTAGGCCCCGCTCAGCTCGGCGGGTGTCGCACCGGCCGTGCTGGCCTGGCGGTCGTGGATGTCGAGCGGGATGTCGTCGACCCCGTCGCGCAGGTCGGCGCCGTCGACCAGGACGTGCAGCGGCACCACCCGGATGCCGTTGGCGGCCGCCAGGTCGGCGGGCAGTCGGGCACTGGCGTCGGTGACCACCACGACGGGCACGTCAGGCACCCCGGCCCCGGGACACGACCCCGGCCTCGGCCAGCGCCGTCAACATCGACTCGGCCACGTTGCGATGGGCGGCGAAGTTCCAGTGGATGCCGTCGGGGTTGCCGCGGCCGGCGTACATCTCCTCGGCGACCGCGGCTTTGAGATCGACCAGTGGAACATCGTGTGCCGCCGCCCATTCCGTGATCGCCACCACGGTGCCGTCGCGTCCGTGATGCGCCCGCCCGTAGGTATCGGCGATGTGCACGCTCGGCAGCGAAGCCACCACGGGTATGCCTGGCCTGTTGAAATCTATTGCCGATCGGGTCATTTCGAGGTATTCGGCGGTGAGACGCGGCGGCAGCGCCGCGCGGGCGGTCGGCGAGAGCCGCGGTTGCAGCCAGCCGTAGCCGTCGCGCACCCACCGGCGCAGCGGCGCGGGGCGCACATACCGGATCAGTTCACGCACCGCGGTGGGCAGCGGCGACGGCAGTGAATCCATGCCGCAGGTCGCGAAGACCACCGCGCCGGCGTGCCGCAGCGCGGCCCACGAACGCGGGTCCTGGGTGGCCGCCCACCACACGTCGCGGCAGGTCCAGCCGATTCGCCCGATCAGTTCCAGCTTCCAACCCAGTTGCTCGGCAACGATATTCGGCCAGATGCGCGGATCGTCGGACGGCAGCCCGCCGGTCGGTCCGTAGTAGGACAGCGAATCGCAGAACACCAACAGCGTCGGGGGCGCCGTGTCCTCGGGCACCTCAGAGGACATCGTTGGCGACCTGCGCGGAGGCGTTCCACACGTCCAGTCGCCACTTGATCGCGGCGAAGTCGAATGGATCGGCGGCCACCGGGGAGTGTCCGGACAGCTGCACCCAACTGGCATTGCCCATTCCCCCCAGGACCGGCCAATTGTCCACCGGGATGCCCAGCAGCGCCGCGGTCAGCGCGGCGATCAACCCACCATGGGCCACCAGCACCACCGGCCGGTCCGACTCGTCGGCACCCCATTCCGGTTGGCTCACAACGAGTTCGGCGACCAGCGGCATACTGCGCTGTGCGACGTCGACGCGGCTCTCCCCGCCGTGCGGCGCCAGTCGGGCATCGTCCCGCCACGCCAGCCGGGCACCCGGAGCCAGGGTGTCGACCTCGGTGTGGGTCAGACCCTGCCAGTCCCCCAGGTGCGTCTCGCGCAGCCGCGTGTCGACGTCGACCTCGACGCCGGTGGGCAGCCCGAGCGAGATTGCCGTCTCGTAGGCGCGGCGCAGATCCGAGGAGACGATCAACAACGGCCGGCGTTTGGCCAGCACATCCGCGGCGGCGACGGCCTGCGCACGACCCAGGTCGGTCAGGTCGGTGTCGAGTTGGCCCTGCATGCGGCTACCCGCATTCCATTCGGTCTGGCCGTGCCGCAGCAGGACCAGGCGGCGGATCCTCACGTTCCCTCGTCGGGGGCCACCTGGTTCGGCTCCCCCAGGTCGATCGGAAGGACGGGGCAGTCACGCCACAGCCGATCCAGGGCATAGAACTCGCGCTCGTCCTGATGCTGTACGTGCACCACGATGTCGACGTAGTCCAACAGCACCCAGCGGCCCTCCCGGGTGCCCTCGCGGCGGGCCGGTTTGTAGCCGGCCAGCCGCATCTTCTCCTCGATCTCATCCACGATCGCATTGACCTGACGGTCATTGCTGCCCGAGGCCAGCACGAAGCAGTCGGTGATGACCAACTGTTCGGAGACGTCGATCACCAGGACGTCGTCGGCGAGTTTGGCGGCGGCGGCGCGCGCGGCGACCTCCGCCATCCGGATGGCTTCGGCGGATGCGGTCATCTGGTGCCGCTCCTCCCCATCGCTCGTACCTCGCTCACGCGGCACCTTCCTGTCGGTAGAGCCCCCGCTTGGAGACGTACTGCACGACGCCGTCGGGCACCAGGTACCAGATCGGCCGCGAGTCGGCGGCGCGGCGGCGGCAGTCGGTCGAGGAGATCGCCAGCGCCGGGATCTCGACGAGGGTCAGCGCATCGGGCGGCAGTTCGGCCATGGCCTCGGAGATGTGCTTGCGGTCGAGTTCGAAGCCGGGCCGGCTCACCCCGACGAACCGGGCCGTCGCGAACAGGTCCTCCCAGTCCTGCCAGCTCAGTATCGAGCCCAGGGCGTCGGCGCCGGTGATGAAAAACAGCTCGGCGTCGGGATGGGCGTTCTGCAGATCGCGCAGCGTGTCCTTGGTGTAGGTCGGCCCGCCCCGGTCGATGTCGACGCGGCTGACCGAAAAGCGGGGATTGGAGGCCGTGGCGATGACCGTCATCAGGTAGCGGTCCTCGGCGGCGGTGACGTGGCGGTCCTGCTTCTGCCACGGCTGACCGGTGGGTACGAAGACGACCTCGTCGAGCCCGAACAGGTCGGCGACCTCGCTGGCGGCCACCAAATGGCCATGATGGATGGGATCGAACGTGCCGCCCATCACCCCCAGCCGCCTGCCGGGGCCCGTCCTGGCCTTTTGCACGATAGGGCAGCTTACTGGAGCCGACGCCCGACTTCGGCTTTCGCAAACGGACAGCGACTGCCACATGACATGCTCATCTTCGTGCAACCACGGGCACGAACCGTCTGGCTCGATCAGCTGGGCATCGCGGCGGGGTTCGCCCTACTCGTGTTCGTCGCGGCTCTGGTCGGCATCTACAGCCGCATGCCGGGAACCCTGGCCGCAATCTGGCCTGCGAATGCGCTGCTGCTGGCATTGCTCATCCGTTTCCCGTCCGCCGCCACCCCCGCCACCTGGCTGGCCGCGGCGGTGGGCTACCTGGGCGCCGACCTGGCGACCGGTTCGACCGTGTCTGCGGCGCTGCTGCTGCCCTCGGCAAACTTGCTGGGCGTACTGGTCGGCTTCTATGTGTTCGGCCGTGCCACGGCGGCGAACCGGCACCTCGACGACTTGAGATCGATCGGCTGGCTTTCCGGGCTGGTCACCGTCCCCGGCGCGTCGTCGGCCCTGCTGGGAGCGGTGGGTCAAATGGTGCTGTTCGGCGATCCGTTCGGACCGTCCTGGCTGAGCTGGTACGCCGAAGAGGTGCTCAACTACACCGCGGTCCTGCCGCTGGTGTTGACCTTTTCGGACCGCGGCACCGCGCTGCTGAACGGTCCGCAACGTCGGCGGTTGGTGCTACCGACCCTCTTCCTGCTGGCGTCCGCGGTTCCGTCGTGGTTCATGACCGGCTTCGGGACGGTGGCGTTCACCGCACCCGCGTTGATAACCGTGGCGCTGCTGTCCCCCGTCTTCGTCACCGCCGTGTTCCTGGCGGTGGCAGGCATGTGGTCACTGATCCTGATCGTGCATCACGGCAGCGATTCGGCGTACGCGACGCTCGTTCCGATCGCCCCGTCGGCCCAGATCGCTCTGGCCATGCTCGGTTTCGCACCGTTGACGATCGCCGCTGTGACGGCCGAGCGACGGCGCACCTACCGGGTGCTGCAGCAGGCGCTGGCGCACGACGACCTGACCGGGGCGTACCGCCGCGGCGAGTTCCTGGAGCGTGCGCAGGGCGCCATGACCAAGACTGACGCCGGCGAGCCGGCGGCCCTGCTGATGATGGACCTCGACCATTTCAAGCAACTCAACGACACGTTGGGCCACCACGCCGGGGACCGGGCGCTCATCGACTTCGCCGCGGACGTTCGCGAATTGACGGACAGCGGTGCGCTGTTCGCCCGGATGGGCGGGGAGGAATTCGCCCTGCTGTTGCCGGAGACGGACCGTGCGGGGGCCGTCGACATCGCCGAACGCATTCGCTTCCGGCAGCAGGAGCGGGCGCACGCCGATTTCGACGGCTCGATGGCCACCGTGAGCATCGGGTTGGCGTGGTCTGCGACGTCGACGGTCCCGCTCAGCGAGCTGCTATTGGTCTCCGACGAAGCGCTGTACCAGGCGAAGACGGGTCGCCGCAACGCCGTCGTCGTCGCCGACATCGCCTCGGACGGGCAGAAACCCGGGTGACTTCGGCGCGCAGAACGCACCGAATCCCGGTCAGACGGGCAGCAGTGCGTCGATCACCGACGCCAGCTGTTTGGCCGAGCGACACTCGTGCATGGTGATGACGTCCTCGTAACGCGGCACGGCCGAATCGCCACTGCCCCACAGGTGCCGGGGTTCCGGGTTGAGCCAGTGTGCGTGCCTGCTGGCGGTGACCATGTGCGTCAGCAGTTCGGTCTCCGGGTTGCGGAAGTTGTTGCGGGCGTCGCCGAGCACCAGCAGAGAACTGCGCGGCGAGAGCACATTGGGGTACTTGTCCAGGAACGACACGAACGCGTGCCCGTAGTCGCTGTGCCCGTCGCGGGTGTACACGCCGGCCTCCCGGGTGATCTGCTGCACGGCGACGGCGAGGTCCGCTTCGGGGCCGAAGAGGTGGGTGACCTCGTCGGTCGTGTCGATGAAGGCGAACACGCGGACCCGGGAGAACTGCTGGCGCAGTGCGTGCACGAGCAGCAACGTGAAGTGGCTGAATCCGGCCACCGAGCCCGAAACATCGCACAGCACAACCAGTTCCGGACGGGCCGGGCGCGGCTTGCGCAGCACGACGTCGATCGGCACCCCGCCGGTGGACATCGACTTGCGCAGCGTCTTGCGCAGATCGATCTGCCCGGCCCGGTGCCGGCGGCGTTTTGCGGCCAGCCGAGTGGCCAGGGTGCGCGCCAGGGGCGCCACGACGCGACGCATCTGCCGCAGTTGTTCGCCGGAAGCCCGCAGGAATTCGACGTTCTCGCTCAGCTGCGGGATGCCGTACATCTGCACGTGGTCGCGGCCGAGTTGCTCGGCGGTGCGCCGTTTGGTTTCCGCTTCGACCATCTTGCGCAGCTGGGTGATCCTTTGTGCGGCAAGGGCTTTGGCTATCTCCTCCTGGGTGGGGGTCGCCTCGTCGCCGTAGGGCGCCAGCAGCCCGGCCAGCAGCTTGCCCTCCAATTCGTCCAGGGCCATGGCCTTGAGTGCCTGATAGCTCGAGTACGACGCGCCGCGGCTGGAGTTGTACTTGCCGTACTGCTCGACGATCATCGCGATCATCGCGGCCATCCGATCGTCCATGTTGGCCAGGTCTTCGTTCTCGGCCAGCAGGTCGAGCAGCATCGCGCGCATCGCCTCGACGTCCTCGAGCGGCAACTCCAGGGCATCGCTGTCGCCGGCCTCACCCTCGTCGGTGAGCAGGACCGTGCGCGCCCCCAGCGCGGCGGGCCACCACAGATCGAACATCGCGTCGTAGGTTTCGCGGTGGTCCGCCCGGCGCAGCACCGCACAGGCGAGCCCCTCCCGCAGCACCTCCCGGTCGCCGAGGCCCAGGGTGGCCAGCACCTCACCGGCGTCGACGGTCTCGGACGGACCGACCGAGATGCCCTGCGCGCGCAGCGCGTCGACGAAGTCGACGAGGTGACCCGGCAAGCCGTGCGGGGCCAGCGGCTGCGGCGGACGGGTGCGGTGCGCCATCAGTTGAGCCTCAACTCCCCGGCGGCCTTCTGCTGATCGGACTGGTGTTTGAGGATCACACCCAGTGTCGCGGCGATCGTGGCGTCGTCGATGGTGTCCAGGCCCAGCGCCAGTACCGTGCGGCCCCAGTCGATGGTCTCGGCGACCGACGGCAGCTTCTTGAGTTGCATGCCGCGCAGCACCCCGATGATGCGCACGAGTTCCCCGGCCATCTTCTCGGGCAGTTCGGGGACCCGGGACAGCAGGATGCGCCGTTCCAGGTCCGGGTCGGGGAAGTCGATGTGCAGGAACAGGCAGCGACGTTTGAGCGCCTCGGACAGTTCGCGGGTGGCGTTGGAGGTCAGCACGACGAACGGTTTGCGTTGCGCGGTGATGGTGCCGAGTTCCGGCACGGTGACCGCGAAGTCGGACAGCACCTCGAGCAGCAGGCCCTCGATCTCGATGTCGGCCTTGTCGGTCTCGTCGATCAGCAGCACTGTCGGTTCGGTGCGCCGGATCGCGGTCAGCAGCGGACGCTGCAGCAGGAACTCCTCGCTGAACACATCCGTCTTGGTCTTGTCCCAGTCACCGGACCCCGCCTGGATACGCAGGATCTGCTTGGCGTGGTTCCACTCGTAGAGCGCCCGGGCCTCGTCGACCCCCTCGTAGCACTGCAGCCGAACCAGACCCGATCCCGTGCACTGCGCCACGGCGCGGGCCAGTTCGGTCTTACCGACCCCGGCTGGACCTTCGACCAGCAGCGGCTTGCCGAGCCGGTCGGCCAGGAAAACCGCTGTGGCGGTGGCGGTGTCGGGCAGATAGCCCGTCTCGGCCAGGCGGCGGGCCACGTCGTCGATGTCGGTGAACAGCGGCGTGGTGGTTGCGGGAGTGTTCAATGCGGCTCCTAGCTGGGGCGGATGTGGCCGTCTCCCCAGACGATCCACTTGGTCGAGGTGAGTTCCGAAAGCCCCATCGGCCCGCGCGCATGCAGCTTCTGGGTGGAGATGCCGATTTCGGCGCCGAAGCCGAACTGCTCGCCGTCGGTGAACGACGTGGCCGCGTTGACCATCACCGCGGCCGCATCGACGCGTTCGGTGAACCGTTGCGCCGCAGCCAGATCCCGCGTGACGATGGCCTCGGTGTGGCCGGTGCCGTATTCGTTGACGTGTGCGATGGCGGCGTCGAGATCGTCGACCACCGCCACTGCCATGTCCATCGACAGGAATTCGGCGCGCAACTCGTCCTCGGACGGGTTGTCGTGCACGGCCACCCCGGCGTCCTGCAGGGCGGTGACCAGCCGGGGTAGTGCGGACGCGGCGACGGCCCGATCGACGAGCAGCGTCTCGGCCGCATTGCACACGCTGGGCCGCCGGGTCTTGGAGTTCAGCAGAATCCGTTCTGCCACATCAAGATCCGCGGCTTCGTGGACGTAGACGTGGCAGTTGCCGACACCGGTCTCGATGGTGGGAACCATGGCATCGCGGACCACCGCGTCGATCAGGCCGGCACCCCCACGCGGGATGACCACGTCGACCAGGCCGCGGGCCTGGATCAGATGGGTCACGCTGGCGCGGTCGGAACTGGGCAGCAGTTGCACCGCATCCGGCGGCAGGCCCTCGCCGGTCAGCGCGCCGCGCAATATCGACACCAGGGCCGCGTTGGAGTGTGCCGCCGACGAGCTGCCACGCAGCAGCACCGCGTTGCCGGACTTCAGGGTCAGTCCGAACGCATCGACGGTGACGTTGGGGCGACCCTCGTAGACGATGCCGACGACGCCGAGCGGGACCCGCTGTTGACGCAGCTGCAGACCGTTGGGCAGGGTCCGGCCGCGCAACACCTCTCCGATCGGGTCCGGCAGACCGGCGACCTGCCGCAGCCCGGCGGCTATGCCGTCGACGCGCTGCGGATTCAGCGCCAGCCGGTCCAGCATCGCGTCGGGCGTGCCGGCGGCGCGGGCGGTGTCGAGATCCTCGGCGTTGGCGGCCAGGATCTGCTCGGCGGCGCCGAGCAGCGCGTCGGCCGCGGCGTGCAGGGCACGGTCCTTGACCACTGTCGTCAGGGTGCCCAGTTCGCGGGCCGCGGACCGGGCCCGGCGCGCTGCGTCGTGGACCTCGGCACGCAGGCCGTTATCCGGAAGCATCGGTGCCCGCAGATTCATTAGTGCAGCTTATCGGCTCGGCGGCCGGTTAGCCTGGGCAGGTGGTTCGGGTGGTCGTCGTCGGCAGCGTCAACATGGACCTGTCGTTCGACGTGGCCGCCCTGCCGGGCCCCGGCGAGACGGTGCTGGCCTCCGCGGTACACCGGCAGCCGGGCGGCAAGGGCGGCAATCAGGCGGTGGCCGCCGCCCGCGCCGGCGCCGACGTCGCGCTGGTGGCCGCCGTCGGCGACGACCCCACCGGCCGCGCGCTGCTGGACCACCTCAGGGACAACGGTGTCGACGTCGGCGCCGTGGTCACGCTGCCGGTGCCCAGCGGCACCGCGGCGGTGGTCGTCGGGCGTTCCGCGGAGAACATGATCGTGGTGGCACCGGGCGCCAACGCGCACTTGACGATGGACTCGGTGCGGGTGCGCGACGCCGTCGCGGCTGCCGACGTGTTGCTGCTGCAGTTGGAGATTCCGCTCGCGACCGCGCTGGCCGCCGCACGACAGGCCCGGTCCGCGGGCACGACGGTCGTGCTCAACGCGTCCCCGACCACCGGAGCCGATCTGGGCGAGCTCGCCGCGGTGTGCGACGTCGTCGTCGTCAACGAATCCGAGGCCGCCGGCTGGCACTGGCCGGTGCCGCACCTGGTGACTACGCGGGGCGACCGGGGCGCGACCTGGTTGGGGCCCGACGGGGACGTCGAGATCCCGGCCCCGGCCGTCGAGGCGATCGACACCACCGGGGCCGGTGACGTCTTCGCCGGGGTGCTGGCGGCGAGTTGGTCGGCGGATCCGGAAGCCCGCGGCCGTGCGCTGCGGCGTGCGGTCACCGCCGGTGCGCTGGCCACTCTGGTCGGCGGCGCCGGTGACTGCGCCCCGACCGACGAGGCCATCGAGGACACGCTCGTATAGTTCGCGGTCATGACACCGCGACCGCCCGAAGGCGACTGGCTCGGCAGCCCGTACCTGCGGTTCGAGCGGCAGGGCCCGTTCGGTGTGGTCACCCTGGACCGCCCGGCGGCGCGCAACGCGATGACGCCCGCGATGTACTTCGGCATCCGCTACGCGGTGGGCCTGGTCGACGCCGACCCAGAACTGGCGGGTCTGCTGATCACCGGCACCGGTGACGTGTTCGCCCCGGGCGGCGACCTGGGCGGCGGTGACGGCTCGGACAACTGGCTCGGGTCGGTCGGCGCCGGGATGGACATGGACGTCACGCCGTTCGAGAAGCTGCGCCAGTCGGTCAAGCCGGTCGTCAGCGCGGTCAACGGGCTGGCCCAGGGCGGCGGCCTGCAGATCGCCCTGTGCAGCGACATGGCGGTGGTCAGCGACCGTGCGACCTTCCGGGTGCCGGAGCTCTACCGCGGCATCGCCGACACCTATTACAGCCAGATGCTGGCCCGGCTGATCGGGCCGGTACGCACGCGCGACCTGATGTTCACCGGCCGGGTGCTCGGTGCGCGGGAAGCCCTCGACTGGGGCATGGTCGCGCGGGTGGTGCCGCACGACGAGCTGATGGCCGGGGCCCGCGAGGTGCTCACGCAGTGTTGCCGTACCGCACCCCGGGCCCGCGGTGTCGTCAAGTCCAGCCTGGATGCGTACCTGGGCCTCTACGACCGGATCGGGATGAAGGCCAGTTATGGCGGCGACGAAGCACGTCAGGGCTTCGTCGCGTTCAAGGAGCGCCGCTCGCCGGACTGGGTGCATCCCGACCTGCGGACCGACGGACGACTGTAGGCCCCCGCGAGCACTGGCACCTCGCTACCATCACCGTCATTCGGACGGTCACCCCGACGCGGGTTGACCCGGATGTGTGGGGAGGTTCCATGCCGGTCATAGCACTCATCCTGCTCGCGGTCTTCGGCGTACTCGGATTCGGTTGGCGCAGTTGGCTTCAGCACCGACGGACCGGTTCGACGGGGTTCAAGGGCGTCAGCGGCCGGATCGGGTCGGCCGAATGGTTCGCCGGCGCCGGGTTCGCCTTGGCCCTTGTGCTGGCGGTCGCCGCACCGGTGCTGCAGTGGGCCGGCGTGGTCGCGCCCGTCCCGTGGCTGCGGGCGTCGTGGATCCAGGCCGCCGGAATCGCGTTGGCACTGCTGGGCATTGCCGGCACCGTGTACGCGCAGATCGACATGGGCAACTCCTGGCGGATCGGCGTCGACCCCGGCGAGCGAACCGACCTGGTCCGCAGTGGCGTGTTCGGCCACGTTCGAAACCCGATCTTCACCGCCATGCTGACCTTCGGCCTCGGCATCGCATTGGTCACGCCCAACGCCGTCGCGATCGTCGGGTTCCTGCTGCTGCTGACCACCATCGAGATGCAGGTCCGCCTCGTCGAGGAGCCGTACCTCGCTACGGTGCACGGCGATTCGTACCGTTCCTACACCAACGCCGTGGGGCGTTTCATACCGGGAGTCGGGCTGATCCGGTAGCCGGCACCCGGTCAGTCGGCCGGGATCTCCCGCTCGATCTCGTCGAGCCAGATCCGGGCCGACATGTCCGACGGCGCACGCCAGTCACCGCGCGGCGACAACGCGCCGCCGGACGACACCTTGGGCCCGTTCGGCAGTGCCGAACGCTTGAACTGGGAGAACGAATAGAACCGCTGTGCGAACACCGTCAACCAGTGCCGGATCTCGGCCAGCGAGTAGGACGGCCGCTCGTCGAGCGGATAGCCCAGCGGCCAGTGGCCCCGGTCGGCGTCGCGCCAGGCGTGCCATGCCAGAAACGCGATCTTCGAGGGCCGGAATCCGTGGCGCAGCACCTGATACAGCGAAAAGTCCTGCAGCGCATAGGGTCCCACCTTGGCCTGGCTGCTCTGCACCTGCTCGGCGCCGTCGGACGGCACGAGTTCGGGAGTGATCTCGGTGTCGAGCACCGACTGCAGGACCTCACCGACGGCGGGCTCGAACTGTCCCGAGGAGATGACCCACCGGATCAGGTGCTGGATAAGGGTTTTCGGCACACCACCGTTGACGTTGTAGTGTGACATCTGGTCGCCGACCCCATAGGTAGACCAGCCCAGTGCCAGCTCCGAGAGGTCGCCGGTGCCCAGCACGATGCCCCCGCGCTGGTTGGCCAGCCGAAACAGGTAGTCGGTGCGCAGACCGGCCTGCACGTTCTCGAAGGTGACGTCGTACACCTTCTCCCCCCGGGCGAACGGATGGTCCATCTCGGCCAGCATCAGGCGGGCGGTCTCGGTGATGTCGAGCTCTGCGAACGTCACACCCAGTGCCTTGCACAGCGCGACCGCGTTGCCCTTGGTGTGCTCGCCGGTGGCGAAACCCGGCATCGTGAACGCGAGGATGTCGCTGCGGGGACGCTCTTCGCGGTCCATCGCCCGGGCCGCGACGATCAGCGCGTGAGTGGAATCCAGCCCTCCCGATACTCCGATGACGACCTTGGGATACCGCAACGCCCGCAGCCGCTGCTCGAGCCCGGAGACCTGGATGCTGTACGCCTCATAGCAATCCTGTTGCAGCCGTGCGGGATCCGACGGCACGAACGGGAACCGCTCGATGTCGCGGCGGAGCCCGATATCGGCGTCCGGCGGGTCGAGTGTGAACTGCACGCGACGCACGCCCTCCCCGATGCCTAGGGCGCGACGGTTGTCGTCGAAGGTTCCCGTCCGCAGCCGCTCGGCCCGCAGCAGTTCGGTGTCGACATCGGCGACGCTGCGCCGCGGCCCCTTGGGGAAACGCTCGGATTCGGCCAGCAGCGAACCGTTTTCGTAGATCATAGTCTGGCCGTCCCAGGCCAGATCGGTGCTGGACTCCCCTTCACCGGCGGCGGCATAGACGTAGGCGGCCGAGCAGCGCGCCGACGCCGAGCGGGCCATCAGCTTGCGGTCCTCGGCACGGCCCACCGTGATCGGGCTGCCGGACAGGTTGGCCAGGACCGTCGCGCCGGCCAGCGCGGCCCGGGCGCTCGGCGGCACCGGCACCCACATGTCCTCGCAGATCTCCACGTGCAGCACGAACCCCGGAAGGTCGGCCGCGCCGAACAACAGGTCCGGACCGAACGGCACCGCCGCGCCGCACACCGTGATCTCGCCGCGCACGTCGTCGCCCGGCGCCATCTGGCGCCTTTCGTAGAACTCGCGGTAGGTCGGCAGATACGACTTGGGCACCACACCGAGGACGGTGCCGCGGTGGATCACCACGGCGGTGTTGTACAGCCGGTTGCGGTGCCGCAGCGGTGCGCCGACCACCAGCACCGGCAGCAGGTCGGCCGAGGCGGCCACGATCGTGCCGATCGCGTCCTCGACCGACTCGACCAGCGTGTCCTGCATCAGGATGTCGTCGATCGAATAGCCCGACAGAGTGAGTTCGGGGAAGACGGCCAGCGCGACGGCGTCGGAGTGGCAGTCCCGCGCCGTCGCGAGCACCGCTTCGGCGTTGGCGGCGGGGTCGGCGATCGTGGTGTGCAGCGTGCACGCGGCCACCCGCACGAAACCGTGCCGGTAGGCGGAGTAGAAGCTCACGTCGACCATTGTCGCAAACCACCTACCCTGGGTGAGGTGGACGCACCCGAGCTGGTCGCACTGTTTCAGCACCGGCGCGTCGCGGTGCTCACCGGCGCCGGGCTGTCCACCGACTCCGGGATCCCCGATTACCGCGGCCCGGATTCACCGCCGAGCAACCCGATGACCATCCGCCAGTTCACGTCCGACCCGATGTTCCGGCACCGGTACTGGGCGCGCAACCACGTCGGGTCGCGGCACATGGACAACGCCGCCCAATGCCGGGCATAGCGCGCTGGCGGCGCTCGAGCACGCCGGCGTCGTCCTCGGCGTGCTCACTCAGAACGTCGACCTGCTGCACAGCAAGGCCGACAGCCGCGTGGTGATCAACCTGCACGGCACCTACGCCCGGGTGGTGCGTCTGGCCTGTGGTCACGCGATGAGCCGGCAGGCGCTGGCCATCGAACTCGAGGCGCTCAATCCGGGGTTCCTAGAACATGCCGAGCGGATCGGCGGGATTGCGGTGGCGCCCGACGCCGACGCCCTGGTGGCCGACACCGCTTCGTTCCGCTGCCTGGACTGCCCGCGCTGCGGCGGCATGCTCAAACCCGATCTAGTGTTCTTTGGCGACAGTGTCGCCAAAGATGTTGTCGAGCACTCCTATTCATTGATCGATGAATCCGACGCGCTGCTGGTCGCGGGATCGTCGCTGACAGCGTTCTCCGGCTACCGGTTCGTCCGCCACGCCGCCGCCCGCGGCATTCCGGTGGCGATCGTCAACCGCGGCGTGACCCGGGGCGATCCGCTGGCCACCGTCAAGGGTGACGCGGGCTGCTCGGAGATGCTGACCTTGCTGGCAGGCGAGCTGACCGCACGCACGACTTCGGCGTAGCCGCTGGCGATCTCACCGCCTGCGGCCGCCGCCGTCGCAGGCGGTGAGATTTGATGCTCCTATTTCTGTCAAGCCGCATTGAGCCAGTTTCTGTAGGTGTCTGCGAAGGCGTCGTCGCGTTGTAGGCCGCGTTCGATGCGGGAGATCATGGTGGGCCAGATGCCGAAGTGGTTGGCC
>WBZP01004634.1_pt1 | contig 14269 bp, 13 predicted proteins | sample 5204301 | NCBI WGS metagenome assembly WBZP01 (sample SAMN12412401, study PRJNA552823) | activated sludge metagenome | isolation source: activated sludge from nitrification reactor of wastewater treatment plant... | place: USA: Pennsylvania | collected 2017 | reverse complement strand
ACGCCGACGGCCGCACGGTCGGCACCGTGGGCGGCGGCTGTTACGAAAACGACGCGTTCTGGAAGGCGCGCGAAGCGCTGAAGTCGCGCAAGCCGCTCCGCGTGAAGTACGAGCTCGACGACGACTTCGCCCAGGAGAACGGGCTGGTGTGCGGGGGGCAGATGGAGGTGTTCATCGAGCCGATCGAGCCGCCGCCGGCGGTCTACGTGATCGGCGCCGGCCACGTCGGCGCCTATCTGGGCCAGTTCGCGCACGAGGCCGGGTTCCTCGTGCACGTCGTCGACGATCGCGCCCAGTTCGCCAACCGCGAGCGGTTCCCATTCGCCGCCGAGGTCGTGGTCGACGAGATCCCGGCCTGGCTCGCCGCGGCCGAGCTGCCGCCGAGCGCCTACGTCGTCATCGTCACGCGCGGCCACCGCCACGATCTCGATGCCCTGCGCGCCGTGATCGCGCGTGACCTGCGCTACGTCGGTCTCATCGGGAGCCGCGCGAAAGTGACGCGGGTGTACGAGGCGCTCGCCGCGGAAGGGGTGGAACCGGCACGGTTCGAGCACGTCCACGCGCCGATCGGGCTCGACATCGGGGCCGTCACTCCGCAGGAGATCGCCGTCAGCATCCTGGCCGAGCTCATCGCTGTCCGGCGCGGCAGGGCCCAGACGCCGGCGATCGCCGCGGCCTCGCTGAAGTGGACGCCGAAGTCGCTGCGCGAACCCGTCTCCAGATAGCCGCGGGCGGTCTGGTATACTGGCCTTAGCAGTCTCGGGCCGAGAGTGCCAGCCGCCATGAACCCAGGACCTCTTTCCGAACGTACCCGGCGCGTCCTGGCCGTCCTCGTCCGGGAGTACATCGACTCCGGCGAGCCGGTCGCCTCCGCCGCCGTCTGCCGCCGCGCCGGGCTCGGCGTGTCGTCGGCCACCGTCAGGAACATCCTGGCCCAGCTCGAAGACATGGGCTACGTGAGCCAGCCCCACACCTCGGCTGGCCGCATTCCGACCGACCTCGGCTATCGCTACTACGTCGACATGCTGCTCGACACCCGCCGTGCCACGCGCGACGTCACGACCGTGGAGGCGCGGCTGCGCGAACAGGCCGGCGAGGCGCCGCTCTTCGACCAGCTGCTGTCGAGCGCGTCGCACGTCATCTTCGAGGTCTCGCACCACGTCGGGTTCGCGATCGCACCCTCCGATCAGCAGGCCATCTTCCAGCGCATCGAGTTCGTGCCGATTTCCGAATCGCGCGTGCTGGTGGTCACGGTGGCGCGCGGCAACCACGTCTCGCAGAAGGTCGTCGACCTCAGCGAGCCGATCGATCCGGCGGCACTCACCCAGGCCGCCAACTACCTCAACGCCGAGTTCGCGGGGCTGCCGCTGGCCGAGGTCCGACAGCTGGTGCTGGCGCGGCTCGAGCAGGAGCGCACGCTGTACGACAAGCTGCGCGCCGTGGCGCTGCAGCTCGCCCGCACCACGCTCGAGAGCATCGACTCGCCCTCGTCGGTGCACATCGACGGCGCCTCGTCCCTGGCCGACACCGGTGACACCGCCGCCGTGTCGCTCTCCACGCTGCACACGCTGCTGCGCATGGTCGAAGAGAAGCAGCGGCTCGTGCAGCTGCTCGACGCCTATCTCGACGGCCCTGGTGTGGCGGTGGTGATCGGCGGCGAACACCAGGATCCGCAACTGCGCGGCTGCAGCCTCGTCGTCGCCAAGTACGGCGATGGCGCGCGACGTGGCGCCGTCGGCGTCATCGGCCCGACGCGCATGCATTATTCGCGGGCCATCAACGTGGTGGATGGCGCGGCGGCCGCAGTCGCCCGCTTCCTCCGCGATCAGAACTAGCTTCGCGGTCTTCCCGGCCGCCTCAACGCCATGAGTGATACGCCTCTGTCCGACGTTCCGCCGTCCTCGCCCGCCGAGGGCGGAACCGACTCGCCCGCCGCCGTGCTCCAGCGCGAACGCGACGAGCTCTACGACCGCCTGCTCCGCACCACCGCCGAGTTCGACAACTTCCGCAAGCGCACCGAGCGCGAGCGGCGCGAGTTCGCCGAGTGGGCCGCCGCCGAACTCCTCGGCGACGTGCTGTCGGTGGTCGACGACTTCGAGCGCGCGCTGGCCGCCGCCGCGCCGCCCGAGGCCCAGAAGTTCCGCGAGGGCGTCGAGCTCATCCATCGCCAGTTGATGGAGGTCGTGAAGAAGCGCGGCGTGCAGCCCCTCACCGTGGTCGGCGAGGACTTCGACCCGACGCTGCACCAGGCGGTCGCCTACGACGAGACGCCGGGCGCCCGCGACGGCGAGGTGGTGGCCGAGTTGCGTCGCGGCTATCGCCTCGGCGAGAAGCTGCTCCGTCCCGCCCTCGTGCGCGTGGCCAAGGCGTCGTGAGCGCCCGCGACTACTACGAGGTGCTCGGCGTCGCCCGTGACGCCAGCGACGCCGACATCAAGAGCGCCTACCGCAAGCTCGCGCTCAAGAACCACCCCGATCGCAATCCTGGGGACAAGGCCGCGGAGGAGCGCTTCAAGGAGGCCGCCGAGGCCTACGCCGTGCTCGCCGATCAGGAAAAGCGGTCCCGCTACGACCGGTTCGGCCACGCCGCGGTGAGCGGGGCGGCCGGCGGCGGGCAGGGGTTCGACCCGACGGTGTTCACCGGGTTCGAGGACATCCTCGGCGGGCTGGGCGACATCTTCGGCTTCGGCGACGTGTTCGGCGGCGGCGGCCGCCGCCGCAGCGGTCCGCAGCGCGGCGCCGATCTCCGCTACGACCTCGAGATCACGTTCGACCAGTCGGCCAAGGGCGCCGAGACCACGATTCAGATCCCGCGGCACGAGAGCTGTGCGACGTGCAGCGGCACCGGCGCGGCTCCCGGCACCCAGGCGACGAGCTGCGGCCAGTGTCGCGGCAGCGGGCAGATCCGGTTCCAGCAGGGCTTCTTCACCATGGCCCGCACGTGCGGCACCTGCCGAGGCAGCGGCAAGGTGATCGCGACGCCATGCAAGACGTGCCGAGGCGAGGGGCAGGTCGAACAGCAGAAGAAGCTGTCGGTGAAGATCCCGGCCGGCATCGCCTCCGGCCAGCGCCTGCGCCTGACCGGCGAAGGCGAAGGCGGGATGCGGGGCGGTCCATCGGGCGACCTCTACGTCGTCATCTTCGTGCAGGACGACGAGCGCTTCACCCGCGACGGCAACGACCTGCACGCCGCGGTCGACGTGTGGTTCACGACACTGGCCCTGGGTGGCGAAATCAGCGTGCCCGGCATCGACGGCGCGCATCCGCTCAAGGTACCGGAAGGCACCGCCACCGGTTCCGTGTTCCGCCTCAAGGGCAAGGGCATGCCGGACGTGTCCGGCCGCGGCAAGGGCGACCTGATGATCACCGTGCGCGGCACGACGCCATCGTCGCTCAGCAAGGAACAGCGCAGGCTGCTCGAGCAACTCGCCGCCACGTTCGATCCGACGAGCCAGGGCGAGGTGCGCGAGGAAGACAAGGGCCTCTTCGGGAAGGTGAAGGACATCTTTGGCTGAGTCGAGGACCTGGCCCGCGATCGAGATCCGATCCGACGCCGTCGACGCCACCGGCGACCTCGGCGGGGTGCTCTCCGCGGTGCTCGCGGACTTCCAGCCGCTCGCCATCCAGGATCTGATTCCGCCGCCACTGCCCCCGGGCGGACTGTGGGATCCCACCGCGCCGCCGGCCCCCGAGCCGCCGCCCACTGCGATCGCGTGGCGCGTGTGCTTCGGCGACGCGCCGACACGCGACGCGGCGCTCGCAGCCGTCGACGCCCAGGCCCTCGACGGCGTCACCAGCGCCGCGGTCGACCTGCCGGATGACGACTGGGTGGCGAAGAGCCAGGCATCGCTGACCGCCGTCCACGCCGGACGTTTCATCGTGGCTCCGCCGTGGGACCTCCCCGCCACCACGGCCGACGGCGTGCAGCTGATCGTGGTCGAGCCCTCGATGGGCTTCGGCACGGGCCACCATCAGACGACGCGCCTGTGTCTGGCGGCGATGAGCGGTCTGGACCTCGCCGGCCGTGCCGTGCTCGATCTCGGCACCGGGTCCGGCGTGCTGGCCATGGCGGCGTCCTTCCTCGGCGCTCGCGCGATTCATGGCGTCGACATCGACGCCGACGCCATCGCCGCGGCCATGCGCAGCGCCGCGCTGAACGTGCTGCCGACGCCCGTCGCCTTCGACACCGCGGACGTGTTCGCCACGCCGCCAACGCCGGCCGACGTGGTGCTCGCCAACCTCACCGGGGCGATGCTGATACGGTCGGCACGAGACATCGCGGCCCTCACCACGCCCGGTGGCACGCTGGTCATCAGCGGCTTCATGGCGTACGAACGCCCGGGCGTCGAGTCGGCGCTCGACGCCTTCGACGTGGTCGACCGCAGCCAGGAAGACGAGTGGTGCGCCGCGGTGCTGCGCCGCCGCTGACGTCTATTTCACGGCCCGCTGCTGCCCTTTCGTGCGGCGGTCGTTCCAGCTGTCGACCAGCCGCCGGAGTTCCTTGATCGGCTCCGGGCTGTCGTCGACCTGCAGGCGCAGCACGGTGTCGTTGTTGAGCCACACGCCCTGGCCCTTGCCGACGATGAGGATCGCGGCCGACTGCATGCCGCGCTTGTCGCCGCCGGCGACCTGCCCGGCTTCGAGGGCGGCGGTGAGACGCTGCGACAGGTGGCCGGTGGTGGCTTCGAACGCGCGCACCATCTCGCTCACCACCGCCGGCCCGGCCAGGATGTTCCCCTGCGCCGTGCAGTGTTTTCCCGTCTTGCCGCCCGCCCACTCGGTGGCCTGCGGTCCCGTGAAGGTCGCCACCTCCCCCTGCTGGTTGACCACGGCGAACTGCCGCCCCTGCTTGGTCCAGCCCTGTGGCTGCGGATCGGGATCCGAATCCCAGATCGCCTTCAGGATGGCCGCCGGCGCCATGCCGGCCCGCAGCAGCGCGATGGCCTTCGGCCCGTAGCTGACGTCCACGATGGCCTGCGTGGCCGCCGCGCCGACACCGGCCTCGGCCCAGAGGACGCCGTTGCCCACCGAGAACACGCGCGACTGCACCGCGCCGCCGACTTCGCCGGTCGCCGGGTCGAAGCCGAGGATCGAGAACGTCGCCACCGGATCCGGCAGGCCCGGCGCCCGCCCCCGGGTCGCCGCGTCGTCCGCCGCCGCGCCCGTCATCGCGGCCGCCGCCGCGCCCGCTGCCATCGTCTTCGCCCACTCGCGTCGTGTCATCGTGTCGTCTCCTCGTCGTCAGGCGTCGCGCCACACGGCCTGGCAGGCCGCCACCGCCACCGCGGGCGCCGACTCGGCGCGCAGGATGCGTCCACCCAGGCGCACCGCGATCCATCCGGCCGCCCGCGCGGCCTCGACCTCCGCGGGCGCCCATCCACCTTCGGGACCGATCGCCAGCGTGACGGCCGCCGGCGCCGCGACGTCAGCGATGGCGACGGCCTCGCCGCAGGCCGGCTCGACCAGCAGCAACCGCGTGGCGGTGGTCTCGCGCAGCAGCGTCTCGAACGCCACCGGCGCGTGCACCGGCGGCACCACGGCCCGTCCCGACTGCTTGGCCGACGCCACCGCGATGCGGCCCCAGCGCTCCGCGCGCCGCCCCCGCTCGAGCGCCGCAAGGGTCGTCTCGCTACGCGCGGACACGAAGGGGCGAATCGCCGCCGCGCCGAGCATCACGGCGTCGCGTACTGCCTCGTCGGTGCCGTCGGCCTTCAACGCCGCGAGGGCCACGGTGTAGGCGATCCGCGCCTCGGTCACCGGCGTCGTCGCGGCCTCGAGCGCGACGGTCGCGGCCGCTTTCGAGGCCGTGCGAATCGTGCCGCGCCACTCGTGGCCGCGGCCGTCGAACACCCGCACCTCGGCACCGACGCCCAGCCGCCGCACCCGCACGAGGTGTCCGGCCTCGTCCTCGCCGAGCGCGATCGTCGCGCCGACGGCGGTGGCGTCCGGTGCGTAGACCCGCGGTATCACGTGCGGATTATAGAACCGCCCCCGTCGTCCAGCGTGGCCGCGCCACACGAGCCCATCGTCTATACTTCCTCGCGGATGTTCTTTCGCGACCAGGTCGTCGGCAAGTACAAGATCCTGGCGCCGCTCGGCAGCGGGGGCTTCGGCACCGTCTTCCTGGCCGAAGACACCTGGATCGACAAGAAGGTCGCGCTGAAGGTGCCGCACCGGCAGAGCCTCGATTTCGGGGAACTGCTGCGCGAACCGCGTCTGCTCGCCACGCTCAGCCACCCGAACATCGTCACCGTGCTCACGGCCGAGCGCATCGGCGACGTGTTCTTCATCGTGATGGAGTACGTGGCCGGCGAGACGCTCGAAGCGATCTCGGATCGCGAAGGCGCCCTCGACCTCACCCGGGCGCTCGACTTCGCCTGCCAGATCTGCAATGCGGTGGATCACGCGCACAGCCAGGGCATCATTCACCGCGATCTCCGCCCGGGCAACGTGATCGTCACCGAGTCCGGCATCGCCAAGGTGGCCGATTTCGGCACCTCGCGCTTCCTCGAGATCGCGGCGCATGGCACGACCGTGATCGGCAGCCCGCCGTACATGGCGCCCGAGCAGTTCCACGGCAAGGCGGTCTTCGCGTCGGACGTCTACTCGCTGGGCGTCACCATGTATCAGCTGCTCACGGGCCGGCTGCCCTACGAGTCGCCGGCGCCCTCGGACATCGACAAGCTGATGCGTGGCGAGCTCACCAGCTCGCCGCGGCTCGTCAATCCCAAGATTCCGAAGGTCGTCGCCGACATCGTCTTGAAGGCGATGGCGCCCGAGCTCACCGAGCGCTACGCGCGGGCGCACGACCTGCTCGACGCGATCCTGGCCGCCCGCCCGGCCGCCCTGGGCCGACGCCCCTGGCCGGCGGCCGCCAGCGGCGCCGCCCGCGACGAGGAGCGCGACATCCGCGAACGCCTGAGGGCGCGCGAGACGCCGGCGTCGCGTTTCTGCTGGCATTGTGGCAAGCCATTGCACGCCCGCACCGCGACCTGCCCGTTCTGCGGAGAAACACAGTAGCCTCCGCCCGGACGGGCTGCAGGCCCGGCCGTCCCTGGCCGATACGCAGACCGAGCGGGCCATGGTCTCCCCGGGTCTGCACGAACTGGCATGGACATCAACCAACTGCTGCACGACGCCACGGCGATCGGCGCCTCCGACGTTCACCTGAAGGTCGGCAACTACCCCGTCGTCCGGGTGAACGGGCAGCTCCGTCCGCTCACCACCGACATCCGCCTCGACCACGAGGCGCTCGTGACCATGGCGGCCACGATCATGTCGGCGAACCAGCGCCAGCGGTTCAAGGACGCCCAGGAACTCGACCTCGCCTACAGCGTGGCCGGCCTCGGCCGCTTCCGCTGCAACGTCTTCCAGCAGCGCGGCACCATCGGCATCGTGCTCCGCGTCATTCCGATGGGCGTGCGCACCTTCGACGAACTCGACCTGCCACCGGTCCTGCGCACCATCGCCGACGAACAGCGCGGCCTGGTGCTGGTCACCGGTACCACCGGCAGCGGCAAGAGCACGACGCTCGCCGCCATGATCGATCACATCAACAACACGCGCGACACGCACATCATCACGATCGAAGACCCGATCGAGTATCTGCACCGCGACAACCTGTCGATCCTGAACCAGCGCGAGATCGGCAGCGACACCCGATCGTTCGCCCACGCCCTGCGCAGCGCGCTGCGCCAGGACCCGGACGTCATCCTGGTCGGCGAAATGCGCGACATGGAGACGATCGAAACGGCGCTGCACGCCGCCGAAACCGGCCACCTGGTGTTCTCCACCCTGCACACGCTCGACGCCACCGAGACGATCAACCGCGTGATCTCGGTGTTCCCGCCGCACCAGCAGAAGCAGATCCGCCTGCAGCTCGCCTCGGTGCTGAAGGCCGCCGTGGCGCAGCGCCTGATCCCGCGCGTCGATGGCCAGTCGCGCGTGCCGGCGGTGGAGGTGCTGATCGCCACGCCGTTCGTGCGCGACTGCATCGTCGACAAGGAGAAGACGCACCTCATCAAGGGCGCCATCGCCCAGGGCACCTCGCAGTACGGCATGCAGACGTTCGACCAGTCGATCTTCAGCCTGTTCTCGCAGGGCCTGGTGACCTACGAAGAGGCGCTGCGCTGGGCCTCGAACGTCGACGAGTTCAAGCTCAAAGTGCAGGGCATCTCGACCACCGCCGACATGTCACGCGACCAGATGGCCGCCAGTGTCCTCGGCCGCGCCAAGGTGCCGGCCGCCGAACCCGTCAGTGCGCCCCCGGAAATCACGCGCTTCGGCGGCTGACCGCCCTCCCCTGTCACGGGCCGATGCCCGGGCGCTGGCCCTGGGCTGGCTCGCCCTGCGCGAGCTCTCGCGCGCCCAGGTCCGGCAGCGGCTGGCCCGCCGCGGCGTCGAGGCCGCGGTCATCGACGGCATCATCGACGACCTGGTCGCCCTGGGCGCCCTCGATGAAGCCCGCCTCGCCCGTGCCGCCGCCCGGCTCGAAACCACGATCAAGGGCCGCGGCCCGGCCCGCACGCGGGCGCGGCTGAAGGCGCTCGGCCTTGCGGCCGCCACGGTGGAGGCTGCCATGGCGGCCACGCTCGAAGACGTCGACCTCGACGCGCTGCTCGACCGCGCCCTCGAGAAGCGCCTGCGCGGCCTGACGCCGGGACGTCTCGATCCCGCCGCCACCCGCCGCATCGTCAGCGCCCTGGTACGTCAGGGCTTCGCCCCAGGCCCCGTCTTCGCTCGCTTGCGCAAGCGCGGCGCCGAGGTGCCCGACGACGCGGAGTAGCGCGACGAGCGACGGCGGGGCAGGCCACGCCGAGCGGACCCACCCTAGCCCCCAGCCCCCAGCCCTAGTACCATGTCCCCGATGCATCCGAACGAAATTCGCCGGTCGTTCCTCGACTACTTCGCGTCGCACGGCCACACCATCGTCGCCAGTTCGCCGCTCGTCCCGCACGACGATCCCACGCTGCTCTTCACCAACGCGGGGATGAACCAGTTCAAGGACGTGTTCCTCGGCCGCGAGTCGCGCGCCTACACACGGGCGACGACGTCGCAGAAGTGCATGCGGGTGAGCGGCAAGCACAACGACCTGGAGAACGTCGGCCCGTCGCTGCGGCACCATACGTTCTTCGAGATGCTCGGTAATTTCTCGTTCGGCGACTACTTCAAGCAGGACGCCATCGCCCTGGCCTGGCACCTGCTCACCGAGGTGTGGGGCCTGCCGAAGGATCGGCTGCGCGTCACGATTTTCCAGGGCGAGCCGGGCATCCCGCGCGACGACGAAGCCTACACCCGCTGGCGCGACTTCGTGCCCGCCGAGCACATCGGCGAGCTGGGCGCCGCCGACAACTTCTGGGCGATGGGCGACACCGGCCCCTGCGGCCGCTGCTCCGAGATCTACATCGATCGCGGCCCGGGCCTCGCCGGCACCGGCGACTTCATCACCGACGTCACCTCGGGCAGCGAGCGCTTCGTCGAGATCTGGAACAACGTGTTCATGGAGTTCGATCGCTCGGCTGGCGGCGTGCTCACGCCGCTGCCCGCCCCGTCGATCGACACCGGCATGGGCCTCGAGCGCATCTCGGCGGTGATGGCCGGCACGACGTCGAACTACGACACCGCGCTCTTCACCCCGATCCTCGACGCCATCGGCGCCCTGGCCGGCCGCCGCCACGGCGGCACGATGGAGCAAGGCGACGTGTCGATGCGGGTCATCGCCGATCACCTGCGGGCGATGACGTTCCTCATCGCCGACGGCGTCGTGCCGTCGAACGAATGGCGTGGCTACGTGCTGCGCAAGATCATGCGCCGCGCCATGCGCCACGGCCGCAAGATCGGCCTGGAGTCGGCGTTCCTGCACGGCCTGGTCGACGTGCTGGTCGGCGAGATGGGCGGCGCCTATCCGGAGTTGGCGGCCGGCCGTGAGTCGATCGCGAAAGTGGTGCGCCAGGAGGAAGAACGGTTCGGCGCCGTACTGGCCGAGGGCCTGCCCCGCCTCGAAAAAGCGATGGCCGCCGCTGGCGCCGGCGGGCGCATTCCCGGCGACACCGCGTTCTCCCTCTACGACACGTTCGGCATGCCCTTCGACTTCATCGAGGACACGGCGGCATCACAGGGCCTCGCCGTCGACACCGAAGGCTTCCAGACCCGGATGGCGGCGCAGCGCGAGCAGGCGCGGAAACACAGCGCGTTCGGCGGGGCGAAGAAATCCGACCTGCCGGCCGAGTCGCGCTCGGCGCTGGCGTCGGTCACCGAGAGCTTCCTCGGCTACGAACGCGAAACCGGCGACGCCACGCCGATCGTGGCGCTGCTCGATGCCGACTTCGCCACCGTGCCCGAGCTGCCGGCCGGCAGCGCTGGCTTTGTCGTGCTGGCCTCGACGCCCTTCTACGTGGAGGCGGGCGGCCAGGTGTCCGACACCGGCGTGCTGCGCGGCAAGAGCGGCGTCGAATCGCGCGTCGTCGACGTCGTCCGCCTCGGCGCCGGCCTGCCGCGCGCCCATCGCGTGGAGTCCGCCGAGACGCTGCGGGTCGGCGACGTCGTCGTGGCGGAGGTCGATCACGCGCGCCGCGCCGCGATCCGCCGCAATCACACGGCGACGCACCTCCTCCACGCCGCACTGCGCGAGACGCTCGGCGGCCACGTGCGCCAGGCGTGGTCGCTCGTGGCGCCCGAACGCCTGCGGTTCGACTTCGTGCACGGCGGCGCCGTCGCGCCCGACGAGCGCCAGCACATCGAGCGCATCGTCAACGACGCGATCCTCGCCAACGAGACCGTCCACACGCAGGTGAAGGACACGGAGCAGGCCATCGCCGACGGCGCGACCGCGCTCTTCGGCGAGAAGTACGGCGACCGCGTGCGCGTCGTCGCCGTTGGTGACGGCCGTTTCAGCACCGAGCTCTGTGGCGGCACGCACGTGCGCGCCACCGGCGACATCGGCCTGCTGGTCGTCACCGAGGAATCCGGAGTCGCGGCCGGCGTGCGCCGCGTCGAAGCGCTCACCGGCAGCGCGGCGCTCGCCTACCTGCGACAGGCCCAGGCCGACCTGATGCGCGCCTGCGAGGCGGCGCACGTGACGCCCGACCAGCTGGCCCACAAGGTCGAGCAACAGGCCGCCCAGCTCGCCAGGGCCTTGAAGGACATCCGCGAGCTCAAGACCGCGGCCGCGCTCGGCACTGGCGCCTCCGAGGCCGACAGCGGACAGTTCGAGGTCGGCGGCTTCACCGTGGTCGTGCGCCAGGTGGCCGACCTCGATCGCGAGGCCCTGCGTTCGCTGGCCGACCTCACGAAGTCGAAGCTCACGGAAGGCGTGGTGTTCTTCGCCGGTCCGACCGCCGACGGCCGCGTCTCGATGGTGGCGTCGTCGACCCCGGGGGCCGCGAAGAAGGCGGCCGCCGGCGCGCTCGTGAAGCACCTGGCGCCCATCGTCGGTGGCGGCGGCGGCGGCCGCCCGGATTTCGCCGAAGCGGGCGGCAAGGATCCGTCGAAGATCGCGGATCTGCTCACGGCGGCACGCACCCACATCGAATCGCTGCTGCGCGGCTAATGCGCCGGGCGCCGGGGCCCGATATAGTCGAGGGGACGTGTGCCCGTTCGGGCGGCTCCCCCGCAGTCACCCGGCGATGTCGAGAGTTCCGCTCGTCCTGCTGGCCCTCACGGCCCTCTTCATCGCGCCCTGCCGCGTCGAGGCCCAGATCTATCTGTGGCGCGACGCCGACGGCCGCATGGTGCTCTCCGACTCGCCACGCGCCGATGGCGGCGCCATCCAGAAGACCTTCCCCGTGGAACGGGCGCGCGGCGGCGTGCGCGTCACGCGCCCGCCCGACACCAGGTCCGCCCGTTTCGATCCGCTGATCGACGCCCATGCCGAGGCGCACGGCGTCGACGCCGACCTCGTCCGGGCCGTGATCCAGGTGGAATCGGCCTTTAATCCCCTGGCCGTCTCGAACAAGGGTGCCATGGGCCTCATGCAGCTCATGCCGGCCACGGCCACCGAGTTCGGGGTGGTCAACCCGTTCGACCCGGGCCAGAACATCGGCGGCGGCGTGCGCTATCTCAAGCGCCTGCTCACCAGATACGACCACAAGGTCGAACTGGCGCTGGCGGCCTACAACGCCGGCCCCGGCGCGGTCGATCGCTACGGCCAGAACGTGCCGCCCTACCGCGAAACGCGCGACTACGTCCAACGCATCACCAGGGTGAAGCCGGGCACCGCGGCCAGCGCGGCGGCGAAGCCGACGACCCGCATCTACCGCTGGGTCGAGGTGGTCGACGGCCGCGAGGTGGTCCGCTATTCCGACCGGCCCCAGCCAGGGGTCAGCCCCTCGCCCGGCAGCCACTAGCTGTGGTATTCTTCGACTTTTGGTGCAGTCTTACCGGTAGAGGTTTGTACACGTGGCGAAGAGAAACAAGTCGGCCCTGAAGGCCCACCGTCAGAATGTCGTCCGTCGCGCCCACAACCGCGACCTGCGTGCCGCCCTGCGCACTGGCCTCAAGGCCATTCGCGCGGCGCTCAACACCGGCAACATCGACGATGCCAAGGCGCTGCTGAGCAAGACGAGCTCGCTCGTCGACAAGATGGCCGGCAAGGGCATCATCCACAAGAACACGGCGGGCCGCTACAAGTCGCGCATCGCCGCGAAGCTCAAGCCCAAGACCGCCTAGCACTCCCGCCGGGCGCCCCAGGGGCGCCCGCGCACACCTCCACCAGCAGCTTCTCGAGCACGTACCGCGGCTCGCCGCGCGACGTCTTCACCGCCAGGTCGGCCTCGAGCACCCCGCGCAGCGCGGCGCGTGCCCGGCTGTCGGGACGCAGCCGGATCACCGCGGCACGAATCTGTCCGAGCAGCATCGGTGCCGGCGCCCCGCCGTCGAGCATCACCCCGAGTTCGCGCAGCGCACCCGCGGTGTTCCCCGCCCAGATCGCCTTGCCCAGGGCGAAGTCCTCTCCGGGTTCTTCCACCGGCGCCACCACGTCGCGCACGTCCTGCGCGGTGATCGTCCCGGTGCTGGCGGCGTAAAGCACCAGCTTGTCGACCTCCGCTCGCAGCCTCGACAACGACAGCCCGGTCGCCTCGATGAGCGCGCGCACCGCTGGCCCGTCGATCGTCATCTCGTCCTGGTCGAGTCGCGCCTTGAGCCATCGCGCGGCATCGTCTGCGCCGTCGAGCGTGCCGCAGTCGACCAGTGCGGCGTGCTGCAACAGCAGCTTCGAGATGCGGCGCCCCCGGTCGAGCGATGGCGCGTCGACGACCAGCGTGGTCAGCGGCTCCGGCGCCGCGACATAGGCCTCGAAGTCCTCGGCCGGCGTGGCGGAACGCGCCCGCTTCTTCCCTGCCACCGGTTCACCGGCATCCTCGTCCTTCGCGCGCCTGGGCGCCAGCAGGGCGTCCGCATCGTGCAGCAGGATCACGCGCCGCGGCGACATCATCGGCAGGGTCCGCGCGGTGACGAGGATCTGCGACAGCATGGCCTCGCGGGCGTCGGCGTTGGTGGCGTCGCGGCCATGGAACACGGCGACGTTGAACGCCTGCAACCCCTCGTCGACGAGCGACAGGAACGCGTGCGCCAGCTCGAGCCGCGACGGCGCGTCGTCGCTTTCGAGCAGGTACAAGGGACCAGCCTGGCCCCTGGCCAGCGTGGCACGCACCGCGGCCGGCGTCAGCGTCGGCACGTCAGAACGCTTCCATGATGGCGCTCACGACCGAACGCGCGAAGTCGGTGGTGAGACGGTCGACGGCGGCCCGTTCCTGGTCGATGAATGCGCCGGCGCCGGCGGTGGCCGCGGTCTGCGCGCTGGCCGCGCTGGCCAGATCGTACTCGTCGGTGAAGCTGAGCGACGGGTTCTCCCACAGCACTCTCTGCTGCCGCGCGTCGGAAAACGAGACGCTGATGATCACGGTGAAGCGGTAGCGCGACGCCTGCTGGCCCTGGTTGAACCCCGCCGGCGCCAGGCCGATGCTCATCACGTCGCCGCGCACGACGCCGTCGACGCCGGTGTCGGTTGGCAGGACCTGATAGCGGCCGCGGCTCTGGAACTCGACGCGGACCTTCTCGGTGAAGAGCTGCTCCATCGGCGAGTACGGCGTGCGGTTCCCGAACATCGGGATACCGAGAGTCTGGATGTAGTCGGGCAGGAAGGAGCCGCGCCCGGCGAGCGAATACCCGCAGCCGGCCGAGCCGGCCGCCAGGCCGGCCACGACGAGCTGAAGCACGTCGCGGCGCGAGAGCGCCGCGCCCGAGACCCTGGCCCCGGGACCCGGGACCCG
>WBZP01004633.1_pt1 | contig 14269 bp, 5 predicted proteins | sample 5204301 | NCBI WGS metagenome assembly WBZP01 (sample SAMN12412401, study PRJNA552823) | activated sludge metagenome | isolation source: activated sludge from nitrification reactor of wastewater treatment plant... | place: USA: Pennsylvania | collected 2017 | reverse complement strand
ATGCCATCCAGCCAGACAAAAGGCAGGTTTTTTCCTTTCTGATTGAAATCAAAAATATAATCATCAAAATCAATTGCTGTCTTCTTCCAATCTCTGTATTTGTATGGTTTCGGGTGGAAAGGCATTTTGTCTACCCGTGCTAGACTGATTTGACTTACAAGTGTCGCTCCAGATGGTAATACTTGTTTGACCTTACAAGAAGAAAAAAAGAGCGTAAAAACTAAAAATATATATAAAAATCTAATTGATATCATGAGGTTATTTTAAAAATTAAATCATTCTAAAGCGAATCTCGGTTTTTTGGTTGCTCAATTGCTCATAGTTAATTAAACTTGATTCTCCTTGAAATATTCTGAGCCATAAAAGCTCCACCCAAATGTAAAACAGCGATAACCAATAGTGCATATCTCAAAGCTACATATTCGCTAACATATCTGGCCAACACAATAAATAATCCACAACCAAACAAACGACCTACATACAATCCGAACTCGTGATTGAGAATATATGTAAACTCATTTCTGCCCTCTTTTGCTGCAACAATATCTATCACTTTGAGCTGAATAGGAAAATAAGCGATATCCAGCAAAGGTCTTGCAAATAAAAGGCAAAGTATAAATAGGATTACTCCAATAGATGAATACAACACAGCATTGAATGCAGCACCGACCACAAATAATATACAACCAACAAAATAAATAGTCAATCTATGTTCGGGTTTGCTGACTCTACCAAGAAAATATAATAAAATGGCTGAAAAAAAAGCCGCTGTGGATTGAATCAAACCTAAAGCTCCTTCCTTGCCTACCAGACTCAAAATCAACATGGTAGGAGCTGTGACAATATACCCCTGTGCAATACCTTTTAAAGCTGCAAGTTTCAGAATTTGATTCCATAATTTATCAAATTTAAAGAACAGAAATGGCGCCCTTTTGGGATTTTGAAAATTGCCCTGATGCACCAAAACAGAAGCTCCAACAGATAGTATCAATACAAAAATGGTAAGCACATGGTAAGCAACATTAACATTGCCTGCAAACCAATTATTTTTATCAGTAGCGGCTATAAATGCACCTGCACCAAACGGAATGATTATACCCGCGATGGTATAAAAAAAGGTTTCTACACCATAATAAAAATTACGATTGCCATCATTGGTTGTATTCAAAGCAAGAAAATCTCTATTTGCCCAAAAAAAGCCGTAAGACAGTCCCATGATCAGTCCGGCAAAAAAAATACCGGCAGTACTCAAATCATCCAGAGACATCATCGCAAACATAGACACACCGCTCAAAATCATACCCAGTGAATACAACCAGGCTATTTTTACGCCATTCAGCAAATAGCCATTGATCAAAAATGTCAAAGGAATACCAGTATAAACGGCAAGTTGAAAGATGACAACGAGACTAATGTCCGAAGAATTGCGCATGATATAAGCACCCACAAATAATTCGACAATAGGCATGACCATCGCATATATCAGATTGGTCAGCAAGAGAACCCTCATCGGTTTTGGATGAGAATTAAAGAAGGTAAATTCGTTGTTTAATTTTGAAATCATGGGGTTACATTTAATAATGTGGCCAAAATTTGATTGATAGAAAAAGTTGCACCACAAATGACTTCATCGGATGCACCATAATACATGTACATGGTATCGCCGACCACAATATGCCCGTTGGTAAATACCACATTTCCAAAAAATCCTGTCAGCTCATATGAAGCTTCGGGCTGCAAGATAGGTTCAATTGATCTGGCAAGAACTATAGTAGGGTCATTCAAATCAAATAAAACTGCCCCAAGTGCATATCTGTGATTAAAATCTGCTCCGTGATAGATCTCCAACCAACCGTTTTTGGTTTTGATTGGTGCGGCACCAGCTCCTATTCTGGCACAATCCCACATACCGGGACGAGTTTTCATTACACATGTATGGTAACCCCAATGGATCATGTCCGGCGATGAAGACTGCCATATAAAATTCCCTCCCAAATCAATGCCTGATGGTCTGTGCAAACAAATATATTTACCGTCTATCTTCTCTTCAAAAATGGCACAATCCTTATTATGTGGTGGTAAAATCATACCCACTCTATCAAAATTTATCCAATCTCTGGTGGTGATCAAGCCTACACCTACACCATACTCTGATACTTTAGTAAATGTCAGTATATATTGGTCATCAATTCTGGTCACACGACAATCTTCAATACCATAAGTCTCTAAAGATCCTTTACCAAAAATTTTGGTAGGAAAGTCATCCGGTTCATAAAATTTTATACCATCATCACTACACACCAGTCTAAGATGCGACATGGTAGACAGGTACATTTTACCTTTATAAGTCACCATTCTGGCATCTGACATATCCAGATCGGGATCATCTGTGGCGTATTTTAAAATTTCGATATTACCACCATTGTCAAGGATAGGAAAAGATACGAAACCTTCTTCCTGATGTGGTCTCTCTGCAATTCTAAGCAGCAACCACGTTTTATTCTGAAATGTGAAGGCTCCCGGATTTAATACACACTCAACCTTCATTTCAGCCATGCTTGGCTTAATTTCACTGGTTAAAATGATCGGATTTTCAGGAAATCTGATGCCCATGATGTATTTTAATTTTGTCTGAAAATGGTCAAATAAAAAACCAATCCAAGGCGTCTGTCATTTTACCCACCTTGAAAGTGAGGGAGAATGAAACTGTATTGCACATTCCATTCTCCTCACAAAAAACATAAACTACCTTTGATTAAAAACTTTTAAATATACATGTGTATCCCAAAATTCCACTTTCATAAAAGTTTCTTTTGTTTTACCCCAACCATAAGGGAGACAAAAAGAATTTTAAAACAATTGAATAAAAAAATGGGATCCATCCAATTATATCAGATTTTACTGAATTTTACAGAACCAATATTCTGTCCATCCAAGATGAAATTTACAAAATATAATCCACTGGATAAAGTCTGTGTGTCTACCGAAATCTGACCTGAACGCAAATCGCTCGCTGAAATTGCAAACCCATGCATTTGTCTTCCCATATTATCCAGAATTCTGATTTTTACATCATTTTTAGCATTGAAAGTATGACTGATATTCAGCACATTGTTCACAGGATTTGGTGAAAGTTTTACATCTCCGTATTCTGCCAAAGCAAAATCTTTGATGCCAGTAGTTCCTGAATTGAACAATTTTGCTATTTCTGCCGGGGTCAGTGCTTTGTTATATATTTTAACATTGTCCAGCGCTCCCTGAAAATACTGCCCGCCTTCGATCGGATTGCTTCCAAAGCACAAAGGTCTTGAAGTACTGTTTAGTTTTGTAGGAACAGGTTTAGAATTCACAGGCTCTCCATTGACATAGACAATGTTTTTTTCACCGTCATGAACCATGGTCACAAACCACCAGAATCCTTTCACCATTTCGTTGCCATCTCCACTGTCCATGTCAGATATAAAGGTTGGGAACTGTGTATTATTACCATTTGTGGTCCAAACTATTTTAAGGTGTTGAGGTAAAGAAATTTTCCATCTTTGGTCCCAATGTCCAAAATCGATCACATACGATTCTGCTATGGATGTATTCTGGCCATCAACTCTTATCCAAAAACTTACTGTCGTATAATCTGATATTAAGTGAACAGCATTTGCCACTAAAACAGAATCCTTATCGCCGTCAAACTTTATGTTTTGTTTTCCTGCTCCCAATGGATGCGTAGACGCTTCAAATACAGGATTACCTCCGATCACCCCATGATTATTGTATGGTGTAGCATCATTGGCATTGCCGTCAAAAGGATAATGAGCTACCAATCCTGCTTCACCTGTATCCAACGGTTTGGTGGTGCTCAATGTGATTTCTGCAATTTCCGAATTATTTCCGGAAAGGTCAAAAGCATAGATTTCAAAAGTATAGGCTGTTTCAGTATCCAACCCCCCTACAAAAACGGAAACGGCGCTTTCTGAAAGCGAATCAAAAAACACCCCATCTACCAAAACTACATAACCTTCAAGCTTTCTGTCATCTACAGAAGGATTCCAGGAAAGTAAAACAGAATTGGCTCCTGCATTGCCTTTAAGGTCGCCTGGTTTCGTTGGTGGCGTAGTATCCGGAGTTTCATCCTGACCGGAAGTTACACTCAATGTAGTGATTAATGACTCATTGCCGGCTGCATCCAATGCTGACACGCCAAATACAAAAGTTGTCAATGGTTTTAGATTTGAAATGTATGCTGTGAGGTCTTCAACTGTACCTATAAGCAAACCATCCTGATAGACATTATAGGATGTAACTTCTACATTGTCAGTAGCAAGAGACCACGAAAGTTCCACATTGGTAAAGTTTACCGAAGCTGTCAGATCAAGCGGGGCACATGGACTTTCTGTATCATCCTCAACAGGAAAAGTAGATTGCAATGTATATAAATCCAAAACTTCCTGTGCTGTCAAAGCACGATTGTAAATTTGAACTTCATCCAGCGCACCATCAAAATAATTTCCTTTATCAATCGGGTCATAACCTATACCAAACGGATGTGTTGTTTTATTGAGTGGACCTGAATATGCTTTTTCGTTTACTTGAGCGCCATTCATATAAATCCTGTCCATAGTACCATCATGAGTCATTACAACATGCGTCCACTCTCCTACCTTCAGTTCATTGCCACCTCCTGAATCCATATCATTGCAGCAAGATGTAGCATGGGTGGTAAATACCGGTTTGCCGTGTGATGGCAATGAAATTTTCCATCTTTCCTGCCAGCCACCGTGTGAAAGCATATATACTTCTCCGGATGCAGGCAAAGCATTGACTTTGGCCCAAAAACTGATTGAAGTAAAATCTGAAGCGAGTTGAGGTGAGTTGGCTGCTTCCAAAAAAGTGGTTTTGCCATCAAAAGTTACGGCTCTGTTTGTTTTACCAAATCTGTCTTTGGTACTTATAGCGTTACCGTAAGCATTATTTTTATATGCTGAATTATCATTTCTGGTATTGTCGAATGTATAATCTGCTACCAATTCTGAACCAACCGAAGGCATTTCATTTTGAATATCATACAAATCTGCAATTTCAGCTGCACTCAATGCCTTATTAAAAATCAAAACATCATCTATATTGCCATCGAAAAAACCACCATTGTCAATCGGATCAAAGCCGATGCCCAAAGGAAACTTCGTTTTATTTAAAGCGCCTGATGTTGCCTTTTGATTGGCTAAAACACCATTGACAAAAATCTGATCATTCGTACCATCATGCACCATAGCTACATGAGTCCATTCACCGACCTTCAAAGCATTGCCATCACCTGAATCCATATCACTGCAACAAGCTGTAGCATGGGTAGTAAAAACAGGCTTACCATGGGATGGAAGAGATATTTTCCATCTTTCCTGCCATCCACCGTTAGACATCAGATATACTTCTCCTGAAGCAGGAAGGGAAGTAGGGTTTACCCAAAAACTGATGGTGGTATAGTCAGATTGCAAAGCTATAGAATTGTCAGCAATAGCAGCACCGTGTAAAGCATTGCCTGCCCACCCATGTCTGTTGGTTGTTGCCGTAGCATCTGGATCTACAGTGGCATCATTGCCAAACTGTGTATCATCGGTACCATCCCCATTTAAAGAATAATGAGCTACTAAATCATCGACAATACCCGGAAATGGTGATTGAGCTGCATATAAGTCAGCGATAGCCTGATCTGTGAGTGCATAATTGTAAATTTCCACATCATCCAATACGCCATCAAACCAGTTGCCTCCATCGATAGCATTGTATCCGATTCCAAGCGGTTTGGTGGAACTATTCAATTTACCTGTCACAACTTTTTCAGCTATCAATGTACCATTTAAAAATATTTTATTTTTAGCACCATCGTGTACCATTACCAGATGAGTCCATTGTCCGGATTTCAGTTCGTGACCGTCACCGGAATCCATGTCTGATATACCACCGGAATAGTTGGTCGTAAAAACCGGCTTGCCGTGTGCAGGTAATGAAATTTTAAGTCTTTCCTGCCATCCTCCATTGGATAAAATGAATACTTCACCATTAGCCGGAAGATTTTTGACTTTTAACCAGAGGCTAACGGTAGTGTAGTCTGAGTTTACATTGGCTGAATTGGCAACAGTGACTTCTGATGCAACACCATCCATTAATACTGCACTATTGCCATATCCGAATCTATCCGTTGTATAAGTTGCACTGGTTACTTTAGCATTATTGCCATATTCAGAGTCGTCTTTTCCAAATTTGTCAAAATGATATGAAGCTACTAAACCGGCAGGTGTTACTGGCTCAACAGATTGTAAAGCATATAAATCGGCAATTTGTGCCGCAGTCAACGCTTCATCAAATATCAAAATATCATCCAATGATCCATCAAAATAGTTGGCTTTATCTATCGGATCATAACCGATACCGAAAGGATGACTTGTGCCATTCAAAGCTCCGGAATATGCTTTTTCATTGACCAAAAGACCATTCATATACATTTTATCAAAAGTTCCGTCATGCGTCATCACTACATGTCTCCATTCATTGACTTTCAGTTCGTTGCCGCCACCGGAATCCATGTCATTACAACATGAAGCTGCATGAGTTGTAAACACCGGCTTACCATGTGCAGGCAATGAAATTTTCCATCTTTCCTGCCAGCCGCCATGAGATAAAATATATGCTTCTCCCTGAGCAGGCAATGTTCTCACATTTACCCAAAAACTGATCGTTGTAGAAGCAGTTTGCAATTGTGATGCATTGGGTACTGTTACTGCGCCTTGTTTGCCGTCAAATGAAAGGGCACTATTGGCAAACCCAAATCGGTCTGCCACCAGATTTGCCCCATTGACCGAGCCATGATTATTGAAGGTTGAGCCATCTTTGGCGTGGCCCGTAAAAGTGTAAGATGCCACTGGTGTTTGAGCATGCAAGCCTATTATGCCTGCAAAAAACAGCAACAAAAAATGTACAAGATGTTTCATATTCTGTGATTTAATGATTTAATAAAACTATGATTTAATAAACTGAATACTTTGAATGGTTTCTTTTTTCTGATTTTTGACATGAATGATGTAGTTGCCTGCTGAAAGTCCACTGATGTCAATGCTTGATTTTAATTTACCTTTCACCTCTATTTCCTTCAATTGAACTCCCATCAAAGTGGTAATATATATAACAGCCACTTCATCTTTCAGCCTGGTGCCATCAAAAAATAAGGCCTGATCAGCAGGATTGGGGTAAATGGAAATTGAACCTGCCAGAGCTATATTCTGCACATTCGAAATTATACCCTGCTCAAACAATTTTTCTATTTCTCCGGGATTCAGGGCATAGTCATATATTTTGATTTCATCCATGATGCCTTTAAAATTGTAATTGGCATCTGAAGGCAACATCTGGCCAATCAATACAGGTAATGACGTGGTTCGGATTTTTCCGGATAGTGTTTTAAATGTATTCAAGTGACCATTGACAAAGATCATCATGGTTTTACCATCATAGGATGCCGCAATATGATAAATACTATCTGTTTTCAGTACAATATCAGTATCCAAGTCTACTATACTAGATAACGTATTGATGGTCCACCTCAGATTTCCTGCAGGAGTGAAGGATAGCTTCCATCTGTTTTGCCAGCTGCCATGTGACAATAGAAAAGTCTCTTTGTCAGCTGCCAGATTAGGTTTACACCACACACTCAGCGTGATTCCATCCTGAAAATTGAGCATTGGCGCATTCTTCACCTCTATATGCTGGGAGCCGCCGTTAAAATAGTAAGAGCTTACAGGTTTGCCATCAAAATCTGCAGTCAATATGGCGCCTTTGGCAGTTCCATGATGATCGTTTCCACTTTTGTCATTCGCAGTGCCATTACAGGGATACCATGCGATCAATTGGCCTTCATCATCAAAATTTTTAACCAAAATTGAAATTTGACCTTGGTTCGTCAGTCCTTTGCCATCATCTACTGTAACATTTATCGTGTAAATCCCTTCAGCAGACGGGGCCATCCAGGAGATGTTACTTCCGATTCCATTGATACTTCCGCTGGTGGATGTCCAGATATAAGATATCATGTCACCATTTTCATCCGAAGCATTACATTGTATCAAAACAGTTCCATTGGTATAGATATAGCGGCTGCTTGCGGCAAGACTTTCTATGACAGGTGCTTTATTAATAATGTCTACCACTTCTATGGTAATGGTCATACTGTCTGCATGTCCTTCATTGTCCTTTACGATCACTTTGATGTCTGATTTTCCTATGGTGTTGGGTGCAGTCCAGATAATATCTTCATTTTCACCGTTGATGATTCCTGAGTCTGTATTCCAGAAATATTTTAATGTATCAGAATCAACATCAACCGCAGTACAAAAAACCCTGGTAGTCTTCCCTTTTTCAACCAGATAATTTTGTGCTTCGAGTGCTTTTATACGAGGTTGATATGAATAAGGTACTTGGGTTTGATTGTAATCTACTACCACACCATCTATCAACATTTTATTTTTATCGTATTTGATTTCGCCATTTGCCGGAGTGACTACCACCAACATCGCTTCTTTAGCAGGAATGATAATACTGACTTGTCCGGTTTTATCTTCCGAAATTATCTTTTCTGATACCGCATCGTATATATCATACTGACCGCTACCCACGTCCAACAAAATGGCTTTTGGCGTATCATACGAATTATAATACAAGTAAGAAGGATAAGAAGCATCGGAGAAAAAATCTGTTGCATTTAAATTCAGCTCCAGAATCTTGTCCACATTTGTTTTTTTGACAATAGCGCCAAGATATCCAACTGAAGAGCTGCCATAAATCGCCAGATTGGTAGAAGCCCAACCTCCTCCCAGTGCATCACCGGTGGCATAAGGTGAGAGATTACCAACTTTCTGTTTCATGGCTTCCTGTGCTATTACCGCATCAGGATCATAGTTCTGCGACCATACCGCCCCATCCTGCTGTGCTGCAGGTAAAAATCCGGGATAAAATAATCTGGAAGCATTGCTGAGATTGACCATCCACTTTCCTATGGCTTTGGCAAATCTTTTGTCATATCTTACCATAGGTACCAAAGCGGCTGCTTGTTGCATACCATTCATCAGGAAGGCATAATCATTGCCTCCATCATTGGCTTCACCCACAAGTCCTGATACATCCATACTGCCCCACTTACCTACAATAGTACCCCATCCTCTGAGTGGACCACGATTGAAACACCAATTGACCATCTTCTCTATGTTATAATTCGTGCCTATTTCTGCATTCATTTTGGCTGCAGCCAAGACCCCATAAGGCAGTTGCAGTTCGTAAGATGGATTGGTGTTCAGGCTATTCAGGAATTCCAGTGACCATTCTGCTCCTTTAAGATATTCAGGTTGGTTTGTTTTTTTATATGCATGGTAAAGCAACCAGCCAAAAGTACCTGCTGCTTCCGGTTCTTTCACACCATTGGCATTTCCTTCCATGGTTTTAAAATTCCATGCACGGTAATTCATACTTGCCGGGGACCATGGGGTCGCTTTACCGCCCATTTTTTGAGTAGCTGTCAGAAACTTATCGGCAATGGTTGTAAACTGATAGGTAGCTTCCGCATTAAAATCCGGAAAAAGATCGTACAACTGATAAAAATATACATTGGGCATCACATCATACCACCAGTCGCCTCCGCTTCCTGACGAACTATTGTTCAGATACAGATTTTCACCATTGGCTTTGTTGAAAAAATCCTGTGACATGACCAATCTGTCCAAACCATACATATTTCTGATATCCTGCCCTGATAAAGCAGCACCAACCAGAGATGGCAATACATTGATTCCTTCAGAATTCTGTGTCGATTTAGTGCCTGCATAGGTGTGCAGTCTGATTTGTTTTTGATTCGGATAGTTGATTCCATTGGCAGTATAATTCACCAGGGGCAAATATTGTCCACTTTTATTTTTATCATAAATGAATGAATCATATTTCATCGCCACTTGCTTCCAGTTTCTCATATTGTATGGAGCAGGTTGATCCGGCATAGACATTATGCGCGGAATATTGATTTGACCATTTTGTGCAGCCATCCATTTGGCCAAAAACAAACAAAGCAGGAGCAATATAATTTTAAATGACTTACCCATTAATAGCCTGAGTTTTGAATGAGTGAAGGATTTAAATCTATTTCTGTCTGAGGCAATGGAAATACTTCATGTTTGCCTTTCTGAAAACCAGGTAAAATGTCTCCCGCTATTCCCCACCTTACTAAATCAAAAAACCGATGCAATTCAAATCCCAATTCTACCTGTCGTTCATGTCTGATGGCTTGTCGCACGATATTCAGGTCTGAAGAAACGATTGGGGGAATAGCCGCAGGATTGGTGGATTGCGCTCTTGCTCTGGCTCTTACTATTTCGAGTGGAGCCAATGCTTCCTGCACTCTGCCCAGCTCTGCTAAAGCTTCTGCCTCCCACAATAATACTTCTGCAAATCTGATGGCCGGATAGTTGATGTCTCCATCCGCTTTTTGGGTTAATTCCGCATCGGCCTGCAAAAATTTTCGAGGAGAAAAGGTTGTACTGGAAAATGAATTTTTATAGATCAATCCAAAATATGGATCATTATTCATCGCAACCGTAAATTTTAATCTGGGGTCATTGGCCTCAAAAGCCTGGACATATGATGGGGTTACTTCCGCAAATCCATATCCTAAAAACTTTCTGGATGCCCACCACTGATTAAGAAAATTACCTACTCCCAGCTCCAGATTGGTATGTTGAATTTCCCAAACTGACTCGCTGTTGTTTTGCGTCAGTTTTTGAAAGTTTTCTCTGTAGTCGCTGATCAGTTTATATACGTTTAGCGCTTTAATTTCTGCCACAAAAGCAAGTACCTTATTATAGTCCTTTTGATACAAACTGGTCTTGGCTGCCAATGCCAGTGCAGCACCTTTAGTCGCCCGTCCGACATTGTCGGCAGTGTTTTTTACTGGCAATAAAGTAGCTGCTTTTTCACAATCTTTTAATATCTGAACATGGATAATATCCTTTGCACTTTTTGTAATTTTTAGCTGATCCGGAGGTGTTACTTTAAGATACATCGGTACATCACCAAAAACCTGTGTCAATAAAAAATAATAATAAGACCTCAGAAACAATGCTTCTCCCGTTATTCTGTTTTTGGTAACCTCATTGATGTTGATTTTTTCGATATTGTCCAATACCAAATTGCATTGGGTCACACCCTTGTACTGGAGTTTCCAAAAGTCATTGAGCTCTTCTGTTCTGGGGGTGTAAGTAAATGCCTCCATCTCTACGATTCCAGGCCTTGAACCATCCCCACCCGGAATGGCTGCATCTCCGGTCACTTCCGCAAAAGCCCAGTAAAAATTGTTGTTTCCGTTGTTGAAAAGCAAAGGATTGTATGCTGCATTTACTGCTTGTACAGCGTCAGCTTCGGTTTGGAAAAAAGAACCGGCATCCAGTATAGCGATAGGCTCTTTATCAAGAATACCTTCACAAGCTATCAACTGAAAAATAGAAACAAAAAGTATAATTTTAATTGTGGGTTTCATAATGATTCATTTTAAAAAAAAACTGCCACAAAAGGTGACGTAAACATCAGGATTCATCAGGCAAATCAATATCTTTTAATATCAAAACCTAAAAGTCCACTTTTATACCAGCCACAAAAGTCCTTGGGGCAGGTACTGTGCCCCAGTCGATGCCTACTGCCAGATCCGACGATAATCCCAGTCCTCGCGTATCATTTGCGTTGGCTTGAATTTCGGGGTCCAATCCCGGATATTTAGTAAAAGTAAAGGCATTCTGAACTGTAAAATATACCCTGCAAGAAGTGATCTGTTCTACTCCCAGTATATTTTTAAGGTTATATCCCAGCGATATATTTCGCACTCTCATATAGGAGCCGTCATATAAAAATCTTGTCGATGGTCGCCTATTTCCATTTCTGTCATCGAGACTTACTTTGGGTATATTGGTATCAGTGTTTTCAGGTGTCCATCTGTTCAGAATATCTGCATAGGAATTGAATCCCCGTGATTGGGTTTCATAGGCAAAGTTTCCGTAAAGAAAATAAACATCATTGCCTTGTACTCCTTGAAACATCACAGACAAGTCAAATTCTTTCCAATTGACACCACATTGCATACCATAAGTAAAATCAGGAAATGGATTGCCCAAATGCGCTCTATCCTTGTCATCTATAATATTGTCATTATTGATATCCCTGAATTTGACATCACCTGGACGGGTATCTTTGGTTTGGAATGGACTGGCTGCAATTTCTTCCATGGACTGAAAAATACCTTCCATGTCCCAAAGAAAAAATGATCCGATAGGTCTACCAGGTTCAGTCTTGGTCAAAGGACCATCAGACAGACCAAATCCACCCAGGATGGGTTCACTACCTGCTATAGATACCACCTCATTTTTTACAATCGAAATATTGGGGGAGATAAAATAATTAAAATCTTTGGCTGAAGATCGGTACGAAACAGCAAACTCCATCCCATTATTGACGATGGACGCTGCATTGACATAAGGCGCGCGTTGTGAACCACCGGATTGCGGTATAGGAACTCTAACCAAAACATCTTCGGATTTTTTGCGATAAAAATCAGCAGCAAAAGTGAGCTTATCATTCCATAATCCTAAATCTATTCCGAGATTGGACTGTGTACTGGATTCCCAACGAATACCGCTGTTTCCTGTTTCAAGAATAGTAGCTCCGGTGACTATCTTATCTCCAAAAGCATAGACGCGCTCCCCTGTACTGACCAGAGAACTGTAAGGATATACACCAATCTCCTGATTGCCCAATTTTCCCCAACTGGCCCTGATTTTTAATTCAGAAATATGAACATTATCTTTCAGAAAGTCTTCATTGGATACCAGCCATGCCGCTGAAACGGATGGAAATACTCCCCACCTGTTGTCTTTTCCAAATCTGGACGAACCATCTTTTCTTAGCGCACCGCTCAGCAAATATTTATTATCATAGTTGTAAGAGCCAAGCCCGAAATATGAAACCAGCCCCCACTCGGTAGCGATACCAGAAACACCCAAATTTTTAATATCTTCGGCTACAGAAGTACTCAGATATCTGAAAAGCGGGTCAGTCCGCCTGAAATTATTAGCAGAAGCACCCAGATAGTCTATGTGATTCTGAATTGCCTCAGTACCTATTAGTACGGACGCTTTATGTTTCCCAACCTGTTTTTCGTAATTGGCAGTAGAGTTCCAGGTTAACGTTTGATTAAATATTCTGCCTTCATTCAATGATGTAGGATTATAAATCGCTGCAGATAAAAACTCTTTAAATAATTTCTCTCTTTCAAAACTAAAATCACCACCCAGTGTAGTTCGTACTTTTAGTCCTTCCAGAAGATTTATTTCAGCAAAAACATTTCCAAAAATTCGGCTGCGGTCTATGTGCCAGTCTGTCTGATCAATGAGCACCAAAGGATTCGCATTTCCATCACCATATAATAAAGGATCTCCAAGTAATGAGGTTACATTTATATCCGAACCATCTTTATATTTACCTGAAAAAACAGGCGCTGCAATCAATGCAAATCTGACAGCACTCAATTCATTGCCGGGTCCAAAACCATCTCCCGACGAACCGATGACTTTTCTTGAAGTATGCCCAAAAGATAAGTTATTGCCTATTCTGAACCACTTATTGCCGGTCTCTCCATTTATTCTGACCTGATATTTTTTAAAACTTTGTCCCCGAAAGATGCCATCCTGATCCTGGTAATCTCCGGAAACATATAGATTACTTGTCTCATTTCCTGTCATGGCAGATATGGAGTATTGTCTGATGGGAGCATTGGAAAAAACCTGATCCAGCCATCTGACATCGGGCAAAGTATCTAAAATTGAAGTATTATATGTCGACAATTGATTGGCCGGATTTCTAAGTGTGTTGGCATTGGTGATGGCTTCATTTCTTATCGTGAGGTAATCACGGGCATTGAGCAATTCAGGTAGCTTGATTGGAGTTTGGAGACCATTGGAAATATTGACAGAAAAAATCGGTTTGCCTGATTTACCCCGTTTGGTGGTGATGAGTACCACACCATTGGAAGCCCTCGATCCATAAATGGCTGCAGAAGCACCATCTTTAAGTACTTCTATAGACTGGATATCATTGACTGAAAACATATTTATATTACCTGATGTCGGTATACCATCTACAATAAACAATGGATTGTTATTGCCCAATGTACCTGCACCTCTGATCCGTACCGCCA
>WBZP01004632.1_pt1 | contig 14271 bp, 12 predicted proteins | sample 5204301 | NCBI WGS metagenome assembly WBZP01 (sample SAMN12412401, study PRJNA552823) | activated sludge metagenome | isolation source: activated sludge from nitrification reactor of wastewater treatment plant... | place: USA: Pennsylvania | collected 2017 | reverse complement strand
CCAGAGTTTGAGATTCTTGAGGGAGCTCGTGCAATCGAGTCCGATCCCGATAACGGAACCATCTCGGGGGGAAATGGGGTCTCAATCTGGGATGGACTGCCAATTGACGGTGACTACGTTAAGGCTGAAGCTCAGGCAGGTCGAATGGGTTCGATGCTCTATGCTGTTTCGGTTAGATACCCGATACTGGGTGGTGGCCAGTCAAAATGGCGGCGCGAGTTCCGCCTGCCGGACGAGAGTGACATTCGTTCGCTTGGCAGAGCCGAATCCGAACTAGCAGAACTCCTGCCCGGATGGCTCGCGGAGGGCACCGTGCCCGACGATGACATCGGCTTGTCCAACTACGATCGCGGACATCGTATGTATGGCATGAATCGTTGGATCGACATGTTCTCCCCTCGACAACTATTCGTCCATGGGACAGTTGCATATGAGATCCGGAAGATGATCCCGGAGGTTTGCGACGCGTTGGGTGAGAGGAGGGGGCGCGCGGTCATCGGCGTTCTCGGCATGATTCAGGCGAAGGCATTGAACTGGAACTCAATGGGGTGTACCTGGATGACCGGGCGGCAGCAGATCAGGTCCCAGTTCGAGAAGCACAACTTCACCTTCCGTTGGACTTTCACGGAGTTCGAGGGGTCACGGGAGTTCCTCCCGTGGTGTCTTGATCAGATCGTCGATGCCTACGACGGAATCGCACAACTCTATTTACCGGGTCGAGAGGCGACGGTTGTTCGTGGCAAGGTCATTCAAGGATCCGTATCCGATCTTCGACACAAGGTGCCGGGGCAGGTGCGTGTGCTTCGCAGCAACGCCGGCCATCTCGACAAAGTAGGGTCTGATTCGCAGACCCTGATATGCATTGACCCTCCGTACTACGACAATGTGATGTACGCGGAACTCTCAGACTTCTTCGGCGCCTGGGAGCAACGTACCATTGGGGTGGTTTGGCCTGATCTCGCATCGGGCGGGCTCGCCGACATTGCAAATGAGGCGGTGGCCAACGTCGCTCGGTTCAAAGCCTTGGGATCCGCAAAACGAGCGACCGAGCTTGCGAATGCGGACTACCAAGCCAAGATGCAGGCGATCTTCGCGGAGTGCTACAGGGTTCTCCGCGACGAGGGTGTCATGACAGTTATGTTCACACACAAGCGTGCTGAAGCGTGGGACACGCTAGGTATGGCATTGATGCAGTCTGGCTTCGAAATCGCTAGCTCCTGGCCCGTCAACACTGAATCTGAGACTTCGTCGCATCAGATGCAGAAGAACGCAGCTGCCTCGACGGTTATGCTCGTATGTCGAAAGCGGTTGACGATGTCAGCAGCTGACGTCTTTTTCGAGGATCTTATTCCGGCCATCAAGGCAGCGGCTCGTGATGCAGTTGCTAGTTTTGAGGCGGCGGGGATCCATGGCGTTGACTTACTGCTCTCAACCTACGGGCCGGTGTTGTCTGTAATTTCATCGGCTTGGCCGGTGTTTTCGTCCGAGGCTGCTGCCGACGGGTCGGCGCGCCTGCTGCGACCAGAGGAAGCCCTGGACGTTGCTCGTTCGGAGCTCGTTGACGCTCGTCGCCGGTCGATCGTTGGTCGGCAGGTGACGTTCGATCCTGCGACCGACTTCTGGCTAATTGCGTGGGAGCTATTCAAGGCTGAAGAGTTCCCGTACGACGAGGCTCGGCGCCTTGCGCTTGCAGTTGGCGGTCAGGACCCCGAGGAACTGGCGTCCATCGGAATTCTGAAAAAGCGCACAGGAACTGTTGTGCTGCAGGCACCGGCGGAGCGCCGGCGGCGGGTCTTGCGTCCAGTGCAGGACGGGCACTTTGAGGGCCTATCGCTGGTGGACATCTTGCATGGCGTGGTGGTGATCGCGGAGCTAGACGGATTGGCCGCAGCGCGGACGGTGATGGACCGGCATGGCCTGACGACGGACCAGCGGTTCCTCGCTCTCGTCCAAGGCGCAGTCAACGCCGTGCCGCGTTCGAAGAAGCGAGGAGTGTTTATCCGGTCCGAGGCGGCGACGCTGGACTCGTTGGCTACTGCTTACCTACCCTCGATCCACCTTCCAGAGGATGAGCCGCCGGACACCCTGTTCGACGTGGACTGATCATGCACGGCTCGTTTGCGGATATCGCTGGGTCGATTCGTCCCTCGTACGGCACTGCGGACAACGTTGTAGACCGGTTCTACGTCCCGTTGCTCGCTCGCTCGAAGTCGTATGACAGGGTCGCCGGCTACTTCACGTCGTGGGGTCTCGCCATCGCGGCGCGGGGATTGGCTGAGTTCGTCGCTGGTGGCGGCTCGGTCCGGTTGATCGTCGGAGCCCAGCTTTCCGAGGATGATGTCGCGGCGGTCGAGGATGGTGCTGATCTTGCTGCGGTCGTCGCTGATCGATTGGCGTCTGGCGAGATCTGGGCGGACACGGACGAGGTCCGAGCGCATCGCCTTCACGTTCTGGCGTGGCTTGCGAAGGAGGACCGTCTGACCATCAAGGTTGGCGTGCCTCGCCGGCCGGATGGCTCGCTCGTTCCCGCAACCGAGACCACTGACTACTTTCACGACAAGTTCGGCATCTTCACCGATCACGATGGGACGCGTGTGGCGTTCATCGGGTCCAACAACGATTCGCGGCACGGCTGGGTGTCGAACTCCGAATCGTTCTCTGCCTTCCCCGAGTGGAACGAAGGTGGGTGGGCATGGAGCGGCCAGGACTTAGTCGAGCGCTTCGAGCGCTACTGGAAGGACGAGCACTCGCCGGAGTGGAAGATCATTCCGCTTTCAAAGGCAGTCCGTGATGGTTTGCTCCGAGTAGCCGACTTCGATGGGCCTCCATCCTCCGTCGATCCGGAGAGTCAACTCGGCACCGTCGAGGTCCCAGACCAAGGCAGTCTGGCGGTGGCAGCTTCTCAGGAAGACGTCGACCGGCTGACCGAGCTGCTCGATCTGCCTAGGCGGGCACCGTTCACAGCAGTGATGTCTGCGGGCGTGGAACCCCTTCCACATCAGCGGGCTGTCATCGACCGTGCCGTGCGAACCTACCCGCGGGGCTACCTCTTCGGCGACGAGGTTGGTCTCGGGAAGACGATCGAGGTCGGTCTGACAGTCAGGGAACTCGTTCTCACGGGGAAGGCCTCGCGGGTGTTACTCCTCGTCCCGGCGGCCGTTCTGTCGCAGTGGCAGGAGGAGCTGTCCGAGAAGGTCGCACTCTGGGTACCGCGCTGGACTGATGGCCGTTGGGTGTGGCCAGACGGACAAGAGACTGCGGGCAGACCGGGAGATCCGTGGGCGTCGAAGGAACCTGTGATCCTGGCATCGTCGCACTTGGCGCGTAGAGCCGATCAACGCGCGAAGGTCGTGGCGGGATCTCCCTGGGACGTGGTCGTCGTCGATGAAGCGCACCACGCTCGGCGCAAGGGTGGCAAGGCGGAGGGAACGGCGAACTCGTTGCTCACACTGCTGCGCGACCTGCGCGACCGCGACGGTTGGGAGGCTCTGTACCTGGCTTCGGCAACTCCGATGCAGATGTACCCGCATGAGGCTTGGGATCTGATCGAGCTCTTCGACTTGCCAGGTTGGTGGGCGGAGTCGGCCGCGAAGTTTGAGCGGTACTTCACCGAGCTGGGCCTCGACTGGTCTGGCCGGCAGTGGAACTTCGTTGCGAAGATGGTGAACGACCACTTCTCAGATACTTCGGCTGAGGCGAATCGACATCTCGACGCAGAGATTCTCGCTACAACGAAGGGGCCAGATCGCGTCACGCTGATCTCGGGGGCCGGCGCCAAGTCGCGTGTGGTCATCGCCGAGAAGCTGTGTAGAAGGGTTGGCGAGGACGTCAAGGCGAACAAGCAGTGGTGCGATCCGGTCGGCAAGATGCCCGAGATGGCCTCGACGGTGACGGCCTGGCTCTACACCAACAACCCGATGCGCGATCGTGTCTTTCGCAACACCCGGGACACGCTCCGCGCATATCGAGACGCCGGCGTCTGGCCAGTGGCTGCGACCATCCCAGACCGTGTCGTTGATGACTTCCCAGTGAAGATGACGGTCGAGGAGCAGCGTCTGTACTGCGAGGTGCAGGAGTACATCAAAACCAAGTACGACCAGGCCGAGCAGGTCGCATCCGGCCAGGCGAAGAATGCGCTCGGATTCATCCTCACCGTCTATCGCCGCCGCCTCACCTCATCGTTCTACGCGATCGAGCAGTCGCTCCGCCGGCGAATCGACGCGCTGGACCGGAACCTCGGAATCAAGGCCCTGCTGTCTTCCGACGACACCATTCTCGAGGACGATGTCGACATTGCGGGAGAGGTCGCCGCTTGGGCGCTCGATGACGAGATCGCCAGCCTGCACCAGCTCGCCGTCAGGATCTCGGTCGTCTCGAACAAGGACGAGTCCAAGATGCTCCGTCTGCACCAGATTGTTGGTGACGCCCTCACTGGTGGCCACCAGACGGTGCTCGTCTTCACCCAATACGCCGACACGATGACCTACGTCCGCGACCGGCTCGATGCGATCTGGCACGGGAGAGTCATCGGCTACTCCGCGACCGGCGGGACCATTCGGGATCAGGCAACAGGTGAATGGGTAAAACTAACGAAGCGCCAGACGAAGGAGATGTTCCGGGCCGGCGATCAGGTCAAGGTGCTGATTGGCACCGACACGCTCGCTGAAGGCCTGAACCTTCAGACCTGCGGCCGGCTTTTCAACTACGACCTGCCCTGGAACTTCACTCGGGTCGAGCAGCGGATCGGACGCATCGACCGCATTGGAGGCCACGCCAAGGTTGAGGTGACGAACCTGCTATACGACGGGACTGTCGAGACCGCCGTGTACCAGAAGCTCGTCAACACATTCGGTGGGTTCAACGCTGTCGTGGGAATCGCCCAGCCTGTGCTCGGGCAGGTGGAGGCTGTGATCAAAGAGGCCTCCCTCACTGATATGTGCGACGACCACGAGAATCCAACTGGGACGGTGGACGCCAACCTGTTCGGAGAGTCGTCGCACCGACTTTCACTCGACGACGCAGTGGCGAAGGTCATTGCCGCAGCGAACGAAGCAGGCGCTCGGACCCTCGCCGAGCTCGACGAACACGGATCGCCTGTTGCCGGCACGATTTGGGATCCAGGCATGACGCTCGCGGATCTGCGTGATGCACTCCTGTCGATTCCACCGGTCGCCGCGTGCCTTCGGCAAACGGACATCGCAGGGGTCTACGACCTCCACCTTCACGGCCGCTCCAATCTGGTCACGTTCGATCGCGAGGTTCTGGACCGTCTCGCTCCGGACGTCCGACTCCTCACATGGGGATCTCCGCTACTCGACGTACTGCAGCGGTGGGTGTTTCTCGAGTCCACGAGATCGCGGTCGCTCGCCAATCCCGAGTACCCCTTGTCCGGCCAAGTTCAGACGCTCGTCGAACAACTCGGTGAGCTTCCCTTTGGCGACAAGCTGTGAACTCCAGGGGTGTGAAGTCGACGGTTCCGGCAACGGGGCCTACCTCACCTTCCGGGTCTGGTGCCATCCTTCCGAGGGCCTCTGCGCGAGCGAGGGAATCCGATGCAACAACTTGAAGCTCATGAGGTACCGCTGCACAAGGTCTTTTGCAGCGACTATGACTTTCGCATCCCCGACTATCAGAGGCCGTACGCGTGGGAGGTAGAGCAGGCGGCTCAGCTCCTCGACGATCTCGTGGAGGCGTTGGACCGAGACACGGATGAGCCGTATTTCCTCGGCTCCATCGTGTTGGTGAAGCAGAAGGAGTCCTCCGACGCCGAAGTGATCGATGGCCAGCAGCGGCTCACTACCGTCACGATCCTGCTCGCTGTCTTGCGCGACCTCACCGACGACGACGAATTGCGAGTCGACCTCGAGAAGATGGTCGCGGAGCCCGGCAACAAGATCCGCAAGCTGGAGCCAAAACCTCGGCTCGCCCTCCGGGCCCGCGATGCTGCGTTCTTCCGGGACATGGTGCAGACCACAGACTCAATCGACGCTTTGCTGAAGCAGAAGCCCGATGCGCTCAAGACTGACGCGCAGAAGGCTGTGCAAACCAACGCGCGTGCGCTCTACCAGCTGCTCAGCACCTGGAGCGAGGAGCGTCGGCTCGAACTCGTCGGGATGCTCAGCGAGCGCACGTTTCTGGTGGTGGTGAGCACCCCTGACCTCAACAGCGCTCACCGGATCTTCAGCGTGATGAACGCTCGTGGGCTGGATCTGTCTCCAGCTGACATCTTCAAGTCGTTCATCATCGGTGCACTGGATGCAAACGTCTCGGACATATATGCGGAGCGTTGGGAAGATGCAGAGGAGGCTCTCGGTCGCGACGACTTCGCAGACCTCTTCCTTCATCTGCGCATGATCTTCTCAAAGGTGCGAGCGCGTCGCGAGCTTCTCAAGGAGTTCCCGGAACAGGTGCTGTCGGCGTACCTCCCGACGAACGCGGCAGCCTTCGTCGACGAAGTAGTAGTGCCATATGCAGACGCATACGAGCAGATCCGCGATCAGAGCTACACGGCAGTCGTCGGTGCCGGCAAGGTCAACTCATGGTTCAAGCGTCTGGCACAGCTCGACAACAACGACTGGCGCCCGCCGGCGCTCTGGGCCTTGAAGACACACGCTGACGATCCTCAGTGGCTCGACGAATTCTTCCGAGCGCTCGAACGACTTGCCTCGAGCATGCTGCTGCGGCGCGTCTACGCGACGCCCCGTCCGCAGCGCTACGCGGATCTCCTGCGCGAGCTCTCGGACGGCGAAGGGCTCGACTCGCCTTCGTTCCTCCTCTCCGATGTTGAGAAGGCCGAGACTATGAGCCGTCTCGGGGGCGAGATCTACCTCGTGTCCAAGGTCCGGAAGTACGTGCTGCTCCGTCTGGACGAGGTCCTCGCCAAGAACCCCGGTGTCAGCTACGACCACCCCTTGATCACCGTCGAGCATGTGCTCCCTCAGAACCCGCAGGCAGACTCGGTGTGGACGCAGACGTTCACGGACGAGGAACGGCTTCGCTGGACACACCGGCTCGGCAACCTTGTACTACTCAACCGCGCCAAGAACTCGGAGGCACAGAACTTCGACTTCGAGAAGAAGAAGTCGAAGTACTTCAGCGGCTTGAACGGCGTTGCCACTTTCGCCCTGACCAGTCAGGTCCTGAGTCACCACGAATGGACGCCTGCGATCCTGGAGACGCGTCAAGACGAGCTGATGGAAGCGCTTCGAACGGAGTGGGCTCTCTGACGGTCGTCGTGCCGAGCGGTCTGCGAGCTCGACCGTTAGGGGGTAGAGGGGCCCTACTCCAAACCAAGTCGGCGAGCGCGTGTTCCGCCGACCTTGCCGCGGGCAAATCGCACCTTCTCACCGTTGAAGTCAACGCCATCAGAATCGACGTGCCAGCCGGCCGAGCGCCAGGCTCGTGCCTCCACCTTCGAATCGTTGGCCCACCACTGGCGGGGGCGGTAGGCGCTCGGAGGAAGCCCGCCGACCAGGCGGGCGGCATCAGCGAATGACAGCGTGACAACGAGTTGTTCACGAGGAAGCTCCTCGAGGAATCGTGCGAGGGGGTCGTACTTCGCCACGCTCAAGTCTCGCACGCTGGCAGTAAGCCGAATGTCGACGACTCTGACGGCGCTGGCAGCCACGTTCGGCTGCTGCACGCCAGCTGCTGGATCGTGCTCACCGCGTCGGGGCTGAGGCTCACCGGAAGACCCTGCAGCAGGTTGATCAGCCGGCGGAGTGTTGTGATGAGCACGTCGTCGGGTCGGCCCTTCTCCTTGATGTCGGAGAGATCGACGAAGACAATGGCGCTGCGGACCGGCACCGGAAAGCCGCATGCGTCCGTGAGTAGACGGGAGGCGCGGCGTGCCTCGCCGCGCGACTTCTGCAGGTAGTCGACCTTGGCCCCGTTCACATAGAGCGCCCGCTCGTACACCGTGACCTTGCCGTCGGGATGTCGTTTCGTGTTGAGCGTGAAGACACCCGCTGGCCCGATCACGACGTGGTCGATATCGGTGCCTGCGTCGCTCACCTGCACTGCGTGGAGCACGTGCCAGCCCTCGGGCAACTTCGTGAGTTCCTTGCCGACCTTCGCCTCGCCCTTGGCACCGACGCGCCAGGCGCGCTCCTCGGTCTTCACGCCGAGCACACGCGCTACGAGGTTGCGAACCGGTGCCTGGGCGTTGACCTCCTCGCGCTTCGCCCGTGCGGCGGCGCCTGCGATGTTGGTCGAAATGTCGACCGTGTACTCCAGGTCCTGTCCATCGCCCATAGGCCCGGGCACAGGTGCTGGAGCGCCGGTGGACGGTGGCGCCCCCTCGGTCGGCGGCGACTCAGCGATCGGCGGCGGCGTGGCGGGAACGCCCGAATGTGCAAGTGCGATTGCAGCAAGCTCGTCGGCGAACCCATCAGCTGTCTCGACGATGGCACCGGTGACCAAGTCGATGTGCCCTACCTCCGTGCCGTCGGCGGTCTTCACGTACAGGCGCTTCTTGCCGTACCTGGACCACGGGACCACCGCGAGATCGGACATGAACGTGTATCGGCGCAAACGCCCGCAATCTGGAGATCCGGAACTGCGACATCGGAGAACCAGCGACACCGCATCGATAGCTGCGGGTCAGGCGAATTACTTGGTGGCGGTGCTGAGCCCAAGGCGCCCAACCGCGGTGCCGTGGACGGGGCGACGACCAGTCCGTGGGGCAGCCGGACGCGCTGCTACGACGACGCTGGATTTCTGCGGTGTCAAGCAGAGAGCGTCGGACGGTCCCTGATCGCGGCTACAGCGAAAGCGGGGTAAGCCGCTCGGCAAGCACGACTTCCTCGACGGACTCGTCGGCGGCCCACCGCTCAATCGACGCGCGGTCTAGCACAAGGGTCACGCGAGCCTGAGAACCGGCTGGGGAACTTGCGCCGCTGAAGAAGACCACGACCGAGTATCTCGTGTCGTCGTCGTCATCGAGCCACAGCTGCGCGCTGAGGTTCTGCGAGAGCTTGATGTTCGACCGCTTCTTCATGCTGCTATGGCCTGTCACTCCTTTGCCGAGGACTCGAGCGCCGCCCTCAGATTGGACGACTGAAGGGTACCAGAGCCCCAGGCGGAACTGCTTGCAAGGGTATCGGTCACTGGCGCGCAAGCTGAAGCGAGAATCTCACGGGCGCCGTCAGGGTCGAGACCGGGATGGAGCTGAAGGGCGGCGGCCAAGACGCCTGTGACCATCGGTGCCGCAAAGCTGGTTCCTGTCAGCGGGTCCGGCGAGGCCGCCCGAACGTCCATGGCCTTCATGACAAGCTCGGGCTTGGCCCGGTGGTCCGCGGTTGGCCCCACGTTGCTGAAGTAGCAGACGCGATGACCTCCCATGGGAAGGACCTCGATGCCGCCGACGGCGATGACCCTTGACGCCGCCGCCGGGAAGGCGAGCATGTGGTCGTGTGACGCCGATGGATGATCCGGGAGGTCACCGCCCCTTCCTTCAGGCGCGTCGAAGGCGAGAAACTCTGCGGTGGCGTTCTGAGACCAGACATGGACAAGGGAGCCGGGGCCTTCCGACTGCACTTCGAGCCACCAAAATGATGCGTCCTCTCCGTCTCTGGAGCGTCGCTTCATGATGCAGGTGGCCTCTCCAGCTTTGTCGCCGCCCTTAGACGCGAGGTAGACCTTCCACCCGTCAATCTCCTCGCCCTCCTCATAGCCCGGCTCGACCCAGTCAGTTACGGGCTCCGCTGCTGTCGTGAGCGGCGTTCCGCGATAAAGGCGGACGCGCAGACCTGTTCGCGGATATGCGAACAGAGCGATTTTCGGGAACCGACCTGGGTCATACGCGCACGCGAGCGGCAGCCGTCGTACCTCATTCGGCTGCAGATGCAAGGCAGCGTGGATGGTGCAGTGGTTCTCGTTGCCCGCGGAAGCGACGATTAGGCGTCCAGGTCCGGCGAGCCGGTCGAGGGCGAGGGAGAATCGGTCGGTGCCATCGTGCGGGTCGAAATGGTCGCCACCGAGGCTGAGATTCACTACGGCGGGTAAGCCCATCTTGGTTGCAACATCAAAGATCCACTCGACCCCGTTCACTGCTTCGGAGCGTCCGCCCTCCAGCACGACGGCCATGATCTCTGCGCTGGGAGCGAAGCCGGTCCAGGACCCTCGGCCAGCCGCGATCGCGGCGACATCGGTCGCGTGGTCGGGAGGGCCAGGCATTGACGGAGCTGCTCGGTCAAGCTCCCGCAAGCTATCCCCTCCATACACGCGGCCTCGTCCGCTCGGATGCGGCCGGCCGTTGTTGGTTGCTCCCTGATGCCACACGGTGACAAGGGCATCCCGAATTGCCGGGTGGGTAACGTCAATGATCGTGTCCACGATTCCGACAACGACGTCCGAGCCATCGAGTACACGGCCAGCCGCCTGGAATGGCCAACCTAGAGACTCGATCACTCGCCCGACCACCGCTTGATCCTACGCCGCTGGGGGGCTGTGGTCTGGCTCGACCTTCTGTTGCGGCCGCCTCTGGCGGAAGGGGTCGGCACCGACTGGTACGGTTCTCTCGTCAGCTTCGGGGCCGGAGGACGTCATTGGGACACGACAAGAAGGTCAAGTTCGTGGCGGAACGACTCGATTCCGGCAATCTCGGGCCGGGATGGTCGGCCCAGATCGACGAGGAGGGAGTCGTTACTGTGAGCGGTCCTTGCCCGGTATGCCACGGTGACGCATACGGCCCGGTGCTGCCAAACCTCCAGGCCGCGAGTTTGACCGAAAGCCTCCTCGTCGTCGGCCGCCCACCGTCGGAGCCCGACGAGGTGCGACGAATCAGAGCCGAGTGCTGCTGCGGGGCTAAGCACAGTGGTGACGAGGACGGCGGCAGTGGGTGCGGCCGCTGGTGGTACGTCAACGTGAGGCTCTGAAGTGACCATCGACCCTACGATTCATCCAGGTCCAACGGCAGCAGACGACGCTGCGATCAAGATCGTCGGCGCGTACGCCGCGACTGAGCTGCAGCGCACCCAATCCCGTGGCGAGAAGTGGCTTGCCGGAGTGACTGCCCTCATCGGCGTAGTCACGAGTGCACTCGTGGTGAAGGGAAAAGACTCGTTCGCCAACCTCGATCCGAGCTATGCAGTGTTTGGCTTGGAGAAGGGACCGGGTCCCCTCTGGTGGGTGATCGCGTGTCTCGCTTTCGCGATCTGCGCGTTCGCGTACGCGATCTTCGAGGCGTACAGCGCAGCGTTTGGCAATCCGCTGGAACCCGATGAACTCGACCGACTTTCAGCAGAGTTCCAACAGACACAGGCCGGTGCGGCGACGGTGCTGCGTAACTCCATCGCGTCGAAGGCTGCAAACAGCAGGAAGGCACTTGCGGCCGCCATCGTCTTCACTGTTATCGGCATTGCCCTCACAATCTGCGCTCTCGTGCTCACCTGGACGGTCCCGGACAAGGCGGGTTCGGCGGACACGTGGTGCCTTGAGATCGCTGCTGGCGACTCGGCTGCAACCCTCAAATTCGAAGGTGCGCTGCCAACGCTCTTGAGTGGGCAGTACACCGTCAAGCCATGCGCGTAAGCGCGTCCATGTCCCCCGCCGCCCACCCAGCACTGTCCCCTGCACAATTCCTGCACGGGACGCGGCCGTACCTGCCGGACCTGGGCGGATGAGACGGACAGGGCGGACAACGGCCGTGGACGTGAGCAGGGCAGACGGACCAACCCGGACGCGACGGACGTGGGAGTGAAGTCTTAAACCCCCCTATACGAACGTATGTACGGGTTCGAATCCCGTCCCGGGCACGCGTGGAACCAAGTCGAGCATCGATCCGGCGGTATGGGCGTGGGCGAAGTCGACTGGCGACTCGCCAGCTTCGACCGAACTTCCACCGCGCGGATCGACCTCGATGCCCCGTGCGCGACACCGCGCGAGGAAGTCCCGCTGGGAGATGCACGCCTCTGGGTCGTCACGCCGCCGTTCGACGTGGATCGCGTCCAACGTGGCCCGGTCATTGCCGGCGAGGTCGACTTCACGGATACGTCTGGCCAAGTGTTCGTACGACCCGACCGAAGGTGTCAGGTGATTTCGTCGGCCCAGTTGAGTTGCAGGGAGCGGCGGGGGAGCTCGTCGTCTGGTGTCTGTGTCAGGTACACCTTGAGGTCCCGCTTGTTGCCGGGTTCGCCGTCGAAGTTGCCGATGATGACGGCGATCGTGGTCGGTGGGGTGGTCGGCTTCACGTAGATCGACTGCGTGATGTACCCGATGTGCGGTCGCTCCTCGGACAGGTACGGGTCGAGTTGGCTGTACTCCGCGTCGAAGATCCAGCCGTCGGTGGACATCCAATCCTTGTACGCGACCGTGAGCTCTTGGATCGTGTACCCGCTCACCAGGTAGCCGTCGCCCGTTCCATCGATCCGTTGTGACGTGGCCGGTACGGGGATGCCGTGCACGCCGGAGTCCACCGTTACGGGCGGCGTCGGGCCACCGGTCATCTCCACGGTCGACTCTGATTCGGGCGGCGGTGAGGCCGCATCGATCGGGTTTGCGACGTGGAAGCCGGCAGTGCCGGCTGCGGCGCACAGGCGACGATCGGCACTGCTGAACACGTTGGCACCGACGAGGTGCGCCGCTGCGAGGTGCACAGCGTCGTAGCCGCGAAGGCTGTGTGCCGTGGCCAGGTCGCCGGCCAGTCGCATCAGACCCTCGTCGATCTCGACCACGGACAACTGCGACCACAGCACCTCCAGCCCTGCGACTGCGCTGCGGAACACGCGGGCAGTGATGCGGCGTTGCCGCTCGGCAGCGGCGAGCGCAGCGCGGGCCTCGACGTGAGCAACCCTGACGGTGGTCAATGTGTCCGGCTGGTCCCAGATCGCCCCTGCCTCGGCTGTGCCGACCTCCTCGATGAGCAACTTGATGAGCGTGGACGTGTCGACGTAGGTGATCACTGGCGTTGCTCGGCCACGAGTTCGCTGACCGATCCAGATGCGTGCAGTGGCAGCGGTCGCTGGCGCACCTTCGAGGTCGGCGGTCGAACCAGTCCGGCTTCGATCAAGGCTTCGAGTTTGTCTGTGGACTCCTCGTCGATGGCGTTGAGGCGAGCGATGGGTCGACCGCGGTCCGTCACGACGACCTCTACGCCGGCCTCGACCTGATCGAGGTAGCGGCTGAGGTTGTTCTTGAGGTCGCGAACCCCGACCTCGATCCGTGTCGATGTGGCTACCTTCATGATGGTGAGTGTAGCTACTTCCCGCAACCGTGTCACTGGTTGCTTGCCTGAACGGCCCTCAGTTGGGACCCTGAAATGTCGATGTCTCTCCTCGCCGTCGTGTTGGCGGCCTGCACGATTCCTGCACGGGACGTGGCCGTATGCAACGGACGTGGGCGGACGAGACCGGACGAGGCGGACAGGGGCTTTGGACGTGACCAGGGCAGACGGACTCAGCCGGACGCATCGGACGTGGGAGTGAAGTCTTAAACCCCCTATACGAACGTATGTACGGGTTCGAATCCCGTCCCGGGCACAGACCTAGTAGGCCTTTCCTCGCTGAGTTCGACTCGTCTGCGAGTTGACGCGCACGGAACGCGCACAGTCGGTAGCGACCTACCATGGCGAGATGACCGAAGGTGGATGGTTGCACCCACCGCTGTGGATCGATGGTGGGTCGCGATGATCCGATCCGGCCGAGGCAGACTGCCCGGGTGGGTGAGGTCCGAGCGCAGGTAATCGAGGTCGCCGAGCCGTACGTCGACGTCGACGTGGTCGGCGCGGTGGCGTTGCGTTTCGTGGCGGCGGGTCGAGTGGTGCCGGGCGTGTCGGTCGACGGTGATGGGCGTGTCCGTTCGTGGTGGTGGCCATTGCCGACGGCGAGCGACCGTGCTGCGTTGGCGTCGTTGGTGAGTGGGGCGAACGACGTGGAGGCGCACCGTCGTGCGGCTGACCAGTTGGCGGACGAGGTCGATGCGCAGGTTCGCGAGCGGCTGGCGTTCCTGGGGCTGGATCTGGTCGGGCGCCTCGGTGGTCGGCGGTCGCTGCCAGAGGTGTGGCTGCGATCGCTCACTTCTCTGGATCCGTGGCTGCCCGAGTCCACCGATGCCGTCAAGGCGACGGCGCTCGCGTCGGAGATCGCCGACTGGGTTCGAGGGGCGCTCGCGGGCGTCGGCGTGGTGACCGTGCAGTTGCGGGTCGTCGAGCCGGCCGGCCGAGGCGACCGGTGGATGATCGAGCCGCTTGTCACTGATGTCGACGAGTCCAGCCTCGTGCTGCCGTTGTCTGACGCACTCGGCGCCGGCTCACCGTTCCCGGCGCGACGCGTG
>WBZP01004631.1_pt1 | contig 14273 bp, 12 predicted proteins | sample 5204301 | NCBI WGS metagenome assembly WBZP01 (sample SAMN12412401, study PRJNA552823) | activated sludge metagenome | isolation source: activated sludge from nitrification reactor of wastewater treatment plant... | place: USA: Pennsylvania | collected 2017 | reverse complement strand
AGGTTCGTCCTCGGACCCGGAGGGTCAAATAGTGGCGGGGGCGGGATTTGAACCCGCGACCTCTGGGTTATGAGCCCAGCGAGCTACCGAACTGCTCCACCCCGCGTCGGTGTTTCAACTATACGACACCGGTCCCGGCTCGAGAACCCCCACCCAAGCCAGCCACGAATCCGGCCAGCAGATCGCGCCCCTGCCGCCAGTCCCCGAGGTCGGAGTCGGCGTTGATGTGTCCCAGTGCGCCAGCCACCACGAACTGCGCCCCGAGGTCCGCGGCGAAGGTGCGCGCGTACTCGACATCCGCGTAGGGGTCGTCCAGGCTCCCGACGACCAGCGAGGGAAATGGCAGCAGTTCACGCGGGAATGACGCGAACTCCGCCGCCGCCTCCGGGAAGGCCGCCGCCGCGGGATCGACCGGCGCCACAAGGAAGGCCCCAGCCACTGGTGACGAGGACTCGGCGGCCCACATCGGCACGAGCAGGCAGGACAGACTGTGCGCCACCAGCACCGGCGGCTCGGGTGCCGCCACCACCGCGGCCTCGAGCGCAGCCACCCAGTCAGAGCGGGTCGGTACGTCCCAGTCGGCGGGCTGGAACCGGACGAATGCCGGGTCCTGCTCCCATGCCGTCTGCCAGTGACTCGGCCCGGAGTCATAGATTCCCGGCAGGACTATGAAAGATCTCACGCTGAGAATCCAAGCGCGTGAGGGTTCGCGTGTCCACGGCGCGGGTACCCTGGAAACAGCGAAAGGGGGCCACAAATGGCCATCAACCAGGACGGAATCAAGGGCCGCGCGAAGATCGCAGCGGGCGCCGTGACCGGCAACAAGGACCTCGAGAACGAGGGCCGCATCGACCGCATGGCCGGCGAGGCCAAGCAGCAGCTGGACAAGGCTGCGGGCAAGGCCAAGGAACTGCTCGGGACCGGTACCTCGCAGGCTTCGAGCTGGGTGGACCAGGCCAAGAGCGGTGTCCACGGCCTTATCGACAAGATCAAGAAGTAGCCGTGTCCGACTTTGCATGATGATCATGGTCGGGGGTCGCATTCCGTGGGGGAGCCGGCCTGAGCAGCGTTGATCAACATGCAAAGTCGGACATCGTCGGGGGAGCAGACGGGGTGGCTGGCAGGATCGAAGCGTGGAACTGACCGCGCCCGGGCCCAGTGGGCTCGACATGCTGCGCGGTGCCCCGTCGATGATCCGGGATCCGCTAGGGTTCCTCGGGCAGCAGTGGCACAAGCACGGCGATGTGGTGCAGTTCCCGATCCCGAACCCGCCCACGTACCTGGTCAACCACCCGGACGCGGTCGACCGCGTGCTGCGCGGCAACCATAAGAACTACGGCAAGGACACGCTGCAGTACCGGCGGCTGTCCATGCTGACCGGGTTCGGGCTGCTGACCGCCGACACCGACCTGTGGCGTACGCAGAGGCCGGTGGTGCAGCCAGCGTTCGGGGCGGACCTGGCGCCGGCGGTGGAGAAGGCGACCCACGCGGCCTGCGCCCGCATCGACTGGCCCGCCGGGGTGCGCGACGTCGACGCCGACATCCTGCGGATCACGCTCGAGGTCGTGGGGGAGGTGCTCTTCGGGGCGGATCTGACTGGGGACGCCGCCGACCTCGCCGAGGCCACTCTGTCCGGGCTCGAGGTCGTCGTCAAGAAGTCCAGCCCGCTCAGCGCGCCGCTGTGGATGCCGACGCCGAACAACCGGCAACTCGCGCGGGCGAAGGCGCGGCTGGACCGGGCCGTGCGCGAGCTCACCGCACGGCCTGCGCGGGAGGGCACGCTGCTGCGCCTGCTGCAGGACGGCGCAGATCAGCAGACCGTGCGCGACCAGGTCGTCACCTTCCTGGTCGCCGGGCACGAAACCGTGGCCAGCGGCCTGGCGTGGAGCCTCTACCTGCTTGCCCAGCATCCGACCGACGCCAGTAGCGCCGACGTGTTCGATGAAGCGCTGCGCCTCTACCCGCCGGCCTGGCTGATCACGCGGCAAGCGCTGGGATCCGATGAGGTGGTGGGCGTGGAGATCCCGGCGGGTGCGCTGATCATCATGTCCCCGTATTGGCTGCACCGCCACCCGGCCACATGGAACGACCCCGAACAGTTCCGGCCCGGCCGCACACTCCCGCGGACCGGCTACACGCCTTTCGGTGCCGGTCCACGGCTGTGCATCGGCCGGGGGATGTCGCTGGTGGAGGCGCCGATCATCCTGGACCACCTGCGCGAGCGGTACACGTTCGACACCGTCCGCGAGGTGGCGATGAAGCCCGAGGTGACGATCCGGCCGGTGGGCGGGATGCCGCTGCGCGTCAGCGTTTGACGACGACGCGGTCCCGACCGGCCTGTTTCGCCTCGTACAGGGCGGCGTCGGCGCGCGACAGCAGACTCGCGGCGTCCTCGTCCTCACCGGCGAGGACCGCTCCGATGCTGGCGGTGACCTGCACGGGCACGTCCTTGTCGACGAGGATCACGCGGGCCATTTCCTGGCGGATCTTCTCCGCCAGGTGGGCGACCTGCTCGTCGTTGTGGACCCCGACGAGCACGACGACGAACTCGTCACCACCGATGCGCGCGATCGGATCGTCCTTGCGCACCGCCGCCCGCAGGCGTTCGCCCACGGTCACCAGCACCTGGTCGCCCACTGCGTGCCCGAACCGGTCGTTGACGGGTTTGAGCCCGTCGAGGTCGAGCGCCAGAATGCCGATGCGCGTGCCGGTGCGTGGGATCCTCCCGAGTACCCGGCCCAACTCCTCGGACAGTCCACGCCGGTTGCCCAGCAATGTCAGCGGGTCGTGGGTCGCCGCGTGGTGCAGGGCAGCCTGTGCCTCGCGGGCCTGCGTGACGTCGATGAACTGCGCCACGAAGGAGACGATCTCGCCGGTCTCTGCACGCAGGGCGGCCAGCGACGTCTCGGTGCGGACCGTGAAACCCTCGGCGTCCACCAGGCGGATCTCCTCGATGCCGGAGGCGAGTTCGCCGTCGCTGAGCCGGTGCTGCAGCGCCTCGATGACCGGCCAGTCGTCGACGTGCACGATGTCGCGGAGTCCGTGGCGTTGCAGCCACCCGACCGACTGGCTCACCATGCTCGCCAGGGAGTTGTTCACCTGAGCGAACCGGCCGTCGTGCCCGACCACGGCCATGCCGCTGGGGGCCGACGCCATGGCCAGGCGGAACTGTTCCTCGCTTCGGGCCAGCGCCTCGACAGCCCGCACCTCGCCGTCGATGTTCCGCATCCCGACGATGACGCTGGCCAGTTCTCCCTCGGCGTCGACGACTCGTGTGGCGATGGCGGCGAACCAGCGGTATTCGCCATCGGCACAGCGCGCCCGGACGGTCAGCCGTGCGGGGGCATTCGGTTCCAGAGAGTGCGCGAAGGTGTGCAGGGCCACCAGGTCCTCGGGGTGGACCCACGCCTTGGGGTCGCGTCCGATCAGGTCGCGGGGTAGATATCCCAGGGCGTGCATGCTGCTGGAGGACGCCCAGGTGATCGTGTCGTTGTGGTCCATCCTGAAGACGACGTCCGCCGCGTGTTCGGCGATCTGGCGGAACTCCGTCTCGCGCTGGGCCAGCAAGCGGCGGGTGGCCACCTCGTCGGTGAGGTCGCGCCACGTGGACACCCGGCCGGTCACCTGCCCGTCCTCGTCCGTGATCGGATTGGCCGAGAGGGCGAACCACTTGTAGTCGCCATCGGCCATCCGGATGCGCAGTTCGACCTCCGCGGACCGGCCCTTGTCCACCTCCGCGTGGACCCGGCCTGCGGCTTCGAGGTCGTTCGGGTGGATCAGTTCGCGCAGTGTCCTGCCGATCAGATCCTCCTGCCGCCAGCCGGTCACCGGAGTGAGGGAGCGCGACGTCCAGATCACGACGCCGGCATTGTCGGCGCGAACGACCACGTCGGACATGGAGTCGGTGAGTGCCCGGTAGTGCCGCTCCGAGAGCGTCACCTGCTCCTGCAACCGAGTGGACTCGGTCATGTCGACGATCTGCACCAGCAGCTGGCTGACCTCCCCCTTGTCGCTGCGCACGGCACTCACCGTGAGGTCGCCGACGACCCGGGAGCCGTCGGGTAGGAAGTAGTGGCGGACCGCGCGCGTGGACTCGATCCGGCCGGTGAGCAGTTCGTCGATGCTCGCGAGATCGCCGGGGATCTCCGCGGGGTCAGCGAGTTCGAGCCAGGTCAACGATGTGAGTTCTTCCGCGGAGCGTCCGATGAAGGCGCACAGGGCCTGGTTGGGATCGGTGATGCGCCCGTCGGGCGTGAGCAGGCACATGCCGACGGCGGAATCGCGCATGGCCGAGCGGAAGCGTTCTTCGCTGGCGGCCAGCGCCACCTGGGCCTCATGGCGGGCCTGGACGTCGCGGAGGACGCCGACGCCGGCGATGGCACCGGAGGCATCGTGGGCGACCCCGGCACTGGCTTCCACCCATCGGAAGTCGCCGCTCTTCGTGCGTAGCCGCAGTTCGGTCGTCGTCGGGTGGCCAGCGGCGGCCTCGTCGCGCGCCGCCTGTGCCGCCTCCACGTCGTCGGGATGGATGAAGTCCAGCCGGTACATCCCGATGAGCTCGTGGGGCTGCCAGCCCGTGAGCTGGACGATGTTCGGGGCGATCCACGCCAGTCGACCGTCCTCGCCGAACTGATACAGGACATCGCGGCTGTTCTCGACGAGGAGGTCGAATCGCGCGAGGGACTCCCGCAGTTGCTGCTCGATGAGAACCTGATCGTGCACGTCGCGCAGTGAGACGATCTCGTACTCGAGATCCCCCGACTCCGACCAGACCAGCACGATGCTCGCATCCATCCAGAGGAAGGTCCCGTCCGGGCGCAACACCCGCGTGCGATTGCGCAACTCGGGCGCCTTGGCCTCGATGGCGCGGCCGAACAGTTCCATCGCGGCCGGGACGTCCTCCGGGTGCACGATGAACTCCGACGATCCGACGAGATCGTGGGGCTGGTGGCCGAGGACCTTGGTGATGGACGGGGAGGCCCAGAGGATGACGTTCTCGGAATCGTAGATCAGCACCACGTCGGAGGTGTTGTGGGCGAGGAGCCGGTAGAGCTGGTCGACATCACCACGCTCGGACAGTTCGCGCACCACCACGACCATGTAGGCGACCTGTCCGTCCGGCGCGTACTCCGCGCGCACATTCATCTCCGCCCACGCGATGGTGCCGTCGGCCTTGTTCATCTGGAACCGGCGCGTCATGTGACGGCCCCGGTCGGCGGCCAATGCGTGGAAGTCGGCTTCGAGATCCGGGAGGCTCTCGTGGTTGCTCATGCGGAAGGGCGTGCCCACGACATCCATGGGCCGGTAACCGAAGATGTGCTCGAGAGAGGGTGACGCCCACTCGAGCACACCGTCCCGGTCGTAGCGCAGAACCACATCGGGGATGCTGCGCAGGATCGCTTCCTGCAGGCCGAGCATCCCGGGGGATTGGCGGTTCCCGGTCGTGGGCATCAGTGCCGAGGTTAGTACTGCACGGCTGGGGAGTGAGCGCAGTGTCACTGCCCGGACGGGTGGGTTGCCCGACTCGCGCGCTGTGGACAGTCCACGCGTGGCACGATGAGCGGGTGCGCCCCGAGGATGAGATCCCGCATGGACTGCGGGTCGCGGCCGCCTTCGGATGGCGGCTGCTCGTGCTGGTCGCCGTCGCCTGGGTCGCACTGCAGGTCCTGGTGGCCGTGGAGTTCGTGGCGGTCGCGCTCTTCGTGGCGATGATCATCGCCGCGCTGGTGGGGCCGCTGGTCAATGTCCTGCACAGCGTCATGCCCCGCGGACCCGCGGTGGCGCTCGGGTTGGTCGCTGTCGTCGCGCTGATCATCGGGGTCTTCGTGTTCATCGGCACCCAGGTGGCCGGCCAGGCCGAGGGACTGGCGATCCAGTTCCGGCAGGGTATCGACGAGATCCTCCGGTGGCTCGAGACCGGACCGCTCCACCTGACCTCGGAGGCGGTCACCGAATATGTCAACGCGATCCGCGCGTGGATCACCGAGCACCAGAGCGACCTGGCCACCACCGCCATCGGCGCCTCGGGGACGATCGCGGAGTTCTTCACCGGGTTCGCGCTGGCCGTGTTCGCATCGGTCTTCTTCCTCCTCGGCGGCCGGGAGATCTGGTCCTGGCTGGTCGGGCTGTTCCCGCAGCGGCAGCGCGGGCGCATCGACGGCGTCGGACAGGTCGCCTGGGGCACGTTCGCCGGCTACACCCGCGGCATCGTCGTCGTGGCGTTCGTCAATGCCGTCCTCGTGCTCATCGGACTGCTCGTGCTGCGTGTGCCGCTGGCCTTTCCCCTGGCACTACTGGTGTTCCTCTTCTCCTTCATCCCCCTGATCGGCGCCCCGATCGCCACCGCGATCGCCGCGGTGGTGGCGCTCGCGGCGCGCGGGCCGCTGATCGCCTTGGCCGTGATCGTGCTCATCGTGCTGATCGGGCAGTTCGAGGGACACGTCCTGCAACCCCTGGTCATGAGCAAGGCGGTCAACCTCCACCCGCTGGCGGTGGGTGTGGCGGTCGCCTGTGGCACAGTGCTGGCCGGCATCGTGGGGGCGGTCATCGCCGTGCCCGTGGTCGCCGTGCTCTACTCGAGCATCCGGTTCTGGGTGAACACCGGCTCGAGGGCGGGCTTCAGTCCGCCGCCGAGTGATCCGACCGGTACGGGCGCCGCGCTGCCGTGAGGTCGCCGCGCTCGCTGTTGATCATCGCCGCCTGGATCCCGGCTGCCCTGTACATCGACACCTGGGCCACCACCGCCGGACAGTGGGCCCTCGGGCTGATGACCACCGCGCTGCTGGTCTGGCTCACCGCGTTGCAGCCCACCCTCGTGCGCTGGCAGGTGGGCATCGTGGTCGTCTTCGCGACCGTCATCGAACTGGTCTTCAGCGGGTGGCTGGGCGTGTACGAGTACCGCCTGGGGGCTGTCCCCGCCTATGTCCCGGCTGGGCATGGCCTGGTCTACCTCGCGGCGCTGGACGTCGGCGCGTGGCCGTGGGCGCAGCGCCATGCCCGCTGGATCGTCCGGGTCACAGTTGTCGTGGTCATCGCGGTGGCGCTCTACGCGCTGGCGGGTACGCGACAGGATGCGCTCGGTGCGTTCTGGGCGCTGTGCCTGCTGGGCTTCCTGCGCTGGGGCCGGGCGCCGTTGCTGTTCGTCGGGGCGTTCTGGGTGGTGTCCTGGCTCGAGGTCCTCGGGACGCGGTGGGGCGTGTGGACCTGGCAGGAGTACGAGACCATCCTCGGCTGGGTGCCGATGGGCAACCCGCCCTCGGTGGCGGCAGGCGGCTACGGCTGGTTCGATCTGGTGGCTGTCGCAGGTGCGGGCTGGCTGGCTGCGCGGATTCAGCCGTGGATCAGGCGCGGCAGGACGGCGTCGTGGAGCAGGCCGTTGGTCGTCAACGCCGATGTGCCCGACAGCACCGGCCCGCCCGACCAACTCGTCATCCTGCCGCCCGCCTCGCGGACCACCGGCACGAGTGCGGCCATGTCCCAAAGGTTCAATTCCGGCTCGGGGGCGATGTCGACACAGCCCTCCGCGACCATCACGTGGGACCAGAAGTCCCCGTAGGCGCGCGCACGCCACACCGCATCGACCAGGCCGAGGAACGACTGCCGTTCCCACCCCTGATCGTCGGAGTAGGACAGGGAGGCGTCGGCGAGGTCGGCCACACCGCTGACCTGGTTGCGGATCGGCGCCGAACCGTTCTCCGTGCGCCACGACCCCTCGCCGGAGGCCGCCCACCAGCGCCGGCCCAGCGCAGGCGCCGAGACCACACCCACCTGGGCTTCGCCATCCACGGTCAAAGCGATCAGCGTGGCCCAGACCGGGACCCGTCGCACGTAGTTCTTGGTGCCGTCGATGGGGTCGATCACCCAACTGCGACCCGCACCCATCTGCCCGCCGTACTCCTCACCGAGCAGGGCGTCGTCCGGCCGGGCGGTGGCCAGTCGCTCCCGCAGCTGCTGCTCGACCGACCGGTCGGCGTCGGACACCGGGGTCATGTCGGGCTTGGTCGTCACCTGCAGGTCGGAACTGCCGTAGCGGGACATGCTCACCTGGTCGGCGAGGTCGGCGAGTTCGAGGGCGAGGTCGAGATCGGTCACAGTCGCCCAGCGTAGTGGGGCCGTGCGCGCGAGGCAGGGGCCGCTATTGCTCCGCCGGTTCTTTGTTCGGTACCCTAACGAATGGACCGGCGGTGGCGCCTGGTGCCGCGGGGGAGCACCACCCGGCATGCCACCGCCGGTCCCTTCGTGGCATGGCACTCTTGGCGGGTGGACTTCCTACCTTCTGACATCAACGGACTGCCGCTGCACCCGCTCGTGGTGCATGCCGCAGTCGTCCTCATCCCGCTGACCGGCGTCCTCGCGCTGTTCATGGTGATCGTGCCGCGGTTCAGCCAACGGTTCGGTCCGTTGGTCCTCGTGCTCGGCTGGATCGCCGTCGGCAGCGCCTTGGTGAGCAAGGAGAGCGGCGAGATGCTGCGTCAGGTCGAGGACGTCAGCGCGACGCACGTCGAGGCCGGCGACCTGTTGCCGGTGTTCGCTGGTGTGCAGGCGGTCCTGGTGAGCCTGCTGTGGCTGGCCGATCGGCGCGGTGGCCGTGGTGTGCTCGGCATCCTGGTCGCTCTGCTGACGCTGGTGGTCGTGGTGGCGGCTGGGTACTGGACCTACCGCACCGGGGACTCCGGCGCGCAGAGTGTGTGGGACTGACGCCGCGCCGCGTCCCCGCCTTTGTGACGAAGGTGCGACGTCGAACGACCCCGTTGTGACGTTGTTGGGGGGTTTCGAGGGCGCGGATCGCGCACCTTCGTGACAACCGGGGGTGCGGGGGTCGCACCTTCGTCACAAACGCGGAATGGGCCTCGTCAGAGCGCAGGCTGATCCCGCATCGAGGTGAGCAGTCGGCGCAACGACGCCAATCGTGCCGGGTCGATCCCCTGCTGCGCGACGTAGTCGTCGAGAGCGCAGTCCGCCTCGTCGTGCGTGCAACTGCGAGGACACTCGGCCGTTCCGGGTTCGAGGTCGGGGAACGCGTGGATGACCCGCTCCACGTCGACGTGCGCGAGGCCGAAGGAGCGCACGCCGGGGGTGTCGATCAACAGCCCACCGTGGTAGGCGAACCCGTAGGCCGACGTCGACGTGTGCCGGCCCCGCCCCGTGACCTCGTTGACCCGCCCGACCGCCCGGTCGGCCTGCGGCACCAACGCGTTCACCAGCGTCGACTTGCCCACCCCGGAGTGGCCCACGAGCACGGTCGTCCTGCCCGCGAGCAGGTCGACCAGGGGTCCGTCGAAGACGAGTGTCCGGTCGGGTAGGCGGCGGGTCGTGATCACGGGGAAACCAAGCCCCGGGTAGCTCGCGAGGACCGCGTCTGCGGACGCGAGATCCGACTTGGTGAGGATGAGCAGCGGCTCGATCCCGGCGTCGAAGGCGGCGACCAGGCACCGGTCGATGAAGCCGTAACTGGGCTCGGGGTCGGCCAGCGAGGAGACGATCGCCAGTTGATCGGCGTTGGCGACGATCACCCGCTCGGTGGGGTCGGTGTCGTCGGCGGTCCGGCGCAGCTCGGTGCGACGCGTGTCGCGGGAGACGATCCGGACGAGCGTGTCCGCGGTGTCGGGCAGTGGCCCGTCGATGCCCACTCGGTCGCCCACCACCAGGCCCTTGCGACCCAGGTGCCGTGCGCGCACCGCGAGCACCTCTGTCTCGCCGGCCAGGCAGGTGAAGCGTCCGCGGTCCACGGCGATGACCGTGGCAGCGATCGCTTCGTGGAAGTCGGGCCGTACTTTGCTGCGGGGCCGGGTGCCGCGGGTGGGGCGCACGCGGACGTCATCCTCGTCCCAGTCGCGGTGCTGGCGACTCACGCGAGCATCGCCTCCCAGCGCCCGACGAAGTCCGGCATGGTCTTCGCCGTGGTCTGCGGGTCGCTGATCAACAGCCCCGGGATGCGCAGCGCGAGCACCGCCGCCATGGTCGCCATGCGGTGGTCGGCGTAGGTCCGCAGGGTCGCATCCGTGCGCGTGACCCGTCCCGCGGGGTCGATGCGCAGACCGTCCTCGCGTTCCTCCACGATGACCCCGATCGTGCGCAGTTCAGTGGCGATCGCGGACAGACGATCGGTCTCATGACCGCGCAGATGGGCGATCCCCGTGAGTTCGCTGGGGCCGTCGGCGAAGACCGCGATCGCCGCGATCGTCGGGGTCAGTTCTCCGACGGCGCGCAGGTCGACGCTGAATCCGGGGTATGACGTCGGGCCGGTCACCGTCAGGCCGTTCTCGAGCAGGACGTCGGCGCCTCTGTCGGCGAGGAACCGTCGCCAGTGGTCACCGGCCTGGGTCGTGGTGCGGGGCCAGTGCGGGATCGTCACGGTGGAGCCCGTCACCAGTGCCGCGGCGAGGAACGGTCCTGCGTTGGACAGGTCGGGCTCGATCAGCCAGTCGTGCGGGGCGACCGGCGATGGGTCCACGACCCACTCGTCGCCTTCGCCGAACACGGTGATCCCGACCTCGGCGAGCATGGCCACAGTCATCTCGATGTGCGGCATCGATGGCAGAGGCGGGCCGACATGGTGCAGTTCCAGGCCACGCTGCATGGCTGCCGCCGACAGCAGCAACCCGCTGACGAACTGGCTGGAGGCAGAGGCGTCGAGCGTGACCGGGCCGCCGCGCAGAGCGCCCGTGCCGTGGACGGTGAAGGGCAGGGCGTCGCCGTCGATGTTCGCGCCAAGGGAGCGCAGCGCGTCGAGCATCGGCGTGAGCGGCCGGGCAGCGGCTTGCGCATCCCCGACGAAACCGATGTCCCCGGTCGCTGTCGCAGCGACCGGGGGGAGGAAGCGCATGACGGTGCCGGCCAGCCCGCAGTCGACCGTCGCCGGTCCGCGAAGCGCGCCACCGCGCACGATCAGGGTGGGTCTCTCCTCCGAGACCTCGACCCCCATCGCCTGCAGTCCCGAGAGCATGAGTGTGGTGTCGCGTGCGCGCAGCCATCCTGTGAGCGTGCTGCGTCCGGGACTCAGGGCGGCGAGGACCAAGGCCCGGTTCGTCATGGACTTCGATCCGGGGATCGTGACAGAGGCCGTGAACGGGTGCTCGCACCGCGGCGCCGCCCAGGTGTTCTCCACGCACTCAGCCTAGTGGCGTGCTGGCACGGGCCGGTGCGGCACAGAATGGAGCATGTCCCTCGAGCGGGTCGGCGCCAACGACCTGACGATCCTCGCCACCGACCACGGCCAGGTCCCGATGAACTTCGGTGCTGTCCTCGAGTTCGGTGCCGGAGACGGGCAGCAGATGCTCCGCCTGCTCGCCGACCGACTGGCCGGCGTCCGGAGATTCCGGCAACGCCTGGTGGACTTCGGTCCCCTGACGGGTCCTCCGGTGTGGGTCGATGATCCGACGTTCGATCCCGCTCGCCACATCTCGGCCAGCGACCTGCACGGTGCGGATGTGCTGCTCGACCGGGCGGCCGACGTGGTGTGTGCCCGCCTGCCGCAGGAGCGGCCGCTGTGGGCGATGCACGCGTTCGAGGGGCTGCCCGGGGGTGGTTTCGCCGTGGTGATCGTGATGCACCACGTGGTCGCCGACGGGATGGGTGGGCTCGCCGTGCTGGCGACGCTGGTCGACGGTGCGCCGCGGGCGGACCGGATCACCTCACCGCAACCCACGCGGAGCGAGGTCTACGTGGACGCGCGCAGAAGGGTGGCGGTCCGCTCAGTGGGGACGACGGTGCGCACGGTAGTGCGCGGTCTGCGCGAGATGGGCATCGGGCGGCCCAGCAGGGTTCCACCGACCTCGATCCTGCGCCCCACCACCGGTCGGCGGCACGCGCGCGCCCTGGGCGTGCCGCTCGATGACGTGGTGGTCGCGGCCCACCGACTCGGCGTGACGGTAAACGACGTGATCGTGGCAGCCGTCGGGGGCGCGCTGTTCGACCTGCTGCGGGCGCGGGGGGAGTCGCCGTCCCACGTGGTGGTCTCCGTGCCCGTCTCCGCCCGGTCCGCAGGGGCCGACCTCGGCAACCAGGTGGGGGCCATCCCCGTGGCGGTGCCGGCGGGGCCTTCGCCGGAATCGCGCCTACGGGCCGTCGCCGCGCAGACCCGTCGGGCGAAGTCGCAGCAGAGGGGGAGCTCAGCGGCTGTGCTCGCTGTGGTGTTCCGGTCCCTGGCCGCGCTGCGGCTGGAGCAGTACTTCATCAACCGGCAGCGACTCGTGCACACCTTCGAGACCAATCTGCGGGGTCCGGCGGAACAACTGCGGATCGCCGGAACACCGCTGATCAGGATCCTGCCGATCGCCGTCAATCCGGGCAACGTCGGCGTGAGCTTCGACGTGCTCTCCTACGCCGGCGAATTGACGATCTGTGTGGTCGCCGATCCGATCGTTGTGCCGGAGGTGCAGCGCGTCGCCGAACTGCTCGGGTCGCATCTGGCCGGACTCACCGCGTGATGAGATGGTCCCATGTGCGGTAGATATGCGGCGGCCAAGGATGTGGCGGCGCTGGTGGAGCAGTTCGAGGTGGCGCGGCCCCCGGATGAGACCCTGCCGCCGGATTACAACGTGGCGCCGAGCAAGCAGGTCTACATGGTCGTCGATCGGGAGACCGACGACACGGTGCAGCGGCAGTTGCGCACCGCGAAGTGGGGACTGGTCCCGTCCTGGGCGAAGGATCCCAAGATCGGCAACCGGATGATCAACGCCCGCATCGAAACCGCCGCCGAGAAGCCGTCCTTCCGCCGCGCGTGGGCCAAGCGCCGGTGCCTGTTGCCCGCCGACGGCTACTACGAGTGGTACACCGGGGACGGGCCGAAGCAGCCGTTCTTCATCCACCGGACCGACGGGGGATCGCTGGCCATGGCCGGGCTGTTCGAGTTCTGGAAGGACGGTGAGGACTGGCTGGTGACCTGCTGTGTGCTCACCACCTCGGCACCGGACGACCTGGGCCGGATCCACGACCGGATGCCGGTGCTCGTCCCGCAGGAGAACTGGCGGGCGTGGTTGGACCCGCAGCACCCGCCGACCATCGACATGACCGTTCCGGCGATGGCCACCGGGCTGGAGGCGTACCCGGTGAGCACCGAGGTGAACAGCGTGAAGCACAACGGCCCCCATCTGCTCGACCCACTGCCCGCGTCATGATCGAGACGAGCAAAGGGCCGGCGCGGTTCGTGGAGTTCCCTGCGCGGCGCCCGCGCGCGACGTTGGTGCTCGGGCACGGGGCCGGTGGTGGCGGACTGGCGCCCGACCTCGCGGCGATCGCCGAGCACCTGCCTTCGCACGGGGTGAGCGTGGTTCTGCACGAGCAGCCGTGGAAGGTCGCCGGCAAGAAGGTGGCTGCCGCACCGCCCGTGCTCGACGCGGGCTGGGTGGAGTCGCTGGCCACGCTCACGGTCCGCGGGCGTCTGATCGTCGGCGGCCGGTCGGCGGGGGCCCGTGTCGCCTGCCGCACCGCTTCGCAGGTCGGTGCCACCGCCGTACTCGCCCTGGCGTTCCCTCTGCATCCGCCAGGCAAGCCCGAGAAGAGCCGCGCCGATGAACTGGCTGTGGATGTGCCGCTGCGGATCGTGCAGGGGCAGCGTGATCCCTTCGGCCGGCCCGAGGAGTTCCCGGCCGGTCTGGACCTCGTCGCGGTGCCCGGTGACCACTCGCTGCGGCAGGGCCTCGAAGCGGTCGTGTTCGCGGTGGTGGCGTTCTGCGCGTGAGGCGCGGGAATGCCGTGGGGCCGCGGGATGTTCACCCCACAGACCCGACTAGCGGAGGTGTGGATGCTCCTGCTCGACGACCCGACCCTCGACGGCGTGGGCGCACTAGGCTCACGAGTGATGGTGGATCCTGAGGACGAACTCGCGACGCGTTTCGAGGCGGAGGTCATTCCGCTGCTCGACACGCTGTACGCAGGTGCCCTGCGCATGGCGCGCAACCCCGATGACGCCAGCGACCTCGTCCAGGAGACCGTCGAGCGGGCGTTCAAGGGGTTCAAGTCCTTCACGCCCGGGACGAACCTGCGGGCATGGCTGTTCCGGATCATGACGAACGCCTACATCAACTCCTACCGCAAGAAGCAGCGTCAGCCACAGCAGTCATCGGCCGACGACGTCGAGGACTGGCAGATGCACAAGGCGGCGTCCCACACGTCCGCGGGCCTGCGTTCGGCGGAGGCCGAGGCGTTGGACCGGCTGCCCGATTCGGATGTGAAGCGGGCCCTGAGCTCGATCGGCGAGGACTACCGGCTCGCGGTCTACTACGCCGATGTCGAGGGATTCGCCTACAAGGAGATCGCCGAGATCATGGGGA
>WBZP01004630.1_pt1 | contig 14275 bp, 10 predicted proteins | sample 5204301 | NCBI WGS metagenome assembly WBZP01 (sample SAMN12412401, study PRJNA552823) | activated sludge metagenome | isolation source: activated sludge from nitrification reactor of wastewater treatment plant... | place: USA: Pennsylvania | collected 2017 | reverse complement strand
CAAGTTGCGCAAGCCGCGCAAGGTCAAGTTCAAGCCCCAAAAATCGCATGATGCGCTGCGCTACGGGGTGCTGGCGCTGACCGTCGGCGTGTTCCTGAGCGGCAGTACCCTGGCCTTGAGCCTGCTGGACCCGTTCAGCAATTTTGGCCGCATCGCCGGCGATTTGCTGCGACCGCTCTACATCGTCGCTCATAACGGCGTGGGGCAATTGCTGGAGAGCCTGGGTTGGTACGGGCCGTTCCCGTTGCCGTGGAAAGCACCGCCGCTGGCGATATTGGCATTTCCGGCGCTGTTCCTGATCGGGCTGGTCTGGCTGAGCGCCTGGCATGGCCGGTTGTTCTGTAACACGCTCTGCCCGGTGGGCGCGCTGCTGGGGCTGGTATCGCGCTTCGCGATCTTCAAGATCCGGATTCCCAAGGACGCCTGTCTCGTCTGCGCCCAATGCTCGATTCACTGCAAGGCTGGCTGCATCCGGCTGAAAACCAAGGACATCGATTTCAGCCGCTGCGTGGCCTGCTTCAACTGCATCACGGTCTGCGAGGCGCACGGCATTGGGTATGCGCGGTCGGCGTCAGTGAAGCTTAACTCTTCACCTCCGGTCTCTCTCCCTCTACCGCAGCCGTCGAACCACCCCGGCGCTGCGCGCCACCCCTCCTTAGCCAAGGAGGGGAGATCGCACGCTATCGCCAAGGAGGGGAAATCGCACGCTATCGCCAAGGAGGGGAAAGTGCTGGACCCGGCGCGGCGGACCTTGCTGCGGGGTGCGGCGACAGCGCTGGTCGGGCTGGCGGCGCTGCCTGAATTGAAGCCGGTCGAGGCCAAACCCCACAACCGCGTTCCGACGGTGCTGGGCAACCATAAGACCTGGCCGGTGGCGCCGCCCGGCGTTGGCGATCTGGCCCGTTTCAACGATCTTTGCACCGCCTGTCATCTGTGCGTCGGCGCCTGTCCCTACGGCGTGCTGCAACCGGCGCTGCTGGAGTATGGCCTGTCCGGCTTGCTGCAACCGCGCATGGACTATGCCAGCGGCTATTGCAGCTACGAATGCAACCTTTGCGGGCAGGTCTGCCCGACCGGGGCAATCCGGCCGCTGGATCTGGCCGCCAAGCAGACCGTCCAACTCGGCGTGGCTCATTTCGTCCGCGACAACTGCATCGTGTACACCGACCACACCGCCTGCGGAGCCTGCGACGAGTACTGTCCGACCAAAGCGGTGCATATGGTCCCCTACCGGGATGGCCTGACGATTCCGGAGGTGCGGGAAACGCTGTGCGTCGGTTGCGGCGCCTGCGAAAATGCCTGTCCGGCCCGGCCACACCGGGCGATCTACGTGGACGGCCATCCAGTCCAGCAACGAGCCACGCGACCCATTTCCAAACCCCTCGAACGGGAGGCGCAAGGTGAATTTCCATTCTGACGATTGCCGTCTCCCCATCTCTCGCTCCTCACTCCCTATTCCCCCGCGATGAGCATTCTCTACTACGACTGCTTTGCCGGCATCAGCGGCGACATGCACTTGGCGGCGCTGCTCGACCTGGGCCTGGACTACGACGAGCTGATCCTCGAACTGACCGGGCTCGGAGTGGAGGGTTATGGCGTACAGGCCACGCGGGCCAGCCGCAAGGGCGTGTTCGGCACCCAGGTGCGGGTGGTCACCGATCCAAACCAGTCCGCCCACCGCGACCTGCGCCAGATCGAAGCGATCATCGGCGGCAGCTCGCTTAGAGACGCGGTGCGAGACCGGGCCATCGCGGTGTTTCGCCGCTTGGCCGAGGCCGAGGCCCGCATTCACGACACCTCGCCGGATTGCATTCATTTTCACGAGGTCGGCGCCCTGGACGCTATCGTGGACATCGTCGGCGGCGTCATCGCCCTGGAACGGCTGAACGTGGATCGAGTGTTGTGCTCGCCGGTGGAACTGGGTGGCGGCATGGCGCGCTGCGAACACGGCGTACTACCGGTGCCGGCGCCGGCGGTCCTGGAATTGCTCAAGGGCGTTCCGGTCAAGCTGGGCGGGACGCCGTTCGAGGCCACCACGCCAACCGGCGCAGCGCTGCTGGCCACCTTCGTGGATGAATTCGTAACTCGCCCCGAATTCATCATTAACCGGATTGGCCACGGCATCGGCCATCGCGACGGCCCCATACCCAACGTGCTGCGGGTTTGTCGGGGCGAGTGGTGGGCGGAAAGCGGCGACCGGCAGGAATTGCGCGTGTTGGAATGCAACATCGACGACATGAACCCAGAGTGTTACGACCATGTACTGGAGCGGCTGTTCGCGGCGGGGGCGAACGATGCCTGGCTCGCGCCAGTGCTGATGAAGAAGAATCGGCCGGGTATGCTGCTGAGCGTGTTATGCACGCCGGATCTGGGGCGAACCCTGACCGAATTGTTGCTGATCGAAACGACCACCCTGGGAGTGCGCCAGTACCCGGTGACCCGCACCGCGTTGGCGCGGGAAACCCTGCGGGTGATGACCCGCTACGGCGAGGTGACGGTCAAGCTCGCCCACCACCAGGGCCAACCCCTGCGCGGCAAGCCGGAATACGAAGATTGCAAGCGACTGGCGCTGGAACGCCGCGTGCCGATTCATGCGGTCTACGCGGCGGTGCGCGAGTCTCTGTTGAGCTACGAACTGGGGCCGGAGCCGGTTCGTTCGTCCGCATGACCGCCGATGCCACCGCGCTGGCCGAAGCCGGCTTTCAACGCCTGCTGGATCGGCTGCGCGCGCTGGAATCGCTGGCGGTGGCCTGTTCCGGTGGACTCGACAGCAGCCTGTTGCTGGCGGCGGCCCGGCTGGCGCTGGGCGACCGGGTACTGGCGCTGACCGTGGCGACGCCCTACATGGCGTCCGGGGAAATCGCCGATGCGCGCGAGTTGACCCAGACACTGGGCGTGCGGCATCGCGTGCTGGAGTTGCCGATGCCGGCGGAGATCACCCATAACCCGCCCGACCGCTGCTACCGGTGCAAGAGCACTTTGTTCGCCGAACTGAAAAGAGTTACCGCTGATGAAGGATTCGCCTGGCTGGCCGATGGCAGCAACCGGGATGATCTCGCCGACTACCGGCCGGGGATGCGCGCCCTGCGCGAGTTGGATGTGCGTAGCCCGCTGCTGGAGGCCGATTTGGGCAAGGCGGAAATTCGCCGTTACGCCCGCGCCCTGAATTTGCCGGTATGGGACAAGCCGGCCTCGGCCTGCCTACTGACTCGGCTGCCTCATGACACCGAAGTCGATCTCAGCGTACTGCGGCGGGTGGAAGCGGCCGAGCGCGCGCTGCGAGCGCTGGGTTTCGGCGCGGTGCGGGTGCGTTGTCACGACGATCTGGCCCGGATCGAGGTGGACCGGACCGAACATCTTCGATTGTTGGACGGGTCGCTTGCCGGACAAGTGGTGGCGGCGCTCAACGAGTGCGGCTTCCGTTACGTGACCCTGGATTTGCAGGGCTATCGCATGGGAAGCTTCAACCCCGCAGCCCGAGCAGGAGCGCCCGACGCTTTTCAATTGTAATCGAGGATGGTCGGAGGTGGCGGAGGGGGTGCGGGGATGCAGGATTTCTTCTCGTATTGGCTCTGGGCGCTGCAATCGCCATTGATATAGGAAGGCAAGGTTTGGTTGGATGATGGAGGATTGTTGGCGCAGCCTTGCGCGATGGATAGCGCCAAGCCGAGGACAGTAAGCAGGATGAGTGATTTAAGCATGGAATGGAATCAAATCTGAGTAGGTTCACCGGAGTCGGTGCATGGGTCGAGGTCCGCCAGCAGTTAACGGAACCATCGCACCGCAGCTTAGCGAAGCGCGGCCAGCGACACAACAGGCCGGCGCCTCCAGACGATGGGGTGGGCGGTTGTGAACGAAGAATCCCTGCGCGTGCTGCTGGAACAGATCCGCTCCGGCGACCTGGCGGTGGAACGGGCGATGGATCGGTTGCGGGAACTGCCGTTTCGCGATCTGGGCGAGGCGGTGTTGGACAGCCATCGGGAACTGCGGCGCGGTCATCCCGAGGTGATCTATTGCGCCGGCAAGACCGTGGCCCAGGTCAAAACCATCGTGGCCGCCCTGCTGGAAGGCGACGGCGACATCCTCGCCACCCGCGCCACGGTGGAGATGTACGAAGCCGTGGCGCAACTCTGGCCGGCGGCTCGCTACAACCCGCTGGGGCGCACCATCGTCATCCAGCGCCGCATCCGGCCACTGACTGAAACCACCATCGCCCTCATCACCGCCGGTACTTCCGATCAGCCGGTGGCCGAGGAAGCGGCGGAAACCGCGCTGCTGTTCGGCAACCGGATCGAACGGATCAACGACGTGGGCGTGGCCGGATTGCATCGGCTGCTGGCGCGGCTGGCGGTGATTCGCGCGGCGCGGGTTTGCATCGTGATCGCCGGCATGGAAGGGGCGCTGGCCAGCGTGGTGGCCGGGCTGGTGGCCCGTCCGGTGATCGCGGTGCCAACCAGCGTCGGCTATGGCGCCAGCTTCGGCGGTTTGTCGGCGCTGCTGGGGATGTTGACCTCCTGCGCCGGTGGGGTGGGCGTGGTCAACATCGACAACGGTTTCGGCGCCGCCTGTCTGGCCAGCATGATCAATCAGTTGTAACCATGGAGCGATTTCGCCGATGACTACGCCCAAACCGCTGCTGCTGGTGGATGGTTCGTCCTGGTTGCATCGGGCTTTCAACGCGCTGCCGGCGCTCAGTACGAAATCCGGCGAGCCGACCGGGGCGCTGTATGGGGTGTTGAACATGCTGCGCCGATTGCTGGCCGATTACCGGCCGGACATGCTGGCGGTGGTATTCGACGCGCCCGGCAAGACTTTCCGCCACGAGATGTTTACCGACTACAAGGCGCACCGGCCGCCGCTGGACCCGCAACTGATCCAGCAGATCGAGCCGCTCCATGCCTGCATCCGCGCCATGGGTCTGCCGCTGCTGCAAGTGGCGGGCGTCGAGGCGGATGATGTCATCGGTACGCTGACCCAACAGGCGACCGTGCGAGGTTTGCCGGTGCTGATCGTCAGCGGCGACAAGGACTTGGCGCAGTTGGTGGACGAGCAGGTGCGGATGCTGGACACCATGAAGAACGTGGTGACCGACATCGCCGGGGTGGAGCAGAAATTTGGGGTGCCGCCGGCCCTGATCGTGGACTGGCTGGCCCTGGTCGGCGACAGTTCCGACAATATCCCCGGCGTGCCTGGCGTAGGGCCGGTGACTGCCGCCAAGTGGCTGCGAGAGTACGGTTCGCTGGACAATCTCGCGGCGAATGCCGCCGCCATCTCTGGCAAAATCGGCGACAAGCTGCGGGCCGGACTGGAGCAGTTGCCGCTGTCCCGGCGACTGGCGACCCTGGATTGCACCGTGCCGCTTCCCGTTGCGTTCGAAGAACTGCGGCCCGCCCCCCCTGATACCGACGCATTGCAGGCGTTGTACGAACGCTTTGAATTCCGCTCCTGGCTGCGGGAGTTATCCTCCCCTCTCCCGCAAGCGGGAGAGGGGCTGGGGGTGAGGGCGGAAAATTCAGCAACAGACTCTCTTGCCCTCTCCTCATCGGTGGAGGGAGAAGGGACTGAAAACCCACCGCCCGTCTACGAGTTGATCCTCGATCAAACATCCCTTGATACCTGGTTAGCGCGGTTGCGCGCGGCGGAGCTGTTCGCCTTTGACACCGAGACCACCAGCCTGAGCTATCTGAACGCCCGTATCGTCGGCGTGTCGTTCGCCGTGAATCCCCGCGAAGCGGCCTATGTGCCCTTGGCGCACGATTATCCGGGCGCGCCGGACCAGTTGAACCGGGAACAAGTGCTGGAACAGTTGCGCCCACTGCTGGAAGATCCGTCGCGATCGAAGCTGGGCCAACATCTCAAGTACGACTCGCACGTACTAGCCAATCACGGCATTGCGTTGCGTGGCATCAAGCACGACACCCTGCTGGAATCCTACGTGCTGGACTCCACCGCCCGGCACGACATGGATTCGCTGGCGGAGCGGCATCTGAAGCTGCGCACCATCCATTACGAGGACGTGGCGGGCAAGGGCGCAAAACAACTGACGTTCAATCAGGTGGCGCTGGAGCAGGCTGGACCCTACGCCGCCGAGGACGCCGACGTGACCTTGCGTTTGCATCGCTGCCTGTGGCCGCGACTGGAACGGGAACCGGGCTTGCGGCAGTTGTATGAAGTGCTTGAAATCCCGCTGATTTCCGTCCTGGCGCGGATGGAACGGATCGGGGTGCGGGTGGACGCGGCGGCGCTGCGCCAGCACAGCGGCGAGTTGGCGAAACGGTTGTGGGAGTTGGAGCAACAGGCTTACGACCTGGCCGGTGAACGCTTCAATCTGGGTTCACCCAAGCAGTTGCAGGCGATTCTGTTTGAACGGATGGGGCTGCCGGCGGGCAAGAAAACCACCACTGGTCAGGCGTCCACCGCCGAAGATGTATTGCAGGAACTGGCGCTGAACTACCCGTTGCCCAGGGTCATTCTGGAACACCGGGCACTGAGCAAGCTGAAATCGACCTATACCGACCGGCTGCCCGAACAGATTCATCCGCGCACCGGTCGGGTTCACACCTCCTACCATCAGGCCGTGGCCAGCACCGGCCGGCTGTCCTCCTCCGATCCCAATTTGCAGAACATCCCGATCCGCACCCCGGAAGGGCGACGGATTCGTCAGGCATTCGTGCCCGAGCCGGGCTGGGTGATGCTGGCGGCGGATTATTCGCAGATCGAACTGCGGATCATGGCCCATCTGTCTGGCGACGAGGGTTTGCTGCGCGCCTTCGCCACCGGCGCCGACGTGCATCGCGCCACCGCCGCCGAAGTATTTGGCGTGGCGCTGGATGAGGTGACCACCGAGCAGCGACGCAGCGCCAAGGCCATCAATTTCGGATTGATCTACGGCATGTCGGCGTTCGGGCTGGCCCAGCAATTGGGCATCGAACGCGGCGCGGCGAAGGATTACGTGGATCGCTATTTTGCCCGTTATCCGGGCGTCAAGGCGTACATGGAGGACACCCGCCGCCGGGCTGCCGAGCAGGGTTACGTGGAGACCGTGTTCGGTCGCCGGCTGTATCTGTCGGACATCCGCGCCCGTAATTCGCAGCTTCGGCAAGCGGCGGAGCGCGCCGCCATCAACGCGCCGATGCAAGGCACCGCCGCCGACATCATCAAGCGGGCGATGCTGGCAGTGGACCGCTGGCTGCAGGAATCCGCCTTCCCGGCGCGGATGCTGATGCAGGTTCACGACGAGTTGGTGTTCGAGGTGGCGGGGGACGCCGTGACCGAGGCCGGGGAGCGAATTCGGGCGGCGATGGTCGCGGCGGCGGAATTGCGGGCGCCGCTGGAAGTGGATATCGGGATGGGCGCGAATTGGGATGAGGCGCATTGATGTGAATGATATGAACGGCGATAGTGCATCGCTGGATTTGTAAAATGCCAAGAAAAATTAGAGAACTTATCGAAGATCTGAAAAATGCGGGATTTTACGAGATCCCAAGTGGCGGCAAAGGATCGCATCGTAAATTTACCCATGCCAAGTACGCTGGCGCGGTGACGGTCAGTGGAAAATCTGGCGATGATGCCAAGCTTTACCAAGAAAGACAGGTGAAGCAGGCTTTAGAAAAGGTGAGGCAATGAAACAAAGCGACCTATATCATAAGTGGGTAGAATGGAATGAAGAGGATCAAATCTATATTGGGAAATGCCCGGATTTAATTACCGGGATTCACGGAGATGATCCAGTAAAATTGTACCGTGAATTATGTGAAGTGGTTGAGGATATCATTCACCATTTTGAAGCAGAGGGACGCTCGCTTCCCAGTCCTCGCATTCGCCCCATGCAGGAAGTGGCGTGAAAAACCAGAAACTCGAACTCACCTGGATTGGCAAGGAGAACCGGCCGAAGCTGGAGCCACACATGCTGCTGAAAGACCCGGATGCGTTCCCGGTAATGCACCTCACCGACTATCACGCCAAGTACATAGCCTACGAGCTAACCCGCCGCTTCCCGCCGGACAACGCTGAAAAGCTCGCCGGCGTGGTGGCCAGCGCCCAAGTCGATTTGAACCCGCATCAGGTTGATGCGGCTCTGTTCGCGTTCAAGTCGCCGCTCTCCAAAGGTGCGCTGCTGGCGGACGAAGTGGGTCTGGGCAAGACCATCGAAGCCGGTCTGGTGCTGTCGCAGAAGTGGGCCGAGCGCAAGCGGCGCATGTTGGTCATCACGCCTTCCAATCTGCGCAAGCAGTGGTATCAGGAGCTGACCGAGAAATTTTTCCTGCCCTGCCGCATCCTCGAAGCCAAGTCCTATAACGCCGCGATCAAACAGGGGCAGTTCCGCCCGTTCGAAGCCCCCGAGATCGTTATTTGCTCTTACCAGTTTGCAAAGAGCAAGGCGGGTGATGTTCACGCCGTGTCATGGGATCTGGTGGTCATTGACGAAGCTCACCGGCTGCGCAACGTCTACAAGCCCTCCAACGTCATTGCCAACACGCTGAAGATGGCGCTGGCCGGCAAGGACAAGCTGCTGCTGACGGCTACGCCGTTGCAAAACTCACTGCTGGAGCTTTTCGGCCTGGTGAGCTTTATCGACGAGCACACCTTCGGCGACCTGAAAAGCTTCCGCGAGCAGTTCGCCAATCTGAATCAGGAGCAGGTGTTTCAGACGCTCAAGGCGCGGTTGAAGCCGGTATGCCATCGCACCTTGCGCCGCCAGGTCACCGCGTACATCCCCTACACCAGGCGCCTGCCCCTGGTGGAGGAGTTCGCCCCGGGAGAAAGTGAGGACCGGCTCTATCATCTCGTCTCCGAGTATTTGCAACGCGACAACCTGCAAGCCCTGCCGGTTGGCCAGCGATCCCTGATGACACTGGTGCTGCGGAAGCTGTTGGCTTCATCCACCTTCGCCATCGCCGGGGCGCTGACCACTATATCGGGCCGGCTCAAGACCAAGTTGCGCAAACAGGAGCCGGCGGAATCGCTCGAAGACGAGCTGGATCAGGACTACGAAGCGCTGGATGAAACCGCCGAGGAATGGGCCGCCGACGAACCCGCTGAACTGCTCACCGAGGCGGACCGCATAGCCATCGAGCAGGAAATCGCTGATCTCGACGCCTTTGCCCTGCTTGCTGCCTCCATCGACCACAACGCCAAGGGCAAGGCGCTGCTGAAGGCGCTACACGTTGCGTTTGCAAAGGCAAAGGAACTCGGCGCCGCCGAGAAGGCGATCATTTTCACCGAATCGCGCCGCACCCAGAGCTACCTGTTGCATCTGCTGGTAGACAGTCCCTTTGCCGAAGGCATCGTGCTGTTCAATGGCGCCAACACCGACGACCGTTCCAAGCAAATCTATACTCAGTGGCTGGAACGCCATCAGGGCACTGATCGCGTGGCCGGCTCTCGTAGCGCCGACATGCGCTCGGCGCTGGTGGACTATTTCCGCGAGCAGGGCCGTATCATGATCGCCACCGAGGCCGGAGCCGAGGGCACCAACCTCCAGTTCTGTTCGCTGGTGGTGAACTACGATTTGCCGTGGAACCCACAACGCATTGAGCAGCGCATCGGCCGCTGCCACCGCTACGGCCAGAAGCACGACGTGGTGGTGGTGAACTTCCTCAACCGCAAGAACGCGGCCGACCAGCGCGTCTTCGAACTGCTGTCCGAGAAATTCCAGCTCTTCGAAGGTGTCTTCGGCGCCAGCGACGAAGTCCTCGGCGCCATCGAGTCCGGGGTCGACTTCGAAAAGCGTATCGTCGCTATTTACCAGCGCTGCCGCAAACCTGATGAAATCCAGACTGCTTTCGATCAGCTCCAACTCGAACTGAGCCTGGAGATCAACGAATCCATGACGCGCACCCGCCAGAAGCTGCTGGAGCACTTCGACGACGAAGTGCGGGAAAAGCTCAAGGTGCGTGACCAAGACTCCAAGGCTTACCTCAACCGTTACGAACGCCTGCTCATGCAGCTTACTCGGCACGAGCTGAACGGCCATGCCGTGTTCCTGGGCGACGCCTCGTTCCGATTGAAGGCGCAACCCTTCCCGGAGAAGATGGGTGATATCCCGCTGGGTCAGTACGAACTGCCGCGCCGTTCCGGCGAAGCCCACCTCTACCGCCTCAACCATCCCCTCGCCGAAGCCCTGGTAGCCCAAGCCAAAGGACGCGACCTGCCGCCCGCCGAGATTCACTTCGACTACGGCCAGCACGACGGCAAGATCTCGCTGTTGGAGCCGCTTGTCGGTCAGTCCGGCTGGCTCACTCTCTCGCTGTTCAGCGTCGAATCGCTCGACCAGGCGGAAGACCACCTCATCTTCGCGGCGGCTACCGACTGTGGTGAGGTTTTGGATGAAGCAATCGCCGCACGCCTGCTGACCTTGCCCGGTGTATCTTCCCCTCTCCTGCTTGCTGGAGAGGGGCTGGGGGTGAGGACGGATGTTCTCGAAGCCCAGACCCAACAACGCCAGCTTGCCATCCAGCGCGACATCTCCGAGCGCAACGCCCGCTTTTTCGAGGCCGAGGCCGACAAGCTGGACGGCTGGGCCGATGACCTGAAAGTTGGCCTGGAACGCGAGATCAAGGAAATCGACCGCCAAATCAAGGAGGCACGCCGGGCGGCCACCGCCGCGCTCACGCTTGAGGAGAAGCTCGCTGGACAGAAGCAAATCAAGGTGCTGGAGGCACAGCGCAACCAGAAGCGGCGGTCGCTGTTCGACGCACAGGATCAGGTGGACCGGCAGCGCGAGGAGTTGATTGCGCAGATTGAGGGAAAGCTGCAACAAACCGCAACGACGCGGTCGTTGTTTGTTCTTCGCTGGAAGCTGAGCTGACAAGATGCCGACTCGTGATGAAAAGATCGTTCAGATCGAAGCGGCACTCCGGGGCCGGTTCTTTCCGAACGTCCACAAGATCATCAAGCCGGGCCGCGAAGCCTGGACCGAAGACCAGCATGACCTCGACCGCCTTTCGCGTTCCCTGGCTGCCTACGCATTGGTGGGTAAGTGCGATATCGACGACACAACGGCGGCCGGAGCCATAACGGACGGAAGCGACGATGGCGGTATCGATGCCCTGTATTTTGACCGTGCAGGCAATCGCCTGGTCTTGGTGCAATCGAAGTTCAAGCGGAACGGAACTGCTCCGGCACAGGACGAAGTTCTCAAGACGATCAACGGAATCAAGGCGCTTCGGGCGAGGCAATTCAATAAGTTCAACGCGGTTATTCGTAACCGGCTGGATGAGATCGAGGAAGCATTCGACACACCGGGAGTGAAACTTGAACTACTCCTCATTTTTCTTGGGGACGTAATAGGCCGGCATGCCACTGACGATTTGAATGCCTATCGTGATGAATTGAACCAATTCGCGCCCGTGATGGAATGGTACACAACGGGACTTGAGCCGATCTACGGATGGCTGGTTGCGGAACAGGCGCCCGCAACGGTTGATGACCAGATCACTCTTGAAAACTGGGCTGGCATTACCACCCCGCGCAAAGCCTTTTACGGCCAGATCAGTGCGTCTGCTCTTGCCAAGCTTGTGGAAGATCACGGAAAGGCTCTTTTCGAGCGCAATATCCGGCACTACTTGGGTTCCGTTGGCGTCAATACCGCGATTGAAAAAACGGTGCGTTCTCGACCCGACGATTTCTTCTATCTCAACAACGGAATTACAGGGGTGGCCGAGGTGATCACGCCAGCGCCCGGAAACAATCAGAAGTGCGCGTTCAGGTTGAAGAATCTTTCAATCGTCAACGGTGCACAAACAGCAGGCGCAATCGTTACGGCGACCTTGGCTGGGGCCATCTCACCCCATGCTAAGTTGCTCATGACTATTATTGAAATTGGTAACGGTGTTGATGACATCGGCCTCAAAATCACGCGCGCACGCAATCATCAAAATGTTGTTCGCGGCGTGGATTTCGCTGCGCTCGATCCAAATCAGGAGCGACTACGCCAAGAGCTTGCAGCAGCGGGGATTGCGTACTTCTACCGGCCATCGGCCGAAGCCCGCGCACGCAAAGATGATGCGTTCACCCTGGAAGAAGCGGCCGTTGCCTTGGCTTGCCTGGCTTTCAGAGTAAGGAGCAACACTGAGCTTCAGCAGCATCCCAGGCCAATCAACGCCATTGATTTTGTGGTGGCCGCAAAGAAGGAGATTGGCCGCCTGTGGGAGCAGGACGGCACTCTTTACGGGCAGCTATTTCCTGCGGCACTGTCCGGCGTGCGAGTCTGTCGGCTCGTGCGCATCTACCGCTTTATCGACCGTATCCTGGCGGGCACCGAGCGGTCGGAAAATGACTACCAGCGGTGCATGTTCTTCCGGCATGGCCGCTACTTCATCATGGCTTTCGTTGCGCTGCGGTCTGCGGATGTCATTGGCAGGCCACAGCTTGAGCTTGCGATCACAGATCAGACACTCCTTTCCCAGCGCACCAATGAGCTTTCCGAACTGATCTATGCAGCGTCTGAGCCTCTTCAGGAGTTCAAAGGATACTTGGCCATCTTCCGCAATCTCACTGACGCCCAGCCGCTGGCAGACAGTGTGATTCAACGACTGGCGGAGCAAGATTCCCAGCAGCAAGCCTTACAGCGGGTACAAGTGCTGCCTCAAGGCACTTGACCAGCCGATATTGAAAAATAGAAATTCCATGACCAAAAACCAAAAACTCGAACTCACCTGGATCGGCAAGGAGAACCGGCCGAAACTGGAGCCGCACATCCTGCTCGAAAATCCTTTGAGGTCGTATCACGCGAAGCATCGGGTGACGGAGAAGGATATCTTCGACAACCGGCAAATTTTCGGCGACAAACCGGTTGATGAACTGGTAAATCAGCGGGGCCAGCAAATTGTTGGAAAGCAATTCCATCTGGTGAATGGAGAATGCAATGAATCGTTCCCATGCCCTTGAATTGCTCACCCAGAGCAAACCGATCTTGGCCGCGCGTTATGGGGTGACGCAGCTTGCCCTTTTCGGCTCAACCGCACGAGACGCCGCGCGGGTGAACAGCGACATCGATATTCTGGTCGCCTTCGATGGTCCGGCAACCTCGGAACGCTATTTCGGCGTACAGTTTTATCTGGAAGATCTGTTTGGTTGCCCGGTCGACCTGGTTACCGAGAAAGCTCTGCGCCCGGAGTTACACCCTTTTATTGAAAGGGAAGCGCTTCATGTCTGAGCTGGGTTCCCGCGGGTGGCGTTTTTACTTAGACGACATACCTCAACTTCGACAGTTGCGGGACACCACTCAATGACCAAGAAGCAAAAACTCGAACTCACTTGGATTGGCAAGGAGAACCGGCCGAAGCTGGAGCCGCGTATTTTTTTGGAGGACCCGGCGAAGTCGTATCACGCGAAGCATCGGGTGTCAGAGAACGACATCTTCGACAACCGGTTGATCTTCGGGGATAACCTGCTCGCGTTGAAGGCGTTGGAAGCGGAGTTCGAGGGCAAGGTGAAATGCGTGTTCATCGACCCGCCGTACAACACCGGCAGCGCGTTCACGCATTACGACGATGGCTTGGAGCATTCGATCTGGCTGTCGCTGATGCGGGACCGATTGGAAATCATCCGGCGGTTGTTGTCGGAAGATGGTTCGCTGTGGATCACGATTGACGACAACGAAGCGCATTACCTGAAGGTGTTGTGCGATGAGGTGTTTGGGCGATCAAATTTCTTGACCACAGTGCTTTGGAGAAAGAACTACTCTCCAAAATCCACGGCCCGACATTTTTCCGAAGATCACGATTACGTACTCGTCTATGCAAAAGGGGTGGATACATGGGTTCCGAATTTGATGCCAAGGACTGAAAAACAGGATCGGGCATACAGGAACCTAGATAACGATCCGCGTGGCCCGTGGAAACCGGGGGATCTGTCTGCCCGTAACTATTACAGTCTGGGTACGTACCCCATCACAACTCCAAGTGGCCGCTTTATTCCAGGGCCGCCAAATGCAATGTTCTGGCGCGTGTCTGAGGCCAAGTTGAAGAAACTTGATGCTGATGGCCGTATCTGGTGGGGTAAAGACGGTACGAATGTTCCCGCAATAAAGCGTTTTTTATCCGAAGTGAAGCAAGGCACCGTTCCTCAAACTTGGTGGTCTTATGAGGAAGTCGGACATACACAGGACGCAAAGCAGGAAATCGTGAAACTCTTCGGAGATGACGCTTTTAGCACGCCTAAACCCGAACGCCTCCTTCACCGTATTCTGCACATCGCCACCAACCCCGGCGACCTCGTCCTCGACTCCTTCGCCGGCTCCGGCACCACCGGTGCGGTCGCCCACAAGATG
>WBZP01004628.1_pt1 | contig 14283 bp, 11 predicted proteins | sample 5204301 | NCBI WGS metagenome assembly WBZP01 (sample SAMN12412401, study PRJNA552823) | activated sludge metagenome | isolation source: activated sludge from nitrification reactor of wastewater treatment plant... | place: USA: Pennsylvania | collected 2017 | reverse complement strand
GAAGTGCGTGCCCCGCAGCGCCAGGTGCAGCGTGGCATCGTCGAAGCTGAAGGTGGCGCGGCGCAGCACGCCCTCGCAGGTGTAGTGCACCACGTTGCCGTTGCGGCTGTGCACCACCAGGCACTCCGGCGGCGCGCGCAGCACCCGGCGTGCGCCCTGGCAGTGCAGGCCGAGATCGCATCGCGACAGGCCGCCGGCCCGGGTGACAGCCGGTGGCACGAAGAGCGCTGCGGCCAGCTGCCAGGCCTCTTCGGGTGGTGAAGGGTGCGTCAGCGCCGCCTCACCGGTAGTGGCCCACTCGTCCAGGCGCGTGGTCGTCATGCGCGCGGCCACGAAGTCCTGGTGCTGCAGCACGCGGCAAAGGAAGCTGGCGTTGTTGACCACGCCCAGCAGCGGTGTGTCCTGCAGCGCGCGCAGCAGGCGGCGCAACGCATCGGCGCGGTCGTGGCCATGGGCGACGAACTTCGCCAGCATGGCGTCGTAGTAGGGCGAGACCTCATCGCCTTCGACGATGCCGTGGTCCACGCGTACCGATGTTGCCTGCGGACGCCAATGGACGATGCGGCCGGTCTGCGGCCTGAAGCCGTCGTCGGGGTCTTCGGCGTACAGGCGGGCCTGCACGGCGTGGCCGGTGAAGCTGATCTGTTCCTGCTTCAGCGGCAGCGCCTCGCCCCGCGCCACGCGCAGCTGCCAGGCCACCAGGTCCAGCCCGGTGATGCACTCGGTGACCGTGTGCTCGACCTGCAGCCGGGTGTTCATTTCCAGGAAGAAGTGGTTCAGGCCGGCATCGACGATGAACTCCACCGTGCCGGCGCCGACATAACCGACGGCCCGCGCGGCGGCCAGCGCGTCGCGGCCCATCGCCTCGCGCATTTCCGCGCCCACCACCGGCGAAGGCGCCTCTTCCACCACCTTCTGATGCCGGCGCTGCATGGTGCAGTCGCGTTCGCCCAGGTGTACGGCGTGGCCCAAGCTGTCGCAGAACACCTGCACTTCGATGTGGCGGCCGTTTTGAATCAGCCGCTCGAGCATCAGGGTCCCGCTACCGAAGGCACTCTGCGCCTCGCGCCGTGCGCCGGCCAGCGCCTCGGGCAGTTCGGCCTCGCTGCGCACCAGCCGCATGCCGCGGCCACCTCCGCCGGCCACTGCCTTCACCAGCAACGGAAAGCCCAGTTCACGCGCGTTGGCTGTCATCTGCTGATCGCTCTGGTCTTCGCCCAGATAGCCCGGCACACAAGGCACACCGGCCTGTCGCATGCGGCGCTTGGCGGCGGCCTTGTCGCCCATGGCGCGCATGGCCGCCGGCGGTGGGCCGATGAACACCAGCCCGGCGGCCGCGCAGGCTTCGGCGAATTCGGCGCGTTCGGAGAGGAAGCCGTAACCGGGGTGTACCGCGTCCGCGCCCGTAGCCCGTGCCGCGGCCAGCAGCGCCGCGATGTTCAGGTAGGAGTCGGCCGCCGGCGGCGCACCGATGCGCACCGCTTCGTCAGCCAGCCGGACATGGGGCGCCTTGGCATCGGCGTCGCTGTAGACCGCCACGCTGCGGTAACCGAGCCGGTGCGCGGTGCGCAGGATGCGGCAGGCGATCTCGCCACGATTGGCAATCAGGATCTTGCTGAAGTTCACTGCGGCACCCAGCTCGCCATGCGCCTGCTCAGGAAGGCCATGCCGCCTTCGCCGCCTTCGCCGCGTTCGGTCCCATGTGCCGCCTCGGCGTAGCCCGACCGCGCCGCTTGGAAAGGCGCGGTCTGTGCCGGCACCCTGCCCAGCAAGGTCTCGGGCAGGCGGAACACCGCGCTGGTGTCGGCCAGCGCGTCGGCCCGGGTCGGCAGATCCAGGCGCAGGGTGGCCTTGTCCCGCAGTTCGGCACCGGCGCAGAAGTGTTCGCCGGCACCGCGCAGCCCCGGGCCGTCGCGCCGCAGCGCCAGCGTGCTGCAGGCGCGTTGCTCGATTGCCATCATGCCCTGCCCGGCAGGGTGCCTTCGAGCTTGCAGATGATGCCCAGCATCACCTCGTCGGCGCCACCGCCGATGCTGATCAGGCGCGAGTCCCGGTAGGCCTGGCTGATCGGGTTGTCGGCGCTGAAGCCCATGCCGCCCCAGTACTGCAGGCAGGCGTCACAGACTTCGCGCGAGAGCCGGCCGCACTTCAGCTTGGCCATGCTGGCCAGGCGCGTCACGTCCTTGCCGCCGATGTACATCTCCACGGCCCGGTAGGTCAGTGCGCGCAGCGCCTCGACCTCGGTGCGCAATTCAGCCAGCCGGTAGTGCACCACCTGGTTGTCCAGGATGCTCCTGCCGAAGGCCTTGCGCTGGCGCGTGTACGCGATGGTCTGATCGATCAGGCGGTCCAGGCTGCGCAGGCTGCCTGCGGCGGCGTACAGGCGCTCCTCCTGGAACTGCAGCATCTGCAAGCTGAAGCCCAAGCCCTCCTGGCCGATGACGTTGCGCCTGGGCACCCGCACGTTGTCGAAGAACAGCTGCGCCGTGTCGCTGCTGTGCATGCCGATCTTGTGGATCTTCTGGCGCGTGATGCCGGGGGCATCCATCGGCACCACGATCAGGCTCTTGTTCTTGTGCGGCGCGCCTTCGCTGGTGTTGGCCAGCAGGCAGCACCAGTCGGCCTGCAGACCGTTGGTGATCCACATCTTGCTGCCGTTGATCACGTAGTCGCCGCCCTCGGTCCGGGCGCTGGTCTTCACCGCGGCCACGTCGCTGCCACCGCCGGGTTCGCTGACGCCCAGGCAGGCCACGACATCGCCCGCGATGGTGGGCACCAGGAATTCCTTGCGCAATGCGTCGCTGCCGAAACGCGCCAGTGCCGGCGTGGCCATGTCGGACTGCACGCCGATGGCCATCGGCACGCCGCCGCAGTTGCACTGGCCCAGCGCTTCGGCCATCACCATGCTGTAGCTGAAGTCCAGGCCGGCACCGCCGAACTCCTGCGCGTACTTGAGGCCCAAGAGGCCCATGTCGCCGAGCTTCTTGAACAGTGCATGGCCCGGGAACTGCTCGTCCTTCTCCCAGGCGGCGACGAAGGGGTTGATCTCCCTGTCGCAGAACCTGACCACGGTGTCTTCCAGCTGGCGGTGTTCGGGCGTGAATTGCATGGGAGGTCCTTACATTCGCGCCACACCAAAGGTGTTCGGGCGCAGGCGACGGCGCTCGGCCTCGGTGGTGATGGACAGGCACAGCGTCAGAACGCGGCGTGTGTCGCGCGGGTCGATGATGCCGTCGTCCCACAGCCGGGCGGTGCCGAACAGTGCCGTGCTCTCGGCGTCCAGCCGGCGGCGCAGCGCATCGCTCATCGCGGCCAGCGCCTCTTCGTCGGCTGGCAGGCCACGCTTGTGCAGCTTGTTGCGGTTGACGATGTCCATCACCTGCGCGGCCTGGGCGCCGCCCATCACCGCCGTGCGCGCGCTGGGCCAGGCGAAGATGAAGCGTGGGTCGAAGCCGCGGCCGCACATGCCGTAGTTGCCGGCGCCGAAGCTGCCGCCCAGCACGATGGTGAACTTGGCCACCCGCGCGTTGGCCACGGCCTGGATCATCTTGCTTCCGTGCTTGATGGCACCGGCCTGCTCGGCCGCCTTGCCCACCATGTAGCCGGTGGTGTTCTGCAGGAAGACGAGCGGCGTGCCGCTCTGGTCGCACAGCTGGATGAACTGCGCCGCCTTGGTGGAGCCCGCGGGCTGGATGGGCCCGTTGTTGCCGACCAGGCCCACGGCGTGCCCGCCGATGCGGGCCTGGCCGCACACGGTGTCGATGGCGTAGCAGGCCTTGAACTCCAGGAAGTCGGAGGCGTCCACCAGCCGGGCGATCACTTCGCGCACGTCATAGGGTTCACGCTCGTCGGCCGGCACCACGCCCAGCAGCTCCTCCTGCGGATACAGCGGTGCGGGCGCGCCCACCGGCGGCGGCACCGTGTCCCAGGGCAGCTTGTCGATGATGTCGCGCACCACGGTGATCGCGTGGGCATCGTCTTCGGTCAGGTACTCGCCCAGCCCGGTGACTTCGGCGTGCATCTGCGCGCCGCCCAGTTCCTCGTCGCAGGCGTCTTCGCCGATGGCCGCCTTGACCAGCGGCGGGCCGGCCAGGAAGATGCTGCTGCGACCACGCACCAGCACCACGTAGTCCGAAAGGCCGGGCAGGTAGGCGCCGCCCGCGGTGGACGAACCGTGGACCACCGCCAGCTGCGGGATGCCGGCGGCCGACAGTCGGGCCTGGTTGGCGAAGCTGCGGCCGCCGTCGACGAAGATCTCGGCCTGGTACATCAGGTTGGCGCCGCCGCTTTCCACCAGCGCGATCAGCGGCAGCTTGTTCTCGCGCGACAGCTCCTGCGCGCGCAGCGCCTTCTTCAGGCCCATCGGCGCCACGGTGCCGCCTTTGACGGCACTGTCGGAAGCGCTGACCAGCACGCGCTTGCCGGCCACGATGCCGATGCCGGCGATGCTGCCGCCGCCCATCACGCTCTTCTTGCCATCGTCGTCGTGCATGCCCAGGCCGGCCAGCGGGCTCAGCTCCAGGAAGTCGCTGCCGCGGTCCAGCAGCCGCGCCACACGCTCGCGTGGCAACAGCTGGCCGCGCTGCTCGAAGGTGCTGCGCTTGCTGTCGCTTTCGCTCACCACCTGCGCCTGCAGTGCCTGCACCTCGGCCAGCCGTTCACGCATGCGCTGCGTGTTGGCGGCAAACGCGGCCGACCGGGGATTCAACCGGGAGGTGAGCTGCGGCATGGGCGACGGCGCGTCACTTCAACGCATCGGGCGTCACGGCCCGATGACCAGCCTCGAAAGGCCGGGACTTCGACACCGGCCCGAGCGGGAAGATCTCGCTGCCCAACGAGGCGCCACCGTCGATCTGCAGCGTGATCCAGGTGATGAAGGCCACCGCCAGGCACCCACATCACCTGGCCATCCAAGAGGCCGGGGAGGAACACGCTGCGGCAACCGGAGGCATCGGACATGGGCGGGGCACCCGCGTGGGGTGCAGCGTTGAACGGCGGGGTTGGATTAGGCATCCTGGTGACGTTAACGTCAACGGCATCACTGATAGGTAATTACGTGCATGTCAAGCTGGTGCAGCTTCACTACGATGCCGGGCGACCCGATGGACACATCGAAGGAAGAGCGATGGAACTGCAAGCCCTTGCCGAGACCTTGAGCGCTAGGAGGCTGTCGGGCTTTGGGCAGGCCCAGCCCAAAGTCCGACAGCCTCCTAGGGTGGGCGCTGCCGGCGGCCCGAACGCCGGCCTCAGGTTCGACTACGCCGCGGCCATGTCGCTGCAGCGCGTGGTTTGAGCAACCCGTCCAGTGCAGCGCCACGTGCCGTGATGACCAGTGCCGCAGCCGCGGCCCGCGAGGTGGTGGATTCGCACCGCGATGCCGACTCCGGCCAGCTGTTCGGCATTGCCGAGTTGTGCCGCGAGTTCGGCATCACGCTGCGCACCATCCGCTTCTACGAGGACAAGGGCCTGCTCAGCCCGCGGCGCGTCAACGGCGCGCGTGTCTATTCGCGCCGCGACCGTGCCCGACTGGCACTGATCCTGCGCAGCAAGACCATCGGCGCCAGCCTGGCGGAGATCCGGCACTACCTGGATCTGTACGGCTCGCACGGCGAAGGCCGCGTGCAGCAGCTCCGGTTCGTCCTGCAGCGTACCGACCAGGCGATAGCCGAACTGCAGACCAAGCGCGCCCACATCGACGCGACGCTGGCCGAACTGCGCGTCATCAACCACAGCGTGCGCCAGCAGCTGGAGGCGAAGTGATGCCGCCGGGCCCGCGCGGGCCGGTCGACGCAGTCGCGACCAGATCCGCGTTTCGGTGCCCGTGAACCTGGAGAACACACGATGAGCGAAGCCTTCATCTACGACCATGTGCGCACGCCGCGCGGCAAGGGCAAGAAGGACGGTAGCCTGCACCAGGCCACGCCGGTGTGGCTGCTGCGCACGCTGCTGCAGGCCTTGCAGCAGCGCAGCGGGCTGGACACCCGACTGGTGGACGACGTGGTGCTGGGTTGCGTCACGCCGGTGGGCGAGCAGGGCGCCGACATCGCGCGCACCGCGGTGCTCGATGCGGAATGGGCCCAGACGGTGGCCGGCGTCACGCAGAGTCGCTTCTGCGCCAGCGGTCTGGAAAGCGTGAACCTGGCCGCGGCCAAGGTGGCCAGCGGCTTCGAGGACCTGGTGGTGGGTGGCGGCATCGAGAGCATGAGCCGTTGGGCCATGGGCAGCGACGGCGGTGCCTGGTTCATGGATCCGCGCATCAACCAGAAGCTGGGCTTCGTGCCACAAGGCGTCGGGGCCGACCTCATCGCCACCCTGGAAGGCTTCAGCCGCGACGACGTGGACGGTTTTGCGCTGGGTTCGCACCACAAGGCCGCCGCGGCCCGGGCGGCCGGCCATTTCAGCCGCAGCCTGGTGCCGGTGCGGGACATCGCCGGGCTGCTGATGCTGGACCGCGACGAGACCATCCGCGACAACGCCAGCCTGCAGGCGATGTCCAAGCTGGAGCCCAGCTTTGCCACGATGGGCGCGATGGGCTTCGACGCCACCGCCTTGCGCAAGTACACGACGGTGGAATGCATCCACCATGTGCACCACGCCGGCAACAGCAGCGGCATTGTCGATGGGGCGGCGCTGATGCTGGTCGGTTCGCGGGCCGGCGGTGCCAAGGCCGGGCTCAGGCCGCGGGCGCGCATCCGCGCCGCGGCGGTGATCGGCAGCGAGCCCACCATCATGCTGACCGGCCCCACGCCGGCCTGCCGCAAGGCGCTGGCCAAGGCCGGCATGGCAGCCCGGGATGTCGATCTGTGGGAGGTGAACGAGGCCTTTGCCGTGGTGCCGATGAAGACCGCGCGCGACCTCGGCGTGGACCCCGAGCGCGTGAACGTCAACGGGGGTGCGATTGCGATGGGTCACCCGCTGGGCGCCACGGGTTGCGTCATCCTGGGCACCTTGCTGGACGAGCTGGAACGCCGCAACCTGGCCACCGGCTGCGCCACCCTGTGCGTGGGCGGCGGCATGGGCATCGCCACCATCATCGAAAGGTTCTGAGCATGGCCAACGCCATCACCTTCGCGCGCGGCGACGACGGCATCGTCGTCGCCACCATGAACCTGGCGGGTCGGCCGATGAACGTCGTCAACGACGAACTGATGGCCGGCGTGCAGCAGGCGCTGGAGCAGCTGGAGCTGCCACAGGCCAAGGGCCTGGTGCTGACCTCGTCCAAGGCCGACTTCTGTGCCGGCGGCGACCTCGACCGCATGAGCCGCTGGACCCGGCCCGAAGAGCCCTTCGAAGCCAGCATGGCGATGAAGTCCGTGCTGCGCCGGCTGGAGAGACTGGGCAAGCCGGTGGTGGCGGCGATCAACGGCCACGCGCTGGGCGGTGGCCTGGAGCTGGCGCTGGCCTGCCATGCACGCTTCGCGCTGGATGATCCGCGGCTGAAAATCGGCCAGCCCGAGGTCAAGCTCGGTCTGTTGCCCGGTGGCGGCGGCACGGCACGCCTGTCGCGCCTGGTGGGCATCCAGCAGGCCCTGCAGATCTGCGGCGAGGGGGCCGACCTTAGCCCGCACAAGGCGCTGGGCATGGGCCTGCTGGTCGGCCTGGCCAAGGATCGCAGCGAGCTGCTGGCCCAGGCCCTGGCCTGGTGCCTGGCCAACCCCAAGGCGCAGCAACCCTGGGACGCGCCGAGATTCCGCTTTCCCGGTGGCGATTCGCGTGCACCCGCGATGGCCCAGCTGTTCAGCATCGCGCCATCGATCGCCAGCGCCAAGAGCCACGGCAACTACCCGGCCGTGCAGCACATCATGAGTGCCATCTTCGAAGGGAGCCTGCTCGACTTCGACAACGCCTGCACGGTGGAGAGCCGCTACTTCGCGGCCTGTGCGATGTCGCAGGTGTCGCGCAACATGATCGGCACGCTCTGGTACCAGCTCAACGCCATCAAGAAGGGTGCGTCGCGCCCGGCCGGTGTGCCGGCTGCCAAGGTCAGGAAGCTGGGCGTGCTGGGTGCGGGCATGATGGGTGCGGGCATTGCCTATGTCTCGGCCAAGGTGGGCATCGAGGTGGTGCTGCTCGACACCACGCAGCAGGCTGCCGAGCGTGGCAAGGACCACGCGCGCGGACTGCTGGACAAGGCCGTGAAGAAGGGCCGCAGCACGGTCGAGCAGCGGGAAGCGCTGTTGTCGCGCCTCGCTGCCACCACCAGCCACGAGCTGCTGGCCGGCTGCGACCTGGTGATCGAGGCCGTGTTCGAGGACCGGGCTGTGAAGGCCGAGGTCACGCACCAGGCCGAAGCCCGGCTGGCCGCAGGCGCGGTGTTCGCGTCCAACACCAGCTCGCTGCCGATTTCGAGCCTGGCGCGGGCCAGCGTCCGGCCCGGGCGCTTCATCGGGCTGCATTTCTTCAGCCCGGTGGACAAGATGCCGCTGGTGGAGATCATCCTGGGGGCGCAGACCGGCGACGAGGCCCTGGCGCGTGCCTTCGACTACGTGCTCCAGATCGGCAAGACCCCCATCGTGGTCAACGACAGCCGCGGCTTCTACACCAGCCGCGTCTTCGCCACCTATGTGATGGAGGGCATCGGCATGCTGCAAGAGGGTGTGCACCCGCGCAGCATCGAGGCCGCGGGCCTGCAGGCTGGCATGCCGATGCCGCCGCTGGCGCTGCAGGACGAGGTGAGCCTGAGCCTGAGCCTGCACGTGGCCGAGCAGACGCAGCGCGACCTGGCCGCCGAAGGCATCGCCTGGCGGCCGCACCCAGCACTGGCCGTGGTGCGGCAGCTGTGCGAGGCCGGCCGTGTGGGCAAGAAGGTGGGCCAGGGCTTCTACGACTGGCACGAAAGTGGCAGGCAGCTGTGGCCCGGTCTGGCCGCTCGGTTCCCGGTGGCCGTCGAGCAGCCGGCGCAGCAGGAACTGGTCGACCGCCTGATGTTCGCCCAGGCCAACGAGGCAGCCCGTTGCCTGGAGGAGGGTGTGCTGCGCACGGTGGCCGACGCCAACATCGGCAGCATCTTCGGCTGGGGTTTTGCGCCCTTCCACGGCGGTGCGCTGCAGTTCATCAACGCCATGGGCGCGCCGGCCTTCGTCGCCCGCGCGCGGGCGCTGGCAGCCAGGTACGGGCCGCGCTTCGAGCCGGCGGCCATCGTCGTGCAGCAGGCGCGGCAAGGCGGGCGCTTCGCCGATCGCGAGCCGGTGCCCTGAGCCGGGCCTGCGGATCGGGGTTTGCACCGCCCAGCAAGGGCATCGGTGTGCGCTACAACGCGGGGCCGCAGCCAAGCGCGCTTGTCGGAGTCAGGTCCTGCGGATGGTCCATGGGCGGCCGGGCGGATCCCGGTGCCAACCGCCCCGCGGAGTCTCTTCTTGCAGCTTCTTCAGATTCTCATCAGTGGCGTGGCGCAAGGCTGCATCTACGGCCTGATCGCACTGGGCTTCGTGCTGATCTACAAGGCCACCGAGATCGTCAACTTCGCGCAGGGCGAGCTGATGATGCTGGGCGCGTTCGCGGGCCTGGGGCTGATGACGCTGCTGGGGTTGCCGTTCTGGCTGGCCGTGCCCAGCGCCATCGTCGCGATGGCGCTGGTGGGCGTGCTGATCGAACGCGTCGTGATCCGGCCCATCCTGGGCCAGCCGGCGTTTTCGATCGTCATGCTGACCATCGGCGTGGGCTATGTCGCGCGCGGGCTGATCACGATGATGCCCAACATCGGCACCGAGACGCACACGCTGGCGGTACCCTATCGAGAGGATGTCCTGCGCCTGGGCGAGCTGGTGCTGCCGGCCGTGCAGCTGGCGGTAGTCGGCACGACGCTGGTCCTGAGTGCCTTGCTGTACCTGATGTTTCGCTACAGCAAGCTGGGGGTGGCGATGCAGGCCAGCTCGCAGAACCAGCTGGCTGCCTACTACATGGGCATCCCGGTGCGCCGGCTCAACGGCATGGTGTGGGGTCTGGCCGCGGCGGTGGCCACGCTGGCTGGTTTGCTGCTGGCGCCCATCACCTTCATCCACGCCAACATGGGGTTCATCGGGTTGAAGGCCTTTCCGGCGGCGGTGGTCGGTGGCTTCGGCAGCCTGCCTGGAGCCATCGTCGGAGGGCTGGTGATCGGAGTCGTCGAATCACTCTCGGGTTTCTACTTGCCTGAGGGCTTCAAGGACGTCGCGGCCTACGTGGTCGTGCTCGTGATGCTGGTCGTGCGGCCCAGCGGCCTGTTCGGCGAAGCGAGGCGCAAGAAGGTGTAGGGCGGGGACGATGCGCTTCATCTTCAAGACCCGATACGAACAGGACATCGCGCTGGTGCGCCATGCCGGCCATGTGTTCTGGTACGGGCTGCTTGGTGCGTTGCTCGTCGCCGCGCCCTGGCTGTTCAGCGAGTACGCGCTGGCGCAGCTGACCTTCGTGCTGGTCTACGGCATCGTCGGTGTCGGGCTGATGCTGCTGGCGGGCTACACCGGGCAGTTCTCGCTCGGTCATGCCGCTTTCGTGGGCGTGGGCGCCTATGCCCATGCAGCCCTGGTAGGCGCCGGCTTGCCCTTTTTCCTCTCGCTGGCCTTGGCCGCGGCCTTGTCAGCGGCGGTGGGTGTGCTCATTGGCCTGCCGGCGCTGCGCCTGAAGGGCATCTACCTGGGCATCGCAACGCTGGCCTTCGGTTTCATCGTCGAGGAGATCTTCAACCGCTGGGAGTCGGTCACCGGTGGTGGCGCTGGCAAGCACGTCAGGGCGCCCGAGCTGTTCGGTCTGAAGCTCGACGACGCCACCTCGTTCTACACGCTGTGCCTGGTGATCACGGTGCTGGCCACGCTGGGCATCCTGAACCTGCTGCGCTCGCCCACCGGGCGCGCCTTCGTCGCGATCCGCGATTCGGAGGTCTCGGCGCAGAGCATGGGCATCCACCTGGCGCGCTACAAGACGCTGTCGTTCGCGATCTCCGCCGCGCTGGCCGGCGTGGGCGGCGCGCTGTACGCGCACAAGCTGCAGTTCATCTCGCCCGACCAGTTCGGCGTGCTGCAGTCCATCGACCTGCTGCTGATGGTGGTGATCGGCGGCCTGGGTTCGGTGCACGGTGCCTTCCTGGGAGCGGCCTTCCTCATCACGATGCCGCAGCTGATCGCGGTGGCCAAGGACTACCTGCCCGAAGTCATCGGCCAGGCGCCGGGCCTGCAAGGCATGGTCTACGGTCTGGTGCTGATCGGTTTCGTGATGTTCGAGCCGCTGGGCATCTATGGCCGCTGGCTCAAGATCCGCACTTACCTGCAGGTATTCCCGTTCTACCGGCGCGGCATGTTCAAGCGCCAGAAGAGCTTCCAGAAATCGGAGCGCTTGCGGTGAACGCGCCGGCCCAGACCCTGCTGTCAGTGCACGAGCTCAGCGTGCGTTTTGGTGGTGTGCAGGCCGTCAACCGGGTCAGCTTCGACGTCATGCACGGCGAAATCTTCACTCTGATCGGCCCCAACGGCGCCGGCAAGACCACGGTCTTCAACCTCATCAGCCGCATCTACACGCCCACCGGCGGCAGCCTGCAATACCGGGGCCAGGCCTTGCTGGACAAGGCGCCGCACGAGATCGCGCAACTGGGCATCGCGCGCACGTTCCAGAACATCGAGCTGTTCGAGCACGCCACGGTGCTGCAGAACCTGCTGATCGGCCGCCACACCCACCGCGAGACGGGCTTCTGGAGCCAGCTGTTCTTCACCGCCGCGACGCGTGCGGCCGAGGTGCGCGCACGTGCCAAGGCCGAGCAGGTGATCGAGCTGCTCGACTTGCAGCACCACCGCGACGCCACGGTAGCCGGCCTGGCCTACGGCGTGCGCAAGGTGGTGGAGCTGGCACGGGCGCTGTGCACCGAGCCCAGACTGCTGCTGCTGGATGAACCCTCCTCAGGCCTGAACGTCGAAGAAACCGACGACATGGCCTTCTGGATCCAGGACATCCGCGACGAACTCGGGGTGACCGTGCTGATGGTCGAGCACGACATGCGGCTGGTGTCCAAGGTCTCCGACCGCGTGCTGGCGATGAACCAGGGCGAGGTGCTGGCGCTGGGACCGCCAGCCGAGGTGCAGGGCCATCCCGGCGTGATCGAGGCCTACCTGGGCTCGACCCAGGATCTGGCCAGCCTGCGCAGGGCCAGGACGGCATGAACGCCCCGCCCAACATGCTGCGCCTGGCCAACGTCGAAAGCGCGTACGGCCCGATCAGGGCCATACGCGGCGTGAGCCTGCAGGTGGGCCAGGGGCAGATCGCCACCGTGCTGGGCAGCAACGGCGCCGGCAAGACCACCATCCTGAAGACCATCTCGGGCATCCTCGATCCCACGCGCGGCACGGTCGAGTTCGCGAGCCAGGACATCACCGCGGGCGACCCCTCGCTGATCGTGCAGCAGGGCTTGAGCCACGTGCCGGAAGGGCGCGAGGTGTTCCCGCTGCTGTCGGTGCACGACAACCTGATGATGGGCGCCTACACCCGGCACGACCGCGACGGCGTGGCGCGTGACCTGGAGGCCGTGTTCGGCTACTTCCCCATCCTGCGCGAGCGGCGCATGCAGGACGCCGGGCTGCTGTCCGGCGGCCAGCAGCAGATGCTGGCCATCGCCCGTGCCATCATGGCCGCGCCCAAGATGATCCTGCTGGACGAGCCCAGCCTGGGCTTGTCGCCGCGGCTGACGCAAGAGATCTTCGAGATCGTGGTGCGCATCAACCGCGAGCGCGGCACCACGCTGCTGCTGGTGGAGCAGAACGCCAACCTGGCGCTCAACGTCGCCGACCACGGCTACGTGCTGGAGAACGGCCGCATCGTGATGGACGACAGCTGCGAGCGGCTGCGCGAGAAGGACGACATCAAGGAGTTCTACCTTGGCATGAAGGACGCCGGCGTGCGCGGCGATCGCCGCTGGAAAAAGAAGAAGACCTGGCGATGACGCAGATCTGGGACCTTTCCACCCTGCAGCCGCGCCCTGGTGTCGTGGTGCCTGGCGAGACGATGGCGGCAGTGTTCTGGAACGCCGCCGCGCAACGCGCCGGGCGCGTTTTCATGCGCCAGAAAAAGCTGGGCATCTGGCGCGAGTTGACCTGGCAGCAGACCGCCGAAGCCGTGACCGAGATCGGCCATGGCCTGCTCAGCCTGGGTTTCGAGCCGGGCCATTGCGCGTCCATCCTGTCCAACACCGTCGTCGAGTGGCTGCTGGCGGACATGGCGGTGTTGTCCTGCGGGGGTGTCTCCAGTGGCATCTACCCCACCGATTCGACCGAGCAGACGCAGTACCTTTGTGAAGACTCGCGCACCCGGGTGCTGTTCGTCGAAGACGAAGAGCAGCTGGACAAGGCGCTCGAAGTGCGTGCGCGCCTGCCGCTGCTGCGCATGGTGGTGGTGTTCGACACCAAGGGCCTGCGCGGCTTTGCCGACCCTGGCGTGATCGACCTGGCGACGCTGCGTGCCCGCGGCCGCGAACACGCCAGGGCGCACGCCGGCCTGCTGCAGCAGCGTGTGGCGGCCATCCAGCCCGAAGACCTGGCGATCCTGGTCTACACCTCGGGCACCACGGGCAAACCCAAGGGCGCGATGCACTCGCATGGCGGCCTGGTCTACACGGTGCGCGGCTACAACCTGGTGGTCGCGCAGGACGAGAACGACGAACGCATGTGCTTCCTGCCTCTGTGCCACATCGCCGAGCGTGTGGGCGGCGAGTTCTTCGCCATCTACACCGGCAGCATGCTCAACTTCGTCGAACGCCCCGAGACCGTGCCCGAGAACGTGCGCGAGATCGCGCCCACCGTCTTCACCGCCGTGCCGCGTGTCTGGGAAAAACTCTACTCGGGCGTGATGATCGCGCTGAAGGAATCGGGCCGGCTGCAGCAGGCGGCTTACGCCTGGTCCATCGACGTGGGCAGGCGCATCGCCGAGCGGGTGCTGGCCGGACAGCCGGTAGGCCCCGGCCTGAAGCTGCAATTCAGGCTGGCGCGTGCGCTGGCGCTGGACAACGTGCGCAAGCTCATCGGCGTGCACCGCGCGCGCTTTTGCGTCACCGGCGCGGCGCCCATCTCGCCCGACCTGGTGCGCTGGTACCTTGCCATTGGCGTGCCGATGGCCGAGGTCTGGGGCATGACCGAGACCTGCGGCGCGTCCACCGCCACCCCGGCCAGCCGCATCAAGCCCGGTTTCGTCGGCCCGGCCTGCCCCTTCAACCAGATGCGCCTGGACCCGGCCACCGGTGAACTGCAGGTCAAGGGGCCCAACGTGTTCATGGGCTACCTGAACCTGCCCGAGAAAACCGCCGAGACATTCACCCCCGACGGCTGG
>WBZP01003503.1_pt2 | contig 14283 bp, 13 predicted proteins | sample 5204301 | NCBI WGS metagenome assembly WBZP01 (sample SAMN12412401, study PRJNA552823) | activated sludge metagenome | isolation source: activated sludge from nitrification reactor of wastewater treatment plant... | place: USA: Pennsylvania | collected 2017 | reverse complement strand
TTCTTTGAAAAGGGTCAGACTTTCAATATTACCGTAATCAAATAGCGCTTCTTTAATTTCATTTTCTGAGAGCCACTCATCCGAGTGCCAGTACCGGTTAGAATTATTGACCTTGGCTTTCATCTTAGCCGGATGTTTTACGTAACCATAGTGATATACGCAGGCGGGAATGTGTTTTACCCTGAGTTTTTCATTATTTCGAATCCTGAAACCTTGTGCATCTTTGTAGGAGTAGATGGCTTTATCGTTTCTGATCACCCTGATTTCATTTCGATACCAACGGGAAGAATCGGCTACGTATTGATAATTGCCATAAAAATGAAGGTAGTTGAGCAGCAGTCCCTCAACCTGTTTGTTCTGGTGAAACAATTCAATTTGATCCCGGATTACCGAAAGGTATTTTTCATGAATCACTTCGTCACCCTGGATGTAAATGCACCAGTCGTACTCCTCCGGGATGGCCTTGAACGCCTTGTTGGTTTCATCAGCCAATACCGTACCCCCTTCCCGTTTGTGATCTTCCCAGATGGTGTCTATGACTACCACTTTGGGTGATAGATTAACAATCAACTCCCGGGTAGCGTCTTCGGACCTGCCTACTGCCACATAGACTTTATCACAAATTGGCAGGATGGAGCCAATGGCCTCCGAAATCGGGAAGTCGTATTGGATGGCATTTCGAATAAAGGTAAAACCACAAATTTTTGGCATACGGCAAAGGTAAGCATAATATGAGGATTGATCTAAATCCCTGGAACTGCAGATATTTAATTTTACTATCTTTGTATCATGCATAAAATAGGCACCAACATTCCGGCAGATCCGGAGCTCACCCGCTCAAGGATACAAGAAATGAGACATTTCTTCGATGAGGGTATGACCATGGACATATCTTATCGAAAGCAAAAGTTAAAGGCTTTGCATGCTGCCATTGAAAAATACTCGGATCAGTTATGCGCTGCTGCCTACGAAGACTTTCACAAGCCGGGTGCAGAAGTGCTGCTGACTGAAATATATCCGGTGCTTGCCGAAATTAAGCATACCCTTGGCCATCTTTCTTCCTGGGCAAAACCAAAGAGAATGGGTACCAATTTGTTGTTAATGCCCGCCACCAGCAAGGTGCATCACAGTCCACAAGGTACCGTGGTGATTTTTGCCCCCTGGAATTATTCCTTTTGGCTTTCTATGATGCCCCTGGTTTCTGCCATAGCCGCCGGTAATGTAGTAGTGTTGAAGCCCGCCCATGAGACGCCGGCATTGTCGCAATTGATCCAAACCATTGTATCGGAGGTTTTCGACCCGAGACATGCTATGGTAGTTTTGGGAGAAGGGGCTGAAATGGGGAATTTTCTTTTGGACAACTTCGTTTGGGACCATATCTTTTTCACCGGTTCTGCAAGGGTAGGGAAGTGGATCATGGAAAAGGCAGCCAAAAACCTCAGCCCCGTTACCCTCGAGTTGGGTGGCAAAAGTCCTTCCATCCTCGATGATCAATACAGTGCAAAAAAAGCTGCCAAAAAAATAATTTGGGGAAAAATCATCAATGCCGGACAAACCTGTGTTAGTACAGACTATGTACTCGTTCCCCAAAACAGGGTAGAAGAGTTTACGGCAGCATGCATCGAACAAATTCATACGCTTGTGGGCAAGGATGCGTTCAACAATGAACAGTACAGCCATATCATCAATGCCGAAAGGTTTGACAGGTTGAACGCGTTGCTGAAAGACCAGAAAATTGTATTTGGTGGCAGATCAGACAGGGAAAGTCTTTGTATTGAACCCACACTGATCCATGCAACAGATTTGGAAGCTCCCATTATGCAGGAAGAGATTTTCGGCCCTATTTTGCCAATTGTAGCCTATCGAGATGAGCAGCATTTGCTCGAAATCATAAGAAAAAATAGATATCCGCTTTCCTTGTATATGTTTGTGGATGACGCCCGTTTGAGAAAATTTATCCTGGATAGGGTAGAGTTTGGCAGCGGTTGCTTCCACAACACCATTTATCAATTGGGCAATCCTAATTTGCCATTTGGGGGCGTGCGTACCAGCGGCCACGGCAGGTACCATGGAAAAACCGGTTTTGAAACCTTTTCCAACAACAAATCATTGCTTTATTCAGCCAAATGGTTTGACATTGATTTGTTGTATCAACCCTATACAAAGGCCAAACTAAAGATCATTAAATGGTTCTTTATGCACTAATGTGAGTCGAAAATGGGTCCCGAAATTTTATTTTGCATATAAATTAGCTAAAATCCAAATATTATTTTGCTTTTACTGTGTAATAATATGTAAAACAAAATTATCTTTGCACTCCTTTTATAAAAAGTAACATGCATCAAATTAGAAACATTGCCATTATTGCCCACGTTGACCACGGAAAAACAACCCTGGTAGATAAGATCATTCACGAGTGTCATGCAAGTGATGATTTCAAAGACCATGGTGAGCTAATCCTGGACAACAACGATCTGGAGAGAGAGAGGGGTATTACCATTGTTTCTAAAAATGTTTCGGTCAATTTTCAGGGTGTAAAGATCAACATTATAGACACCCCGGGTCACTCCGATTTTGGAGGTGAAGTGGAAAGAGTACTCAGGATGGCTGATGGTGTGTTGCTCTTGGTCGACGCCTTTGAAGGTCCCATGCCGCAAACCCGTTTTGTGTTAAATAAGGCGATTGAATTGGGATTAAAACCCATCCTTGTTGTCAACAAGGTAGACAAAGAAAACTGCAGACCCGAAGAAGTGCAGGGAGATGTATTTGATCTTATGTTTAATTTGGGTGCCACCGAGGATCAGCTCGATTTTGTAACCCTGTTTGGATCTTCCAAATTGGGATGGATGAGTTTTGATCACAACCAGCGTACGCACAACATACAGCCCTTACTGACTGCGATTATAGATAACATTCCTGAGGCACCATATTTTGAGGGACCCGCACAAATGCAGATTACATCCCTTGACTACAATGCTTTTCAAGGTAGAATTGCCATTGGCAGGATTTTCAGAGGAGATCTCAAAGAAAATACAGACTATATCATCTTCAGAAAGGATGGCAGTCAGAAGAAGGTAAGGATCAAAGAACTTTTCGTTTTTGAAGGGTTGGGTAAAAAGAAAGTTACCACTGTCAGAGCAGGTGATATTTGCGCTGTTGTTGGCCTAGAAGATTTCGACATTGGAGATACCATTGCTGATGCAGAAAACCCTGAGGCACTTACAAGAATTGCAGTGGATGAGCCCACGATGAGTATGTTGTTTACCATCAATACCTCTCCTTTTTTTGGAAAAGAAGGCAAGTTTGTGACTTCCAGACACCTCAGAGACAGGCTTTATAAAGAGTTGGAAAAGAACCTGGCTCTAAGGGTTATAGACGGACCTACTGAAGATAAATTTGATGTGTACGGCCGTGGGGTATTGCACCTTTCTGTACTCATCGAAACCATGAGAAGAGAAGGATACGAATTGCAGGTGGGCAAGCCACAGGTAATCCTCAAAGATATCAATGGAGAAAAATGTGAACCGATTGAACACCTGGTAATCGACGTACCGGAGGAATCAGCCGGTAAGGTTATCGAATTGGTAACGCAGAGAAAAGGCTTGATGCAGGTAATGGAACCGAAGGGCGATGTACAGCACCTTGAGTTTGACATTCCGGCCAGGGGTATCATCGGACTTAGAAACATGATCCTTACAGCTACGGCCGGAGAAGCCGTAATGACCCATAGATTCAAACAATACGAGCCTTACAAAGGCGAAATATCCGGACGAAACAAGGGTTCTCTGGTTTCCATGGAACAAGGTCAGGCTTTGGCATATGCTATCGACAGATTGCAAGACAGGGGAAGATTTTTTATCGATCCCAACGAACAGGTTTACGTAGGGCAGGTGATTGGTGAGCATTCCAGAGAAAATGATCTGGATGTAAATGTCATCAAAGGTAAGAAGCTGACCAACATGCGGGCATCGGGCTCAGATGATGCGGTTAAAATTGCTCCCAAAATTGTTTTCTCTCTGGAAGAGGCAATGGAATATATCAAAGAGGATGAATACCTCGAGGTTACCCCTGCAAGTCTGAGGATGAGAAAAATCAAGTAATTTTTTCCGGGGTTAACCTAACTTCCTGCATCCTTTATTCGTTGTAATACAGGGAGGTAATTATTTACCTCCTTTAACAACCAAATCAAGAAAATGAGACGTTATCAAATCCTGGCATTCATGCTATTTACCTTGGGACTTAATGCGCAAAATGCCAATCCCGGCTTTTTAAGTTTCTCTCCCTTTCAGTTTTTCAGAAATGCCTTTATGGTCAATTATGAAACAGGCATTGGAAAAGACAAGACCCTGGTATTTTCTCCCGGTGTTGTGCTGAAAGACAACGCCAATGAGTCACTTACCGGCTTTATTGGAGAGTTACAATTCAGGTATTACCTGATTCATCCCAGTTTTGATAAAATGGACACCAAGTATGGAGGCGTGAGGCTACAACCCTATGTTGCTCCGTATTATCAATACAGTTCCATTCAAAAAGAACTGCCTTCTTATTACTACGACCCCCAGACGGGAAATGGCAAAAACTATGATCTAACCAGAGACATCACCACCCATGCAGGCGGTATACTGGTAGGTTGTCGCGGTCTTTTGACCAAAAACCTGTTTGTGGATTTGGGTATCGGAGGAGGTTTCCGATTGAGTGAACTTCAGGACAGTTATTCCATTGCTATTCCTCCACAACCTGCTTATGAGAGTTATGATATCTTTGACTATGAGTATCGGGGCATAGCTCCCAAGGTTCAATTTACCCTGGGTATCAGATTGTATTGATGGAGATTTAACAAAAGTTTAGTACAAGATACTGATCATCATCAGGATCGGATTGTCTAATATAAGGTAATTTTACAACGTTAAATTAAACCAAAGCATCATTGGATGGTTTTGTTTATATTGTCAAACCTAAAATTACTATAAAATGGCATTCACACTTCCTGATCTCGGATATGACTACAACGCACTCGAACCAAAGATCGACGCGCGTACCATGGAAATCCACCACACCAAACATCACCAGGCTTACGTAACCAACCTCAACAAGGCCATTGAAGGCAGCCCTTTGGAAGGCAAAACCATCCTGGAAATCATGGCTGGACTGGATATGAGCAATATGGCCGTAAGAAACAACGGAGGCGGACATTACAACCACAGTCTTTTCTGGGAAATACTTAACCCCAACGACCGCGGTTACCTGACAGGGCCGCTTAGAGAAGCTATTGAAGCAGCCTATGGTTCAAAAGAAAATTTTGAAAAAGAACTTGCTCAGGCAGCCATGACTCGTTTTGGTTCCGGCTGGGCCTGGCTTTGTGCACACAAAGGAGGTAAAGTTGAGATTTGTTCAACACCCAATCAGGATAACCCTTTGATGCCTACTACCGGTTGCGGAGGTACACCTATCCTGGGATTAGATGTTTGGGAACACGCATACTACCTCAACTACCAAAACAGAAGAGCAGATTACATCACCGCTTTTTTTGATGTTGTCAACTGGAACGTGGTAGAGAAAAAATACAATGCCGCTATTTAAGGCTGTCTTATGGATTCTTTTATGGCTGCCTTTCACCAGAATGGCAGGCCAGAGGGCTCAGTCGGTGCCGGTTTACGATTCATTCGATGCATTTGCAGCAAAAGAATTGCAGGCTCCGGAAAAAGGCGTCAGGTTAGTCAATTTTTGGGCGACCTGGTGTAAGCCTTGTGTCAAAGAATTACCTTATTTTCAACAGCTGCATGACAAGTACCCCAACTTATCGATGTTGTTGGTAAGCCTCGATAAAAAGTCGGATGCAGAAAGCAGAATTGCAGATTTTTTGACCAAAAGGGGCATTAACATAGAGGTAGTAGTACTGGCTGACGGAAGAGCCAATGATTGGATTGATAAAATATCCCCTGATTGGTCGGGTTCCATTCCGGCTACCTTGCTATTGACTCCTTATGGCACTTCATTTTTTGAGACCGATTTCGAATCGCTCCAGGACATAGAAGAAAAAACCCAGATTATTTCACATTTACAAAACAAACATTAATAATGACATTAAGTATTTTGACGGGAATGCTGATCTCGTTTTTCACCCTTAGCGCTCCGGCTGCTCTTAAACCGGGAGATGTGGCTCCGGATTTTAAATTGAAGAACATCGATGGCAAGATGGTATCACTTGCTGACTACAAAAATGTAAAAGGTTACATTGTAGTTTTTACCTGCAACCATTGTCCGTATGCCAAAGCATATGAAGACAGGCTGATCGCCATCAATGATAAATATTCCAAGTTGGGCTATCCGGTTATTGCCATCAATCCCAATGACCCCGCAGCTGAGCCGGATGACAGTTTTGATGAGATGAAGATCAGAGCCAAACAAAAGGGCTTCAAGTTTCCGTATCTGATGGATGAAGGCCAGAAGATTTACCCTCAGTACGGAGCTACCAAAACTCCTCATGTTTTTCTATTAGACAGCAAAAGAGTGGTCAAATACATTGGATCTATTGATGATAGTCCAAACGATGCTTCTGCCGTAAAAGCCAAATATCTTGAAGAAGCCATTGCTTCGCTTCAGGCAGGAAAAGACATTATTCCCAATGTTACCAAAGCGCTGGGCTGCTCCATTAAGGTGAAGAAAGCCTAAAACATAGAAATTTTCAGTAAAAAGAAGGCCGGAGTTGACGATGTGCAATTCTGGCCTTCTTTTTGTTGTACACATACTGTTTTCCACTTTTTAATGCTGAGCACGATAGTACAATTTCTTCTAAAGGTAAGGTAATTGTCAGTTTTGGATTATTTTTACGATATTAGCGACGTATTCACGTTATGCATGGCAGAAAATATTGAAAAAGTTAATCTCGAGCTAATTTTGCAAAACGATCCTGAAAGGGGGTTTGAATTTATCTATACCCACTTTTATGATATTTTGTGCAAAGCATCCTACCGGCTGTTATTGGATAAAGATGCGGCGGAAGACGTAGTGCAGGAAGTTCTTCTGGAGTTTTGGAATAAAAGAGAGCAGATAATAATCACTACATCCATTTTGGCTTACCTGAAAAGGTCGGTCTACAACAGGTCTCTCAACTACATTAAATCAAAATCCCGGTTTACGGATGATGAAAATGCATTGTTGACATTTGAAGATGCTGAAGACTCCATTGAGGAAGAAATTTTTGGCAGCGAAATGCAGCAAAAACTCGACAAAGTGATGGAAAATTTGCCCGAAAAATGCAAATATGCATTTGCTTTGAGCAGATATGAGCATAAAACCTACCAGGAAATAGCCGATATAATGGATATATCGGTGAAAACAGTGGAAAATCAAATATCTAAAGCATTGAAAATACTGCGTAACTCGTTGTTGGTCAATACTTAGAATTAAATTATAAAAAAAACTAATATATGGATAGGGGGAGTAACCGCTTTTGTTTGTCTTACTCTTAGCCAGGAAAACTTAGTTTAACATGAGTAAAGAAAACATAAGCATTTGGGTGCATAAACAGCTGACAGGTCAGTTGAGTGCAGCAGAGCAGGAGGAGCTTGATAAAGCCCTCTTGGCTGATGCTTCTCACAGACAGTTGGCGCGCGATGTGCAGGCTGTATGGGAGAAGACAGAAGCAGTTGGAGATGATATCCAGTTTGATGCCGGTAAGGCTTATCAGCGATTTAAAGCGAATATAGCTGCACAGTCAGAAAAACAGTCAGGTGCAGCACCCTTGACAAAGTCCATTCAGTCTTCCGGAGGTGCCAGAAGGGTATTTCTCCGATACGCTACAGCTGCGGCAGCTGTATTGGTGATGGGGTTTTTTGCCATGAAGTTTTTCAATTCATCCAACTCACTCACCATAGAAAGTGGAAGTACAGCAATGGTAGCCGGTTTGCCTGATGGATCTCAGGTCAGAATGGCGGCTCATTCATCCATAAAGTACAATACAGAAAAATTTGCTACGGACCGCAAAGTGCAGCTCACGGGTAGTGCCATTTTTGAAGTTCAGAAAACAGGAAGCTCATTTGAGGTGAGTGCAGACAATATGAAGGTGAGTGTTTTGGGAACTACCTTTTTGGTAAAAAATGAAGGTAAGTCCAAAGAAGTAAAAGTATTGGAAGGTAAAGTCGTCGTACAAACCAATCCGGCAGATAGAGTAGAAATTACAGACAAGCAGGGGGTTGTTATTGAAAATGGTGTATTGAGTAAGATCGATGAGACCAATTTCAGTGATTTATCCTGGTCTGATCCTGAAATGGTGTACAACAATGAACCACTTTCAAGGGTAATTTCTGATATTGAGTCAAAGTTTGGTGTGAAAATTTCCGCAAAGGGTAGTGCTGATCTTGAAAAGTGCACATTTACCTCGGGAAGTTTGAAAAACAATACTTTGGAGGAAATTATAAGCTTGTTGGAGGCTACCTATTCCACCAAAATCTCCAAAAAAAGCCAGGGAGAGTACCAGATAGCTGGTCTCAGCTGTTCGTGATGCCATAATATCGGCATGAAATTTGTGTTAAGATTGGCATATGTCTTAACACTTGAAGAAAATCTTTAATATATTATTAATTATTTTTGTTGGCTCTGGCTTTGTTTTTGGGCAAGTCAGGGTAGAAGACGTTCGCATTTCTTACCGGTGCCTCAATAAACCATTACCGGTGGTATTGCGCGAGCTTTCCAAGCAAAGCGGCGTTAATATCGTATTTTCAGAATCCAAAATCAAGTCAGATAAAACCGTGTCCATTGGGGCAACCGATGAAAAATTGGTTGATGTCATCAATGTCATTTGTGATCCCTTCAAACTCACCAGTCAGGTTATAGGCAGCAACATAGCGATTGTGAGCCAAAAATTTGAAGGATTGGGTCAGCAGTTTACCATTTCGGGCTACCTCAGGTCAAAAGAAGATGGAGAGGTATTACCGTATGCAGCTGTATATCTGGTAGACAGATCCACTGGTGTATTTTGCAATGAAGACGGCTTCTATGCTTTAAAACTTAAGCAAGGCAATCATACGGTTGTATATTCCTATGTAGGATACAAAGAAGATACACTTCAGTTTTATCTGGGAAGTGATACTTTGATCAGTCCACGATTGGGTTGTGCCAACCGGCTGGCTGAAGTTATTGTAGAAGAAGACCTCACGAGAAGTACAGAGCGATATGGGGAAACCTACTTCAGTACAGAACGCGTTTCCAATGCCATGATGTTTGCCGGAGAAGCAGACATCCTGAGAGCTGTCAACAGCACAAGTGGTGTCTCAACAGCTTCCGACGGTTTTGGAGGACTCAGTGTGAGAGGGGGCAATTACGACCAAAATCTGATTTTATACGATGGTGTTCCGGTACAGAATACCGGGCATGCATTTGGATTGATTTCCATTTTTAACAGCAGCCTGATTCAGGATTCAAGATTAATAAAAGGAGGCTTTCCTGCCAGATACGGTGGAAGGCTTTCTTCGATTCTGGATATTAAGACCAGAGACGGCAATACACAGGAATACAAAGGAGAAATCAGCCTGAGCACCATAGCCTCCAGGGCTTTGGTAGAAGGACCCATAGTAAAGGATAAGTCTAGCTTCCTTTTTTCTTTCCGCAGAACATTTGCTGATCCCTGGATCAAGGAATTGTCGAGGTATATTGTAGAAAGCTCCGATGGAGAAGGGGAGACGTCATACCATTTTGTAGACTTCAATGGAAAACTGAGTTTCCGATTGGGCAAAAGACATCAGTTGAGTCTGTCTTATTATCAAGGCGGCGATCAGCTGGAAAGCGTTGTAAACAGAGACAAAATTTCATTGGGTATCCGGTACAATTCAGCCGATCTCAACGATCAGCAATGGGGCAACAAACTGGCTTCCCTTCATTTCAATTCTCAGTTGAGTAAGAATGCCTTTAGCAGATTGATTATTTATTCCAGCAATTGGGAAAGCAGTGCTTTCGCGTTTGACCGCAATGCAGTAGACAGCATGCAAGCCGTTGAAGACATTTATACCGCAGATTTAAAGACATCAGATCTTAAAATGTTGGGCGCGAAATGGGATTTTGATATCCAGATCAACAGAAACAACCTTTTCAGAATTGGTGCCGGATATGTAAAAAACACCTTTACCCCCGGCTTTCTTTCCGTATCCAATGTAAGCAATGGTTCGCTATACCCTGAAGTTTACACCCGAAGTGATGCCTTCGATGCCTTAAAACGCCAGGCCTATGAAAGTGCTGAAATAACAGCGTATGCAGAAAATGAAATTAATGCAGGTCAGAATGTGATCATCAATGTGGGAGTTCACGCATCGCAGTTTACTTACGGGGGAAAAAATTACACTTCCGCTCAGCCCCGTTTCTCGATGAACATCAATGGTGAGCACACTTGGTTTAATGTATCCGGTGCGATGTTAAGACAGTATACCCAGGCTTTGTCAGACAATGGTTTGGGTTTTCCATCTGATCAATGGATAACATCCACCCAGTATATTTTGCCTGCAGATGGCTTCAACAGCAACGCGACGCTTGGATTTATGCTCGGTAAAGCTGCCAGCCTTAGCGTAGGTGCTTATTATAAGACCATGAAAAACATCATTTCATTGGGAGAAGGCGCACCTTTGAGTATTGCACTGGGCGAGGAATGGCAAAAAGCAATTCCCAGAGGCAAAGGAACCTCTTATGGACTTGAGTCAACTTTCCAATGGTCTCATCCCAATGCGCAGTTTGAATTCAATGCCACATACGGCAAAGCAACCCGTTTGTTTGATGACCTCAACAACGGAGTAGAATACCTGTATAAATACGACAGAACCTGGATGACCAATACCAGCCTGACCCTGAAAACAGGTGCGAGGTCAACCATGAACATATTTTTTACCTACCAGAAAGGCAGCAATGTGAGCGCCCCCACAGGAGGTATTATTGAAAGAGTGGAAAATGGACAGAAGTATATCTATCCCATTTTCGAAGGCAAAAACAATTTTAGATTTCCGGATTTCATTCGTTTGGACGTAGGTTTTACCTTCCATGGCAAGACGAAACTGGGAAAACACAAAATATTTGCCGGTATTTACAATGTTTTAAATAGAAAAAATCCTGTTTATCTCGATATTTCAAGGAATAATTTCGATTTAAACGTATTTGAAGTAAGCAAAGTGAGTATTTTCCCCGTATTACCCTCACTTTCATATACCTTAGTGATCGGAAAATGATGAAAGAGCGCAAAAATATTGGTCAAACAACTCAGGCATTTTGTAAAAAAAATGTCATATTTGCTTGCTCTATGAGTAAGCATTGTAAGTTTGCCATATTCCTCATGACCCTCACGATGCTGTGGTCGTGTTCAGAACCCTTGCCCCTCGAGATCAATGAGGAGGCTCAATGGCTATTGGAATGTGAACTTTCTCCTACCAAAAGAATAGAAGCCAGACTGGTAAGCCTGGGAAATTTCAATGATGTTGAATCAGGAGACATTATTGAAAATGCAATCATCGATTTAGGAACCAATACTGATTTGGCATTCCGATTCCAGTATGATTCCCGGAATAAAATATACTACATTCCTTTGGAATCCTACAAGGTTAATCCTTCCATCCCGTACACCATCAAGGCCTATAGATTTGCAGGAGATCCCAATCCGCTGGAAGCAAAAACAACCATACCTGCTGGTCAGAAATTGGTAGTCATGTCACAGCCCAAAGCTACGGATGCCACCATCAATGGAACAAAACGAAAAACCATCAATTTGAAGCTGGCACTACCCAATGTAGAAAAGGAACAGGGCTTTTTCAGGTTGTTTGCTTACAGAAAGGTTTTCAACAAAGTAGACAACAACGGTCAGATCGTTTATACCCCAACCGGTAAAACTGAAATGTTGGAATTTGGAGGTAACAATGAAAACCCGTTGGCTTTCCATCAGTCGGCCATCGATGGCTCCGTTCTGTTTGATGTCAACAGGGTAAATAAACAGAATTTTGAAGTGTTATTCAACACTGCCGGTGCCATTGGTGCAGACGATCATTTTGAAAATATATTCTACACCCTGGAAGCGCTTTCTGAATCATCCTACCGATACAATTTATCCAAGAGCAGACAAATCAAAGCAGAGTTATACGGAAATTCTGACCCGGTAATCAATTATAGAAATATGGCGAATGGTTACGGATATCTGGGAGGTTGTTATCCCGTTTCTGACAGCATTGCTATTCAGTAAGCCCATACTTTTTCATTCTTTTTCGTTTACAGCACATTTGATCTGTGGAAATCCAAATCAGGCTATGAATGCAGATCAGCTTGTTTGTCCGATCAAAAAGATGGCCGGTATTTTTTGAAGATCCGGAGCTTCTGATTTTTTCCAGCTGCCTACCGTTCGTGTTTTTACTACAACTTCAGGTCCTCCCAAATTAGCAGCCATGCACAGCAGGGTTTTGTCTGAAAAAGCAGACAGCATGCCCTCCCATATAAAATGATTACGATAGGGCGTTTCCATGAATATCTGGGTATATCCCGTTTTGACCATGGCTTGCTCCAAAAGTTTTAACCTGCTCACCAGGGCATCCTTTTTATTGGGCAGGTAACCGTGGAAGGTAAATTGTTGTCCGTTGAAGCCGGAAGCGATCAAAGCTAGGAGAATGGAGCTGGGGCCCGTCAAAGGCACTACGTCAATACCTGCTATATGGCAAGCTGCCACCATCTTATGACCGGGGTCGGCAATACAGGGATTGCCTGCCTCTGACATCACTCCGATACTTCTACCTTCCTTTAACAAGTCAATATAAGGCAATGTATCGAAGGCATCTGTCATCTCGTCAACTGTCAAATCGGCCTGCACACATTGGGGGTGCAGCAGCTTTATAAACTTTCTGGCTGTTTTACTCCTTTCAGCCAGAAAATAGTCAATAGCCTTAATGACCTGAAGGGTGGATTCCGGAATGGTATCGGCACCTTCGTCGTGAATGGGTACCGGAATGAGATAAAGTTTGCCTGCTTGCATACAAGTATAAAATAAAAGGAGACGTTTTTAAACCGCCTCCTTTTACATGCTTATTTTTTTAATTGGGCATAGTTTTGATAAAAATGAGGAATGGTCTCTATGCCTTTGTAATAGTTGAATAAACCGTAATGTTCGTTGGGTGAATGGATCACATCCGAATCCAGTCCAAAGCCCATCAAAACGGTTTTCACTTTGAGTACTTTTTCAAACAAAGCTACGATGGGAATACTGCCTCCGCTTCTGACAGGTATGGGGTCTTTGCCAAAACTTGCTTTCATAGCCATGGCAGCCGCCTGGTATTCCGGTGTATTGGTTGGGGTTACGGCAGCTTCTCCTCCATGGTGCGGTTTTACTTTTACCGTGACACATTTGGGGGCAATGCTGTTGAAGTGTTTGGTGAAAAGCTTGGTAATTTTATCGCTTTTTTGATTGGGCACCAGCCTCATGCTAATTTTGGCAAAAGCTTTGGAGGGCAGCACGGTTTTGGCTCCTTCTCCTATGTAACCTCCCCACATACCGTTTATTTCTAAGGTAGGTCTGATGGATGTTTGTTCGATAACAGTATAGCCCTTCTCTCCTTTGGTATCTTTAATACCCAGGTCCTTCATATAGGCATTGAGGTTGAATGGAGCCTTGTTCATGGCCGTCCTTTCGGCTTTGCTCACGACCTCTACGTCGTCGTAAAAGCCGGGTATAGCAATTTTGCCATTTTTGTCTTTCAGCGAAGAAAGCATATCGCTCAATACTTGCAGCGGATTGGCTACGGCTCCTCCATAAACCCCTGAATGAAGATCCCTGTTGGCACCGGTCACCTCTACTTCCAGGTAGGATAGTCCCCTCAGGCCTACACAAATAGATGGTGTTTTATTGTCGATAATAGTAGTGTCAGAAACCAGAATTACATCGCATGCCAGTAGCTTTTTATTGGCCTCGCAAAAACCACCGAGGTGTTTGCTGCCTATTTCCTCTTCTCCTTCAATCATAAATTTTACGTTACAGGGTAATGTTTTGGTAGCCACCATGGCCTCGAAGGCTTTGATGTGCATGTAAACCTGGCCTTTGTCGTCGCATGATCCTCTGGCAAAAATGGCGCCTTGCGGATGAATCTTGGTTTTCTTGATAACGGGTTCGAACGGAGGACTATCCCACAATTCCAATGGATCCGGTGGTTGTACATCATAATGTCCATATACCATCACGGTGGGTTTGGATTTGTCAATGGTGTGTTCACCATAAACCACGGGGTGACCATCTGTAGGATAAATTTTAACCGTTTTGCATCCTGCTTTTTTGAG
>WBZP01004627.1_pt1 | contig 14287 bp, 11 predicted proteins | sample 5204301 | NCBI WGS metagenome assembly WBZP01 (sample SAMN12412401, study PRJNA552823) | activated sludge metagenome | isolation source: activated sludge from nitrification reactor of wastewater treatment plant... | place: USA: Pennsylvania | collected 2017 | reverse complement strand
TGATCGAAAAGTCGAAAGAGCTGGAGCTGACGCTGGAGCACGTCAGCAACGGCATCATCATGGTGGGGGCCGATCGCAGCATCCTTGTCATCAACGGCCGCGCCGCCGAACTCTATGAACTGCCGGCCGGATTTCTTGCTTCCGGTCCCTCCTTCGACGATTTGTTCGCCTATCTCGTGCAGAGCGGCGATTTCGCCGATGAGGCTCAGGCCAATCTCGATGCCGTGCCCGCGCACTGCCTCGCGAAAGACCAAACCTGCCTCGTCAACGTCTATGAGAGGCGGCGCGCCAATGGCATGATTTTGGAGGTCCGCACCGAGCCGCTGCCGGGCGGCGGTTTCGTCAGAACCTTGACCGACGTGACGGAGCGGCGCCAGACCGAGCAGAAGGTTATCGAGCTTGCCAACCTCGACACGCTGACGGGCCTCGCCAACCGGCGTCACTTCAGCGAGGCCATGGCTCGGATGATGGACGGCAAGCGCCAGCGGCCAGGCTTCGCCATTCTGTTTCTCGATCTCGATCGGTTCAAAGCCGTCAACGATACGTTGGGGCACGCGATTGGCGATCAATTGTTGAAAGAGGTGGCGCAGCGCATCAAGGGCGCATTGCGCGCCGGCGATGAGATCGGCCGCATCGGCGGCGATGAATTTGCGATCCTGCTCGCCCCCGCCGGGCAGGCGGAGGCTGAAGCCGTGGCGCGCAAGCTGACGCGCGTGGTCGCCGCGCCCTACGAGATCGAGGGAAACGATATCGTCATCGGCACCAGCGCCGGCATCGCGCTGTCGCCTCAACACGGCACCGATCCGGCCGAACTGCTGAAGGCTGCCGATCTGGCGCTCTACGCGGCCAAGGCCGACGGCCGCGGCGGATACCGGGTGTATGAAGCGGGCATGGAAGCGACGGCGAAATCGCGGCGCAGCCTCGAACTTGATTTGCGGTCAGCCCTCGTCAACAACGAGTTCGAAATCCACTATCAGCCGGTGATCGACCTGCAACGCGAAACCCTTTCGGGCTTTGAAGCGCTGCTGCGCTGGCGCCATCCCGAGCGCGGGTTGGTCTCGCCCGACAGCTTCATTCCGATCGCCGAAGATTTGGGGCTCATCGTGCCGATCGGCGCATTTGTATTGCAAGAGGCCTGCCGGGAGGCCAGCCGCTGGCCCGGATCGCTCAAGATCGCAGTCAACTTATCGGCTGCGCAGTTTGCGCGCGGCGCCGTCGAGCGGTGCGTGGCGGACGCTCTGGCGAAATCGGGTCTGGAGCCATCGCGCCTGGAACTTGAGGTGACGGAGCGGGCGTTGATGGACGAACGTCATGCCGCCATCGCCGCGCTCGAACGGTTGCAGCGGTCGGGCTGCCGCATTTCGCTCGACGATTTCGGCACCGGCTATTCCTCGCTCAGCTATCTGACGCGGTTTGGCTTTGACACGATCAAGATCGACCGCTCGTTCGTGACCAATCTTGAGACCAGCACCCACAGCGATGCCATCGTCCGCGCCTCCATCAGCATTGCCCGTCATCTCAAGATGGAGCTGACTGCGGAGGGCGTGGAAACCCAGCAGCAGGCCGCACTTCTGGCGGCGCTCGGCTGCAACAAGGCGCAGGGATACTTCTATTCGCCTCCGGTGCCCTCGCAGCGCGTCGGGACGATGATTGCCCGGTTCGGGGCGCGGCGTGCGATCGCCGCATAGGGCGGCTTACAGCCGGCCGCCTGACAGGATCTGATCGAAAATGGCGGCACTGTCATAGTCGCGGTCGATCCGAGCCCAATGGAGTACAGATGGTGCTGCGAACGCGCTGGCCTTGGCGACCATATCGGCCCACCCGGCTTGCGCATCGGCCTCGGCAAAGCCTGACGGGGCGGGTTCTGAAGCATTGCGCGCGCTGGCAAGCTCGCGAACACTGTTGCAATAATCGGGGCCGGCCAGCAGCAAAAACGCCCTCACGTCACCGTCGTGTCCGATCAGCACGCCAGGGGGATCGGCGAGGACGATATGGCTTGTGGCGCCAAGGTCCGCTTTGGTCCGTGCCAGCAGGGCATCTGCTGCGGGATCGCCGGCAAAGGCCACACCATTGGCAGCGAGGGCAAGCTTTAGCGGGCGTGTGGCGGCTTCAAAATAGCGGCTGGCGAGGCGCTTCACCTCGCGCACGATCGTCTCATCGCCATCGGCTGCGCCGGCGATGACGATGCTATCGATGGCGCCCCCTTGGAGGGCCGTGATCGCTTGATCCACGTTTTCACGTGGGACAAGCGCCAGCCGTTGGCAGGGATCATCCGTGGCGCGTACCGCGATAGACGTATCAAACGCGTCCCACCCGATCAGAGCGACGGAAACGATCTGCTGGCGGCTGGCCGATAGCGCTTCGGCCGGCCGCCACGGCCGAACCTTCAGGTATAGGTCGCCAGGGGCATAGTTGCGGATTTCGTCATCGATGGCTGCCGGCAACACGCTGGCGATCCCGGCCGATGAGGCGTTCGCCGTCTCCGCAAGAGCGCTCAGCGCCGCAAAGCGCCGCGGCGTCAGAAGAGGGACAAGGCGGTGTGCAATGCGCGCAGCGGCGGCGCTGGCCGTTTCACCGATGGTCGCGAGCGTTGTTGGATGTTCGAGCGGCAGCACGGTCGTAACCCTACCCTTGGGGCGCGCGGCACACCCGTTCGATGGCCGACGTTGATTTGAAGGGCTGGAGCCTGAGGCGCAAGGTGGCGTTGCCGCTAACGGCGGGCCGTCACGCCGGTCTTCACTTCAAATTCGCGGGTTGCGCGGCACACCATCACAGCTTTCGCAATTTGCGGCTGGCTGATCCCACAGCGTTGCAATCAGAGGTTTGTTTTGCGCGGCGTCAGCGGCCGTCGTCATAGGTCAGCGGCTTGGGGGCGCCGGGGCCATTCCAATCGCCGTAGGCCTTAGGCGACGTCTGGGTGACCGGTGGCTGCGGTGCCGGTCCGTTCAGGCTCCAGCTCGGCCGGTCCGAGAGCGACTGCTGCACCCCGCAGGCAGCGAGGGCGGTCACGAGACCGAGCGCGAGAAAAGTCGTCAGGCGGCGGGACATGGGTTCTGCTTCTGAGCCACAAGTACGGGAACGTTTCGATGACTGCGATAAAACCTCCAGGGGGATGAATGACAGATTAAGGACAAGGGCGGCATTGCCGCGCGTTTTGCCTCAACAGTCTTTTGGTTTCGGCAAAGACGACCGCCTTGAGGCTGACGCTCCGCGCGTCAAGCGGCACGCATCACGAGTCGCGTCTCACGCGTCGCTTGTCACGAAAGAGGCCGGGTGACCGAGATGAGATAATTGACGTCGAGATCGGCATCGAGCGTCCATTCGTCCTTGAACGGGCTGTAGGCAATGCCGGACAGGACCGGCGATCCAAGACCCGCCGCCGCGCAGTGGTCTTTCAACTCGTCGGGCGTGATGAAGCGCTCCCACTGATGCGTGCCGCGCGGCAGCCAGCCAAGCACGTATTCGGCGCCGACGATGGCGAGCGCCCAGGCCTTGAATGTGCGGTTGAGGGTCGAGAACACGGCCACGCCGCCAGGCTTCACCAGGCGCGCGCATTCGCCCACGAATTGACCGACATCGGGCACATGCTCGACGACTTCGAGGCAGGCGACGATGTCAAACGTTACGCCGTGGGCAGTGAGGTCTTCGACGCGCTTTGCCTGATAATCGATCATGAGACCCTGGGGCTCGGAATGGCCCTTGGCGATGGCGATGTTGCGTTCCGAAGGGTCGATGCCGGTGACATGCGCGCCCATACGGGCGAGCGGCTCGGAGACAAGCCCGCCGCCGCAGCCGATATCGACGGCGGTGAGGCCTTGAAGCGGCCGGAGGCTCTTGGCATCGCGGTTGTAGTGGGCGCAGGCCTGGTCGCGGACAAAGGTCAGGCGCGGCGGGCCGATCTGATGCAACGGGCGGAACTTGCCGTTCGGGTCCCACCACTCGGCCGCGATTTTCGAAAAGCGGCGCACCTCCTCGCTATCGAGCGTCTTGTCGGACCCGGTTGCCGGGTTGGGCCGGCTGGAGGGCGAAGATGGATTGGGCTCTGCGTCGGCGCCGTGCATGTCGTACTCCTAAAGTCCCTTCTACTCGCGCCATCGCCGCTTGGATTGTCAAGACAGAGGTTAACGCGGGCCCAAGCGCAGTTGCAGGGGATGGCCGATGCAGTTAATAAGCGACCGTCTCCAGGGAGCGCCTCTTCAGGTCTTTTCGGGACGCGTCGCAGGCCCGCCGCGGACTTTCGTCCGCAGCGGCCGGCTGAGCGCTGATGAAGCACCGGCGCATGACGTATTGAAAGGCAAACGGGGGTCAAGGCAGTTAAGCGATGGCTGTTGTCGTCATGAAATTCGGCGGAACGTCCGTCGCCAATATCGAGCGCATCCGCAATGTCGCCGCGCACGTCAAGCGCGAGGTCGATGCCGGCAACAAGGTGGCTGTCGTCGTGTCCGCGATGGCCGGCGCCACCAATCAGCTCGTGGCCTGGGTCAAAGACGCTGCCGGCGAGAAAATCTACGACAACCGCGAATATGATTCCGTGGTCGCCACCGGCGAACAGGTGACGGCCGGCCTGCTCGCCATCACGCTGCAGTCGATGGGCTATAAGGCCCGCTCCTGGAACGGCTGGCAGGTGCCGGTGAAAACTTCGACCGCACATGGCTCGGCCCGCATTCTCGACATTCCAAGCGATGAGATCTCAAAGTCGATCAATTCGGGCGAGATTGCCGTCGTCACCGGCTTCCAGGGCGTGGAGCCCAACACCAATCGCATCGCCACGCTCGGCCGCGGCGGCTCCGATACGAGTGCCGTCGCCATGGCCGTCGCGCTCAAGGCCGATGTTTGCGACATCTATACCGACGTCGATGGCGTCTACACCACCGACCCGCGCATTGTGCCCAAGGCCAAGCGGCTGCCCAAGGTCTCCTATGAGGAGATGCTGGAGATGGCGTCGCTCGGCTCCAAGGTCTTGCAGACCCGCTCGGTCGAACTTGCCATGGTCTACCGCGTGCGCACCCGCGTGCTCTCAAGCTTCGTCGCGCCCGAGGCGATGAAGGCGGTCGATATGGCCAATCTGGAAGATATCGGTACCATTGTTTGCGACGAGGATGAAATCGTGGAGCAGCAAGTCGTAAGCGGCATCGCCTATGCCAAGGACGAGGCCAAAGTGACGATCTTGAAGGTCGAGGACAAGCCGGGCATCGCCGCCCGCATCTTCGGGCCGTTGTCGGACGCGCACATCAACGTCGACATGATCGTGCAGAACGTGACGCCGGACGGCAAACATACCGACATGACCTTCACCGTTCAGGCGGCCGAGTTGCCCCGCACGCTCGAGGTGCTGAAAAAGGCCAAGGCCGATATCGGCTATTTCGACGTCAAGAGCTCGGCCGACGTCGTCAAGGTCTCGGTCATCGGCGTCGGAATGCGCAGCCACGCCGGCGTTGCCGCAAAAATGTTCAAGACGCTCTCCGACAAGGGCATCAATATCCACGCCATCTCGACGTCCGAAATCAAGATCAGCGTGCTCATCGACGCCGCATATGCAGAATTGGCTGTTCGCTCGCTGCATACGGCCTATGATTTGGACAGTGACTGACGAGGGCCGGCCGTCAAACCGCCGCGCCCTCTCCTGAAACCGGAGGAACCGCTCGACGGAGCGGAGAGACATGACGACGCGACGCGGTGATGATCCCAGGCCCCTGCCCAGCGAAACCGCGCTGCGCCTCATCATGCGCCGCCTGCGCGAGATCATGGGCGAGGAAGGCGATGGCCAGGACAAGCTCGACCGGATTGTCCGCCAGATCGCCGGCGTCATGGTCGCCGATGTGTGCTCGATCTATCTGAAGCGCCAGGACGGCTCGCTTGAACTCTTCGCCACCGAAGGGCTCAATCCGAATGCCGTGCACTCGACACGGCTGAAGCGCGGCGAAGGCCTTGTCGGCCGCTGCGCCGAGCTGGCGACGATCGTCAATGAACCGGAGGCCTCCAAGCACCCGGCGTTCTCCTACCGGCCGGAGACCAACGAAGAGATTTTCCACTCCCTGCTCGCCGTGCCCATCGAGCGCTCGGGCCAGGTGATCGGCGTGCTCGACGTTCAAAACAAAACGCCAAAAGAATATTCGGACGAAGACATCGAGGTTTTGCAGGCGACCGCGATGGTCATTGCCGAAAATCTCGCCTCCGGCCGGGTCGAGGGCACGGGCGCGGCGATCGAGGTTTCGCGCTCGCAGCCGATGGTGCTGGAGGGCGAGCCGCTATCCGATGGGATCGCGCTCGGTCACGTGGTCCTGCACGAACCGCGCATCGTCGTCACCCAGTTACTCGCCGATAACCCGGCCGCCGAAATCGAACGGCTCGACGAAGCGCTCGACAAATTGCAGGCCCACATCGACGAGATGTTCGAGCATGAGCATCTGGCCGGCGCCGGGGAACATCGCGACGTGCTCGAGGCCTATCGCATGTTCGCTCACGACAAGGGCTGGCATAAGCGGCTGCGTGAAGCGGTGCAGGGCGGGCTCACGGCGGAAGCCGCCGTCGAGCGCGTGCAGAACACGATGCGCACCCGCATGCTGCGCCAGCACGACGCGTATTGGCGCGAGCGGCAGCGCGATCTCGATGATTTGTCGGACCGTCTGCTCCGCGTGCTGTCGGGCCGCATCATGAGTTCGGATGATGCGTCGAACCTGCCGCCCGATACCATTCTGGTGGCCCGCACCATGGGTCCGGCCGAGCTTCTCGATTACGACAGGACGAGGCTGCGCGGCCTGATCGTCGAGGACGGCTCGGCTCAAAGCCACGTCGCCGTTGTCGCCAAAGCCATCGGTATCGCCGCGCTCGGACAGGTTGCCGGCGTCGTCGACCGCGTCAATTCGGGCGATGCGGCGATTGTCGATGCGGTGGCGGGTGAGGTGCACCTGCGGCCCAGTGGAGAGGTGATCGCCGCCTACTCCGACAAGGTCCGCTTCCGCGCCCGCAAGCAGAAGCGCTACCAGGCGCTGCGCGACCGGCCGGCGGTGACCAAGGACGGGGTGCGCATTTCGGTACAGATGAATGCCGGCCTCCTCGTCGACATGCCGCATCTGGCGGAAAGCGGTGCCGACGGGGTCGGACTGTATCGAACAGAACTGCAATTCATGCTGTCGGACTCGTTCCCGCGGCTCGACAAGCAGACCCAGCATTATCGGTCGGTTCTGAACGAGGCCCAGGGCAAGCCCGTCGTGTTCCGCACGCTCGACATCGGCGGCGATAAGATTCTTCCCTATCTGCGCCAGCCGGCGGAAGAAAATCCGGCCATGGGCTGGCGGGCGATCCGCATGGCCATCGACCGGCCGGAGCTCTTCAGGCTGCAGATCCGCGCCATGCTCAAGGCCTCAGAGGGCCGGGATCTGCGCATCATGATCCCGATGGTGACGGCGGGCTACGAGATGATCGCCATTCGCGCCCTCGTCGATCAGGAGTTGGCGTTCTTGAAAAAGCACGGCTACACGCTGCCCAAGTCGCTGCAGCTTGGCGCCATGTTCGAGGTCCCCTCGCTCTTGTTCGATCTCGATAATTTCCTGCCGCGCGTCGATTTCGTGTCCGTCGGCTCCAACGACCTGATGCAGTTTTTGTTCGCCGCCGACCGCACCAACGCGCGGGTGGCCAGCCGCTTCGATGTGCTGTCGCAGGCGCCGATGCGGGCATTAAAATCGCTCGTCAAGGCCGCCAAGAAGTACAAGGTGCCGGTGACGGTCTGCGGCGAGATGGCGGGCAGTCCGCTCGAAGCCATGACGCTGATCGGCCTTGGCCTGCGCTCGGTGTCGATGGCGCCCGCGTCCATCGGTCCGGTCAAAGCGATGATCTTGTCACTCCATGCCGAAAAAGTGACGGACTGCGTCGAAGCCCTGATGAAGGAAGGGGCGAAAGATGTGCGTGCCAACTTGTTGAAATTCGCAGAAATTGAAGGCGTCGAAATTGATCATTGAGCGGCCCGCCCGGGAAGACTTCGGGCTTTGACTTTTTCCGTCACTTGACCATCATATCCCGCATGTAGGGACCGGCTTGGGGAAGCCGGAAATGGTAATGCGTCGGGGCTTTGAAGCGGTTCAGCCGGCAGGCGGCGTGCCTGCGTGTTCTGGTTCCTTTGGACCGGCGCCCGGCTTGCCATATGTCTCGCCGGCTTTTGCTCACAATCAGGTCAATTGCGCGCGGTTTTTTGCCGATATGCGCCGCGTGCTGGGCGTATCGCAGCAGCAGGTGGCGGGCCAGCTCGTCACCCGGGTTGAAACCATCGACGCGCTGGAACGGGCCGACATCAGCCAGCTGCCGCCGTGGCCGGAAACGGCACGGGTGGTCATGGCCTATGCGGCCGCCGCCGGGATCGACGGTCGGCCGGTGCTGTCGGCCATTGCCGAGATGATGCGCGAATGGGATGCGGTTCACGGGCAGCGCGCGCAAACGGTGGAGCTTCTGCCGCCGCCGCCGCATCTTCCCCAGCCGCAGCCGCAGCACAAGATGGGGCGTTTGCCGTCCCGTCTGCCGGTTGATCGCTTTCGCCGCGCCGGCAACGCCATCGCCCATGGGGCGGCGCGGCTGCCGCGTGAGGCGCTGGCCCAGGTTCGCAGGCGGCCGGACCGGGCATTCTATGCGGTCTCGTTCCCGCTGGTGCTTCTGGTCGTGGCGGCCAACACCACGCTCCTGGCCACTCCGCTGGGGTTTTTGACAAGGCCGGTGGCGAGTGCCGCCCAGGGGGTCAAGGCCTATTATCAGGAGCGGTTTGCCCCGGTCCGCGAGGGCTTCAAGTGGATCGAAGTTGATGATCCCCGTGACCGCCGCGGCGATAAATTGCCCGTCGAGCCCCGTTAGCGCTATGGAGAGGCGCGCATGGCCGCGCGCGAGGCTCGCCCCCTATGAGGGCGGGCAAACGCGGCGTGGCCACTGAACCCTGAAGATCACACGTCCAGAGACCCATCCAGAGACTCATGACGACCTTACCGCAAGAAAAACTCGATCGACTTTTGGAACGCTGGAACGCGATCCAGGACGAACTGAACCACGGCGTGGCCCAGGCCCAGTTCGTGAAACTGAATAAGGAGTTTTCCGAGCTCTCGCCGGTGGTCGGCAAGATCAAGGATCTGCGCAAGGCCGAGCAGGAGCTCTCCGACATCGAAGGGATGATTGCCGATCCGGCGGCCGACAAGGATATGGTCGAGCTGGCCTATGGCGAAAAGGCCGATCTTCAGCCGCGCATCGCCGCCCTTGAGCAGGACTTGCGGATCGCGCTGCTGCCGAAAGATGCCGCCGACGACAAAAGCGCCATTCTGGAAGTTCGCGCCGGTACGGGCGGCGATGAGGCGGCGCTGTTCGCAGCCGAGCTCTTCCGCATGTACGCCCGCTACGCCGATCTGCACGGCTGGAAAACCGAGATCATATCGATCTCGGAAAGCGATCTGGGCGGCTACAAGGAAATCATCGCGTCGATCTCGGGCACCGGCGTCTTCGCAAAGCTGAAGTTTGAATCGGGCGTGCACCGTGTGCAGCGCGTTCCGGCGACCGAAAGCGCCGGCCGCGTCCACACGTCGGCGGCCACGGTGGCGGTGCTTCCGGAAGCGGAAGACCTCGACATCGAGGTCAAGCCCGAGGATATCCGCATCGATACGATGCGGGCGAGCGGCGCTGGCGGCCAGCACGTCAACAAGACCGATAGCGCCGTGCGTATCACGCATCTGCCCACCGGTCTCATCGTCGTTTCAGCTGAAAAATCCCAGCATCAGAACCGGCGCCTTGCCATGCAGGTGTTGAAGGCCAGGCTCTACGAGATGGAACGCGAGAAGGCCGATAGCGAACGCTCTGAGGCGCGCAAATCGCAAGTCGGCTCGGGCGACCGTTCGACGAAGATCCGCACCTACAATTTTCCCCAGGGCCGCGTCACCGATCACCGGATCAACCTCACGCTCTACAATCTGGATGAGGTTTTGGCCGGCAACGCGCTCGATAAGCTCATTGATGCGCTTGTTGCCGATCATCAGGCAACGCTGATGACGGAGATGGCGGGCGCGTGACGGCAAACATCGCGATGGCTTCAAGGTCCGTACAGTTCGATGCGGATGACACGCGTGCGATGGCGCTCATCCAGATGTCAGCTGCGTTCCGTGCCGCTTCGCTTCCGACGCCGGATATCGATGCCCGTCATCTGCTGTGCGGGCTCTTGGGTATCGACAAAGCCCGCCTGATCGCCGAGCCCGATGTGGCACTTGGCGATATGGCTCCGAGTGTGAGCGACGGCGTCGCCCGGCGATTGTTGAACGAGCCGGTTTCGCGCATCCTGGGCAGAAAGGAGTTCTACGGCCACGCCTTCAAGATCACGCCGGACGTGCTCGATCCGCGTCCGGAAACCGAGGCGATCGTCGAATTGGTGCTCGAAATCATCGACCGCGATGCCGGACGGGACGCTGAGCTGCGGATCGCCGATATCGGCACCGGGTCGGGCGCCATCCTGCTGACGCTGCTGTTGGAATTGGCGAGCTCCCGCGGGGTGGGCACCGACATTTCGCCGGCGGCCCTCAATGTCGCGAAGGCCAATGCTCAAGCTCTGGGTGTTTCGGACAGGTGCCAGTTTCTCCACACCCGCGGTTTGAGCGGGGTTGCGGGGGCATTTGATATCGTGGTGTCAAACCCGCCCTATATCGCCTCTGCCGACATCGCCGGTCTTGAAGCCGATGTTGCCGGTTACGATCCCATTCAGGCGCTCGATGGTGGCGCCGACGGGCTCCAGGTCTACCGGGAAATTGCAAACGAAATCATCAGCCTAAATCGAGCGCGATGGATAGTCTTGGAGCTTGGGTCCGGACAGCTCGACATGGTAACCGCGATCTTCACCAATGCGGCTGCGGCCCACGGCACGCTCGAACGCATCACGCGCGACGATCTGGGCGGCCACACCCGGGCTGTGGCGTTCCGGCATCATCGCTAGCCAACCCCAGCAAAATCTGTTGGATTGGGCGCCGATCCGCGATAATGTCGCAATCGGCGGATTTGATCGAGGGCATTCGGTCGTGTCGCAGGGATGCGCGTTCCAGACGTTCTAGAGCCAAAAATTCTAGAGCAAAAATTCTAGCGAATGTGCGTTCAGTCCCGTGTGCCGATGGCCTCGCAATAATTCACGCAGCGCATGGTTGAGCGGCCTTAGTGGCTGGCAATCAACCTAGGCCGCAGGAACTGGATCGGGGGATTTGACCCCACGATGCCGATGTCCAAGGCCCGTGCGCCGGACGCCCACTTTCCGATCGGATGGCAGTGACGGTTTTTGTAATCAAGCGTCGGGACAACAGCAGTCGGAGAGGCTTTGCCTCGTGACGGGGCGAGCGTTGCCGCCGGTTCAAGGCCCGCAGCGGCACTTCAGGAGCGGCGCTACAGGGACGACGACAGACGGGCACCGGGTACACGGTTGGCATTTGCGAATGGCATTCCACGGGCCGCGGGGCGGTGAAGATGGGTTTGGCGCTTCTGAGGTTTAGCCTGAGCGATTGAGGGCAAAGGCGATCTTTCTAATTTCGATGAAACACGACATGAAAACCAAAGTGAACGGGAGCCCATGAGGCAAGGACAGCAGAACAATCGCCGCGGCCGCGGCCGTAATCGCAAGTCGCAGAATCCGCTGACTCGCAGTTTTGAAAGCGCCGGACCGGACGTGAAAATCCGGGGCACACCGTCCCACATCGCCGAAAAGTACATGTCGCTGGCGCGCGATGCGCTGTCGTCGGGCGACCCGGTGCTTGCCGAAAACTATATGCAGCACGCCGAGCACTACAATCGCATCATCATGAGCTTCCGCGAGCAGCAGATCAGCCAGGGCGGCGGCGATCCGTTCAATGCCGGTATGCCGCGTCCGCAGGGCTTTGGCGGTCCCGATGACGGCGACGATTTCGGTGATGACGACGGCGACGAATATGGCGTCGGCGGTGCCGGCATGGGCGGCCAGCCAGGCATGCAGGCCGGTGGCGGAGAGATGCCCCAGCCGCAGTTTTCCCAGCAGCGCGGTTTCGATCAGCCGCAGCGCTATGAGAACCGGCAGAACCGTCACGATAACCGCAACGAGCATCGGCATAACCAGCCGCGTCATGATCGCGGCGATCACCAGCGCTTCGATCGTGGCGAGCGTCATGATCGCAATCAGGACCGGGGCGAGCGCGGATATCGCGAAGATCGCTCACCCCAGGGTCCGGGCGGTGAAGGCCAGCCCGGCGAAGGCCAGCAACAGTCGTTCCGCCGCCGCGATCGCTTCCAGACCGGGTTTGATCGCAACGGCGAGCGCGGCCAAGATCGGGGTCAAGACCGTGGCCCAGATCGGGGCCCAGATCGGGTCCATGATCGCGGCGAGCGATCCGCTGAACGTCCTGATCGGGCCGAACGCGCCGAGCGCCAGCCGCCCGCGCTGCCGCCACAGGCACCAGCCGCTGCCGCACCGCCGCCGGCACCGGCCGCGGCCATTGAGCAGGAGCAGCCTGCGTTTCTGCGCCGTCCGGTCCGCCGTCCAAGGCGCGATGACAGCGAAAGCGCGGCGGCCGCTGCTGCCCCCAAAGTCGCTGCCGCAGACGAGCAGGATTGACGAGCAAGGATAGGGTCGGCCTGGACCTACCACGAACAAACGGAGCCGCTGGCGCTATGCCACGGCTCCGTTGCTGTTTGAGGCGTGGGCGATGCGCTGCCTCAGCCTGCGCGCTTCAACAGATTTCAACGGCTAGGGCGAGCTTGGGCGCTTTCGGGCCAGCGCCATCAATGTCCAGCCCAGGCCCGCTTTCTCTTGTAGCCGTTTCATGGCGTCGGGCACGGCGCTGAGCGAAGCTTGGCGGAACAGCGCCGCAAGTTTGCGCGAGTTGACGTAGCGCAGGACGCCGCGATTGAACGTCGGCGTGATCGAGAAAATCTGCTCGACGTGGAAATGAGGATCAAGCAACCGCTTGAGCTCATCGTGATCGACCCACTGGCGGATTTGCCCTGGCATGGGCGCGGGGATGTCATTGCGCTCCAGTTGCGGGCGGTTTTGCGTTGCCAGCATCAGCCGGCCGCCCGGCCGCAGCAACGAAGCGATTTTGGCAATGAACGCTTGTTGATCGGCGACGTGCGACAGCACTTCCAACGAGACGACAACGTCATAGGCGCCTTCGCCAAAGTCGAGGCTCATGAAGTCGCCGGCAACGAATTCAGCCGATGGCACCCGTTGTTGGGCCAGGGCGAGAACGCCATCTGACAAATCCGTGCCAGTCGTGCGTCCGAAGGTTATCAGCGTTTCGCACATCCAGCCGGTGCCGCAGCCAACTTCGATGATGTCGAGATCGGTCGTGTTCAGGGCCTCAAGCCAGCCCGTCACAACCGAACGCTGATCTTTGGAGACCTCTTGCAGGTCTTCCACCTTGCGCTGAGCGGCATTCCATTGGTTCCAAAATGCCACCTGCTCGGGCATAGCGGCGTCGCGCCGCTGCAATGACGACAACATGGTCCTGCTCCGGCAATGCGATTGAAAAATGGGATTTTATGAATTTGCGGGCGGAGCATGCACCGGTGCCGCCGTTTCGGAAACATGACCGATGTGAGCCGGGCAGGTTCGTTAGCGCTAATGTGGCGACCAAATGCGGTAGTCTGCCCGCCGGTATGGGCGATGGCCGCCCATGCGGCGGGGCTACGCAGTTTGCCCCCTCTTCCGCGCGCCGCGCCGCTCCCTATATCTTGGGCAAGCGGTACGTGCTGACGCCGAAAGGGTCTTAGCGTGCTGTTGCAACATGACTATTCCTGAATTGAAGGCGTTCTTTCGTGCCGTCCGGGCGAAAGTGCGCGCTGAAGAGGGACACCGACATGAACTTCGAACGCTACACCGATCGCGCCAAGGGTTTCGTCCAGGCCGGTCAATCGCTTGCACTGCGCGACAATCACCAGCAGTTCACCCCCGAACATCTTTTGAAGGTGCTGATCGACGATCCGGAAGGGTTGGCGGCGGGCCTTATCCAGCGCGCCGGGGGCGACCCGCGTGCGGTTTTGGCGGCGGTCGAGCGGTCGCTTGGCAAACGCCCCAAGGTCACGGGGGGATCGGGCCAGATCTATCTGGCGCCCGAGATGGCCCGCGTGTTCGATACCGCTGAAAAGGCTGCGGACAAGGCTTCCGACAAATTCGTTACCGCCGAGCGGTTGCTTCTCGCCATCGCCATCGAAGGCGCAAGCGATGCCGGCCGCGCGCTGAAGGACGTGGGCGTCACGGCGGATAAACTCAACGCCGCGATCAACGACATCCGCAAGGGCCGCACCGCCGACAGCGCGTCCG
>WBZP01004625.1_pt1 | contig 14287 bp, 3 predicted proteins | sample 5204301 | NCBI WGS metagenome assembly WBZP01 (sample SAMN12412401, study PRJNA552823) | activated sludge metagenome | isolation source: activated sludge from nitrification reactor of wastewater treatment plant... | place: USA: Pennsylvania | collected 2017 | reverse complement strand
GATTTCCATCAGAATCAAATACAGGCTCGTAAAATTTCAAAGTATCTTGATTTGTAGCTGATATATTTCTTTTGCCTATAGGCTCATATCCAGTTACAGCAGCTTGAGGATATGCATTACCAGGTCTATCAAAGCTAATTACTGAATTAGTAAACATCGCATATAAAATATTTTCTATTTTATTAGAGCCTGGAACTGTTTCAAATGTAGGGTCTTCTATAAAATTCTCAATAGCATTTAATATATTTTCTGGAGCTGCTTTAGCTGCTTGACTGTTAAGAAGAGCATCTCTAAAAGCAGTCATTGATGCAAACTCGTCTTTTGTTTTGTCATAGCCAATTTCTTCCAAAAAAGAATCCAGGTTTTTACTCACCATCTTTTTAATAATTCTTTTGTATTCATTAACAATTGCTTGAGCACCAGGAAATCTTTCTTTACCGTTAACAATTAGATTAGTTAACAAAATTTTAAGACTTTGCGTAGATCCTTTAATTACATCTTTTACTTTATTGCCAATGGCAACCTGATCTTTTAAGTAATCGTAAGAACCAAGATATGAAATTATATCTATATTTTCATTTACAGCAGCGTAATTAAAGTTACCCGAATCATCATAAAATTGTAGGCCTTTTTTAGATATAGTTTCAAGATGCTGTCTATCTTTTGCCTCTACCCTACTCATAAAATTACTAGCTGCTATTTTAGCATCTATACCACCTACTTTATTAGCTGATCCCATATGAACAATATCTATACCATTAGACAGCATAGTATGATTCATAGTTTGAAGATTAGTCCCTATAATAGCAGAAGGAAGTAAAATATGTTGAGAAGTCTTAAAAATAGAGTTAGCCATAAATGCCAGTTCTTGAGAAGCTTTAAAATACTCCTCACTGACAGAATATCCAGAATACTGTGTCTTTAATGTATGAAGCGCAGAAAATCCTATAGTAAACGTCTTGTCGTTTACTTTAAGCTTTCTTTCTCCAAAAGAATCTCCTTTATTTATCTCAAACGGTTTTATATTAAATCCTCCTAATTCAAAAGTAACGTTTGCAATATCCTCAAACGTCTTTGCTTTTAATATCTGCATTTCTGTTCTGTAAACATTCTCGAAAGCAGGGTTCCATAAACCAAGGCGCATCATATAATTTTTAAATGATACAATAGTCATATAAGACTGACCATCGTTTTCATTTACTTTTTTATACTTTGCTTCATAATTTCTTATATCTTCTATAATCTGCTTCTTTTCTGCTTCTGTAGCCTCTCTTCCTAAATCTGCCAACATATTATACTCATACATCAAAAACAATTTAGACTCGTTATTACCAGTAAGTTTTGATTTAATCTCACTAGGCTCTGTTAAAAAAGAAGAATACTCTTCGTTTTCAGCAATAGTTATTGCTCTAAAATAACCGTCAGGAGCCAGATTATAAACAAATTCTTCTTCTTTTCCGGTAATAGGATTACGTATTTGTATAGGCTCTTTAGTTAGAGCTGTTCTAATACGCTCGTTTGTTCTAGAGTCGTTAACCAGTATCTTTCCTGTAGAAGACATTGCAGCAAGTCTTTTAAACAAGTCTACGGAATCTTTATAAAATCTAAGGTCTCCCATAAATAACTTTATCTCTTCTAAGTGACCAGCTACTTCATTCACAAAAGCAGAGGCTAAAGCAAGTCTTTTATTGTTGCCAAACATCGCCATGCTAGTTTTACTTATTCCTGCTTCAAGCATTTCAGCGGAATTGACAAATTCTTCAAAAACATCTTTAATGAAGTTTTTGATTTTCATCTTATCCCTATAATCTATAGAATCTCCTTTTAATAGTTGATCAAATCTATCTTGTCCAAGAATCTCTGCAAACCCCGCATTTTTATATTTTTTAGCAAAGTGCTGGAATGCTTGGAAATCAGATTCAAATTTATTTGCTATATCAACTTCAAGATTTATCTGGTCTACAATAGATTCAGTTAAAAGATCTAATGCAGCAGATTCTGACTTCATTAAATCAGTTCCAAACAAAGGAGATTTATCATCAAAAGAATATGCAAAAAATATAGATCTATCTGAGTGCTTCATTGACATATTCATTCCCTGCAAAGCGCCATTAATGTGAAGCGTCATAAGATCTGTTTCATCTAATTTTGCTACTTCTGATTCATCTGCTAAATCCGTTTGCGCTGCGTAAATAATATTAATCTTCAGTTTATTACCATCTAGTATTTTTGCTAGCCATTTATTTCTAATAATATATTCATTATTAACCTTTGTGAGATTAAATTCTGTAACAGCAAAAGGGGCGTACTTTCTAAGTACCTCTACTTTATCTTCTAAAGACATGTCTTCTGTAAACTTACTAATAGCGTAATTTAAAGAGTTTACTAAGTAGGTTTGATGAGTATTTAATCCTAAAGAATAAAGTTTTTTACTTATAATAAATGTCATCATATCTACAGATTCTCTATTAGAAGATTCTTGCTGTGCTAGTGCAGATACCCTTCCTTCTACATCAAAATTATTTTTATTGAATAGCTTAGTAAAGTCAGGTTTGTTTGCTTCTGTAAATCCTTTTCCTCGTATTTCTGCTTCGATTTGTTTTGCTATCTGGATAACATTATCATTCATATCAGCAGTAGCATCTCCAGACAAAGATATACCTATTAAACTCGATATTTCTTCTACTGTAGTTCTAGCATCCTTATTATATGATTTTAACATTTTAACCCATTCTTCAAAAGAACCTGCGTCATTTATAGACTTTACTAAAGCATTATGCCATTCTCTTTTTAATCTGTCTGCTTTTGTATTAACATTGGCATCGAAAAAATAAATGTCTCCATCTTTAAACTGTAATACATTAAAATTATTTATAGTATTTGACATACTAGAAATAAAATCATTTCCCATATAATTAAAAGAAGGAGAGTTCATAAAATCATTAAGCTGAGACTGAAATGGAAAATTTGCATTAGATATTACTTCAACAAAATCTGAACTAGGTACACCTGCCATTTTTTCCGCTATTCTTAAAAATGCTTGAGACCACTGAATTGGCATGTCCAGACCAAGCACCGGAGTCTTTTTAGTCTCGTCTTTAAAAGAGGCCAAAAGAATCTTTACTTTTTTAGACATGTTTGTTTTAGGATCTATTTCAATATTAGAGGTAAATTCTCTTCTTTGATTTACAGAAACATCATTTTCAGATGCAGTAGAGTCTTCATCGTTTTCTATTTCAATTACACTAATTCCAAGCTGCGACATTTTCTTTTTTACTTCATTTACAAAAAACGAAGTTTTATTTTTCACAAAATAATTATCTATATCTTCAATAACTGTTGAAGCAAGTTCAGGATTCTTTTTTATAATTTGGGTTACAATATTTTGAAATGTAAGTCCTATAGACTGCTTAAAGCTGTCCATATTTTCAGATCGTATAAAAGCATCTAATCCTTGAGGAGACTTTACTATCTGATTTAATATCTGCTGAACAGCGCTATTTACGATTTCATTCTTTTCTTCTACTGATACTTCTTTTCCCGAAACTATTACTTTATCTATTTTAGTAGTATATGTAGATGTTTTATTTGCTGTTTTGTATCTTCCTGAATATATATTTCTATATATTACAGAAACATCAGCAGGAGAAAGATTAAGAAGCCTTTTTAAGAAGTTTAGAATACGACTAAAAAAAGATTTTATTGGTTGTATAATAGAATACTCTTCAGGATTTAAAGTAAAATCTTCAAATTCTCTTGCAAAGTGTTCTTCAATAATTTCGTTTTCTGTATGGTTTTTATAAGCTTCTCTTAAATATTCTATTTTATCTCTCCAGTTCTTAGTAGATTTGAATGCTCTTAAAGCATCTGATCTTTCAGAATCAGATAGATATAACCTCCAAACTCTGTGAAATGCTTCATGCTTTACATCTTTAATATCTGCGTATTCTGAAAGAAGAATATTACCATCTTCTTTTAGTCTGCCTAAAGATTTATTATCAATTAGCCCTCTCACAACAGTTACATCTTTTTCTGACATTCCTAAATAATCTTTTAGCCAATCAATTTCGCTTTGTAAAGATCTTATAGAAAACTGAGGATTCTCTTCAGCAAGAACCCTCAGCAGTCTATCTCTACTATAAGTTTTATCTCTGTATGTATAAGTACAATTTATTTGCATTTTTGTTTGATTTCTCCAGATTTAATCTTGGTTTTAAGCAAATCTTCTGGAAGTAAAACTTTATCTATCTGATCAAATCCTAACTGTTCTGGTTCACTAGAAAAATTCATACTCATAAAGCTAGTAGCAGGAGCAGATGGTGCAGAAGTAAATGCCTTCATAGCATCTTCTATCTTTTCATATACCATTTTTTTAAATAATATGCCATCTTCTGTCATCATATCCTCACTATTTTCCAATGCTTTGAAGTTAGCATCTACTCTTTCTTTTACAGTATTTAGCTCTTCAATATTAGTAGCATTTTTTATTCTTTCTGATATGCTATCTAGTTGTTGTTTAAATCTAAACTCTTGTACTTCTTCGCTAATTTCAGCTTTTGAGTTACTTACCGGACTCTCTATTTCACGAGACTCTGGATTTATTGCCGTCTTATCTTCAATATTAGGAACAGTTATACTAGGATTAAACACTATGTTACGTTGAGCAAATTGAGGATAACCTGATGCTCTTATAAGGCTAGTTCTTAAAACAGGATTATTTCCTTCAAGTAAAAACTCATAATAAGATTTTTTAGTATCAAAGTCTATTGAATATTCATATTCTCCTTTTGTATTTCTTTTCTTTTTTAATACTGGATAAGGAAATACTCCATTTTGATTAATCATATTATGGCTTACATTAAATCTTTTTTGTTTTAAGAAATCTAACAGTCCTTGAACATCCGGAGTTACTTCTTGCGTGTCCATATAATTTTTGACTTCTGACAATGGAACAGCTTTTGTACTGTTATCAAACCCAGTATATATAACTTCTTGTCTGTTTGTAGCTACAAATATCTCTCCTGCTTTTTTTACACCTTCTCTTTTTCTACCATAAGCTATTATAGAATGCAAAAGAGAGAAGTTTTTAAATTCTCTGTTATTAGAATAAAACACAGGAACCTGTCCTCGTATCTCAACATTATTTACTTTATAATAAATATTGTCAGGTAAAGAAACAGTAATAGAATCAGCTGGAGCATTTGCGGCTTTTATGCCAAGACTTAGTAAATACATTACAAGATCTACTTCTGATTCGGTAAGCATACGTTGCTGCAAAGGAGTTATTTCTCCAGAATTAAGCTGTAGTATTACCTCTCCTTTAGGAACCTTCTTTACAAACGTCCCTTTTTTAACTTCTCCAGTAGTAGCCACTGTTAACGTAGCACCTTCTAGTTGTTTTGTTCCAAAAGTACGAGATATTAATCTTACGCCTTCTACATTCTCTAAAACAGGATTCCATTTTATTTCTCTTGTGTTTACATCTCTTTTAACTACAGGTCGTCCAGAAGTAATATCTAATATTTCAACATACCCTCCATTAGATTTTAAAGCCGTATTATACCATTTAGTATAATTTTCTTTATTAAATTTAATTGCCGTATTTAGAATATCGTCTTTAGTAAATTCCTTAGTACCAACTTTATCTGCTATTATTTCTCTATCCTTTACTGATCTAAATATTTTATCTATTTCAAGCTCACTTAATCTAGACCAGCTAGGACGAGTTGCAGTTTTAATACTATCAAACCAAGGTTTCAACATGGCATCAGGAGCAAGTCTGGGCAAAGAATCATTAGGATAAAGAGTTTCAGGCCTCCATAAAGAAGTAAATACCGCTGTTCCTGTTTTAGTTAAATTACCATTCTCGTCTGCAAAAACAGGATTTCCTGTACTATCTACTAATACTACAAAGAGATCTTTATCAGATCTTCTATCTACTGGATTGTTTAGCTCTATCTGAACCTGAAGCTGACTTTTATTAGAACCTTGATAATCTGGTACATATAACATAAGTTTAAAGTCAGTTATATTCGATGTCCTAGCAAGTTTATCTATAACGTTAAACCAAACTCTTTGATATAATGAAGGATTAAGTACAGGAAGGCCAGTTTCTGTTAAACTATCTTTTCCTTTAAATTGCCCTTCTTTATCATACATAATAGATAAACCAGTAGTTACAAAAGCCTCTAAACCAAGCTGGTGATTTAAAAACTCATCATGTAAAGAAAGGTCTTTTGTACCAGGCTCTTCAAATCCTGTTTTTTCTTCCTGATTATCTTCTATAGATTCTTTGTAAACTCGCCTCTTAAATTCTTCTTCTATTCTTTTAGAAGTAATTTGTTGTAGAACTAAATATCTTTTGTTTAGCTCCAGTATATCTTTTTTAGCAGAAAGTTTAGATAGCTGTTCTGTAGCTTCTTTTATTTCTTGATTTGTTAATACTATAGCTTGTTCAGCAGCATATCTTTCTTCTGCCTGAAGCTTTAATTCTCTACCTGTCTGTAATATAGATTCTATTCTGTTGTAAATATCATTAAACTTCTTAGCGTAATTTTCATCTATATTTTTTAATCTTCTTAAAAGTCCTGTCTTAAAGTCAGGATCAACAAGAAGATCAGATAATTTATTATCTTTTAGTTTTCTAGCTACGTAATCTTTTATTTCATAATATCCTGGTAATGCTTCAGATATAAGCCTGATAAGATCTTGTTGAAGCAGATACTCACTAAGTAGAATTGTTTTAAAGGCCTTGTCATTATCTAAAAACTTTTGAAGCTCGTCTCTTATACGTGTTGATTTCTCAATAGTTTTGCTAAGATCTTGTATAAGACTTGTAATATTATTTAGTTGATTCTGTGTTTCTGTAACTGTGTCTGACAGATCAACATCTTCTTCAAGAAGCTTAATCCTTTCAAGTATAGAGGCTTCTACATTCTGCTTTTGAATATTAAAGCTTATTTGTTCCTCTTGCTCTGTTTCTTGTTTAAGTTTTGTATATTCAGTAACAAAAGTTTCATATCTAAGCTTTAAGCCCTCTAAATAACTTTTTCTATCTGATAGTTCTTTTATAATAGACTCTACTTCTTTTATACGCTGCTCAATATCTTGTTTACTTATAGATTTATTATCTAGTTCTTTGCTAAGATCTGACAAGTTATTTTCATACTCTTCAATCTTTTTGTTAATATCTTTTAGTTCTTGTTCCGTAGAGACAAGCTTCTGTTTATTGTAATTAAGAATATCTTCAATTAAAGCTAATTGAATATTCTTTCTCTTTTGTAATCTATATGCTTTATTTTCTTGCAGTACCTGATCTTTAGGAATTACAACAAGATCCTGTTTTGCAATAAGTCCTGCAGTTAATACCGCTGACTGTCCTTTACTATTGTAAAGAAATGTTTTTCCATCTTTTGTAATTGCAACATATCTTTTACCAGAACCGTCTTTAAGATGTACAACTTCTCCATCTGCAATTATAGTTCTTGTTATTGGAACACCATCAGAATCAAGTTGTCCTGAATCTTCAGTAGAAGCAGAATATCCCGCATTTATAATAGCTTGTGAAAGCGCATTATTTTTTGCGTTTCCTTGAGCTACTGACATCTTATCTACTTCTTGATTCTGCGCTTCTTTTAAAGACTCTTTTAAAACCTTTTCTTTGTAAGACTTATATTCTTTGAAAGATTTTTCAAGGCCTTCTTTAGTAAACAGCTCTAGATATTTATCTGTAGTATCTTTTTTTACTTTAACTAAAAACTTCTTCAGGCCTTTAAAAAACTCAAGTTGTCTAATTTGCTCTGGAGAAAGCCTGTCTTTTATTTCATCTGTGATAGGCTCATCTATAGAAACGCCTAGTTCTGATTCTTTTTTTGCTATGTCTGATAATACTTTTTGATAAGTATTATTATCCATTAACAGCGCTATCTTTGATTTAAAGATATTATCTTTCCATTCTTTATAATCAGGATCATCTGTAACAAAATATCTTTCAGGCATATGCGTAGAATCTACAGAAGAATAGATAGAGTTTAGGTTAGTAGCTTTTTCCAAAAACGTATCTTTATACTGTTTAACCTCTTCTTCTGTTGCTTGTCTACCTACAGTATTATTAAATCTCTCTGCCCATGCAGGAACTACTTGAGTTGCTATATGATCTTTTAACAACTCAAAGCCGCCTTCTTGCTTTATAAAAGGAAGTACATAATTAAACATTAGAGCATTACCAAGCTGTTCTGCCTCTACTGTGTCTCCTTTTGCTACAGCAATATCGTATTTTTGATTTTCCTCTAAAATAGATTTTTTATCTTCCAAAAGCTTTCCATAAGCCACTTCATCTACTATAGGTTTTCCAGAATCATCTAACTTTATATTACCATTCTCATCTTTTTGATAAACATCAGATAAACTTTTAGTAAGTGTTATATAATTATCTGTAAATGTCTTTATAAGACCAGGAGTTTCTTTTTTACTGTTGGTAAAAAGCTTTTGGATAATATTCTTTGGTGTATATTCAGGACTTCCAAAAAGCTGTCTGTTATAATTCTTGTTTTCTGATATACTTCCTATAATAGACATACCTCCGCCAAGAAGACCACCAAGAGCAATAGATTCTTGCATTTCTGGATTCGTAAGCAACTCGTTTAAATATTCTTTTGCAACCCTACCTAAATTATCTAAGCCAGTTCCAGCAGATCCCTCTTCTTCAATTTGTTGTTGTAGTAACGTTTGACTGCCCTCCTCTAAAAATCCTTCTTTAGCTATTCCTTCGCCGAAGCCTATAGCACTATCAATTAAATTATCTTTAAAGCCTTTCTTTTGAAGTGCTTTTACAGCATTAATATCTAATTTACCTTCTTTGCTAAATATCTTAGAAAGTACATTATTAGCAGCCGTCTTTTGTCCCGTACCAAAAGATTTCCATATCCACGCCTCATCTATCATATTAGATAGAAGCAATAATGGAAGATTAGCTTTAAAGACAGCAGCTGCTCTGTTTCCAGCTAAGCTGTTGGCTTCTTCTTCAGAGTATCCTTCTTTTATAAACTTTGACTTTACATTATCAAACGTATTAGCAGCTTCTGCTGCAGACTCTAAAGAAGAGTTTAAAAGGGCTGAAAAAGCCCCATTTGCACCATTTGCAAATTTATCAGTAAATGCAAATTTACCAGCTCCTGCAAGATTATCTAAAAGACCCGCTTTTGTCATCGCCTTACCAAACTTAGGAGCCGCATTTCCAAGAAGTTCGCCTATTCTTGCAACCCCTTTTCCTGCTCCCAAAAGTTTAGAAGCTTGCCCTGGAAGAAACATAGAAACTAAAAATCCTACCCCATCGGCTCCTGTAGATGCCCACCATTGTCCAGAAGTCATTTTATTTAAAAGATCTCCTTCTTCAACTTCTTTACTTATGTGTACCGGAAAAACAGATTTCATAGATTCATCCATAGATTCAAATGCGTTTATCCACGCATTATCTACCATAATAGACATACTGTTTTTACCATCTCCAAAAGCTTCGTTAGCTACTGCACCAGCAGCTCCTCCTACATAACCAGGAATTTTACCAATTTCTGTTAGTACAGTACTTCCTACATTCCATAAAAATTTACCAGTCAAATCAAGAATACCTTGTTCTGCAGCTTGGGTTTCTTTTATAGTCGATTGAGCCAAAGCATCATCTCCTAAAAGAGAAAAAGACTTACCTGAAGGTAAATTTACACTGCTTAAAGTAGCAAGAGTATCTTGCTTTTCCAAAAGACCTGTTTCTGCAGGAGTTCCATTGTTGTCTTCTCCTCCAAAGAGGTTTGCAATTTGATCTTCTTTTTTATAAGGATCAAATTGCGTTCCTCTTATATTAGTCTGAACTTTCGCCATCTGATGTTACATTTAATGCTCCACTTAAAGCAGCTTTCTCAGCTGGAGTAATTGGCCTGCCTTGTGGAATCTTTTGAATGTTTAGTTCTACAGGAGTATTCATGTCGTATGATTTACCAAGTACTTCAAAATCAACGTCTTGACTAGTGTTATACCAATAGCCTTTATTAGAAGGAACTAAAACTTCTCCAAGTTCTTTTCCTTGATTATCATATCTTACTTGAACCAAAGCAAACTTCTGATCTCCTGAACCTGTTTGAACTTTATATTTTCTATATTTTCTACCGTCTTGGCCATTAAACTCGTCTAGTAACATTCCTCCTTTTACTCCTCTTTCTACAGCTGTTCCATTTTTACCTACTATATTTCCGTTTGCATCTACTGCAGGAATTATAAAAGTCATCCTGTCCATATTATCACCACGAAGTTTTATAGCATTTTCAGCAGCTGCTTTTGTATAATCATAGCCACCAAGACCAGCCAAAGCAACCGTAGAAACCTGCTCTAGCTTAACATCTCCTTTTTGCTTAGCAGCTGCTCTAGTACCAGCTAAGGCAATTCTAGCAGCGTCTCTATGTGTAGAAGGTATTTGATCTGTGTATGCCACTACAGGAATATCTTTTCCATCTTTTTTTACAGTACCAGTTATTTTGTAACCTGCTCCTGTTTCATTCATTGTAGTTATTTCTACATTAAGGTTAGATATTTTAGAAGCATCAACACTAGAACCGTTTTTATTTCTGAATACTAAGCCTTGTTTACCCTCTGACACATATCCACTATAATCTCCGTTTTGAATATCATTAGTAATAAGTTTAGTTAGTGTTCCTAAATTGTCGTCTGAAGGATCAGCAGTAATACTGTATGTATTAACTGACTTCTGGTATTCCGGATTAGAAGATTTTTTTATTTTATTATCTCTTTCTTTTAGAAAATCATCCGCGATATTACCGTAGTTAGTAACATTGCTAGATCCAAACATTCCCATATTGGCTCCTCCACCTTGTTTATAATCAAATCTACTATCTCTATTTATAACTGCCTGCATTAAATCCTCATCTGACTCACCTGGTCTTCTAAACTTTTGAATCTCTGACCAGCTTTGCTTTCCTTCATTTTGTATATATGTAGAAGTCAGAGATCTTTCATTTTCTGTAAACAAAGTATTCTGCCTGTCTGCTAGCTGATAAGCATCAAAAGTTTCTTTAATGCCAGTACCTTCTGTAGTAAGAAGATTAAAGGCTTGATCTAGTTGGCCAGAACTATAATTCTTAAGCCCTGGATTTCTACTGACTAAAGACATAAACTTGTCTTTGTCTCCGCCAGAAGCAGAATAAAGACTCATTAATGTAGCAATACTATTAGCATCAGTTCCAAATACATCTGAATATTTAGTTCCATTAGGAGACTTAGCATCAACTGCTTTTTTAAGCAAGCTATTTTTTGCTTGCTCTGCCTGTTGAAAATTTTCTTCGGCTTGTCTTTTAGCTTTCATATAATCTTCTAGAGTACGTCCAGTATCCGGAGTAGCTAAAGCAGTAGAATTTTCTACAGGTCTAAGAGCCTGACTGATATCTAAAAGAGCTTGTGTTTGCCTGTTTTTTGCAGCAATATCTTGCCTTAGTTTTTCTGCTTGATTGAAGATTAGATCTTTATCGACTTTTTCATTTGCAAATCCTCTAGCAAAATCAACATAAGATTTTCTTACCTGGTCAGACATAAACGAATCATAATTAAACGATTGTTTTGCTTTTGCCGCTTTATCTTTCTGTTCTTTTATATATTCATCTAAAGCAGCTTCTGTATTCTTTCCAGCTATGCCATCAGCAGTTAATCCAAGCTGTTGTTGTAACTGTCTGACTTTTTCTTTAGGTAGTGTATTTAATGAACCTTTAAGATCTTCCAGACTTCTAACAGAATTATCTAATGAACTAAAATAAGTTTGCTGTACAGTTTCTGGATCATATTGTCTTCCTCTATACCACGCCTCTATACCCACCTGCTTTGAAAATTCAGGTTGGTCAAGCATTGCTTTAGTTACAGCTTCTATAGTCTCTGGAGATCTGCCTTCGCGTTTTATCTTTTCATACCAATAAGGATTTAATGCTACGATACTAGTATCTCCAGATTCTTTTATTTTATCAATAGCTTGAAGAACTTGTTCTCTTATATTAGGATCTTGGTATAGCTCTGGAGTAGATATTCTAGAATACTGTCCTGTATTAGGATCATATTTAATAGGATTCTTTAACTGCTCATCTAATTGATAATAAGCGTACTCTTTATTTACAGGACTCTTACCGTCTTTAAATGATTTTTCTATTTCTTCTCTCGCAGCGGCATAAGAATTAAATCTATCTTCAAGTAAAGCAGCTCTACCCCCAGGTTGCCATTCTTTAGCTATTTGAGAAGCATAGTTTTTCATAAGCCGTTTACCTGCAAGAAGTCCTTGATTCTGATAAGCTTGGCTTATATCATCAACTGCCTTATTAGCCAGATCTTTATATTGCTGATAAATAGCTCTATCTTCTTCAGTTTGAAGATACCTAGGATTCTTCTGGCTTAAGAACGAAGTTGCTGCATCATAGGTTGATTGCTCTGATGCAAGTACTTCATTCCAAGCAGCAAAATTTGGAGTGGCAAGTGTAGGCACATACCACTCCATATTATAATCTCTTGGCGTAAATTTATTGAATCTATTAATTGTTGCCATTTTGTTTTTCTAATGATTGAACTGTTGACCAGAATTTTACTACATCATCTGCTGTAGCTTGTCCTGATTGAAGTTTTGTCATAAAAGAAGAATCTAATTTAAAGTTAGGATATTTGTTGTTTAATATAGCAAGACCTTCATTTATATAATATTTCTGCAACTCTTGATTATTAGCAACTTGTTTTTTGAAATTAGCGTATTTATTAAATTCTGTTCCTATTTGACTAAGTTCAGTAAATAGTTTTTGATCTGCAAAATCTGCATTAGCTTGATTCTGTTGATTATTAATTCTATTCTGCGCTAATCTGTTTGCAGTATCTACAGCCTTACCTTGCTCATAATTAGCTTTTGCCATATTAATCTGAGACTGTTGATTATTCTCCGCTTCTGATATTCTGCTCAACGCATCTTGTAAATTAGCGGCTCTTGCAGATTCTCTAGCCTGGAATGATGCAAAATTAGAAGAGCTTCTATTAACATTTCCTGCTATGTTAGATGCTCCTACAGCATCTTGCCTAGCTTGATTATAGTTAATGTTTGCTTGCCGCATATAGTTATCTGATAACTGATAGTTAGGAATTATAGGAGACTCGTTTTCAGCAGGTGTAAAAGAATCTATTACACTCTTAGTAAGTCCAGCAGCTTTTAACCCAATAGCTATAGCATTAGCAGCATCACTACCAAGTCCAAAAGATCTTTCACTTGCCACAGGCTTTACAGCATCTTCTGTAGGAAGCAGGCTGTCAAAAGTAGTAGGTGCTACGGAAGGACTGCCTATTTCAGATTCTCTAGTTACTGCCGTATTATCCATAACAAGAGGATCTGGATCATCAACATTATAGTTACCTGGAAGAAAGTCTTCGTTTATTTTTATACTAAACGGATTTCTGGCTGCAGGTATATTTGGACTAATCGGATCTACAATAGGTTCTGTAGTCATTTGAGATTCTTGTATTACTTTACCATCAACAGTCATATATGGCCTATTTCTAACAGGCTCTGTAGGATTTCCTCCATTAAACATTTTTTTTACATAGCCTCCATGACTTTTAACAGTTTCTTCCGCTGCTCTAATAGCATCATTAATACTTGCTAATCTTTCCATTCTAAAATTTAATGCATTTGCTTGATCTTCTTGATATCGTGCTTTTGGATACTTTGCATTTATTTTAGCAGCATCAACATTAAAAGTACGACCTGTTTCAGGATTTACTAGAGTGTCTGACATAACATAAGGCTTACCATCAACTTTAAACATATTTTCTTTATTCTGAACAGCTGCAACTGGATTAGCAGTATTAGCATTTCCATTTTCATCTATAGGCAGATCTGCGCCAGAAGAATGGCTTCCCGTATTATATTGCTTAAATCCTTTATTAATAACTCCTCCTTTTGCAAAAGATCCATAGGGGTTGACATTTAAATTTAAACCCGCTGGCACAGGCTTATTTTGTTTATTTTTAAGTATTAGATTATCTATACCTGCTATAATAGGAGACATAATCTGTCCCCCCGGAATAAAAGAAGCAGCTGTGTTTAGCAAAGTACCTCCAAGAGATTTCTGATTAATCAGCCATTCAAAAGACTTTACTAAGTTAGCTTCTCTCTTTAAGTATTCTTTATTTTGGTTTGTATATGGTTTTTTCATCGTATAGATATTTGTTCATTTGTAGTAGATAATATAACTACTTTTTTATAATC
>WBZP01000549.1_pt1 | contig 14297 bp, 11 predicted proteins | sample 5204301 | NCBI WGS metagenome assembly WBZP01 (sample SAMN12412401, study PRJNA552823) | activated sludge metagenome | isolation source: activated sludge from nitrification reactor of wastewater treatment plant... | place: USA: Pennsylvania | collected 2017 | reverse complement strand
CGTCACTCTCTTCCTGCTTCTCTTCGCCGCTATCGTTCTCCACTCCGCCTGGCTCAGCGACGATGCCTACATCACCTTCCGCGTCGTGGACAACGCCGCCGCCGGGCTGGGGCTGACGTGGAACCCGGCCGAGCGCGTCCAGGGCTACACCCACCCCTTGTGGCTCTTCGCTGTGCTGGCCGGGCGGCTGGTCACCGGTGAGTTGTACTACACGACAATCGTCCTGTCGGTGGCCCTGTCGCTGGGCGCGGCCTGGCTGCTGGCCTTCCGGCTGCGGGCGGGGTGGACGGCGGCCGTCCTGGGCCTGCTCGTGCTGGCCCTCTCGCGCGCCTTCGTGGACTTCTCTACCTCCGGCCTGGAAAACGCCCTCAGCCACTTCATTCTCGCCGCCTTCCTCGTTGTCTGGTTCAACCTGCCACCCGCCACCCGCGCCGCATCCGAGGATGCGGACTCCGCGTGGGCCACTCGCCACTCGCCCCTCGCCACCCTCTCCCTTCTGGCCGGCCTGCTGGCCCTCAACCGCCTCGACGCCCTGCTGCTGGTGGCCCCGGCGCTGGGCTGGGCGCTGTGGCGGCAGCGGTCGGCGCGGGCGCTGCCGGCCGTGGCTCTGGGCTTGCTGCCGCTGGCGCTGTGGCTGGCCTTCTCGCTCTTCTACTACGGCTTCCCTTTCCCGAATACTGCCTATGCGAAATTGGCGACCGGCATCCCCTCGGCCGAGATGGCCCGGCAGGGCGGCCTTTACTTGCTCAACTCGCTACGCTGGGATCCGCTGACGCTGGGGGTCATCGCCGCGGCCGTCGTCTGGAGCGTGGCGTCGCGGCGGGCGGCGGCGCTGGCCGTGGCCGCGGGCATCGTCCTCTACCTGGTCTACACCGTGCGCATCGGCGGCGACTTCATGAGCGGCCGCTTTCTGACGCTGCCGCTGCTGGCCGCCGTCGCCATTCTGCTGGCCGGGCCGGGCCGAGAGAGTTGGCCGGCTGCGCCTCACTCCCGAAGGTGGCCTGTGGCCGTTGCCGCGGCCCTCGTTCTGCTCCTGGCCGCCATCGGCCACCTGCCCGTCCTGCTGGCCGGCAACCCCACCGGCGACGCCGCCCGCCGCGACGGCGACATCGCCGACGAGCGCGCCTACTACACGCCCAATACCGGCCTCTTCGCCGACCGCGTGCTGCACCCCTGGGCCGAGCAAGGGCTGGTGCTGCGGGCCGCCGGGCCGGCCGTCGTCGAACACGGCAACGTCGGCTTCCTGGGCTACTACGCCGGGCCGGCCGTCCACATCATTGACCGCAACGGCCTGACCGACCCGCTGCTGGCCCGCCTGCCCGTGCGCGATCCGGCCGACTGGCGCATCGGCCACTTCCGCCGCGACGTGCCCGCCGGCTATGCCGACACGTTACGTAGCGGGCAGAACGTCATCCAGGACGCCAGCCTGGCCGCCTTATTCGAGCGGCTGCAACTCGTCACCCGCGGCCCATTGTGGAATGCCGAACGGCTACGCGAAATCTGGCGGCTCAATGTGGCACAGGATTCTTATCCTGTGTCTTTGGCCGACCTGAACAGCACAGGATAAGAATCCTGTGCTCCATAAGACTATGAACGAAGTCGTCGTCATCGGCAATGCCGGCGTGGATACCAACGTCTTCCTCTACGGCGCGGACGTGGACTTCTCCGTCGAGGCCAACTTCAGCGACAACCGCGATACTGTTGGTCAGGCTGGCGGCTACAGCGCGCGCGGCTATGCGGCCCTCGGCCGCTCTGTGGCCTTCATCGGCCACGTCGGCGACGACCACAACGGCCGCCTCGTCCGCCGCACGCTGGCCGCCGACGGTGTGGACACGCGCGCCCTCTTCACCGACCCAACCGGCACGGCCCGCAGCGTCAACCTGATGTACCGCGACGGGCGGCGCAAGAACTTCTACGACGGCAAAGGGCACATGAGCCTCATGCCTGACGTGGACGTTTGTCGCGCCGCGCTGCGGGGGGCGCGGCTGGCCCACGTTCACCTGGCCAACTGGGCGCGCCATCTGCTGCCGCTGGCCCGCGAGTTGGGTCTGGTCATCGCCTGCGATTTGCAGGACGTGGTAGACCCGGCCGATCCCTACCGGCAGGCGTTCATCGAAGCGGCCGACGTACTCTTCTTCTCCGCCGCCAACTTCGACGACCCGACGCCGCTCATCGCCCGCTTCGCCGCCGGGCGGCCGGAGAAGGTCATCGTCGTGGGCATGGGGGCGCGGGGGTGCGCGTTGGGCGTGGGTGGCGTGGTACGCTTCTTCCCGCCCGTGGCCCTCGACGCGCCGGTGGTGGACACTAACGGCGCGGGCGATTCGCTGGCCGTCGGCTTTCTCACCAGCGCCGTGCTGGACGGCTTCGCGCTGGAAGACGCCGTGCTGCGGGGCCAGATCGCCGCGCGCCACGCCTGCACCCTGCGCGGCACGTCGGATGGGTTGCTGACGGCTGAGCAGTTAGAGGAGTTGTACCGGCAAAAAAGACCCTCTCCCTAACCCTCTCCCACAGGGCGAGGGAACACCGATCCCCCTCCCCTTGGGAGGGGCTAGGGGAGGGCGCTGCCTGGCCGGCCGAAGAACCCTCTCCCTAACCCTCTCCCACAGGGCGAGGGAACACCGATCCCTCGCCCTGTGGGAGAGGGGACAGGACTTACTGTTCTGTGTTGGCGACGAGGCGCAGGGTGTCGAAGGCGTAATCGGCCACCGGCTCCATGGCCGCGAAGCCCTCATTCCAGGTGATGAACGACACCGACACGGCCGTATCGCCGTCGGCCGCCCATAGCTCCTTGACCGTGACCGTGCCCTGCTCAATGCTGTAGATCAGCACCTCGCCCGCCACGCCCGACGCCGTGAGCCACGGTTCGCGAGAGATGAACTTGGCGTCGGCCGTCGTCCCCTCAAAGTCGGCCACCACCGCGTCGAGTTCGGTGGCCAACGCGGGGGGCGCGCCGTCGCGGCTGGCCATCGTCTGCTCACGGATGAGCATGAATTCGCTGTCGCGGCTGATCAGGCACTTGGGCGCTTCCTGGCAGCGCCGGTCGTCGCCGGCGGCGTCGCTCCACTCGGCCGGGTAGTCCACCTCGAAGCGGCCCGACGGCGTGCGATAGAGGCCCATCAGCCCCAGCGGCGACTCATGGACGGGCGCGGGCGTCGGCTCCACCGGCATCAGCCGGAACGACTCGCAGGCACTCAGGCCCACCAACACAACAAGACACAGGAGAAGGGCAGTTCGTTTCATCATTGACTCCATGCGCCCATTCTAGCTGCAAAGAGGTAAGAATGGCACGCTATTCAATGTCCCTAGCCCCACGAACCATCCCGCGCTACACTTCACCTCGCGGGGCGGGATCATGGCCGCCCACTCGGATGGCTCAAGAAGGATCACCATGCACAAACGCCTGCTCATCGCCACACTGGCCCTCGCGCTGCTCCTGGCCGCCTGCGGCACGCCGCGCGAAGAGATCCGCCCGACGCCCATCAGCGCCGGCGGCGGCGAGGGCGGCGGCGCGGCCGACGAAGGGGGCGGCGTCGGCGGTCCGGTGGCGCTGCGGCTATGGCTGCCCCAGAACGACGCCCAGGCCGCGGCCACCACCGCCCTCATCACCGCCTACACCACCGCCAACCCCGACGTCACCATCCAACTGGAGACGTTCGACCCGGCTACCTACCGCCAGACCGTTGACAGCGCGTTGAGTAGCGGCGGCGCGGCCGACATCATTCAACTGTCCGACGCCCGGTTGTGCGCCCTGGCCAACGGCGGGGCGCTGGCCGAAGCGCCGGCGACCGTTCTAACCGCGGCCGACGCCGTCGCGCGCTTCTATCCCGCCGCGCTGGGCGGCTTCGTCTGCGGCGACCGCCTCTACGGCCTGCCCCAGGCGACCGACCTGCCCTACGGCGTGGCCCTGGCCAACCGGGCCACGGCTGAGTCGGCCGGCCTGGCCAACGTGGCCGCCGGCTGGGCCAGTTGGGACGAGCTGATCGCCGCGGCGCGGGGAATGAGCGTCGTCCAGGACGGCGCGATGAGTCGCGCCGGGCTACACGTCGCCTCGGCCGACGCCCTGCCGGCCATGTTCTACTCCCTCATCCTGCAAAACGGCGGGCAATACCTGTCCGGCGGCGTCCTCTCGGTCAACACGCCGCAGGCAGCGGCGGCGCTGGCCCAGATGAAGCGACTGGTGGACGAAGGAGCGCTCGACGCGACACGCTTCCACGACGCCGCCGACCCGGCAATCGCGTCCTTCTTCGACGGCCGTAGCGCCATGACCGTGCTTAGCCCCGCCGCGGCCGTGGCCAACAGCGCCGCCCGGCCCGACGTAAGCGCCGTGGCCGTGCCCCTGCCGCCCGCCGGGCCGCAGCCGGCCGTCATCGGCATGGGGCTGGGGCTGGCCGTCAGCCAGACGAGCGCGGCCCAGGAAGTGGCCTGGGACTTCGTGCGCTTTGCCGCCCTCGACCCGACCAACGCCGCGACCTGGAGCCAGACGGCGGGCGCCCTGCCGGCCCTGCGCGCCGCCGGCGAGGGGACGGCGGCCGAGCAACTCATCGCCCGCCACCCGCTGCTGGCCGCCTGGCTGCCCCTGTTGCCCGCCGCCCAACCCGCCGGCACGTTCGCCGACCGCGACCGCGCCTGGCGCGACGTGACCTATCCGCGCCTGCTGGCCTTTCTGCAGGGCGCGGCCACGCCCGAAGACACGCTGGCGGCCATCCAGAGCGAAGTCGTCACCTAACCCTCTTAGTGCCTGGCACTTTCTGAAGTGCCTGGCACCTTCTTAATGCCGCTCGCCGAAAGGTGCGACGCACTGTCCTCAGTGACCACTTCAGAAAGTGCGACGCACCGAGCAAGACCCACCACGCAAGGAACTCATGTCAACAAAACACTCTAAGGCCGTCTACGCGCTCTACTATGGGGCTTTGGCCTGCCTCGTGCCCTACATGACACTTTACTACCAGCAAAAGGGGCTGGACGGGGTGCAGATCGGCATCCTGGCCAGCATCATCCCGCTGGTCACGCTGGCCAGTTCCCCGTTCTGGAGCGGCATCGCCGACGCCACCCGCCGCCACCGCGCCGTGCTGTTGCTGACCATCGCCGGGCTGTGGGCCGCGGTGCTGCTGCTCTACTTCGTCAGCGGTTTCCCGGCCATGCTGGCCGCCGTCGTCCTCTACGCCGTCTTTATCGGGCCGATTCCGCCGTTGGTGGACAACGCTGTCCTGAGCCTTCTGGGTGAGCGGCGGGCCGACTACGGCCGCGTGCGCGTTTGGGGCGCGTTCGGCTGGGGCGGCGCGGCGCTGCTCCTGGGGCCAATGCTGCAACGGGCCGGGCTGGCCTGGGCGTTCTACGGCTTCCTGTTATTCATGGCCCTGTGCTTCGTGGCCGCGTCGCGGCTGCCGATGGCCGTCCCGGCGGCGCGCGCCGCCTATCGCGCCGGGCTGGGCCGCCTATTGCGCAGTGGCCGCTTTCTGCTGCTACTCTTCGTCTCCCTTACCTACGGCGTCACCCTGGGCGTGCTGCTCAGCTACCAGTTCCTCTACCTGTCCGAACTGGGCGCCAGTCGCACGCTGATGTCGCTGACGCTGGCCGCGGCCACGCTGAGCGAAGTACCCTTCTGGTTCCTCAGCGGCCCGCTCATCGCCCGCTTCGGCCCCAACAAGCTGATCGCCTTCGGTCTACTGATGAACATCGTGCGCCTGTTTGCCCTGGCCTTCATGGGCGCGCCGTGGCTGGCCCTGCCGATCAACCTGATCCACGGGCCGTCGTTCGCCGTGCTGTGGGCCGCGGGCGTGGCCGACGCCGACAGCGCCGCGCCGGCCGGGTTGGGGGCCACGGCCCAGGGCCTGTTTGCCGCGGCCATGAACGGCCTGGGGGCGGCGCTGGGCGGCTTCTTCGGCGGGGTGGCCTGGGAGGCGATCGGCTTCGCCAACCTGTTCCTCGTCCTGGGCTGGCTGACGGTTGGCGCGCTGCTGATCTTCGTCAGTGCGCGGATGGTGCGCCGGGCGCGGCCGGCCTTGTAGCGTCGGCTGTAGGGCGGGTTGGCAACCCGCCTCTTCTGCCCTGCCCTTCTAGAACCCGGCGGAGTTGGCAACCCGTCTCTTCTGGCCCGTCCATCTAACACCCGGCGGGTTGGCAACTCGCCTCTTCCGGCCCGTCCATCTAACACCCGGCGAGTTGGCAACTCGCCCTACAAAGGCACTAAGAGGCGGGTTGCCAACCCGCCCTACAAAAAAGCCGGAGGAGCGGCAAGCCACTCCTCCGGCTAACTTCAGGCGCGCGGACTACGTCCGTTGGCGCTTACGGCCGGTTGATGGTGATGAACGTCCCGTTGCTGTCGCCGTCGGGATCGCTGTTCAGGGCGGCGTTGTAGGTCCAGCCGCTCTTGGTCACGTTGTTGACCGTGAAGCGGACGCTGGTCACGGCGCGGCGAATGTTGTTCTTGACGATCTTGCACGTGCCGTTGGTGGCGGTCGTGCAGGAGCCGCTGCCCGTCTCGCCGTTGCTCCACGCGCCGGTCACTTTCGCGCCGGACACAGGCTGGTTGGCCCCGTTGACGACCTTGACCGTCACCGTCGCCCGCCAGCGGTTGCTGCTCGTGTTCACCGACAGGCGGTCCAGGTCACCGATGTGCATGACGTTGGGCGCGGATGTGGCCGTGGGGGTCGGGGTATTGGTCGGCGCGGGCGTGTTGGTCGGCGTCGGGGTGTTCGTCGCCACCGGCGTGTTGGTCGCCGTTGCCGTCGGGCCGGGGGTGTTGGTCGGCGTGGGCGTGTTCGTCGGGCCGGGGGTGTTGGTCGGCGTCGCCGTCGGCCCGCCGGGCACACAGTCGGCGTAGCTGAACGAGCCGATCCACGTGCCCCAACGGCCGCTGCTGCTCGTGCCCGCGCTCCGGCTATACTCGCCCAGATACCAGAACGTCGTGCCGGCCGGGTCAATGGTCATCTCGGTGTAGTCGCCCCAGCGGCGCGGCGCGGTGTCGAAGGCGGTGTAGGCGATCTCGCCCGCCTTCAGTTGCGCCTCGGCCTGCAACGTGCCGGCGGCGTCGGTCGCCTTGCGGCCGGTGTACCAGACCGACGGCCATGTGCTGGTGCTCGACTTGCTGTAGCCCAAAGCCATGTCGCCGCAGGCGTTGACGGCCAGGTCGCCAAAGAAGCGGTGCTGGCCGGTGCTGGAGTAGACGCCGGCGTCCACGATGGTTGCCGTGGCCGGGTTGACCTTCACCCAGCGCAGGCAGTTGACCGTGCCGCCGCCAGGGTTACAGGCGATGGTGCTGACACTCCAGGCGTAGCCGTCGCGGTACTCGAAGTCCTGCGGCCGGTAGTCGTTAGCCTGGACGGTGCTGCCGCCGCTCTGGGGCACGTTAATGGGCATGCCGCCGGTCACGCCGGTGAAGGCGTTGAGGTTCAGCGTGTTGCCGACCTTGGCCGGCGACGTATTGGTGAACGGGTTGGCCCACGACCAGACGCTATAGCTGGAGCCGTCGTAGTCGGTCTCGGTGAAGAAGTAGTGCGGCCCGCTGCTCGGCCAAGTGCCCTGGGCAAAGCCGTGGAGGTTGAGCGGTTGGGGCGTATCCTCGGTCGTCGGCAGGTCCTTGACCACGCTGGCCGCCGCCTGGCCGTTGTACATGGCCACCTTGTCGAAAGCGTAGACGCGGCTTTCCAGGAAGCTGCTGGTGAAGATGTTGGCCCCCATATACAGGGCATCGCGGCCGACGCCAAGATGTGGGTAGTCGAAGAACTCGCTGCCCGTGGCCGTCTGGAAGGCGTAGATGTTCCAACTGCCCGTCGGGTTGCCTGTCTGCGACACAGCGACGCAGTAGTAGGAGCCGTCGGCGTCAATGCCCAGGATGTAGCGGTCGGCTGACTCGTCATAGACGGCGTTGGGGTCGAAGACGCCGGTGCAGTTGGCGTTGCCGGACATGAAGCTGGCGAAGGTCGTCGGGCCGACAACCGACGTGCCGCTCTTGTTGTAGATCTCGAAGGCCACGTTGACCACGGCGATGACGTGGTTGGGGCCGACGGCCAGTTCGGGGTCGGGCGGGACGTTGCCGCCGCCGCCGCAGCACTCGTTGTAATAGATGCTCTCGAAGCTGGCCCCCAGAGCGGGCGCGCCGATGATTGGCCCGTTGGCAGTGACGGCCGTGGCGTCGTCAATGTTGGCCGACGGCGGCAGGCGCAGCGACTCTTCGCGCAGGGCCGCGGCCGCGGCTTCGCTGACGATACTCTCGTTCTCGGTCAGGTCAATCTCGCCCCGCTGCCAGCGGTCATACTGGTTGTTGGGGTCATAGACGCCGGCCGGGATCGTCCGCAGATCCACGACGACCGGCTCGGCCACGGACATCTCCGGCAGAGGCGCGGCGTTGGGGTCTACCTGAGCGCGGCCACCGGGGGCGGCGCGCAGAACAACGTCTTGCCGGGAAACACTCTCCGGCGCTGGGCCGGCCCGCCGCGCCGCCAGCCATACGCCGGCGATGAGCAGCACCGCAACCAGGCCAATTCGAGCTAACTTCGTTCCGATCTTCGAAGACATCTAGCAATCGCCTCCCTAAGATGACCTGCGGCTTTCCCCCAATTGGGACAGCGCCAAGGGCGATAAGTCTGCCCCAAATTGGGGGAATTTGCAACCACTTAGATAGGCAATATGGCCCTTTTTATGGTGTCATTTTGGTGGCAATCATACAAAAGTACCGCCACTCAATGCGACGATACTACCTGACTATTTAGCGCGGCACGACACCGCGCGAAACGGGTTGCCCATCCACACACAGCACGAACTCGCCCGCGCCTGACGTGTGATAGGTAAAGGTCTGGCCGTCGGCCTCCAGGGTGATGCGGCTGCCTTCGACCATCACTTCGGCGTAGGCCATGCCTTCTTCCGGGCAACCCAGCCCCCCGTTGGGCCACGTCACCGCTTCGGTCGAGACGACGCTGAACGCGCCGGCCGGCGCGTTCAGATAGCGGGTCAGGTTGAGCACCACCGCCTCCATCAGCCCGCCCATGTTTTCCATCGGCCCACCGGGGCGGCCGGGCGACGGCATCACTTCGAGCGTGCCACTGCCGGGCACGGGGGTCAATTCACTCAGATCAACCTCGACCGGCGCGACGAGCGTGCCGCCGGGGTAGCCCTCCGGCAGAGCCGACTCCAGCCCCGGCTCGGGGTAAGCATCTTTCTCGCCCGCCTCGCTCGTCGCGTCGCTCTCGTCACTGCCTGGCGCGGGGTTGAGCGCCGAGCCGGTGGGCGTCGTGTCGGGGTTAGGCGCGCCGGCCACAGTCGGTTCGCCCGACCCGGCCGGGGCGCAGGCGGCCAGCAGCGCCGCCAACAGGCCAATCATCAGCATCACGAATCGTCGCATCCTCTTTACCTCCGGGCGGCCGGCGAGCATCGCCACAGCCGCTATATTATGGACGCCACAGGTGCGCCCGCGGTTCCCCGCTGGGCGAAGATCACCCCGCCCGCGCATTGCCAATGAACTCACTATACCACAGCCCGCTATCCTTAATGACCCGCCGCTGCGTGGCGTAATCCACGTAGACGATACCGAAGCGCTTGTCATAGCCGTAAGTCCACTCGAAGTTGTCCAGCAGCGACCAGACGAAGTAGCCGCGCGCGTCCACCCCGGCCCGCGCGGCGGCGGCCACGACAGTCAGGTGTTGTTCCAGATAGGCGCGGCGGGCCTCGTCGTGAACGCGGCCGTCGGCGGTCAGCCGGTCGGGGTAAGCCGCGCCGTTCTCGGTCACGTAGATCGGCGGATTGCCGTACTCCGTCTTCAGCCGCCACAGCAGCTCGAACAGCCCCGCCGGATAGACCTCCCAGCCCATGCCGCTGTAGGGCGGGTTGGCAACCCGCCTCTCCACCTCCGCGCTCCCACTAGCGGGCGGGTTGCCAACCCGCCCTACGCCTGCCAACCCCTCCGGCCACAGCCCCAAAAAGGGCACGTACCACGCCCGCCGCACACGGGCGCGGGTGTAGTAGTTGACGCCCATGAAGTCGAGCGGCGCGGCGATGGTCGCCATGTCGCCGGGGCGGACGGGCGGCCGGAAGGGGCGCAGCCGCGTCCACAGCGGCTCCGGGTAGCGCGCGCGGAAGAGCGGATCGAGGAACAGCCGGTTCACGGCCTGGTCGGCCAGGCGGGCGGCGTCGCGGTTGGCGTCGCTGTTCTTCGCCGGGTAGATGGGCGACAGGTTCAGGCTCAGCCCCACCCGCGCCGCCGGGGCGATGGCCCGCAGCCGGGCGGCGGCCAGCCCGTGACCCAGCAGTTGGTGGTGGACGGCGCGCAGGAAGGCCCACGGATTGCGCCGCCCCGGGGCGTGCGAGCCGCGCAGGTGGCCCAACGTGGCGAAGACCCACGGCTCGTTGAGCGTGATCCAGTGGCCCACGCGGTCACCCAGCCGCCGGGCGACGACTTCGGCGTAGTCGGCGAAGAGGGCCGCGCAATCGCGCCCGGCGAAGCCGCCGATCGTGTCTTGCAGCGCCTGGGGCAAATCCCAGTGGAACAGGGTGACGAAGGGGGCGATGCCCGCGCCCAGCAGCGCGTCCACCAGCCGGTCGTAGTAGTCCAGCCCGCGCTCGTTGACCGGCCCCCGGCCACTCGGCAGCACGCGCGGCCAACTGACGGAGAAGCGATAGGCGTCCAGCCCCAGTTGGCGCATGAGGGCCACGTCGGTCTGAAAGTCGCGGTAGGTGTCGCCGGCCACGTCGCCGGTATGGCCTCGGTGGACGCGGCCCGGCCGGCGGACGAACCGATCCCAGACGGACGGCCCCTTGCCGTCGGCGTCGTAGCCGCCCTCGATCTGGTAGGCCGACGTGGCCGCGCCGAAGAGGAAGCCGGGCGGGAAGGCGACGTCGCTCATGTGGGCGACTGGTCGCCCAGCGACAGGGCGCTGCCGAACGACTGCAATAGCTCCTTCATCTTGGCCCGCGAGATGGGGAAGCGGGAGGCGCGCTGCGTCGGCCCGGCGCGGCAGACCTGCCAGATGAGTTCGGCGGCATCGAAGGCGGCTTCGGGGCGGCCCAGGCGGCGGGCGTTGGCCGCCCGCTCGTGATAGAGCCGGCCGCCGCCGGCCAGCCAGTTGCCCATCGCCTCCAGAAACTCCAACGGCTCCAGCGTCAGGTCGCCCGCCCCCTCGCGCGTCACCAGTTCGGCGTTGCCCGTCTCCTGGCCGGGGATGACCTGCACCAGCAGCAGCGGCCGGCCGCAGGCCAGCGACTCGGTGACGATCAGCCCGCCCGCCTTGCTGACCACGCAGTCGGCGGCGTGGAGCATGGCCGGCATGTTGTCCACGAAGTTGTAGAGCGTGGCCGGAATGTGCCAGTCGGTCGCTTGCAGCTTGGCGTACAGCTCATCATTGCCCCCGGCCACGGCCGCCAGATGCAGGTCGAAACCGGCGTGGTTGAGCACGTGGGCGAACTGATCCAGCCGCTCCACGCGCTTGCTGCCGGCGGCCAGCACGGTGAACTTGTCGGCCGGCCAGCCCAGCGCGGCGCGGGCTTCGGCCTTGCCCGGCGCGTCGGCCAGGGCCGGGTTGACCGGCAGGCCCGTCACGTGGACGCTCTCCGGGTCGAGGCCGCGCTCGAGGGCCAGATCGGCGGCGAACTGCGTCGGCACCAGGCACAGGTCGGCCGACGGGCTGAACCACATCTTTTGCAGCGACATCAGGTCGGTGACGACGGTGATCATCGGCACGTTGTTGCCGCTCAGGCGGCGATAGGCGGCCACGGGGTACTGGTAGGTGGGGAAGGTGATGACGACCGCGTCGGGCCGGTGCTGCTTCATCAGCCGGGCGATGAGGTCATACATGATCAGGACGTAGGTCATCTCCGTGGCGCTGGTGGTCAGAGCCAGGTCGCTCATCTTGTAGCCCAGCTTGTAGAAGTTGGGCCACTGCGTCGCCAGCTTGTCGTAGTCGTTCTCCGCGCCGCGCAGCAAGGGGGGCGCGCCCGGCTCGTCGAGCGGGTTGACGATGGTCACAGCCGCGGCGTCGCCATAGCGCAACTCGAACGCCCGCGCCAGGGCATTGGCCGTACTGCGGTGGCCGAAGCCGGCGTCGGCGGTCAGGATGAGGATGCGTTTACGGGTCATGGCTCGAATTCGTCCTTCGGACTGGGCGGCGGTGGCGTGATGGGCGCTGGGGATGGCCGCGGGAACCCCGACAGACGGGCAGCGTCTGCCTCAGCAGCGGCGACCACGTCGGCGTAGAAGTCAACCACACCATCTTCCGGTGCGCAACTCAGCGGCGTAGGCGTGACTACGACGTCTGGGCCGGGAATGATCGAGCTGTGGAGCGGATAGCCTAGACTGGCCAGGCTTTCGTAGGGCAGCAGAGCGCGAATGGCGACGACGTAGCGCTGGCCGTCCTCTTCAAATGCTACCGGCCTTGTTTCTGAGAATGGATCATCGCCGAAGGCGGCCAGGAGCGGCTCGACCGCCGGGCCGCTCACGGTCGTCAATACCTCGCGCGGGTCGTCCTCAGTCGCCACACCCTGAGCAACCAAATCGGCCAGACGCACGGCCGTCGCCGGCCATGGGCCGCCCTCAGCAGCGAAGCAGCATGAGAACGGATCATCATCCGGAGCCACCGTGAACACCGACACAGCCAGTTCGGACGGCACGTAGGGCGCTTCGCCCCGCAACTCGGTCAGCCGCTCCATCAAGTGGAAGGCCAGCAGGAGTGGAGCGTCGAGGGCCACTCGCCCGCCTAATTCACCGCCAGGGCGATAGTCGGCCATGATGCCTAGCGGGATCGAAGCTTCATCCCAAGCGGTGATAGAGGCCTGAGCGGGTAACGTCAGGCGCGGGAAAGCGTTGTTGGCCTCATAGAAAGCCGAAGGGTCGTGGTCAAACAGTCCAGTGGCGTCGAACGAGTTGAGCAGAGTACACACCTGCTCCCCAGTCAGCCGCGACTCTTCGAGAAGCGTGCGCCCCTGTTCATTGGTCGTTGTGACCAGCCGTCCATCGTTGTAAAGAATCAGCCGCGGGTAATGGCTGAACGTCTCGCCGCCGCAGAAGTCGGGGCAGTCAATGTCATAGCGCAGCAAGACCGGCCCGGCCAGCCACTCGTGTGCTTGCAGCGGCGGCGGCGTCGGGCTGGGTAGCGTAGGTATGGGCGATGGCTGCAACGTGGCTGAGGCCACGGCCGAAGGGATGACAGTTGGTGTTGCCTTCGATGGCGTCGCGGCATCCGTCGCTTCGATAGAAGAGGTGGCTGCGCCGGTAGCGGTGGCCACGGCAGCGATAGTCGGCGCGGCCGGCGCGCGACAACCGCCGACCAGAATGAGACTAAACAACACAAGACCGATGGCGATTAGCTTTACAGACATGGCTAACTCACAACCACTTGGTCAGATAGTATCGCTTGTACGCCGTCCCCGCCGGAAAATCCTCCAACTCGCCATACACCCGATAGCCCCGCGCCTCATAGAACGGCCGCGCCTGAAAGCTCAGTGTGTCCAGTTGGGCGTGGGTGCAGCCGTGCCGCCGCGCCGCCGCCTCGGCCATGTCCAGCAGCCGCCCGCCATAGCCCTGTCCGCGCAACGGCGCGCTGACCCACAGAATCTCGACACTCAACCAGCCCCAGTAGAGATGGCCCAACAGCCCGGCGACGATGTCCCCCTCGGCGTCGCGCAGGAAGATGTTAAGCGGCCGGTAATTAGAAGGCGCGAACTGCGCGTTGTACTGGCGCAGCCCGTTGTGGACAAACTCCACGTCGGCCGGGTCGGACTGCTCCGGCATGTCGAACCTCAGGTCGTGCGTATCAGACATCGTGACTCCTCAAGAGATAGTCCACAGATTACACAGATTTCACAGATTTGATTCCTAATCCGTGCAATCTGTGTAATCTGTGGACTATCTTAATCGCTATGTATAACCCGTCGGAAGGCGATCATATCCCGCTCGCGGACGAAGCCCAGCGAATCATAGAGCGTCATCGCCGCCGTGTTGCCCGCGGCCACGCTCAGGTTCACCTGTCGCAGCCCCGCTTCGCCCCGCAGGCGCGACAGCCCGGCCAGCATCAGCCGCCGCCCCAGCCCCGTCCGCCGCCGCGACTCGTCCACGCCGACCAAATCCACGTACCCCTCGCCCGCCTCGGCCTCGTAGCGGCCGAAGAAGTAGCCGGTCAGCCTGTCGCCCTCCGTAGCCAGCAACAACTGCGCCCCCCGCTCGGCCAACTCCTGCCGCATGTAATTGAGGGTGTAGTTGGAGTTGGGGAAGAGTTGATTGTGCAACGCCTCCAGTTGTCCGGCGAAACGCTCGTCCCAGCCGCCGGCCGTGGCCTCGGGCAAGAGCGCCAACCGGTCGGGCGTGATGAAGT
>WBZP01004623.1_pt1 | contig 14298 bp, 14 predicted proteins | sample 5204301 | NCBI WGS metagenome assembly WBZP01 (sample SAMN12412401, study PRJNA552823) | activated sludge metagenome | isolation source: activated sludge from nitrification reactor of wastewater treatment plant... | place: USA: Pennsylvania | collected 2017 | reverse complement strand
ACACATGCGGCTGTTGGTCAGGATCTGCGCGATTGCGTCCTTCGCGGCCGGGCTCTGCTCGCGTTCGTAAGCCGCGCCCAGCGCCTTGATGTAGTCGAGCGGATGATAGCAACTGATGTACTGGAACGCATCGGCGATGCTCTGGATAAAGTCTTCCTGCTTGATAGTCGTCATTTCAGGCTCTCTATGGTTGGTCTGGCGGGCCCATTCCCGCTGCGGTGTCTCGCGTCAGTGCTGTCCGGCGTGATGCTGCTTGCTCATGGCGAGGGTCTGCGTCATCACCCGGTCCACCCAGACCATGGCCAAGGCAGAGCACAGAAAAAGGGCGTGGATGACGACCTGCCACTTGATCGTGTGCTCGTCCAGGTTGCCGGCGTTGATGAAGGTCTTCAGCAAGTGGATTGAGGAAATGCCGATGATCGCGGTCGACAGCTTGATCTTGAGCACTCCGGCGTTGACGTGCGAGAGCCACTCGGGCTGGTCAGGATGACCCTCGAGATCAAGCCGGGAGACGAAGGTCTCGTAGCCTCCGATGATGACCATGATCAGGAGATTGGCGATCATCACGACATCGATCAGGCCGAGTACGACGAGCATCACCTCGGTCTCGTTGATGCGCGTGCTGCTGAAGAACAGGTTGTGAATCAGATGTGACAACTCGACCATGAACAGATAAACATACACACCCTGCGCGATGATCAGGCCGAGATAGAGCGGTGCCTGCAGCCACCGACTCCAGAAGATGAACATCTCAAGCCGGTCGACCGTTGGTTTCAGAGAAGCCATTTTCATTTCTTCGGAGGATTCTGGACAGCGGATTCTAGCACCAATAAAGGCCATTCTTCCGCCTCGCTCAGGGGCGCGTAAGTGGTGTGTAAGAATGGTGGGGTCTAATCGGCGGCCATTGGCGTGACCCAATGGTACGGTTGCCGGAGTGTGCTTTTTTTTCATCCCGGAACCCGGGCGCACAATGAATCCTCAGTCGATCCGGTTTTTCCATTTTCTGTCCTGACTTCTTCAATCCTCCAACAATACACTGCATGGGAGATGCGACATGTCACTGAACGAGGCCGTAAAATTTTTTGAGCCCTCCGCCGAGTTCGTCAAGCAGGCGACGATATCGGGCATGGATGCGTACAAGGCGCTGTGTGCCGAGGCCGAGAAGGATTACGCGGGCTACTGGGCTCGCTTGGCCCGTGAACACGTCTCGTGGAAAGAGCCGTTCACCCAGGTGCTCGACGAGTCCAATTCTCCCTTCTTCAAGTGGTTTGCCGATGGCACGCTGAATGTCTCCTATAACTGTCTGGATCGTAATGTCGAAGCGGGTCTCGGGGACAAGGTCGCGATCGTCTTCGAAGCCGACGATGGCGAGGTCAAACGGGTCAGCTACTCGCAGCTGCTGTCGCAGGTCAGCCAGTTTGCCAACGGTTTGCGGTCGCTGGGCATCAAGAAGGGTGATCGCGTCATCATCTATATCTCGATGGGCATCGAAGGCATCGTCGCCATGCAGGCTTGCGCCCGCATCGGCGCCATCCACTCGGTGGTTTTCGGTGGCTTCTCGGCCCAGTCAGTGCGCGACCGGATCAACGACGCCGGCGCCGTTGCCGTAATCACCTGCGACGAGCAGTGTCGCGGCGGGAAGAGAATTCCGCTCAAACCGGCGGTCGACGAGGGTATTGCGCTCGGCGGCTGCACATCGATCCGCAATGTCATCGTCTTCCAGCGCACCGGTGGCCCGTGCAACATGGTAGCCGGTCGCGATCTTTGGTGGCACGATGTGATTGCCGGACAGCCGGATGTCTGCGAGCCGGAGTGGGTCGGCGCCGAGCATCCGCTCTTCCTGCTTTATACCTCGGGTTCAACGGGCAAGCCGAAGGGCGTTCAGCACTCGACCGGTGGCTATCTGCTGCACGCCATTCTGACGATGAAGTGGACCTTCGATCTGAAGCCAAACGACCTCTTCTGGTGTACGGCCGACATCGGCTGGGTCACCGGCCATACCTACATTGCCTATGGGCCGCTCGCCTGTGGCGGGACAGAGATGGTTTTCGAGGGCATCCCGACCTATCCCGATGCCGGACGCTTCTGGAAAATGATCCAGGAACACAAAGTCAGCATCTTTTATACGGCGCCTACGGCAATCCGCTCGCTGGTCAAGGCGGCCGATACCACTCCGGCGGTTGCTCCAACGCAGTACGACCTGTCGTCGCTTCGTCTGCTGGGAACGGTCGGCGAGCCGATCAACCCGGCGGCATGGCAGTGGTACTACGACAAAGTCGGTGGCGGTCGCTGTCCGATTGTCGACACCTTCTGGCAGACGGAGACCGGCGGCCACATGATTACCCCGCTACCGGGCGTGACACCGCTGGTTCCTGGCTCCTGCACCTTGCCGTTCCCGGGAATCCAGGCCGCCGTCGTCGACGAAACGGGCACCGAGCTCGATTGGGGCAAGGGTGGCCTGCTGGTCGTCAAGCGCCCGTGGCCAGCGATGATTCGCAACATCTGGGGCGATCCCGAGCGGTTCCGCAAGTCCTACTATCCGGACGACTTTGCGGGCAAGCTCTATCTCGCCGGCGACGGATCGGTGCGCGACGTCAATACCGGCTACTTCACGATCACCGGCCGCATCGACGATGTCCTGAACGTGTCCGGCCACCGCATGGGAACGATGGAGATTGAGTCGGCGCTTGTCTCGCATCCCATGGTTGCGGAAGCGGCGGTGGTTGGGCGCCCGGACGACCTGACCGGTGAGGCGATCTGTGCCTTCGTGGTTCTCAAGGGCGCCCGGCCAACCGGTGAAGCGGCCAAGCACATGATCAAGGAACTGCAGGATCACGTCGGACGCGAGATCGGCCCGATTGCCAAGCCGAAGGACCTCCGTTTCGGCGAGAACCTGCCGAAGACGCGTTCGGGCAAGATCATGCGCCGCCTGCTACGCTCGTTGGCCAAGGGCGAGACTGTTGCGCAGGATGTGTCGACCCTCGAAAACCCGGCCATTCTCGATCAGCTGAGGGGATAGTTCGAGAGTTGGCCATGGGTGCTCCGCGTGCACAACGTGGAGCACCCGGGTGCTCTTGACGCGCAGGGAGCGCCACTTCAACAGATTGGCTTGCCTGGGAGTGTGAGCGTCTTGGCGAGTCAAAGCCGGCAAGGCAAGCGCCCGGCCGGCCGCAACACGCTTTCGGACCGGCGTTGGGGGATGCCCCGGTCGACCCGCAATGCTAAGGAGCAGGAATGGCCAACAGTGCGACTGAGATGTTGATTTCGGCGTGCATCCGCTTCCTGCAAGCCTACCCGCCGTTCGACCAGATGGAAGCCGATGCGTTACGCTTTCTCGCCGAGCGCGTCAGATTGGCGCATTATCCGAAGGGTGCCCAGATTCTCGCCAGCGAGATGGGCGTTGCGCGCAGCCTCTTCATCGTGCAGCGCGGCAGGGTACGCGTCAAGGCGAGCAGCACGCTGGGCAATGTTGAGTATTCGTCGGTCACTCTGGGACCGGGTCAGGCGTTCGCCATCGGCGCCTTGATGGCTCAGCGCCCGTCGTCAAATGCCTACGTGGCGCGCGAAGATGTCTTCTGCTACGAATTGCCATCCGACGACTTCTTTACGCTGACGCAGAAAAGCACGGCCTTCAATCTCTTCTGCACGCAATATATCGCCGGCCTGCTCAGCCAGTCGCGCCAGCAGCTGCAACTCCAGTTTGCCCAACGGGCATCCGAACAGAAGACAATGAACTCGCCGCTGGTTGCGGTCGTCAAGCGAAAGCCCGTGGCCGTCGAGCCGGAGGTCTCGATTCGCCAGGTGGTCGAAATGATGGCCGCCCAGCACCTGGGTTCCATGGTCGTGGTCGACGAGACACGCCATCCGGTCGGCATATTCACGCTCTCCGACGTGCTCAAGCGCATCGTACTGCCGGGCGTTTCCCTCGACGCACCGATTTCCTCTGTCATGTCAGCATCGCCACAGACCCTGCCATTGGCGGCCAATGCCCACGACGCGGCGCTCGTCATGGCCATGCACGGGGTTCGGCATGTGCTCGCCGTTGACGAAGGCGGGAGCTTGCAAGGGGTAATCTCGGAGCGTGATCTGTTCAAGCTGCAGGGCGCCGGTCTGCGCCAGATTCGCCATGCGATCGATGCCGCGACGAGCATCCAGGTTCTCCAGCATGCACGTTCCGATGTACGCCAACTGGCGCTGACGATGTTGACCGAGGGCGTCGGCGCGCAGGAAATCACCCAGTTCATTTCGACCCTGAACGATACGGTGACACGACGCATCATCAGCCTCAATCTTGAACGCCACGACCTCTTCGGCATCGACTGGGCGTGGCTGTCGTTCGGTTCGGAGGGTCGAGACGAACAGACCTTTACCACCGATCAGGATAATGGCATTGTTTTTGTGTGCACCGACATCATGGATCGTGAGCAGACGCAACTGCGTTTCATCGAGTTCGCGCGCGACGTCAATGACGATCTTGACAAGTGCGGCTTCCCGCTGTGCAAGGGCAACATCATGGCGAGCAACCCGGATCTGTGCCTGACGATTGACGAATGGGAGGAGCGATTTGCCCAGTGGGTTCGTACGCCGGAGCCACAGGCCCTGCTCAATGCGACGATCTTCTTTGACTTCCGGCCGCTTTCTGGCCGCTTCAATCTCGCTCACCGCCTGCGCCTGTCGTTACTCCGCCAGACACGCGGTAACCCGCTGTTCCTGCGCATGCTGGCCCAGAACGCCCTCAGCGTCTCGCCGCCGCTCGGGCGGATTCGCGACTTCGTCACCGATGCTGATCCTGATCATCCCGGTTGCATCGATCTGAAGAAATACGGCGCTCGTCTGTTCACCGACGCGGCGCGCGTCTTTGCCCTGGCGCGCCAGGTCGAGGCAACGAATACCGTCCAACGACTGAAGCGGGCGGGCGCGCTGATGAACATCCCGCCGGAAGATGTCGCGGCGAGCATCGAGGGTTTCAACTTTCTGCAACTCCTGCGTTTGCGCCACCAGCATTTCGAACAGCAGCACGGGCGGACGGGCGACAACTTTGTCAGCCCGGACGACTTGAACGAGATTGAACGCCGCATCCTGAAGGAAGCGTTTCGCCAGGCGCGCAAGTTGCAAGCACGCTTGAAAATCGACTATCAACTCTGATCCACATGGCCTGGTACTCCCGATTTCTTCCGACCCAGGATGCGCGGCAGCCGACAGCCAGCGCCGAGCAGCGACTGGCGATCGCTGCCTGGGAAGCGTTGCCGGCGGCGGACTACCGACGCTCGCATTACCGTTCGCGCTATGTCGTCATCGATGTCGAGGTCGGTGGTGCCAACAGCGACTGTCTGCAGACACTGGGTGCGGTAGCCGTGGTCGATGGCCTGATCGACTTTGCCGATGCCTTGTACCTCGACCTGTCGTTCGCCGTCGCCGGACAGACTGCGGCCGCCTCTGTCCAGCCGGCCGGGCAAGTGCCGGGCGACGGGCGACTGGTGGACGAACTGATTTCCCTTCTTCGCTTCAGCGGCAAAGCACCCCTCGTTGCCTATCATGCCGCCTTTACGGCGAGGATGGTGGAACGGACCCTGGTCGACGTGCTTGGCATGGCGTTGCGCCAACCGTGGATTGATCTCGACTGGGTGATGTCGGATCTCTTCCGCGATGTCGACATGCGCAGCCGCCTCGATGACTGGCTGACGCACTTCGCGATTGAGAGCATTCAGCGCCATCACCCGGTGTCGGACGCTTATGCCACCGCCAAGCTGCTGCAGATCACCATCGCGCGCGCGGCGCGCAAAGGGCTTGATACACCGGCCAGCCTGTTCGAGATCGAGAAGGCGCGTCGCCACATGCATCAAAGTGCCTAACAGCGACCGGCCATGGCTGAGTACACGACCTCGCTCCGACGCTATTATGGTTTTTATACGGCCGGGTTCTTCGTCTTCATCGTCGTTCTCGCCGTCCTCGAGCGCTACGGTATGCCGCCGCGCTGGGTCGGCTACTCGTTTCTGTTCCTGACGATCTTTCTCTACGCGACGATCGGCCTTCTGGCGCGCACTGCCAGCGTCTCGGAGTACTATGTCGCCGGTCGACGGATTCCGGCGATTTTCAACGGCATGGCGACCGGCGCCGACTGGATGAGTTCGGCTTCATTCATGGGCCTCGCCGGAACACTCTATCTTTCCGGCTATCAGGGCCTGGCCTACGTCATGGGGTGGACCGGCGGCTACGTTCTGGTCGCCCTGCTCCTGGCGCCTTATCTGCGTCGTTTCGGGCAATTCACCATTCCCGATTTTCTCGCTGCGCGCTACGGCGGTACCCCGGCCCGGCTCGTCGGCGTTCTTGCCACTGTCCTCGCTTCCTTCATCTATGTCGTCGCCCAGATCTACGGTGTCGGACTGATCACCAGTCGCTTCGTCGGATTGCAGTTCGAGATCGGTGTCTTCGTTGGCCTGGCCGGCATCCTGGTCTGCTCGTTTCTTGGCGGAATGTGGGCCGTTACGTGGACACAGGTTGCCCAGTACGCCATTCTGATCATTGCCTACCTCGTGCCGGTGACGATCCTTTCCTACCAGGTCACCGGCATTCCCCTGCCGCAAATTACCTACGGACAGGTTCTGCAAAAGGTCCAGGTGCTGGAGGAAAAGATCTTCGCCGACCCAGCGGAAATCGACGCGCGTCAGCACTTCCGCCAGCGCGCCGATGCCTATTACGAGCGAATACTGACGCTGCCCGACTCGCTCACTGCCGAGCGGCGCAGTCTGGGTGAACGGATCGACGAACTGAAGAACAGCAATGCGCAGATGCGTGATGTGGCCGCCCTCGAACGCGAGCGACGCGAACTGCCGGCCAGCAGCGACGGAGCGCGCAAGTACTGGGAAGACCTGATGCGGGAGGCCGGACAGAGAGCGAGCACGCCTGAACATCATGTCACGCCCTATCCCGGCGGTGAATCGGCGAACGAGACGGCGCGGGTCAACTTTCTCAGTCTGGTCTTCTGCCTGATGGTCGGCACGGCGGCGCTGCCGCACGTGCTTATGCGCTACTACACGACACCGAGCGTACGGGAAGCACGCACTTCTGTCTTCTGGTCACTATTCTTCATTCTGGTGCTCTACCTGACGGCGCCGGCCTATGCCGTGTTTGCCAAGTACGAAGTCTACTCGACGCTCGTCGGCTCATCGATTGCGCAACTGCCGGTCTGGGTCAGCGCCTGGGGCAAGATAGGCCTCGTCTCGATCGAGGACGTCAATGGCGACGGCTTGCTCCAACTTGCCGAACTGGCGCTCAATCCCGACGTCATCCTTCTCGCTACACCGGAGATCGCCGGCTTGCCTTACGTTATCTCTGGACTGGTCGCCGCGGGGGCGCTGGCAGCCGCGCTGTCAACCGCCGACGGCCTGCTGCTCACCATTGCCAGCGCACTCTCGCACGATGTTTACTATAAGGTCTTCCGGCCGAAGGCTTCGACCCAGTGGCGCCTCGTCGTTTCCAAGTCGCTCCTGTTGGTCGTCGCAGTGTTGGCCGCCACGGTTGCTTCGCAGAAACCAGCGACGATACTGTTCATGGTCGCCTGGGCTTTCTCGCTCGCCGGCGCTGCCTTGTTTCCCGCACTCATCCTCGGCGTGTTCTGGAAGAGGGCCAATCGGGCGGGAGCGATCAGCGGAATGCTCGCTGGTCTGGTCGTTACCATCTACTATATGGTGCGGGTTCAGTTCGACGCCATCCCGTGGCTAGGTATCCAGGGAATAGGCATGGAGCCTTGGCTGGGCATCCAGTCGACGGCTGCCGGCGTCTGGGGAGTCGCTGCCGGCTTTCTGACGATCATTGTCGTCAGCCTCATCGGAAGCCCGCCGAGCCAGGAAACGCAGGATTTCGTCGAGAGTGTCCGCTATCCTGAGTCCGACGCCTGATGAGTCGTCGGCTGACCACTGCCGGTGCTCGGGGAGCGAGCGAAGGGAGCATCCAGTTGGCCCGCCGCACGCCGGGACACCGCGGAGCGCGCTGAATGAGCGACCGGCCAAGGCGGGAAGGCTATTGGCGACGCAACCTGCAAATGACGACGATACTGCTCGCCATTTGGTTCCTGGTCACTTTCGTCGTCAGCTATTACGCGCGCGACCTGGCCGGCATCGTCATCCTCGGATTTCCTCTCGGTTTCTACATGGGGGCCCAGGGCGCACCGATCATCTATGTTCTGATCATCTGGTGGTACGCCCGCTACATGAACAGGCTGGACCACGAGTATGGCGTGCAGGAGACGGACGTGGAACCATGAGATCTGCCGAACTGCCGGCCGTCGCGCGTTAACCGATTGAGCATGGGCCGTCGATGGCAGCATAATGGGTACTGCGAAGGTACAGACGGCAAGTAGTTGCTCAGCGAACGGACGACGTATGGGATCTGCCTTGTCAACCAGGACGACCGACAAATCGATACATGAGACTCCAGCAGCACGTCGCGACATTCAGGTGGCCAATTTCGATGCTCCGGATAGGCGCGCCTCGGTCGGCTGCCATGAGGACGACGAGGTTCCCGGACCAGAGGACAGTTCGACCCAGGCGGCTGGCCTGAGTAGCGCGCAACGGATTGCCGCTCGTGGCGGTCGCGTCACGCGCACGCGCATGGCAGTCCTCGACACGCTGCGCAGCGCCGTCCAGTCGCTGGCACACGACGAAGTTGGCGCCGCGCTCGCCGCCGCCGGTATCGCACACGACCGGGTGACCCTCTACCGTACCCTCGACTGGCTGGTGACAAATGGTCTGGCGCATCGCGTGGCCGGCAGCGACCGCATCTGGCGTTTCAACGCCGCTGTCGAAGAGGGCCATAGCCACGCGCATTTTCAGTGCGCCCGCTGCGGTGCCATTTTTTGCCTGGAGACCACGTCGCCCACGCTCGCCGCCACGCTGCCCAAGGGCTTCCAGTTCGAGCGTGCCGAACTGACCGTGTACGGCATCTGCCCGAAGTGCTGAGCACACCGGCGGAGAATCGCCGGCCATCACCGAGGCCGGCCGCGCGTTCATCGCCCGCCGAGGGCGAAGCGCCACGCTGGCGGTTACAGCCAATCGTGCGCGTGGACATGTACATGTTCACCACCACCATGGCGGTAAACATGCCGATGGGCCAGTCCTGCACTTTCGAGCAGTGCCATATCCGATAGGGCTGTATTGATTGGACCGTCGAAGATGACATCGCCCTTCTGTCCGATGACAACACACCGGTCACCTAGTTCGGCCGCAAGCGACAGATTGTGAGTAGCCACCACCAAAGTCTTGCCCGAGTGGAGAAGCAGATCGATGAGCCATCCGGTCGTTGCCGGATCAAGGCTGGCTGAGGGCTCGTCGAGCAGCAGTAGCTCGGGATCAAGGATGAGGAGACTGGCCAGCGCCACCTTCTGTTTTTGCCCCCCCGAGAGCAGGAACGGCGCCTTGTCGAGCAGATCCTCCAGCTTGAGCTGCCTGCTCCAATGAGCGATGCGCGCTTCAATGTCAGGCTGTCCGAGTTGACGCGGGCCGTAGGCGAGCTCCTCCTTCACCGTCGGATTGAACAGCATGGCTTCCGGATGCTGGAACAGCAGAACGCATGCTTGCCGAAACACTCGGCTATTGGCCGCCTGCCTGAGGTACTGCCGTGTCAGGCACCGGCCGCGCCAGAGGATTTCTCCGGCACTCGGTTCGAGAAGACCGTTCAGTAGTTTGAGCAGGGTCGATTTCCCACACCCGTTTGCCCCGAGGAGCACCAGCCTGTCGCCCTGCTGAATGGTCAGGCTCAGGTTCCTGAGCAGCGGTGGTTCTTCAGGCCAGGCAAAGCTGGCGTTGCGCAGTTCAATCATCAAACGCACCCCGCGACCGCATGGCCAGCGCCGCCTCATTGGCCGAGGCCATCGACTTGTCAAGCAGGGTCTGCGCTTGTGCTGCTGCGTGGCGCGTCCTGTCGAGCACTCCAGGCTGGATCAGGTTGCGGCTCTCGAAGGCGAGCCGGAAGTCGCGCAGGATACGTTCAAACGTCTTGATCTGGCTGATGGCCAGGGTTGCGATCAAGCGCAGCAACGGAAAGTCCGTCAGGGCCGCCACCAGCTCGACCGTCGTCACCAGCCAGAAACCAAGGTACACCAAGAGCAGCACGCGCAGGTTCACCAGCAGCAGGTAGCTGCTGCAATAATTGTTCTGCCAAAGCGAGATGGCGACGTAGCCCAGGCTGACGGTCAAATTGAAAGCAAGAATCGCCCGTAGCGACCGTCCCAGCAGTTTCCACGCCTTCCCTCGCGCGACGCCGAGCGCCGCCGCCAGCAGGCCGGCCAATGACCATGGATCATGGACAAAGGTGATGCCGACGACGCTCGCCAGATAGAGTGCCAGCCAGGTGCGTGGCGTCAAGTGGTTGGCCATTTCCTTGCCCTCGCATAGCGAAACACGAGGACTGTCAACACCGCCTCGCCAAGACCAATGACGGCGTGGGATAGCAGAACTGCCGGCAGGGTTACCGACAAGTCAAACGGGAAGAACAGGGGCGAACCATCCGGCTTGTGGGCAATGAGCGGTTGGATGCCCAATATCAGCGCGACAAGCAGACCGGGTAGCAGCACGGAAACCCAGGCAGCCAGCGAGATCGAAACCGTTTCTCCGATTCCTTTGAGCAGCTTGCGAACACCGACCGCCGCCGCAGATCCAACCAGTCCCATGGTCAGCGCATTGACGGCCAGTGCCGTTACTCCGCCGGCGCCGAAGAGCAACGACTGCAGCAGCAGCACCAGGCTGTAGGCGATGAAAGCCGAGCGCACACCAAAGACCAGGGCGAGAATGGCGACGCCGAGCGCATGCCCGGAGGTGCCTCCAGGGATGGGAAGCATGACCAGGCCCAGCCCATAGGCGAGGGCGGTCAGCATGGCGAGTCGTGGCACGGTTGTTTCGTCAAGACTCTCGCGCAAACCCCTGGCCGCCCAAACCCAGGCCGCCGCGGCGACTGCGTAGGCGGGCAGGTAAGTTTGTGGCGAAAGGAAGCCGTCCGGGATATGCATTCCCGGCGGTCAAAAGAGCAGCGAAGCCGAGAAGATCAGGCGGTACTTCTCCTTGCCTTCGGCCCCCTGTTGTTGCCTGCTCTCGTTCAGCCTGGCCCAGACCGGCTTCTTGACGCCCAGCGCAAAGCTCATGCTTTGCCAGTAGGCCCGTACGCCGGGCATGGCGTAAACTACTCGGCCGCCTGTAGCCACTTCCGGAACCTCGTTCGCCCTGTCACGCCCGAGCGACAGGTACTGAACTTCAAAGACCGGGTCCAGGCGGAACATCTTTTCCGGAATCGTCCAGCCTCGCCAGGAGAGCGCGGCGTTAAGCCGCTTTTCGGCGCCAAAGCGCATCTTCTGCCCATCATCGTAGGTGTACTCCTGGAAGCGAAGTGCGGACGCTTCGAGGCTCAATGTCAGTTGTTCGCTGAGCATCTTGCCGATTGTAATGCCGAATGAGTACGACGGCTTGCCGAAACCGAGAGACTTGCCCGGGTCAATCGTGCCGTTGTTCAGTCGGTGGTTGGCGTTGCCCGTGGGCAGCGTCGCACCGCCAAAGACGGAAAAGTGCCAATCCGCCAGGTCGTCCAGACTTTCACTCGCTGGAACCAGTTTGAAGCCGTCGTCGTACTTGAAGCCGCTTTGCCCCATGACCGACATGTCGGCGAAACCTCGTGCGTTCTGACCGCCTGCCTCATCGACCTTCTCGTTGTAGGGAATGAAGGCATAGGCCGAGAACCACGAAGTGACGCCATAGCCCAGACCCAGCATCGTGAAGCGCGAGTACCTGGCGTTCGGTGCTGCCCAGCCATAGGTCTTGTATCTCGCCTCGTCGACCTTGAGGTAAGCCAATGCCTTTCCTTCCGGCAGTACCGTTGACGCTGCCGATTCAAGGGGTGCCCCCGGACCGCTGAGGGCTGCGGCGCCAACACCGGCAACGCCGTGGTGGGCAAGGGCCGGCAAGGACAGCAGCGAGAAGACGACGGTGGACATGATCTTCATGACTTTCTCCTGCGCACGACAAGTTGAAGGAGGCCGAAGAGACCGAAAACGATGCCGAGACCACAGGCCCATAGCAGTGGGCGCGGCAAATCGGCGGCCACCCGCGGCGTGGCTCCGGCTGAATCGGCAGAGACCTCGAGGACCTGGTCTACCCCATGTCCGTCGGCTGAGTACGCCTTTAGTCGCCACTCGGTCTGCCCGCCGGGGAGAAAGACCACCTCGCCCTGGCTGGTGGTACGACCCACCTGCGCAGGAACATCTTTTCCCCACACATAGAGTTCGTAGGCTTCGAAGGCAAACGGCTGACCGTCAGCGTAGGTCAGTCGCACGACCGTCGCGCCTTGTCGCCTGCTTTCCAGTTTCAGCTCGTGCGACCAGGACGTGCCGCTCAGCAAGCTCAGGCAGAGCACAAGTACAAGCCTCACTTGGCGATCTCGAACTGCATCGATGCGGTGCGGATGGCGGAGTCCGCCTTGCCGTCAGCAAGTGGGGTTTCCTGGCTGGCTTGCAACAACTGCAAGCCGCCCTGGCGCAAGCGAATGGCCACCTTGCCATCGGAACCCGAAGCGCCGCGCGTCTCTCCGGCATAAGCGACAGCCACCCCGGACGCTGGCTTGCCGGCATCGGTAATCAACACCACCAGCTTGTCGCCGACCTTCAACGGCAACGGATTGATGGTTGGCGTCATTTCGAGTCCTTCCCCGACCGGCGTCGCGCTGCTGTTCGTCCACCGTTCGATGAACTTCAGCGATTCCTCCGAGTACCAGCTCTTGATGGCGCCGGAAATGCCTACCTTGGGCAGGTTCCTTGTTTCCCAGACCGTTTTCGTCCAGTAGCCGGTTGAAAAGGTGACGACGAGCGTTGCGCAATCGGCGGCCACCCTGACCGGGTAAGTACTTGCGCCGGCAAGGCGTCTGCCAGCGCCGCTGTTGTCGAGACAGGTGAAGCCCCTTACGGCCGACGGCTCGTAGGCGACAAGCTCGGCGCCGCGGTGAGACGAATGGCGATGCCCCTGGAAAATGAGGTAACTGTTCCCTTCCTTTTCGATCCACAGGTCATGGGCCAGGGCCGAAGTCGAGACAAGCCCGAGCAGAACGAGAATGCGACGCACCGCCACTCCCCCGAGTGTATGACATATCTTGTAAACATCATACGCGTGGAATCAGGCGTGATCAAGCGGTTTTGTTGCCAAGACCGATCCGGCTGGATGAACGTGCAGATGAGGAGCCGAATGCTCATCGTGCGCATGGCCACTACCCGTAGCGAGGCTGATCAGATTAAGTTTTCCGTGATGGACGCCACGCTCGGCAGTCATGACATCAGCAAAGCGCCGGACATCTGCTGCCGGCCCCTTCAAGATGACGGATTCGATGCAATGCTGGTGGTCGAGATGACTGTGCAGGCTGGCGACGGTCAGGTCGTGGTGCGCGTGCTGTAGACTGGTCAGGCGCTCGGAGAGGTCGCGCTCATGATGGTTGTAGACGTAGGATAGGTTGGCAATGCACGGTCCCGTCAAGTCGTTCCGCTGGCGTTCAGCCTCGATGGCGCCACGAATCAGGTCCCGTACGGCTTCAGACCGATTGCCGTAGCCTCGGGAGGCAATCAGCTTGTCGAACTGAACGGCCAGGGCATCAGCAAGCGAGATGGTAAAACGTTCCATGCGAATGGCCTTCCGGGAGTCGCCTTGGTGTCGTTGGATTACTCATCCCTATCCCTCTGCACCACTCGGCGCTCATCAGACGTCGATGTTGCGAGCGGCCAAGGCGTTCGATTCGATGAAATTGCGTCGCGGCTCGACCAGCTCGCCCATCAGCGTGCTGAACGTTTCGTCGGCGCCGATGGCGTCCTCGATTTGCACCTTGAGCAAACGACGGACTTTCGGGTCCATCGTCGTCTCCCAGAGCTGTTCCGGATTCATCTCACCCAGCCCCTTATAGCGCTGCTTGCTGATGCCGCGTTCGACATCGCTAAGCAACCATTGCATCGTCTCGGCGAAACTTCGTACCGCTTCCTTCCTTTCGCCGCGCACGACCACCCCGCCGAGGCCGAAAAGCCCGGCCAGGATCTCGCCCGTCTTGCGAAGCTGCGCGTAGTCGCCACTGACCAGCAAGTCTTCATCAATCACACCGACCTTGAGATTACCGTGCAAGACCTTCTCGAGACGGAGCTGCCAGCGCTCTTTGGCGGCGTCATAACGCGCCTTGATCGAGATGCCCAGTTTGTTGCCGACGGCGCCCATCAAGGACTCGGCACTACGTGCGGCAGCCGCTTCGTCAGTCAGGTCGATCGTCAGATTGGCATCAATCAGGGCA
>WBZP01004621.1_pt1 | contig 14298 bp, 12 predicted proteins | sample 5204301 | NCBI WGS metagenome assembly WBZP01 (sample SAMN12412401, study PRJNA552823) | activated sludge metagenome | isolation source: activated sludge from nitrification reactor of wastewater treatment plant... | place: USA: Pennsylvania | collected 2017 | reverse complement strand
GACGGTTACGTCGGCCAGGCCAGCAACCGTGGTTTCGACAAGCTCAACCGACGGTTAGGTCGGCCAGCCCAGCGACCGTGGTTTCGACAAGCTCAACCGACGGTTGGAAGCGGCCGGCCAGCAGCCGTGGTTTCGACAAGCTCAACCGACGGTTAGGTCGGGCAGGCCAGCGACCGTGGTTTCGACAAGCTCAACCGACGGTTAGGTCGGCCCAGCCAACCGATGGTTGGGCCAGATGACAGGCACAATGGCTGCGTGACCTCCTTCTATGACGAGATCGGCGGCCAGGCCACGATCAGCAAGATTGTGGCGACGTTCTATGCGGGCGTGGCGACCGATGAGGTGCTCCGGCCGATGTATCCGGCTGCCGACATGGAAGGCGCCGAGCGTCGACTGCGCATGTTTCTCACCCAGTACTGGGGCGGGCCAACGACGTACTCCGAAGAGCGTGGACACCCGCGCCTACGGATGCGACACGCCCCCTACAAAGTCAACCCCGAGGCCGGGCAGCGGTGGTTGCTGCATTTCAAGTCCGGGCTGGACTCAGTCGACCTCACCCCAGAGCAATACGAGAAGTTCTGGGACTACGTCACCCATGCGGCGACGTTCATGCTCAACTCTGCGGATTGACGGTGACGATGCGTCCCTTGGCAAGCACCTCCGCAGTCTCCGGGTCGACCAGGTCTGCTCCCCACGTCGCAGACGAATTCCCGATCTCAGCGATCCAGGTGCGCACGACGTACGCCGAATGCCGAAACAGCGCCGGACGGCGGTAGTCAACTTCTGCCCGAGCCACCACCCAATCCTCGCCGCCGAGGCCAAGCTGCTGAGCGCACTCCAGGCGGGCTTCATGAAAGAACTCCAGGTATTTCACGTTGTTGACGTGACCGTAGGAGTCAATGTCAGAGAAGCGCACTTTCAGCGGGCTCTGCCACACCTTGGCATCACCTGGTCCAGCAGGTGACCGGGTGACTGGCACCTTTTCACCCGAAAAGCGACTCATCGCTTCGCGCTCGGCAGCGCTGACGCGGCGAGGTCTCTCCTCGGCGAAGACAAACGGGGCCAAGACCGTGAGTCCACGCAAGTAGGTGATCTTCTCGGCTTCGTCGTCGAAGACCTCGTAGGCCATCGTGAACGTGGCCGCTTTGATCTCGCTCACCCAGACCGCAACGTTGATCGGTTCGGGCCGATGCCAAAGTGGAGTGAGCAAGTCGATCTCGTGTCGAATCACCACCAACCCCTCGGCCACATCTCGACCGCCCAGCACGTCTCGATTGCCCGAGAGCAGGTCGATCCGCGCCTCTTGGAGGTAGTCCAGATAGGTGCTGCTGTCGATCTGCCCCTGCGCGTTGAGATCGCTCCAACGCACGGGGCAGCGGTAGACGTGACGCACGCCACCATCCTGGCAGTCCAGATGTGGTTATCGTGAACGACCGGGGTTACCCGCCAGTCTTTGGACAGTTGATCAGAACGGAGCCATCCATGCCTGAAGCAGTCATCGTCTCTGCTGCTCGTACGCCGATCGGGCGCGCCAACAAGGGTTCCTTGAAGGACTTCAGACCAGATGAGTTGTCTGCCCTGATCATTCAGGCAGCACTCGACAAGGTCCCCGAACTCGATCCCAACCAGATCGATGATCTCTACCTTGGCTGTGGCCTGCCCGGTGGCGAGATGGGCAACAACATGGGCCGGATCGTCTCGGTCCTGCTCGGCTATGACTCGATCCCTGGTGCCACGATCACGCGCTACTGCTCGTCGTCGGTGCAAACCACCCGGATGGCCTTCCACGCGATCAAGGCCGGCGAAGGTGACGTGTTCATCTCGGCAGGTGTAGAGACGGTCTCTCGATTTGCCCATGGCACCTCTGATCACATCCCAGGCACCCGCAACCCGCGCTTCGATGAGGCGGTGGCCCGCACTGCGAAGTACGCCGAGGGCGGCCAAGACTGGCACGACCCCCGAGAAGACGGCCTCCTCCCCGACATCTACATCGCGATGGGGCAGACCGCAGAGAACGTGGCCCGGCTGAAGGGACTCGACCGGCGGGAACTCGACGAGTTTGCGGTGCGCTCGCAGAACCTGGCTGAGCATTCGATCAACAACGGCTTCTGGGCCCGTGAGATCACCCCCGTCACCTTGCCGGATGGGTCGGTGGTGTCTAGTGACGACGGTCCGCGGGCCGGAGTCACCTACGAAGCGGTTTCGCAGTTGGCCCCGGTCTTCCGTCCCGACGGTGTCGTCACCGCAGGCAACTGCTGCCCACTCAACGACGGCGCTGCTGCGGTGGTGATCATGAGTGACACCAAGGCCAAGGAACTCGGCTTGACCCCGCTTGCCCGGATCGTATCTACCGGAGTCACCGGCCTCTCCCCAGAAATCATGGGCATGGGTCCGGTCGAGGCGACTAAGCAGGCCCTGGCTCGCGCCAAGATGACCATCGATGACATCGACCTGGTCGAGATCAACGAGGCGTTCGCGGCTCAGGTGGTGCCGTCGTACCAAGAGTTGGGGATTGATCTGGACCGGCTCAACGTCAACGGCGGGTCGATCGCTGTCGGCCACCCGTTTGGTATGACCGGCGCTCGACTGCAGAACACGATGCTGAACTCGCTGGATTGGCACGACAAGACCACCGGGCTGATCACCATGTGCGTCGGGGGCGGTCAAGGGATGGCGTTGATCTTGGAGCGCATGTCGTAGTCAGACCGATTGGCTACCTTGCCCCGCAATTGTGGAAATAGTCCCAACGGGCTAGAGCCTGCACGCGCTTGGCTGTCTAGAGTCAAGCGGGTGTTTATGTCCGGCGATGACAACCTGCCTGAGCAGCAGACACGTTGGTTGACGGTCACGCAGCAGCTTTCGTGGCGTTCCTACATCCTGGGGACTCACCTTTTGATGCAGCAATTGGATCGCGACCTTCGGCAATGCCATGACTTGTCATTCGTCGAATATGAGGTCTTGGTGCGATTGTCAGAAGCCCCCGATCGCAGTTTGCGAATGGCCCACCTGGCTGCCTCGCTGGGCTACTCGCGTAGTCGGATGACGCACACCATTAACCGCATGCAACAAGCAGGGCTGGTCGACCGTTGCGCCTCCTCAGATGACCGACGAGGGGTGACCGCTTCACTCACCGACTCCGGATTCGCCCTGCTGAGCACAGCGGCTGTGACCCACGTTGATGGAGTCCGCCGATACCTCGTCGACCTCGTCTCCGAGGCCGATATGGCAGCCCTTGGCCGGGTCTTCGACGCAGTGATTGCACCGTTGTTCAAAGGGTTGCCGGACAGCGCCGACATCCGACGTACGGCGACTGAACCCGCTTAGTCGCGGGTCAATCTGCGGTGGGTGACCCGGTGCGGTCGCGCCGCCTCGGCGCCTAGCCGCTCGATCTTGTTGTCTTCGTAGGCCGCGAAGTTGCCCTCGAACCAGAACCACTTTGCCGGGTCTTGATCGTCGCCTTCCCAAGCCAGAATGTGAGTCGCGACTCGGTCCAGGAACCACCGGTCGTGGGAGGTGACCACTGCGCAGCCAGGGAAGTCGAGCAAGGCGTCTTCGAGTGACGACAGCGTCTCGACATCGAGGTCGTTGGTGGGCTCGTCGAGCAGGAGCAGGTTGCCGCCCATCTTCAAGGTCAAAGCCAGGTTGAGGCGGTTGCGCTCACCACCAGACAGCACACCGGCCTTCTTCTGTTGGTCTGGACCTTTGAACCCGAACGACGCCACATAGGCGCGTGAGGGCATCTCGAAGTTGGCCACCTTGATGTGGTCAAGCCCATCGGAGACCACTTCCCACACATTCTTCTGCGGGTCGATGCCACCACGACTCTGGTCGACATAGGAGATCTTGACGGTCTGGCCGATCTTGAGTTCGCCTTCGTCGGGCTGCTCTTGGCCAGTGATCATCCGGAAGAGCGTGGTCTTGCCGACCCCGTTGGGACCGATCACGCCCACGATGCCTGCCCGCGGGAGGGTGAACGACAGATCGTGCATCAGGGTGCGTCCTTCAAAACCCTTGCCCAGCCCATGGGCTTCGAGGACCACATCGCCAAGTCGAGGACCGGCCGGAATATTGATCTCAGCAGTATCAATCTTGCGCATCCGCTCGGCTTCAGCGGCCAACTCCTCATAGCGGGCCAGACGCGACTTGCTCTTGGCCTGGCGGGCCTTCGGGTTGGAGCGCACCCACTCCAGCTCACGCTCAAGCAGTTTGGCCCGCTTGGCGTCCTTTTGCCCTTCGATCTTGAGACGGTCCTTCTTGGTCTCCAAGTACGTCGAGTAGTTGCCCTCGTAGGGGTGGGTCTTGCCCCGGTCGAGTTCAAGAATCCACTGCGCCACGTTGTCGAGGAAGTAGCGGTCGTGGGTGACGGCCAAGACACAACCCGGGTAGGCAGCCAGGTGACCCTCAAGCCACTGCACTGACTCGGCGTCAAGGTGGTTGGTGGGCTCATCAAGCAGCAGCAGGTCAGGTTGCTGCAGCAGCAGTTTGCACAGCGCCACTCGGCGCCGCTCCCCACCGGACAGGTTGTCGACCAGAACCTCCGGCGGTGGGCAGCGCAGCGCGTCCATCGCTTGATCTAGCCGCGAGTCCAGATCCCAGGCATTGGCGTGGTCGAGGTCGGTCTGCAAATCCCCCATCTCGGTCAGCAACGTGTCGTAGTCGGCGTCGGGATCGGCGAGTTCTTCAGAGATCTGGTTGAAGCGGTCGAGCTTGCTCTTGATCGGGCCGACCGCCTCTTCAACGTTCTCCAACACGGTCTTGCCCTCGGTTAGGGGCGGCTCCTGCTGCAACATCCCGACGGTCGCGCCGGGGTCGAGCATGGCGTCACCGTTGTTGGCGTGATCGAGGCCAGCCATGATCTTGAGTAGCGAAGACTTCCCAGTGCCGTTAGGACCAACCACACCGATCTTGGCGCCGTGCAAGAACGACAACGTGACGTTGTCCAGCACCACCTTGTCGCCGTGGGCTTTGCGCACATTGCGCAGGGTGAAGACGTAGTCAGACATGGGCTGAACCCTATAAGGGTGACGAGCCGGTCTCGGCCAAGGGTCAAGCAGCAGTGGCCCCGCCTATTGGTCGCCCCTCTTGGTCCAACTGCGGACCACCGGGTTCGAACGAGTCCATCATCTCGCGCACCTGATCATCGACCTGTTCGGTTCGGTCGGTCTTGGCAGATCGAGCGAAGACACTGGTGCCACGATTCATGTCGTGACCGACGAAGGTCGCCTCGATGATCGCGCGAGTGGTCTCCGGCTCGCCTTCGGTGCGCCGCCAGGTGTCCAGCCGCATCCGGCCGTGTACGACGACAGCGTCGCCCTTCTGCACACAGCGAGCCACATTGTCGCCGAGCGTGCGCCAAGCATTCACGGTGTACCACGACGTGGTCCCGTTGCTCCATTGCCCATTGCGCATGAAGCGTGGGGTGCAACCGATCCGAAAACTTGTGACAGTCCCATAAGGAGTGTCACGAGCGATCACGTCGGTGCCGACCCAGCCCTGCAGCGTGGCCCAGGTTTCATTCATCAGGTTTCTCCTCGTGTCTCGGTCAGAACACGAGCCAACCCGACGGAACTGGCGCAACCCGGACCACCCACGGGGGACTGTGGAAACAACGCCGCCAGCGCAACCTGTGGACGCTAAAGGGCTAACGCAGCGCCTTCTCCAAGCCGACCCGAGTGTCGTGGTAGGCCGCCAATTCCGCTTGGATCGGGGCAAGCACCCGTTGGTCGGTGACCTCGTCGATGGCAGCGCGCATACGTTTGTCTGCGGCGCGAGCCCGCGATGAGGCGCTCATCGACACCAGGACCCGACTGAGCAGGGCCAGCACGATGCCCAGCGCCACAGCCGCAATCAGCATCAGGGTGGGCAACGGCACCTCGATTCCGGCAAGCGGGACCATCGGTGTCGTTGGCTTGGGCATCTGCAGATAGCCCATCACCATCAAAGCTGCCAGCCAACCGGCACCTGCGAGTGCCGTCAGCATCAGCACCCACTGCAAGACCTGGACGATTCGGCACCAGAACGGAATCCGGCTCATCCCAAGATCGGTCTGCGTGATCGCGGTGTCGACTGCATCGATGAACTCGTCTCGGTTGCCCAGCGAGGCTCGGCGTACGGCCCCGACCCACGGGCGGGTCAGTCCCTCTGAGGCATCTTCAGCCACTCGTCGCACGGCCGCATCCACGCGCGAACGCTGCACCTGAGTCGCCTCAGGCACAGACGAGCGAGCCTTGCCGATGATGTCCTTGTTGCTGGCCCCCAAGTCGAGATGGAGGCGCTTCAACGGGTCGGGCTTGAGCCGCGACAGCCACTTCACCGGCGGCCATCCGGTGGCCTGAACCGCGCGCATCTGGGCCGCGCGACGCACAGCAGAGACCACGACTGGCACGCCAGCCGCGTCGGCGACGGCGTCGTTGAGTTCGCGTCGTGCAGTTGTGGCGATCTCGCGGGGTTCGGTGCGGCCGACAATCGCGTCGAGTCGCTTGGCCTGCTCCTGCACGTCGGTGCGGAACCGAGTGCGACTGGAGCGCTTGCTCTTCACCCGATCGGCAATCATGCCGCGCAACTGGTCGACGCCGATCCCTTCACGAGCCGAAATGCCAAGCACTGGCACCGAGCCGAGTCCGTCGAGTTCGAGCAATCTCCGCACGTCGTCGAGCATCGGTTTGCGCCGCTCTTCAGGCACTCGATCTATGTGATTGAGCACCACGATCATCACGTCCTTGTGAGCCGCCAGCGGCTTGAGGAAGCGGTCGTGGACGGCCGCGTCGGCGTACTTCTGTGGGTCAAGGACCCACACCATCACATCGGCCATCACGATCAGCCGGTCGACCTCGATGTGGTGGGACACCTCAGTGGAATCGTGGTCTGGCAGGTCCAGCAGCACGAGTCCTTGGAGGTCGCCGAACTCCTTGGACGACTGCAGTAGCGAGTCCCGGGCGGTCCGGTGGCGAGGCGGGATGCCCAACCAGTCGAGCACCTCGTCGGCACCGTCGGTTCCCCAGACGCAGGCGCTCGCCCACGAGGTGGTCGGTCGACGTACGCCTACTGCAGCCAGGTCGATCCCGGTCAGCGCGTTGAATGTGCTGGATTTGCCCGACCCGGTCGCTCCTGCCAAAGCCACGACTGTGTGGTCTGCGGAGAGTTTGAGCCGAGCCGACACGCGGTCGACAAGCTCGCTCGCCGGAGCGAGTACGTCGGGATCGAGTCGCCCTTCGGCTGCCGTGATCGCGTCAGCCAGCCCACCGACTTGGGCACCTAGGTCGGATTTGCGACCAAGCAGACGCTTGGCTCCGTCAGCAAGTGAACCCATCAGTTGTCCTCACCTACGACACCCGGAGTGGTAGCTGCGTCGTCGCTCGACTCCCCAGTGCCGTCGGTCTCCGCAGACGATGCAGCTTCATCGGCCGACTCGGCAGGCGGCTCGGCGGAGATCGCCTCGTCCTCGACGACTGCGGGAGCCGCAACAGCGGTCGATCCCTCGCCGTTCTTGGCGGCAAACCGCAGGTCGTCGACCCGACGCGCGACCGACCGGACTTCTTCTGGAGCCTCGGTGGAGATCTCGAGCGCATCAAGTTGGTCGATGAAGCGTCGCTTCTCCTCGTCCAGCAGCGTGCGCACTCGCACGTTGAGGTCGCGGCGGGCGTTCTCGGCGAGGCGGCGTACTGCCTGATCACCGAAGACGGCCTCCAGTAGTTTCTGACCGATCACGGCCGAACCACCGGCGATCCCGATCTCGCCGCCGGTCACTCCACCTGTGGAGGCGAAGACAACCACCATGAGGGAGACCGCCAGCCCATTGACGCCGTAGGCCAGGAAGCGGGCGGTGCTGCGCTTGTCAGCGCCTTCGGTGCGCACCATGTCGAGCACGTCTTGCTGCCATTCACGCACCGCACGCTCGCTGCGAACCCGGAAGTCACGCGATGCTCGGCTCAGGTCGACTCCAGCCGCCTCGATCAAGTCCTTGCCTGCCTGCGTCGAGGACCAGGAGTTCACCGACTTCTCCGCGGCGTTCTCGGCATGCTCCAAGATCATCGTGTGCAGGCCGGACTCGACGGCGACGCTCACTTGGGCCGCCGACTGCGGCTTGCCCTTCAGCGCGTTGCTGATCCGGTCTCGAAGCCAGCTGACCTTCGATTCCAGTGACTTCAACAATTCTCCAGTGCCGACAAACTCCTGCCAGCGCGCCAACACTTCACCGCGCAGCAGGGTGCCGTCGGCTGAAGATCGGTCGACTGCGTCAACCGCAGCGTCATAGGTCTGCTCGACGTCGCGACGCAAACGCGCCTGCACGCTGGTCTGTTCGGCAGCAGCGTCGGCAACGACGTAGGACTTCTGGGCCAGCGTGCGAATTGCGCCCTCAAGAGTCTGCTTGACCACGCGACTGCGGGCCTCAGCATCGGCTGCGATAGAGGTCAGCCAGCCCTTGATCTCGGCCACTTCGTCGGTGGGCAGCAGTCCAGCCTCGTCCACGTTGCTTTCACGTACGACGAAGAGCGGTGAGTCCTTAAGCCGTCGCGAACTCAACATCCGGGCCAGGTGGCTGCTCACTTCGGTGACCGCCTCGGCCGGAGTCCGGTCCAACACGATCGCCACAGCCGCACTCCGGTCAGCAGCCTGCTTCAAGAAGTCCCACGGCACCTGGTCGGCATATCGGGCAGCGCTGGTCACAAACAGCCAGAGATCGGCGGCCGACAGCAACTGGGCCGCCAGGGTGCGGTTGCGCTCTTCCACCGAATCGATGTCGGGGGCATCCAAGATCGCGAGCCCCTGCGGCACTGCCGGGTTAGGCACCAACTGAAGTGCCCCAGGGTCGGTTGAGGGCCGGGTCACGCGCTCCAATTCGGGCAAGATCCGGTCTTGGGTGAACCACTCGGCATCATCTGGGTGGTGCACCAACACAGCCGCCCGGGTAGTCGGTCGCAGCACTCCGGGTGTGGTCACCACGTTGCCGACCAACGAGTTGACCAACGTCGACTTGCCCGCGCCGGTAGAACCCCCAACCACAGTCAATAAGGGCGCGTCGATCTGGACCAAGCGAGGCAAGACGTAGTCCTCGAGTTGGTCGATCATCTCGCTCTTGGTCACCCGGCTCTTCTGGACGCCGGGCACATCTAGAGGCAGATTCACATGCGTCAACGCGTCGCGCAGGCGCACCAAGGTGGTGAGCATGGCGGCGGTGGAGTCGGTCACTGGGAGCCTTCCGTCGTACCCCATTCGATGTCCGAATTGGGCTAGTTCGCCACTGTTCTACCAGCCACACCCACGGCGGGTGCGCCCGGCCAGACCAGCCTAGGGCGCAAGGCTGCCATCTGGGACACGAACACGTGACCACGGCTCTCAAAATCGGCCGGTGCTGTGCCCCTGAGATAGCGACTATGCAAGAAGCCCAACTCGACAGCAGCGCGTTGATATTCCGCCATCACGTCGCGAGCCGGACGCCCGCCGACCCTCATGGCATAGGCGCGTGCCTGGCGTCGGGCCGGCAACCGGACCAGCCACGGAATCTCGGCCGGGTTGAGCAGTCCCCGCCGAGCACAATCTTCGAGCGCGGCACTGAGGACCCGTCCCTCTTGGCGGCGACTCCAGATCGCAAACGCGATCACGGTGAGGAAGGCAGGCACCATCAAGTACGCGTAGGTGCGCAGGAAGGTGGTGCCGCCGCCGATAAAGGCCGACCCGTTCCAGGCCGCGTGCGCACTCACGGCCACGAGGTAGCCCAAAGCTGGGGCGAGCACCTTCAACCAAGTCCGGCGAGTGCTGACCGCGATGCCCACTCCGATCCCGGTGAACGCGGTGAAGAGCGGGTGCGCAAACGGGCTGAAGATACAGCGGATCACAAAGAGGGTGAGCGCTCCGCCGATCCCGCCGGGGTGCTGCTCGTCACCGACGTACGCCGAAGACAAGTAGAGGATGTTCTCGGTGAACGCGAACCCGATCCCAACCATCCCCGCATAGACGATCCCGTCGAGGACTCCGTCGAGTTCGTGGCGCCGAAACCACAGCAACAACAAGATGAAGATCCCCTTGCCGGCCTCCTCGGTCAGTGGGGCGACCACGACCCCGCTGAAGGACTCCGGGCGGTGGAACAGCGCCTGTCCGAGGAGTTGGACCACCAGTGCCGAGCTCGTCGCAACGAAGGCTCCCCACCCCAATGCCGTGAGCAGCAAGCCGCGCGGCTCGGGTTCGTACCGATCGAGCCAGAGGTAGGCGCTAATCAAGACCGGAACCGGAAGCACAGCGAGCACTGCGCCAATTGAGATGGCCATCGGTTTGCCCATAGACACGAAGACGACTGCGATCAGCAGTGCCCCCAGCACCAGAAACAGCGATACGACGATGGTGAAGAAGACGTTGTTGCGACGCGGAGCCAGGTGCGCAGACATAGGGCGAAGCCTAAGCGTCGTCCTAGAGTGGACAGATGAGCACCTCGGACCAGCACACCGAATCCACTCAGGCACGCATCGAGAAGCACGATCCGGCGATCAGTCAGGCCTACCTGGACTTCATGCGACAGGGATGGGGAGATCGTGAACTCGACCTGCCACCACACCCGGTGGCAGTCTGGGCGCGTAGCCGTCGCGAGCGTGTGGCCGACCAGTTCCCCGGCGAACGACTGGTGATCCCCGTTGGCACCTACAAGGTGCGCGCCAATGACACCGACTATCGATTCCGGGCGGAGACGGCGCACACCTGGTTGTGTGGCAACCAAACCTCTGATGCAGTTTTGGTCGTGGAGGGCGGCGAGTCGGTGCTCTATGCCCGACCTCGTAGTTCGCGGCAGACTGATGAGTTCTTCCGTGATCGGGTCTACGGGGAGTTGTGGACCGGTCGGCGGCCCTCGCTCCATGAGATCTCCGACTCGCTAGGTGTGGCCACTCGACACCTCGACGAACTGCCCTCAACGCTGTCTGGGTCTGGCAAGACTCGCGTACTGCGCGGCGTCGACAGCAGGGTCGACTCCTTGGTGTCGGGCGACGACGCCGCCGACAAGGAGTTCGCCAAAGTGCTCTCCGAACTGCGTCTGATCAAGGACGAGTGGGAGTTGGCCGAACTCCAACAGGCCTGCGACGTCACCACGTTGGGGTTCGAAGACTGCGTGCGCGAATGGGATCGCGTGCTCGACTACGGCGAGCGCTGGATCGAGGGCACTTTTCACCGCCGCGCTCGCACGATGGGCAATGACATCGGCTATGACTGCATTGTTGGTGGCGGGGCGCACGCGACCACGCTGCACTGGATCGACAACAGCGGCCCGATCACCCCGGGCGAACTGGTCTTGCTCGACATGGGCGCGGAGATGCCTTCCTTGCACACGGCTGACGTGACCCGAACCCTGCCGATCAGTGGCACCTGGACCCCACTCCAGCGCGATCTCTACTCGCTGGTCTTGCAGGCACAGGAGGCTGGCATCGCCCAGGTTGGTCCCGGCAAGCCGTTCCGTGGAGCCCATAACGCGGCGATGGAGGTGTTGGCTCACGGATTGGACGACCTCGGCCTGCTGCCGTGCTCTGTCGAAGAGGCGCTTGCCGAAGACTCCAAGGTCTATGCCCGCTGGACGCTCCACGGCACCAGTCACATGCTCGGCATGGACGTACACGACTGCGCCGCCGCCGACCCCGAGATCTACCCCAAAGGCAACCTGGCCGAGGGCATGGTGCTCACCGTGGAACCGGGGCTCTACTTCCAGGCCGACGACTTGTTGGTCCCTGAAGAACTGCGCGGCATCGGGATCCGGATCGAGGACGACGTTGTGGTCACCGACGACGGCTGCGTCAATCTCTCAGCGGCGCTACCACGCGAACCTGACGCGATCGAAGAATGGATGGCCAACCTGCGGGGATAAGCCGGGGACGTCGTACGTCTTAGCCCCGAGCTATAAGACGTACGACGTCCGTCCCCCGGCCTCCCGGAACGGGTCGCACAACCGCCGAGCCCGGCGCCCCCCACGCGGCTCGGAGGTGAGACGACTCACCTGCACCGACGTGACGCGAGTTTGCGGACTTTTTCTAGATACGCTTGGCCGCGCCCAGCCCCCGTAGCTCAGTTGGATAGAGCGGCGGCCTTCTAATCCGCGGGTCACAGGTTCGAATCCTGTCGGGGGCGCTCAACTCAAGATCCGGGGTCGGGCGCTAAGTAGTTCAGGAAACCACCCCGGCGCACGCGAACCAGAAGTCGACGACTGGTGCGACGAGCCCGGATGCCGCGAACACGGGTGCTGCGACCACGGCGGACACAACCGGAGTCGTCCAGACGGCACCTTTCGCGAGGGTGCGTCTCGACGCGGTCTTGGATGAGTGTCCGGGTGGAGCAGACATTGGACCCCCTTCGGATGCCTTGCTGATTTGTTGTCGCTCCCGGAGCCGGGATCTCGGCTCCGCGCGCGGTTGTGTCAAGCGGTAGGCCCACCGGCGAGTCAGGGCTGCGCGATGGGGCAAAGACCGAGTTCCGTAGCGCCATTGACGCGGCCGGTACATCCGATCAGTTCGCCGCCGAAGCTCACACTGGAGGCGAAGTTGCCTCCGCCCGGGAATCCATAAGTGATAGCCACGAACTCGCCAGGAAGCATGTCGTTGAGGGTGGTGATGGTCAGGCTGACCATCTCTCCTGGCGCCAGGGTCACCGGGTAGGTGGGAGATCCGTTGATCGTGGCTGCGGACGAGTCGAAGATGGGCGAAATCGTCGTCGAGCCGAGGTTTTGAAACACGAAGACGAACTCCGTCCCACCTGGTGCTACGTCGGTTCCTACATAGGTGATTTGAGTGCGAATTGTGCCGCGCACCACCCACCCCGCTTCGAAGTCAGTAACCAGCAAGGCCCCTGATGAGGCCGCGAGGGCGGGCGCGGCCGAAGCAGCCAGCACGGCGGGCATCGTCCAGACCGCACTTCGGGCCAGCACACGGCGGTTTACGACCATGGGTTTGGGGCGAGGCGGAGTCTCGCGGGGCAGCGCAACGGGTTCACGAGTGACAGACACCAGACATGTATCAGTCCAACAATTCGGACATACCTTGACTTAAGTCAACGCAGCCCACGGATGGTGTGCCCAAGATGGCCTAGCCAGCTGACCGGCGTACGACGCCGAGCCTCGTCCCTTGATCGGAGTTGTCGCCGCATGCGCACGCGCCCAGCGCCTGAATTCGCCCCCCTTTTGCGCAAGATCTTGGAAGAGCGGATCGGCTACGGATACTCACTGCCGGAGACGCACAAGCTGGACCTGCACATGGCGACCCTCCAGCGCGGCGAACTTCTGGTTGGGGCCGGAGAAGAGAACCCCTATCTTTACGCCGTTGTCGATGGCCTGGTCAGGATCGGCGTCGTCACCGCTGATGGGCTTGAACGTGTCACCCATATCGCCGAGGTGGGTCAAACGCTGGCGATGCCGATGCTCACCGAGTCGACCTGGTTTGGGCCCTCCGGAACCCACAGCAGCTATGTTGAGAACTCTCTGCGCGAGTTGCGCAACGGGGACACCTCGTACTCCGTGTCCGCTCTCACCGACTGCTCACTGTTGCGCATGTCCTACCACCAGTTCGAAGAACTCGCCGGCAAGTCGATGGCGTGGGCTGCGGTGTGCACGCACTTCCTCACCGTCTATTCGGCAATCAACGAAAGTCGAGTAATCCAGTTTCTGACTCAAACGCCGACCCAGCGCTATCAGGAACTGGTCGACACTCGTGGCTACCTGCTTGAACTACTGCCGCATCGCGACATCGCTTTGCTGTTGGGGATCACACCGGAGACCTTGAGTCGAATCAGGTCACGCCTGGCCCGAGAGGCGGTCGGGGCCTAGGTCACCCGCCAGCCACCCTTGACCCGAACCTTCGGCCCCGGCGTACCTGGATCTGGTGGTAGGTCGGGGTCGGTGATCGTGTAGTTGCTGGTCTGCGCCGACTGAGCAACGCGCAGTGCGGTGGGGGGACAGGTAGAGCCAATCACGTTGCCGCGGTCAGAAACACACTTGATCAGGTTCGCGCACTCCGAGACCGACACCCTGGAGTTGTAGAAGAAGCCGTTGATCCCGTATTGCCAAGACACACTGCCGCCAACCGGTATGTCGGCAGAAATGTTGAAGGTCCAGACAGTGGAGGCGTTGCTAGCCAAAGTGATCGGGTTGGTGCCACTCAGCAGCGTCACCCCGGACACGGTTCCCAAGGTCAACGTGGCCGAACTCGTCCGCACGTTCTGGATCTCCCAGGTGATCGTGGTGCCGGCCGGGATCACACCTGGGCCGTTGTTGGTCAAGGTGATCTGATCGCGGGTGGACGAGGCGATCGACCCCGCGATCGTGCCGCCTGGACA
>WBZP01004619.1_pt1 | contig 14299 bp, 15 predicted proteins | sample 5204301 | NCBI WGS metagenome assembly WBZP01 (sample SAMN12412401, study PRJNA552823) | activated sludge metagenome | isolation source: activated sludge from nitrification reactor of wastewater treatment plant... | place: USA: Pennsylvania | collected 2017 | reverse complement strand
GGTGCATTGGTGTAGCTCGGCACGCCCTCAGCGCGCAACCTACGGCGTTGCAGGGGATGGGCCGCCCGAACTCACGAAGCCATTTTGTCTGGGACGCCCACCCCCCGTTGCTGGTGCTGCCCGAAGACCCCGTGTCCCTGGGGCCGACGCTGGGGCCATGGCTCAAGTTCAGGTTGAAACCGTGCGGCAGGCGCCGGGGGGAGCCTCCCTGCCCGACCGCATCGAACAGGCGTTGCAGGATGATTTGTTTATCCCGGAAGACTTCGCGGCGTTCGTGCTGCAGGTCGCGCGGAACAACGATTCGGCCGGCAAGCTGCTACGGGAATTGCGGGAACCGCGTCCCAACGGCGAGGAGTGCATTCCCTGGCTGGGCGATACCCTGATGTTGGAACGGCTGGTGCGGCTGTGCGCGCGAGGCAAGATCGCGCTCAATTTGCGCGGCAAGGAGTACCTGCAAGCCGAACCGGGCGAGAGTGAAGAAGCCGCCTGGAATCGCATGAAGGGGCGGTTGGGTACCGGCAAAGTGGCTTAAAGAAACGTTGAAGAGCCAGTGTTACGCGGCGGGCGAAACCGCCAGCAGCGCATGGTTGCCGCCGGTGCTGTTGACGCTGGAGTCGCGGCTCGGCCTGCACAGCTATGCCTTGGGTCGGTGCAAGTGGAAAAGCCAGGGGGGTTATCCGACGCTGGCGCACGGTGGGTTGTCGTTGCTGGAAGTGTTGTCGCCTTTTCTTGAACTGAGTCGGTGACGCCGTGCCGAAACTCTACGAATACTTTGGCTTGATCATCATGTTCTACGCTAACGAGCATGAGCCGGTGCATGTTCACGGTAAATCTCAGGGGCGGGAATGTCGCGCCGAGATCATCGTGCTCAACGGTATCGTGACCGACATCCGCTATCGCCCGGTGGCAGGCCGTCCACCGCTCGATGTGAATGAAATGCGCTCTTTCGAGGAAATTGTGACGGCTCGCGCAGATGACATCGTGGCCAAGTGGATCGATTTCTTTGTCCTGCACAAATCCATCACGCCGGAACGCATTACTAGGAGATTGAAATGACCTTGGATACTATTAACATCGTGACCGCTGAATGGGTCGGGGATTATCGGATTCACTTATGCTTCGATGATGACGCCGAGCAGGTGATTGATTTCGCACCTTTTCTATTACATGCCCGGCATCCCGATATTCGGGCTTGGCTTGATCCAGTACGGTTTTCAACTTTTCGCCTTGAATACGGGGAATTGGTTTGGGGTGACTACGACCTTTGTTTTCCCATCATGGACCTGTACCGAAACCATTTGGAACATACCCCTTCATTAGAGGCGGCGGCATAATCATGGCAACTCCCAAAGACCAACTGGCTCAAATAATTGCCGAGGCGGTCGGCGCGGGCCGGGAAGTGGCGATGGCGACGGTGGATTTCAGCGATCCGAACCGCCCGAAGACCTGTCTGGAAGTGGATTTTCCCATCGTGCCGATTAACCAGATTGCGGTCATTGAGGGCAACGCGGGCAAACCGATTTACCAGATGTCGAAATGGTGGGCGCGGCGGCGATCCAGTTTCGGTCGTTGTTGCTGGCGGCGGCGATGAAAGCGCCCAATGATCCGGCGCAGGCGGCGAAAGCGGTGTGGGAGGTGTATTACGCGAATCATCAGAAAAAAGGCGCGTTCAATGATTTGAAGGTCGCCGATATTTTCATGGGCGGTGGCACGACGGTGGTCGAAGGTTCGCGGTTTGGGATGCAGTTGTTTGGTGTGGATTTGAATCCGGTGGCCTGGTTCGTGGTGAAGCAGAAATTAGCGCAGATCGATTTGGACGAAGTGAAGCAGTTGCTGGCGGACATTGAAGCGGAGGTGAAGCCGCAAATCATGCCGTTTTATTGCTGCGATGGGCCGAACGGAGAAAAGGGGCAATGGATGCATTTACCCAGTGGGCAAGTGATGGGCGAGGACTTTGACCCGCTGGCGGTGACCGGTACGCCACAGGCTCGTCTCTCACTGCTACCAGCGGCGCAGGAGCACATCCTCGCGCAGGAGGACGGCAAGGCGCGGCTGCTGCGCGCCGTCACGGAACTGTCCCAAGCCTTCGCGCTCGCGGTGCCGCACGAGGAAGCGCTGCGCATTCGGGACGATGTCGGCTTCTTCCAGGCGGTACGCGCTGTCCTCGCCAAGTCCACGCCCGGCGAACGCAAGACGGATGAGGAACTGGACCTCGCCATTCGGCAGATTATCTCCAGGGCGGTCGTCTCCGACGAGGTCGTGGACCTCTTCGCCGCCGCCGGTCTCAAGAAGCCCGATATCTCAATTCTGTCGGACGAGTTCCTGAGTGAGGTGCGCGACATGCCCCAGCGCAACCTCGCCGTTGAACTGCTCCAGAAGTTGCTCAAGGGCGAGATCAAGACGCGGGGCAAGCGCAACGTCGTCCAGGCGCGTTCGTTCGCCGAACTTCTCGATCGGGCGGTGCGCAAGTACCAGAACCGCGCCATCGAAACGGCACAGGTGATCGAGGAGCTGATCCAGCTTGCCAAGAGCATTCGCACGGCCGGCGCCCGGGGCGAGCAGCTCGGGCTGTCGGATGACGAACTGGCTTTCTACGACGCGCTGGAGGCCAATGACAGCGCCGTCAAGGTGCTGGGCGATGACACGCTCAAGACAATTGCCCGAGAACTCGTCACGACGGTGCGCAAGAACGTCACCATCGACTGGGTGATCCGCGACAACGTCCGGGCGCAACTCCGCGTCTACGTGAAGCGCATCCTGCGCAAGTACGGCTACCCGCCGGATAAGCAGGAGAAGGCGACGAGGACGGTGCTGGAGCAGGCAGAAGTGCTGTCGGAACTGTGGGCGGTCGCATGAAACGGCCCTGGCAGGCGCCTAACAACATGTGCGAATGACGGCGCTTCGCGCCGTGGCTAATGTTGGGCGTTAAAGCGTCGTCCCATCAGCGGTGGTGAGTGCAGAGAGCCGGGGCGACGCGCTCACAAATGAGAAAGAGACGGCAATGAGGTGGTACTTGTCGTCTCTATAAATTCACAGGCTTATTTGACCTATATCTCAAGGAAGGATTGGCAGAGCTCGTCTCATGTGGGCTGCTGGTATGATAGTTATCAGGTGGTGCTACAACCTTGACGTTGCTCGATAAGGAGTGCAAACATGAACTGGGTTGCATTATTGCTGGATTGCGGCGTGGCGGTAATTGGCGGCTGTCTTGGAGCGGCACTAAGCGCTCTAGGCGGCTTTCTTCTTTTCGGACTTCTCGGTGTGCTTGGTTTCCTGTACCTGCTTGTCGCGAATAGCGATATCTGGATCAGTGCGGTTACCGGGAGTGCGCTCTTGAAACCCAGCGTCTGTTTTGTCGGTGGTGTTGTCGCCACGGCCTACGCTCGCAAGAAGGGCTTAATTCAATGCGGAAAGGATATCGGCCGGTCTTTTTTATCGTATCGGCGGTTCGATATTCTAGCTGTCGGGGGATGTGCCGGTCTGGCTGGCTACCTTGTCAACCGCAGTGCTGATGCGCTTTTTGCAGGTGCGATTGATACGATTGCATTCACGGTTTTTCTGGTTCCTCTTTTTATCAAATATCAATGGCACATGATAAAAACCAATGATTGCGAAGCGTCGTCGCATGCGATTCCTTCGCCCTACAGGTTCTTCGAAAAATTCTCACGGCCTAGAGGAAAAACGCTTGTATCATTGGTCATCGGCCTGTGTACATCGCTGCTGACATTTGGATTGTTTCTCGTGCCCGAGACCAAACCCTATGCTGGGCTGCTGGTGTTTTTTATTTCGGCTGTGTTTCTTTTCCCGCTGTTCATGGGAATACCCATTCCAGCCACGCATCATTTTTCGGGTCCGGCCGGTGCTGCTACCATGGTTTGGCTTTCGTCGCATGGTGGTAGCCTTGGGGGATGGGGGCTTGTGCTTATGACACTCTGGGGAATCGCCGCAGCCCAGATTGGCTTGCTCGCCGGGGATATTATGGAGAGGCTTTTTTTCACGGAAGGAGATATACACATTGACCCTCCTGCCATGGGGATATTTGTCGCGACCGCAATCATGCTGGGCGGTCTTCCCCTGACAGGCGTTTACAGCGCAGGCGCATGGGTGCAGATTATTGTTTCGTTGTCGATGATAGTTGCAACCTTAATTTTCAATCTGAGAGAAAAGCGCTCCGAATCGACCGCCGCGTTTACCTGAAAATCGCGGCTGCGGCGTGTGAGATGCGGTGGTGGTTGCTCAACCACCGCGCACCCGTCGCCCGGTGCGTAAATCCCGGATTTCCGTCGGTTGTGCCGCGCCGCCGGTCGGGCCGGGCAACAGGTAGTCAATCGCTGTTCCCAACTGCCGGCGGACCGCCAGCGCGGTGCGGGCTGGCGGCCGGCCGCTCAAGTTGGCGCTGGTGGAGACCAGCGGATGCTCGCAAGCTTGGCACAGCGCCGCCGCCAGCGGATGGGCGGTCACCCGCACCGCCAGGGTCTCATGGCGACCCCGCAGCCAACGCGGCGTGTCGGGGCGGGTGGCAATCAGCCAGGTATGCGGGCCGGGCCAGGTGGCGGCGAGCCGGGCGCGGTCGGACAGGTTCAGCGGGTGGAGAAAGGGTTCAAGCTGCTCGAAGCTGGCGGCGATCAGGATCAGGCCCTTGCGAACTGGCCGGCGTTTGAGCGCCAGCAACCGCCGCACCGCCCCTTCATTGCGGGGATCGCAGCCCAAGCCGTAGACCGCCTCGGTGGGATAGGCGATGAGGCCGCCGGATTTCACCACGCGGGCGGCGGCGCGCAGTTGCATCCGGTTCATGCGCCTATTTGCCGCTGGACAGCCTTGATGGCGCGGCGGCGCGGCGGCGGGCAACCGGTTGTTTCTTCTTCTCGGGCGCCGCGCGGATCAAGGTTTCGCATTCGGCCAGGGTCAGGCTGGCCGGCTCGCGACCCTTGGGCAGGCGCACGTTCTTTTTACCATCGGTGATGTAGGGACCGAAGCGGCCGTTCAGGATTTGCACGGCAGCGCCGGGGAACGCCTGGAGGATCTTGCTGGCCGCCGCTTGCTGGTGCGCGGCGATCAATTCCAGCGCCCGTTCGTGGCTGACGGTGTAGGGGTCTTCGTTTTTCAGCGAAACATAATTCTTGCCGTAACGCACGTAGGGACCGAAGCGGCCGATGTTAGCCTGAATCGGCTCGCCGGCGGCGGTCGCGCCCAGATCGCGCGGCAGTTGGAACAGAGCCAGCGCCTGGTCCAGGGTGATGGTGTCCAAACGCTGTTCCGACCGCAGGCTGGCGAATCTTGGCTTCTCGGCGTCGTCCTTGTCGCCAATCTGCGCGAACGGTCCGAATCGGCCCATCCGCACCGACACTGGCTTGCCCGTTTTGGGGTCGTGGCCCAGTTCGCGGCTTTGCACCACGTCCTGACGCGAGACCTTCTCGGCCTTTTCCTCGACCCGTTGCTTGAACGGATCCCAGAAGCCCCGCATCAGCGGCAACCAGTCCCCCTCGCCGCGCGACACCGCGTCCAGATCGTCTTCCAGCCGGGCGGTGAAGTCATAATCCACGTACTGGGCGAAGTGCTGGGTCAGAAAGCGGTTGACGATTCGGCCGATATCGGTGGGCTTGAAGCGGCGGCTGTCCAGCACCGCGTATTCGCGGGCCAGCAGGGTCGAGATGATCGCCGCATAGGTGGATGGCCGGCCGATGCCGTATTCCTCCAGCGTCTTGACCAGGCTGGCCTCGGAGTAGCGCGGCGGCGGTTCGGTGAAATGCTGTTCCGGCCGCAGCGCCAACAGATCCACCCATTCGCCTTCCCGTAGCGGCGGCAGCGTCCGACTTTCGTCGTCGTCGGTCGGATCGTCCACGTCTTCCCGGTACACCGCCATGAAGCCGGGATCGGCGATGGTCGAGCCGGTGGCGCGAAAGCCGTTGCCGGGACCGCAGGCCAGATCCATGGCGACCGTATCCAACGTGGCCGGAATCATCTGACAGGCGACGGTGCGCTTCCAGATCAGCTCGTACAGCGCGTATTGGTCGGCGTTGAGATGAGTGCGGATACTTTCTGGAAGCGCTGCGATCGTGGTCGGGCGGATCGCTTCGTGCGCCTCCTGGGCGTTCTTGGCTTTGGTCTTGAATAGTCGCGGGCTGGCCGGCAGATTGTGCGCGCCGTAGCGCTGGGCGATCAGCGCGCGGATCTCGTCGAGGGCGTCTTGGGCCAGATTGACCGAGTCGGTGCGCATGTAGGTGATCAGCCCGACCGCACCCTGGCCGGTGTCGATGCCCTCGTACAACTGTTGGGCAACCCGCATGGTGCGCTGGGTGGAGAAACCCAGCTTGCGCGAGGCTTCCTGTTGCAAGGTCGATGTGGTGAAGGGCGCGGCGGGATTGCGCTTGCGCTGCTTGCGCTCGACCCGGACGACCCGCAGCCGGCCGCTCAGGTCGGGGGTGGTTGCCAGGCCGGATTCGGCAAGCTGGGCACGGGCGGCGACTAGCAGTGCCTGCTCCATGGCATGCGCTCGTTCGCCATCGGCGATGCTGAACTGGGTCAGTTTTTCGCCGCCGTACTCGGCCAGCCGGGCTAGGAACGGTTGGCCGGTTTTGGCGGCGTCGGCTTCCAGGGTCCAGTATTCGCGCGGCTGGAAACGCTCGATTTCCTCCTCGCGCTCGACGATCATCCGCAGCGCCGGCGACTGCACCCGGCCGGCCGACAATCCCGGCCGGATTTTCTTCCACAGTAGCGGCGACAGGTTAAAGCCGACCAAATAGTCTAGCGCCCGCCGGGCCTGCTGGGCGTTGACCAGATCCAGCGACAGCGTCCGGGGATGGGCGACGGCATCCAGAATTGCCCGTTGGGTAACCTCGTGGAACGCCACCCGTTGCACCAGCTTGTCTTTCAAAAGATCGCGCTGGCGCAGGATTTCGTACAGATGCCAGGAAATGGCCTCGCCTTCGCGATCCGGGTCGGTAGCCAGATACAGCGCCTCGGCCTTGGCGACCGCCTTGGCGATGACTTCGACATGCCGCTCGTTCTTTTCGATGATCTGGTATTTCATCGCGAAGTCGTGGTCCGGATCGACCGCGCCTTCCTTGGGGACCAGGTCGCGCACATGGCCGTAGGAAGCCAGTACCTCGAAGTCCTTGCCCAGATATTTCTTGATGGTCTTCGCCTTGGCCGGCGATTCCACGATGACCAGATTCTTGCTCATGATTATGACGCGAGTGGCTCGGACAGAGTAGCGCCGACGGGGACTGGGGAGCCAGCGCGGGTAGCGAGCGGCACCCGCTTGATTCGCCAGCGCGGCGGGAATTTGACAAGGGGCGAAAAAAGCTCGCTGGCGTTCGCCTAGTGAAGGTAGCCGGGAACGGCGTCGAATACTAGATCTTCCAGCCAGGCGTAGGCTTCTTCCCGACCGGGCTGATTGAATAGCACCATCAGGATGATCCACTTCAACTGATGCAGGCCGATGTCGTCGGGTTCCAGCGCCATGACCCGATCGATGACCAGTTCGCGGGTTTCCGAGTCGAGGATGCCGCTTTGTTCCAGAAATAGCAGAAAACCCCGGCATTCCACATCCAGCTTCGCCAGTTCTGGGTCAACATAGATGCGACAGGAGCCAGGATCGACCACCAGTGGGGTCGCTTGGCGGTCCACCAGACTATCCAGCCATTCGAACGCCTGTTGAATTTCCCGCGAGGGAAAGCCGGCGGCCAGCAATTCACTCTGGATGGATTCGCGGTCGGGGTCGGCCTCCACATCGTCGTCCATGTAGTTCTGAAACAGATACATCAGCACGTCCAGCACGTTTTCTTTCATTCCAGGGCTCGTCTTGGAAGTACAAAGCCCCCACCATCGGGCGAGGGCGCTGGCGCGCGGCGGGAGTTGCCCACGCGCGCAAAACCGCCGCCCGTTTGAGGCCACGGCTGATATTCAGAAGCTGTATAAGAACCCCTCGCCCGCAAGCGGGAGAGGGGCAGGGGTGAGGGCGTCTTTTCAACGAGTTAGCCCACAAGAGGCTGTACAAAAACGCCTCTCAGGTTTTCAGGCGGACGTACAGACCACCAGGAATGGCCGCCACGTAACCTTCGAGTTCCAGGATTAGCAGCATGGAGGAAAGCGCTTCCGCCGTCAATCCGCAACGATCCACCAGCAGATCGATGCCAACTGGCTCGTCGCCCATGGCCGCCAGCAATTGCCGGTACTCCTCGTCCAGCGCCGCCGAGGGTGATGCGGCGGCGGGGCGGGACGCAGGTTCGCTGGTCGCCGCCGCCAGCGCGCCCAGTTCCTCCAGGATATCGGCCGCCGTTTCCACCAGTTTCGCCCCTTGGCGGATCAGCGCGTGGCAGCCCTTGGCCAGGGGGTTGTGGATCGAACCGGGGATGGCGAACACCTCGCGGCCTTGCTCGTTGGCCAGGCGAGCGGTGATCAGCGATCCACTCTGGGTGGCGGCTTCCACCACCAGCACGCCTAGCGCCAGCCCGCTAATCAGCCGGTTGCGCCGCGGGAAATTCTCGGCCATCGGCGGCGTGCCGATGGGCAATTCCGACACCAGCGCGCCGCGTTCGGCGATGGCATGGGCCAGATCGCGGTTCCGGGCGGGATAGACCCGGTCCAGACTGGTGCCCATGACCGCGAGGGTGCGGCCGCCGCCGGCCAGCGCGCCCTCATGGGCGGCGGCGTCGATACCCAGCGCCAGCCCGCTGGTGATGAGCAACCCGAATTCGGCCAGATGGGCGGCGAAGCGCTGGGCGGTTTCGCGGCCCAGTGGGGTGGGATTGCGGGTGCCGACGATGGCCAATTGCGGCAACCGTGGGCAGTCCGGATCGCCGTGGACAAACAGCAGGGGTGGCGGGTAGGAGATTTGCCGCAACAGCGGCGGATAACGGGGATCGTCCAAGCGCAGCAAATGGTTGCCCGGCTGTTCCAGCCAAACCAGATCCTGTTCCACCCAGCGCCAGTCGGGGCGGCGCAGATAATCCAGCGCCGCGTCCGGCAATTCCAGTTGCCGCAACTCGGCGCCATCGGCGGCGAACACCGCCGCCGCCGAGCCAAAATGGTCCAACAGCCGGGCAAACCGCGCCGGCCCGATACCTGGCGCCCGCAGCAGCGCCAGCAGCCAGGCCGGATCGGCGGCCGGGGGTGAGTCGTCCCGGTTCAGGGCGTGGTCACCCGATCTTGCAGGCGGATGAACCGGTCGGTTTGCATGACCAGTGCGTAGCTGACCAGGTCATGGACCTTGTAGACCATCAACAGGCCAGAGCGCTCGCCCGGCAATTTCACGACGCCACCGGAGACTGGATCCTCGACGGTGCGATCCTTGCTGTAAACGGCGAGGACATGGCCGGGTTCGAGACCTTCCTGGGTGCCCAGATTGATGATGACGCTGCTGTATTGACTGATCTGGGTGACGTCGGTGTCCAGCTTGGCAATGATGAAGCCGCTGGTATCCGGGGGAACCGGATGGGGTTCGAAGCTGTAGAGTTCGTTTTCCGGTTCGATCTCGAACAGCCGGTCACCGGGGCGAACCGGCGCGATGGTACGGGTCAGGGTGAAGGTGGCCGGGTCGTCGTCCTTATCGAGGAGCGCTTCGCCCATGTAGACGCCGGCGGTGCCCAGGTAGCGGCCGGAATCCGGCTCGCGCAGTTCCTCGCCGGGACGGAACACCTGATAGCGCGGCTGGTCGAATAGAGCACCGCGCGCATAAACCCGGTCGCGGTCGACGTAAACCACCTGATTATCTTCATCGGCCACGATGTAGGGCGCTCCCTTCCACTGGGCTTCGCTTAGAACCAAAGCGCGGGTCAGGAACGACTCGATCGCGGCGCGGGGCACCGGGGGAATCGGTTGCGTCAGCGTTTCGATCCGAACCTCGGGCGACAGCTTGAGCAACGGAACCTCCGCCCGTTCGGCGACCTCCAATTGGGGCTTGCCGCTGGCGTCGTGGCTGAATTTGAGCACGTCGCCGGGGTAGATGCGGTTGGGATTGCGGATTTGCGGGTTTTCCCGCCAGATCTGCCGCCACTGCCAGGGATGCTGAAGAAACCGTCCGGCGATACTCCACAGCGTGTCGCCCGGAGCTACGGTGTAGGTCTGGGGATGGTCGGGACGCAACGCGACCGGCGCGATAGCTGCGCCGGGTTCCGCCATGACCGCTTTTGACCCCGAGGTCGGGGGTGGTTCGCCGTGGGCCGAGTTGGACTCGGGCTGGGAGGGCGTTTGGGCGCACGCCCCGAGCAGAACCGCCGTCGCCAGCGACAGGGCGGTCCCGAAGCGCCTTGAGGAACGCGTGGTGTTCATAATCCTTGCTCATCCTCCGGAGACATGGGCGGGAGTGTAACGATCACCCCCATTGCGCAAAGTATAGCCCCAGTGCGGGAGTTTCTCGTATGATTTCATCCAAACCATCGTTGCCCGAATTGTAAAGGGGCGTTCGCGGAGCTGCCATGGCGCGATTGAACATACTGCATTATCCCGATCCCCGGCTGCGCAAACTGGCGTTGCCGGTGGAAACCGTCGATGACCGCATCCGAACCCTGGTGATCGATATGCTGGAGACCATGTACGCCGCGCCGGGCATCGGTCTGGCCGCGACCCAGGTCAACATCCAGAAACGCATCGTGGTGATGGATGTATCCGAGGAGAAGAATCAGCCGCTGGCTTTCATCAACCCAACCCTGCTGGAACGGGAGGGCGAAAGCGAGAGCGAGGAAGGTTGTCTGTCGGTGCCGGGTTTCTACGAGACCGTCCGCCGCGCCGGGCGGGTGCGGGTCAGCGCCCTGGACCGCGACGGCGAACCGTTCGAACTCGACGCCAGCGGCCTGCTGGCGGTGTGCATCCAGCACGAGATCGATCATCTGGACGGCAAGCTGTTCGTGGATTACCTGTCGCTGCTCAAGCGCGACCGCATTCGCAAGAAGCTGGAGAAACAGGCCCGTCTCGAAGCGCGCGCTTCCTGACCATGGACGCGCTTGGCCCTGGAACCCTTTTGGCCCTTCCGCTGACTGGCGCCGCTGTCCCTCCCGGGCCAGGGGGCGCTCCCACCCAAAACGATACCGCATGACGACCATCCCGCCGCGTCTGATCTTCGCCGGCACCCCCGACTTCGCCGTTCCCAGCCTGCATGCCCTGTTGGATGCCGGCTATTCGGTCGAGGCCATTTACACCCAGCCGGATCGGCCCGCTGGTCGTGGCCGTCAGTTGCGCGTCAGCCCGCTCAAGGCGCGCGCGCTGGATGCCGGGATCCCGATCCATCAGCCCGTCACCTTGCGCGATTCCGCCGTACAGGCCGAACTGGCCGCCCTAAAACCGGATTTGCTGGTGGTAGCGGCCTACGGCCTGATCCTGCCGCCGGCGGTATTGGCCATCCCACGCTTGGGCTGCGTCAACGTTCACGCCTCGCTGCTGCCGCGCTGGCGCGGCGCGGCGCCCATCCACTGGGCGCTGCTGGCGGGCGACGTCGAAACCGGCGTCAGCCTCATGCGGATGGATGCCGGTCTGGATACCGGGCCGGTGTTGGCGCGGGCGGTCTACCCCATTCGGCGCGGAATCACCGGCGGCGAGTTGTACGATCGATTAGCGGCGCTGGGCGCGGAGACGCTGCTGGCGATCTTGCCGGATCTCTTGGCCGGCCGCCTGACGCCGGAACCGCAGGCCGAGGCGGAAGCGACCTACGCCGCCAAGCTGAACAAGGCCGACCTTGAATTGGATTGGAGCCAGCCGGCGCTGGAACTGGAACGCCGGGTATTGACCTTCAATCCCTATCCGGTAGCCCGCACCCTGCTGGACGGTCAAATGCTGCGCGTCTGGCGAGCGCGGGCCGAGGCGGAACCGACCACTGAACCGCCCGGGACCGTGCTGCGCGAGGATCGGGATGGCATCGTGGTCGCCACCGGTTCTGGCGTGCTGCGGCTGACCGAGGTGCAACTGCCCGGCGGGCGGCCGCTGCCGGTCGCGGCGTTCCTGAATGCCCATCGGCTGACGGGTCGGCGACTGGGCGCGGCATGAACGTCCGCGCCATCGCCGCCCAGGTGCTGGGTCAGGTATTGGGTGAGGGTCGGTCGCTGGCGATGGCGTTGCCGCCGGCGCTGGATCACGTCGCGCCACGCGATCGCGGGCTGTTGCGGGAATTGTGCTACGGTGTCTGCCGCTGGCAGCCGGAATTGCAAATGCTGCTGGATCGGCTGTTGGATCGGCCGCTCGACCCGCGCGAACCGGTGGCGCGGGCGCTGCTGTTGACTGGACTCTATCAGCTCCGCCATTTGCGCATTCCCGAACACGCCGCAGTGGCCGAAACCGTCACCGCCGCCCGGCAATTGCACAAATCTTGGGCGGCGAGTCTGACCAACGCCGTGCTCCGGTCGTTTCTACGCCGGCGCGCGGAACTGCTGACGCGGCTGGAGACCGACGCGGAAGCCCGAACCGCCCATCCGCGCTGGCTGTTGGAGCGGCTCCGGCAGGACTGGCCGGATAACTGGCCGGCCATCGTCGCCGCCAACAACGCCCGACCGCCGTTTGTCGTGCGTGTTAACCCGCAACGGATTAGCCGCGACGATTACTGCTTGCGGCTGGCGGCGGCGGGCAAAGTCGCCGAGCCGGTGGCGACGGTGGCGACGGCGCTGGTGCTGGCCGAGCCGGTCGAACCCGCCGCGTTGCCGGGATTCGCCGATGGCTGGGTTTCGGTGCAGGACGCCGCCGCGCAACTGGCGGCGCCGTTGCTCGCCGTCGAGCCGGGGATGCGGGTGCTGGATTCTTGCGCCGCGCCGGGCGGCAAGACCGCCCACCTGCTGGAGTGCGCGCCGGATCTGGATCTGACCGCGCTGGATCAGGATGCCGATCGGCTGGAACGGGTGCGGGGCAATCTGAACCGGCTGCGGTTCGATGCCCGCCTGGTCGCGGGCGACGCTGGCCAGCCGGTGGACTGGTGGGATGGCGTTCCCTACGACCGGATTCTGCTGGACGCGCCCTGTTCGGCCACCGGCGTAATCCGCCGCCATCCCGATATCAAGCTGTTGCGGCGGGAAACCGACATCGCCGCGCTGGCCGACCGCCAGCAGGCGATGTTGACCGGTCTATGGCCGTTGCTGGTGCCCGGCGGTTGCCTGCTGTACGCCACCTGCTCGGTGTTGCGGCGGGAAAACGAGCAGGTGGTGGCGGCCTTTCTCGCCGCTCAGCCGGAGGCCCAGGAACGGGCGATCACGGCGGACTGGGGGCGCGCCCTGACGCATGGTCGCCAGATTCTCCCCGGCGAGACCCGCATGGACGGATTCTATTACGCCGTGCTGGTCAAGTCGGCGGACGCGGGAGTGGCATCATGCCCGTCGGCGCGGTGACGGCCCGGCCCGGCGCGCGCCTGCTGGCACTGTTACTCGGCCTGCTATGGGCCATCAGCGGCCAGGCGGCCGGTTTCGAGGTGATCAGCGCCGCCACCCGGCTGGAAGGGGGAGTGTATCGGCTAAACGCCCAGATCGAATACCGGTTCAGCACCGCAGCGCTGGAGGCTCTGCAAAACGGGGTGCCGCTGACCGTCGATATCGAGATGGAGGTTCGCCGGCGGCGATCCTGGGTGTGGGACGAGACCGTCTATGCCCTGACCCAGCGGTTTCAACTGGAATACCACACGCTGAGCCAGCAATACCTGGTGAGCAATCTCAACAGCGGCGAGCGCCGCGCTTTTCCCACCCGGGCCGCCGCGCTGGGGTTCATGGGACGGATTCACGACTTTCCCCTGCTCGACCGGAGCCTGTTGACCGAAAACGAGCGTTACGAGGGCGCCCTGCGGGTCCAGCTTGACATCGAGGCTCTGCCGGCGCCGCTGCGCCTGCTCGCTTATCTCTCGGACGACTGGCGGCTGACCAGCGAGTGGCGCACATGGGCGCTCTGATTCGCCGGCTGGCCCGCGGTCAGGGCCGGCTGCCGGCCCTGGCGCTGCTGGGCCTGCTGTTGGTCATCCTGGTGCTGATGGGCCGCGCCACCACCAACTCGGCGCAGTTCGGCCAGATGTACTCCTGGTTGCTGCTGCTCAGCGCTATCGGCCTGGGCGCGCTGGCCATCCTGATCCTGTACAACCTGATGGGGCTGATCCGCCTGTACCGCCGGAACGAGCCTGGCGCTCGTCTGACCATGCGGCTGGCCGGCATCTTCGCGGCGCTGGCCATCACCCCGGTGGCGCTGGTCTACGGTTTTTCGCTGCATTTTCTGCAGCGGGGCATCGATAGCTGGTTCAACGTCCAGGTGGACCGGGGGCTCGGGGATGCGCTGGAACTCAGCCGCACCGCCCTGGATTTGCGGATGCGCGAGGTGCTCAAGCATGCCGGGCGGGTGGCCG
>WBZP01004618.1_pt1 | contig 14301 bp, 8 predicted proteins | sample 5204301 | NCBI WGS metagenome assembly WBZP01 (sample SAMN12412401, study PRJNA552823) | activated sludge metagenome | isolation source: activated sludge from nitrification reactor of wastewater treatment plant... | place: USA: Pennsylvania | collected 2017 | reverse complement strand
GGGGTAACAGATAACTTACAAGGAACCGCTTTATTACGTACTTTATTGCCGGTAGGTACAGATCAGCGCCACAGAATTACTGCTTCTCTCGATTATCGTTATGGAGAAGAGTTTGAAGGTGCTACCAAAGGACCTGGTATTAAATTGGGTGAAAAAGTGTTCTATCCTTTTGCTAATGCAGGTGCCAATGCAACCTTTATCTTAGGTTCCGGAACACCTTATTCTCGTCAGCTTGGGGTAACTTCTATTCTTGACGGTCAGGTTACTGGTGGTCAAACGCTTGGTACCCCTAACAGCAACAGGCTACCTTGGCAATTCAGAACGGATTTAAGGATTGACAAAAACTTGGTATTTACTGGAAAACAGAAAGCCGGTAGCGATGAACCTCCCAGAGGATATACTATGAACATTTATCTGTTGGCACTGAACGCATTTAATACTCAAAATATCACAGGGGTTTACAGATTTACCGGATTACCTTTTGACGACGGATTCTTGCAAAGCCCTCAAGGTGCTCAAGCTATCCAAAGTCAGATTAACCCAGATTCGTTTGTCGATCTTTATCAGGCAAGATTGAGAAACCCGAATAATGTTGCAATGCCGAGAAGAATCAGACTTGGTATGATATTCAGTTTTTAATTCCGTACAACGCTTAATTTGCAATATTAAGGAGAAGAAGAAAAGGATTCACCCCCTTTTCTTCCCATCCTGAAAATAAGATACTAAAAAATTAATTAATAATGAAAATGAAGTACATACAAAGTATTCTTTTAGCTTATATCTTCCTCTTACTCTCGGGAACGATGTATGCAGAACGGGTGCCGGGTCTGGGTGCGAATCCCAATAAAGGCTTCCGAACCGCAGAGGCTTGTGTGCCACCCAGCGCGAGTGCTCAGTTGGACATTAATAATGTGAGATGTCTGCTTCACAACGGAGGGGATATGTGGTGGGATCTTGTTGGTAATCCTCGCTATGAAATTCCTAAAGGAAGTGGAAGACATGCCCTATTTGCCTCTTCTCTCTGGATTGGAGGAACAGACGCTGCCGGACAGATGCGGGTAGCTGCTTCAACCTATCGTCAAAGTGGGTATGATTTTTGGCCAGGTCCTCTAACGCAGGGAAATGCTGAAGTGGATAATACCATTTGTGAAAAATGGAATAAAATGTACAAAATCTCTAAGGCGGAAGTGGATGCTTTCCGTGCAGATTTTGACGCAAACGGTGCCAATGTGGATATGAGCAAATACCCCAATGTCGCATCTTGGCCTTGGACAGGCAAAGACCTCGACGGGAATGACGTTCAGGCACAGTGGAATGGAAAAACCATTTACATGGCTCCTTTCGTGGACGTAGATGGAAATCCGCTTGAATATAATCCTGGTCAGGGTGATTATCCTGATATCAGAGGAGATGAAGCCGTTTGGTGGGTAATCAATGATAAAGGAAACGTTCACACCGAAACAGGCGGTGAGCCTATCGGGGTGGAAATTCATATGATGGCTTTTGCTTTTACTACTGCAAACTCTATCAACAATATGACTTTTTATGATCAGATTGTAATCAATCGTTCCAGCTTATTACTTACTGATACCTATATGGGGCAGTGGGTAGATGCTGATTTGGGTTACTTCAAAGATGACTATGTGGGATGTGATACCACAAGAGGACTTGGAATTTGCTATAACTCAGATAACGATGACAATCTTCCAACCGGTTACGGACAAAATCCTCCGGCTGTTGGGGTGGACTTCTTTCAGGGGCCTTTGGCTGACCCTGGAGATGGAATAGACAACGACAAAGACGGAGTGATAGATGAGGATGGAGAAACGATTATCATGTCCAAGTTTGTATATTATAATAATGACTTCTCCCTTAAAGGAAATCCTGAAACGGCGATTCACTACTATAATTATCTTAGAGGGATATGGAAAGATGGTACAAGAATGGTGGCTAACGGAAAAGATGCTTATGCACCAACCGCTCCTGGTGACGCTACGGATTATATCTTTTCAGGAGATATCTGTAATCAAACAGGATGGACTGAAAATGCAGCAGGAAATGCAGCAGACGACCGCCGTTTCTTACAAAGTGCTGGGCCGTTTACGCTTCAGCCTGGTGCAGTAAATCAGGTTATCACCGGTGTTGTTTGGGCAAGAGGTTCAAGTCAGTTCAATTCCGTTTGTCAATTGATTATTGCGGATGATGTTGCTCAAGCACTTTTTGATAATAATTTCCGACTCTTGGAAGGCCCTGACGCTCCGGAAGTGGCTGTGGGAGAGTACAACAATGAAATTATACTTACTTGGGGATATTCTAATCCGAATGACAATAACTATAACGAAAGCTATGTTCAGGCAGACCCCGTTTTAAAAGCGAACGGTTCTCCCGACTCCCTTTTCAAATTTCAGGGATATGTGGTATATCAGCTTGCCAATGAAACGGTGGGATTGAATGACTTGGCAGACCCTGCAAAAGCAAAAGTAATCGCTCAGTGTGACGTGATTGATGGGGTTTCTACAATCGTAAACCGTGTTGAGTCCAATGTGGATGGCAATGTAGTGATTGAAGATAAAGTGATGGTGCAGGGAGAAAACAAAGGAATATTCCACTCTATCAGAGTTAAAGAGGACGTGTTTGCCAACAATGAATTTACGAACCTCAAAAATTATACGCCTTATACTTTTGCAGTTGTGGCTTATGCATACGGGGATACCTCTTCAGACGGACGTAAGTTTGTGCCAGGAAATGGTAAATTCTCAAGGGCTAAGGTGATTGGTACTCCTCATCCTGTATCATTTGAGCAGGATGGTATGACGATTCAAAGTGGATATGGAGATGGCGTTCCGGTTTCTCAAATCGGAGGATATGGGAATGGAGGAAACTTTGTTCGTTTAGACTCTGTTTCTGAAGCTGCTATCGTTGCCAATAATACTACTGATAAAATTACCTACAAAGGGGGTGCTGCTCCAATCTCAGTGAAGGTGGTGAATCCCAAGGAGGTTAAAGGTTCTGATTATAAGGTGGAAGTGGTCGGCAAACAATTCGTCAGTGCTAAATATCTTTATACTGTAAATGGCGTGGATGTAATCGACTCAACTTGGGCTGATTGGGTGCTCTATGAAGGGGGAAGTAAAATCTACGAATCTAAATTTATTGTCCGGAATGACGGTAGCGCACCCCGCCCAACTCCGCTATCCGGAAACGAACAAGTAATTGACGGGCACGGTATCTCGATTTCTGTTAGGGACGTGGTTCAGGCTGGAGATACAGTTTCTACGAATGCCGGAATCATTGGCTCTGAACTGATTTTTGGAGATGTGAATAAAAAATGGTTGAGTGGTTTACAAGATGACGATAGTGATCCCACAGCTCCGTGGAATTGGATTCTTGCAGGCTCTAAATCTAGTACGGGAGGTAGCGAAAACAGGGTGTTCAGAGGTGCCGGTATTTATGACAAATTCCAGAACTTCGAAAAACTCATTGATGGAACTTGGGCTCCTTTCTGTTTTGCACGGGAGTTCTCCAACAGTAGTGCTTCCGGTACAGATATTCGACCCGGATTGCCTTTGAGTACTGTCAGGTCTTATCGTCAAATGGATGATGATGAGGTATTAGGTCTATCGGAATTGACGGATTTTGATTTGGTAATTACGCCGGATGAAAGTAAATGGACTCGTTGTGTAGTCGTAGAAACAAGTCCGAATACTACCTTAGGTTCGGGCGCATGGCTGATGTCTGGTAAATGGGCATCCAATGTGGATAAGACCGGATCTCCTGAAACGAGCGGTCCTCAGTTGGGTAATCATGGGATGGGTTGGTTCCCGGGTTATGCAATTAATGTAAATACAGGAGAAAGAATGTGTGTTTTCTATGGTGAAAGTACATGGGATCATGTAAACAGAGGAGACGATATGATTTTTAATCCTACGAGCAGCTACGGTTCTAATCTTGACAGGGTCGGTGGAAGACATTATGTATATGTTACAAACCTACCCTATACAGGAACGAATAGTGGCGGTTTGGACTCTCTGCGTAAATACCTTCTGAATGATAACGCTGCGGCTTATGGGGGGTTCTCGGATGGAATCGCTTTCCTTAAAGGCGCTGACACGCTGAATATGGCGTTCTTGTACAATCATGTGGCATGGACTTCAGTTGCGATGTCTTCTTTTGGGTATGATTTTGATGATCCTCATGACTATCCTACGGACGCAAGAGTTTCTATTCGTTTGAATCAAAAGTATCAAAACAGAGTATTTAATAGTGCTGCAACTAATGGTAATCCTACCTATACCTTCAATACGACCTCAATAGGAGTAAAAACGAGTGTACAGGATACGGCAGTTTCTGCATTAGATTTAATTCAGGTAGTACCGAATCCTTACTACGGATACAGTGATTATGAAAACGGACAGTTGGAAAGCCTTGTGAAAATTACCAATCTCCCTCAAACTTGTACGGTCTCGATTTTCTCTATGAACGGGCAACTAATCAAGACCTTCAATAAAGATTCTGACGCTCCGGATCAATCCTGGGATTTGAAGAATCAGAACGGGGTTCCTGTGGCAAGCGGTGTATATATTGTACACATTAATGCACCAGGCATAGGGGAGAAAGTTGTAAAACTATTTGCGGTAATGCGTCAGCTTGACCTGAACGGATATTAATATTCCAATACTGGCTTCCCTTTTCTGAAGAGGGAGAGGGAAGCCTGGTAAAATTTTTAAAGTCAATTAAATTTTAAAGTATGAAAAATAAAATACTGTTAATAAGCATATTGTTGATAGGAACAGCAACTTCTGTGTTTGCTCAGCCTGATCGTATCGGACAGTCGGGTGCCTCCGAATTGCTGATGAATACTACAGCAAAAAGTAGTGGGTTTAATGGAATCAATATTGGTAGCTCTGATGGGATTGAAAGTGCTTCTGTAAATCCTGCCGGTGTGGCTACTACTATGGGAACGGAACTCGTTTTCTCTCATACCCGTTGGTTAATCGGTACCGGAATCTCGGTAAACTCTATCGGTTTATCTCAGGCTTTGGGTGAAGAAGGCTCCGGAGGCGTACTCGGGATTAATGTAAATTCTCTCAGTTTGGGAAAATTTTACCGGACTACCACGAATCAGCCGGATGGAAATATCGGAACTTTTTCTCCTTCTTATGCCAATATAGGGGTAACGTACGCAAAAAAGTTTACAGACCATATTTATGTAGGGGCTACTTTGAGAATGATTAGTCAGGCTACTCCGGATGTAACTGCTTTTGGTGCATGTTTCGACGCAGGAGTTCAGTACCGCGCTATGGAAAATGATGCGTTGAAGTTGGGAATTACCCTTAGAAACGTAGGTCCTTCTATGAAGTATTCCGGACAAGGTCTTGAAAATCGTGCACCGCTTCAACTTACTAATCCGTACAATAATGCAGTGGCGATTCCTACAGATAAGTTCGAGTTGCCGTCTTTGCTTACGATGGGAGGCTCTTATGATATTCATGCAGGAGAAAACAATACGATTTCTCTTCTTGGTGGATTTATTTCTAATGCGTTTTATTACAATCAGATAGGCGCAGGATTTCAGTATCAATTCAAGAATATCGTGGCTTTACGTGCAAGTTATTTGTACGAAAAAGGAATTACAGGAGAATTGGGCGTGGACAGATACTCCGCTTATACCGGACTCGCAGGAGGTGCAACCTTTCAGGTGCCTTTTAAAGCTTCTAAGAAAAGCGACCGTAATTCTCTTTTCGGACTGGATTTAAGTTATCGTACTTCTAATCCTTTCGGAGGTACACTTTCTTTTGGCGCAAGAGTAGATTTATAAGATTTTCCTTGACATTTCAGAAAAATCATTGTATATTTGCATGATAAATTAAAAAGTAAGGATTGGTGGACGCCAATCCTGCTTTTTTAGTTTTAAATCTTAGTTTTACATTCACGAAGATATTATCAAAGACGCATGTTTTGCGTCTTTATTATTTGTTGTGAAATGAGCGTTTTTATAATTGTTTTATAGTCATTTATTTTTATTAAAGTATGGAAATTACTTATTTAACCCAAGAGGGATACGACAAACTGAAAAGCGAATTGGAATATCTTAAATCGCATGAAAGAATTGAGATAGCAAAACAAATACAGGAAGCAAGAGAAAAGGGAGACTTGAGCGAAAACGCAGAGTATGACGCAGCAAAGGATGCTCAGGGGCTTCTTGAATTGAAAATTTCTAAATTGGAGTCTTTGCTGACAAACTGCCGCGTTGTGGATACTTCAAATATTGACCCGGATACGGTTTTTATTTTATCAAAAGTGAAAATTAAAAATGTACAAACTAATAAGGAGGTAACTTATCAGCTTGTGGCAGAGCAGGAGGCCGATCTCAAAATCGGTAAAATTTCTATAAAATCTCCTGTAGGTATCGCACTTTTAGGAAAAAAAGTAGGGGAAGTCGCGCAGATTAATGTACCTGCCGGAATTATGAACTTTGAAATTTTAGAAATCAGTAGATAAGTTAGTTATGCCTACGATTTTTTCAAGAATTGTAAACGGAGAAATTCCGTGTTTTAAAATTGCAGAGGATAATCGTTACTTTGCTTTTTTGGATATCAGTCCTTTAAAGAAAGGGCATACGCTTGTAATTCCCAAATCTGAAACGGATTACCTCTTTGATTTGGACGATGAAACCTATTCTGGTTTGTTCCTTTTTGCGAAGAAGGTAGCGTCTGCTATCCAAAAAACGATTCCCTGTACAAAGGTAGGGGTTGCTGTAATAGGCTTGGAAGTCCCGCATTGTCATATTCATTTGGTGCCTTTGCATAATGTCTCTGATTTGAACTTCAGTAATCCTAAACTTCTTTTGGAAAAAACAGAAATGGAGGCAATCGCTGAAAAAATTAGAGAAGCATTCTAAGAATATAGTCTTTTGGGCTGGGCTTTGGGTAATGTATGCATTAACAATCTCGACAGAAATAGATACAAAAAACGCTTCCCGTAAAAGGAAGCGTTTCTATTTTATTTTCTGCTATACTTAAATTGTAGTAAGATGCATCTCTGTAATTTCTGTATTTACTTCTTCAAAAAAGGTTTCATCTACCAAAAGACGACCACAGTTTTCACAGTGAATCAGACGAATTCTTTGTTTGAGTTCAATCAGTGTTTGAGGGGGAATTACCGCAAAGCATCCACCGCAAGCCTCTCTGTCAATGCTTACTACAGCAAGACGATTACGCATATTTTCACGAATTTTACGGTATCCTTTGAGTACGCGCTCCTCAATTTGAGTAGCAGCTTCTTCGCTTGCTTTTAGTAATTTTTCTTCTTCGGTTTTAGTTTCCTGAATGATGTGTTCCAATTCTTTTTGTTTCTCATCCAAGTTGTGTCTTTTCTCCGCAATTTTTATTTCTGTTTCCTCGATGAGGTCTTTCTTTTGTTTAATCTGATCCTGAAACTGACGGATTTTCTTTTCAGAGGTCAAAATCTCAAGATTAGAGTATTCAATCTCTTTGTTGAGTGCGTCAAATTCACGACTATTTTTTACGTTATTTTGCTGCTCAGTATATTTTTTAATCTGTCCTTGAAAGGTTTCGATATTGGATTTACGTTGGAGTATATCTCCCTGAAGTTTTTCTACTTCTGCCTGAATACGAGTTTTACGGGTTTCAAATCCCTCTAAGTCGTCCATAAGGTCGTTCACTTCTTCAGGAAGGCTTCCACGTAAACGGTGGATTTTGTCTAAATTGGAATCAATAATTTGTAAACGCGTTAAGGCACGAAGTTTTGCAGCGATTGCGTGTTCCATATCCGTATGATTTATTAAAAAATGGTTTGTATTAAAAGTATTTTACTGGATTTGTTCTAGTATCCGATAAACGGACTGCAAAATTAGGAATTTTTTTTGAAATATAATTATAAATTAATTCTGAGGTAAATTGTTCAGATTCAAAATGCCCGATATCGAGTAGCCAGATTTTGTTTTCGTTGTCAAAAAATTTGTGATAGGTAATATCTGCGGTAACGAAAGCGTCAACTCCCGCATTCAATGCCTCGGCTGTAAGAAAGCTTCCTGCTCCCCCACAGACGGCTACTTTCCGGATTTTTTCAGGGCTTGCGGCAGCGTATCGTATTCCACCACAGTGAAAAGCGGTTTTTACTTTTTGGAGAAAATCTTCAGGGCTTAGCGCCTCCGCTAATTCCCCAATCATTCCGCTTCCTAAATCCTGCCCTATCCTGTTTAAGGGTTTGGGTTGTAAAAAATCAGTATGGATTAATCCTAATCTGTCACAAATTTTTTGGTTCACTCCCGTGCGGATATTGTCTAGATTGGTATGACAAGCATACAACACAATCCCGTATTCAATCGCTTTTATAATAATCCGACTTACATAATCTTCTCCGGTGAGCCGCTTTCGGGGCATAAACCATATCGGATGATGGGTAATAATCATGTTGACTCCTGCTGCTTTCGCTTCCTCCAGCAATTCCTCCGTTACATCCAGGTTGATGAGTACACCTGTGACTTCGGTATCCCTCCACCCGACAAGCAGCCCTACATTGTCATAAGACTCCGCAGCGGGTAGGGGAGCCCATTCCTCTATAATTTCTATAATATTTTGTACTGGTAATTTTTTCATGATGGGTTTATACGTAAAAAGAAAGGGGAAAGTTTTGCGAAAACCCGGCAATAAACAGAGTATTTTAAAAGAGAGGGAGGGGAAAAAGATAAGATGGATTCATGTCTCTGTTTGCTATCCTCTCCAAAATTAGCGGATACACCTGATATGTTTATCTTGAGGAGAAAGCTGCTTGCTTGCTTGTATTTTGTTTTACAGAAACGCTATCGGAAATAAATCAACATTCCGTAATCATTTTTCCGCTCCCGCAACAGATAATTTATTGAGGAAACGGGTAAGGTTGTGTTCTGAGATTCATCATCATCGCAAAATTTAAAAAGAAGAAAATTCCTATTTTATCGGTTTCCACTAAATCATTGACAAGAAGGCAGGTCAGAATTACAATTTGAGCACAGGCAACCGCCATAATTAATCGTTTTTTGTTTTGGTTTGTGGTTTCATGATAGTATTTTTCGGCGTAAAGCAGAAAAGCAGCGCAAAGTGTAAGCCACAATATCATTGCCGGGAGCCCTTGTTCTATCGCAAGGGTAAGAGGATAGCAATGCACGCTTGATTGTTCAATATTGTTGCTCACATAGGTATAAAAACGAGCAAGTCCGTATTGTTTATAGTTTTGGTTAAATTGATTTGGACCGAAACCGAGGAGGGGTTTATCCGCTATCATTCGCCCGCCTGCCACCCAGCGTTGTATTCGCTCCATAGAGGAAATATCTTTTCCCTGTGCTGTAGCGGTAATCAAGTCGTCAAAATTAGTGTGGGAAATCGTAGAGGAATAATCAGGGGCTAAAGAAAGGAAGCGATTATCCTGAATAAGATAGCCAAGGCCTGTGATAGCCCCAATTCCGGTGATGAAGAGCATGTGTTTCATGTATCTGAAATGAATAATCGGATAAGTAAGCAAGGCAACCAATACAGCTAAGTATGCAGCCCGTGTATAAGCAAGCAAAATAGCCAAAATACTTAAAATAGCTGTAATTCCTGCCAGGATTTTACCAGCCCCTAATGAAGAAACTTTGAAGAGATACAGAAAATAAGGCAAACACAACGCGACAAAAACCGCATAATTTACATGATTCCGATAGAAGGGTTTTACGCAATCGTTTATATGGGAAAATGAAAAATGATAATCTGAATGACGGAAAGTGACCCAAATTATGGTAAACATAAAGAGAGGCATTAATATCCAAAATAGTTTTTGTATTGCTTTTTCGTTCTTCAGTATTTCTACACCCAAACCGATACATACGGCAAAAAACCAACTTTTTGCCAATATCCATTTAATGGAAATGAGGGAAAATCCGTGATATGCTGTAACCAAAATCGCCCAGGTAAAGTGGATGCCGAGTAAAATAATAAATGGATGCCGAAGGATTTTGAAAATGTTGGGGTGGCGAAAATGTATAAAAACCGACAGACAGTATAAGCCCGTTAGGCCTATCATTAACGGCTCAGTAGGCAAATCCATACCCAATGTAGGAGAAAAATTATATTCTACGGAGACGGGAGTCAGGGCAATCAGAAGATAAAAAACAGGAATATAATTCACTACCGCTTGCAAAGCAATGAGTATCAGTATCGGAATTGTCAGTAAAAATGGCATTTCAAACCCGATTGCAGCAATCAAACTCAGAGTATTCACCCCCACAAAGCACCAAACGTTTAGTGGAGAATGCAGTAAAGATTTAGGGTGCAGAAGAAGGTGCTTTTTCATTTGTTTATTTCCGGCTCAAAAAAGGGTATATTTTCTCTTACCAAAAGAAAAAGAACGGTAGAGAAAAGCGAAAATAAAGCCGCTCCGATACACCAAAAAATCCTGTTCGGCCCTGATTTTGTCCATGCTACTCTTGGTGGCTCAATGATTTGTAGCGTTTTTACATCTGCTTCCAAAACGGATTGAATATTGAATAAATTATTTTTAATTTGAATATATTTAGCGTTTACATCGCTGCGGCGCGCATCCAAAACGCCGGCATCGTACATCTTCTCGGTGATAACAGACAACGAGTCTTTGGGGAGATTTTCTACATTTTGAATTACGCCTAGTTGCGCCTCGTAGGACATTCCCGGAGAGGCTTGCGATAGAACCTGATGTTTCAGGCTCAAAGAAGAATAACGATAGGTTCGGTTTATGTTATTGATGATTTGGGTTAGGCTGTCCATTTCCCTTTGGCAGCTCGTAAGGCTTTTTTGAAGGATTTCAAGCATTGTTCTTAGGTTTCCTGTCGCAATTTCCCTGTCTTTCTGAATAATTTTAGCCATTGCCGCATTCGTCATAGCCATTGCAAGTGTATTATCCTTGTTCTCTATACTCAACTTCAGCCCTCCGTACAGGTCTTTCGTTACTGTATAATTTTGCTTGAATTTTTTGAGAGTCCTGGCAATATCTTTAGGCGCTTTAGGATCAAAATCATAATACTGATACAGATGAAAACTATCAATGAGCGCAAACGCCAATGCATCCGAGTTTGCTATATTCTGAATCCTGTCCACATCGGTATTTCCCCCGAAAGGATAGTTTCCACCACCACCAAATACAACTGAAGGCATTATCTGAGATGCATTTACGGGAATAAAACGGCAAAAAGACGTGTAATAATCCGGAACAAAAAAACTGATAACAGCTACGCATAAAGCGGGAATCAGCGTTGCGTAGCCAATTGTTTTTTTGTGGCGGGCAATTATTTTAAAGACAGGAAGAAGAGAGAAAGTGTCATATAGCATATAGATTGTTAATGTTTTTTTACTCAACAAAATTACGAAAATTAGGCCTATTTACGAAAGGATATTTTTTAAGAAGAGTGTTTTTCTAAAAAGATTAAGGGAAAATTAATTTAATCCGTCTTTTAGGATGAAACTTGTACAAATCAATTACATACACTAAGAACAAAACCTATCTCATGAATCATGGGACATGATGAGTTGTATTACGGCAGACAAGTATTGTAAACCTGTCTGCCGCAAAATATAAAAGTATAGATTATCGGTGTTTTCAAGATAAAATCGGAGTAAAAACTCATGAAACGCGGTTGAGGAAAATGGGTTACATTTTTTCCGGATTTCACTTGTACGAATGTTTTTACGTTTATCTCATCACCACTTATCAAACTCAAACGTCCAAGAAACATACCCCATTCTACCCAGAAGTGGGGAGCCGAATGCGGTTCTGTAGCGTTTATTCAGGAGGTTTGAGCCCCCGATTCTGAGTACGGAATGAAGCTTTTCGAAGGCGTAATTTAGCTGAGCGTCGAAGGTTCCGTAGGCGGGCACCCATCCATTTGCAAACGTACTTTGCCAGTAGAATTTGTTTTGATGACGGTAATTAAGGTTAAATCCGAAGCCCTTCCATACCTTATTGCCGCTCACCCCGAGGCTCATTTTGTGAGCGGGGGTATTAAAGCCGGGGATAATTCCATCGTTTACGATTTTGGAGGAGTCAATCCCCGAATAAGTATAATTCAGATTCCCTGCAATCCCTTTTCCGAAATAATAAGCAAGTCCTAACGCAGCTCCATAAGACGTAACCGTTTGGGTAGAATTAATCGGAATTTGGAGCATCTCATAATTACCGGTAATCAATGCGTCATTTCCACTTTCCTGACCTGCAACGGCACCCTTTGATGTAGGATTAATTACCCTTTTTTCTCCGATAAAATGCTGATAATTATTGAAATATCCTACTGCGTCTATGAAAAATTTATTTTCGAAGGACGTTCTGTATCCCACCTCAATTGTACGAACTTGTTCCGGACGGAGTTTGGGAATTGTAAGCGTTTTGAGCAAAGCGTCGTTGTACTCGTAGGTAGAATCATAATGATGTACAAAGGCTTTAGCGGATTCTATGTCATATAAATTCGTATGCCCGAGTAGATTTCCCTCGAGACGGAAGTTTACAAACTCATCGTTACGAATAATCGGAACTTGTCCAAGCGTGAGGAGAATGTACTGATTCTGAAGCGTAGGAGTACGGAAAGCAGATTGGGCAGAAATACGGAATACATGATAATTTTGCTTAAACACAATAGATGCCCGGGGGGAGAACTGAGGCTGAAAATTCTGGTTTTTATCTGCACGAACAGAAGCTATAAGGTTCAGTTTATCCTTGAGCAACTTTACAGAAGCCTGAGTATATCCTCCTAATTCCCATACAGAAAGGGGGATAAAATCAGCAGACAAATCAGCAGATCCGTTTTCCAGCGTATCTGCACGGTTGATAAGGGTATCCCTGAAAATCGTTCCAAAAGACTGAGGATTATACCTTCTGAAATTTCCTCCCGTAATCCAGTTTACAGACTTACTTTTCAGCGGGACATTATACTGCCCTTCTACATGCTGAAGGGAGGATGCGTCTGTAAATTTAGACCCTTTTGAAAGGCTGGCATTCGTAACGATTTCATTATATTTGGTAGTAAATGCCTCTGTCCCGGGTTTTAGCCACGCATTACTTCCTGCCTGAGAACCCGCGGCACTGTGCGCTCTTTCAATCATCCAGTCTCGCGCTTCTCCCGGAGAAATGTTGGGGTCATTAGAGCCTCCCCTCGCAAGGTACAATAAAGTATCAAAATAGGTAGTCAGATAATTTTTTACGTAATTTTCTACCCCTTTTTTAGATAAATTCAAAGCAGTAAATACCAAATCATAAGAATCTCCGGCATTTTCAATAGAATTATAAGCCCTCAGATTAAAATTCTTACCGGTAAGTTCTATTTTCTGTTGATGGAAATTAATATTATTGATACTATAACGGTTCGTTCCCTGATAAACCGCCGTTCCATTTCCATATTTATAGGAAAGAGAAAGCTGAAGACTATCCTTGATTTTATAAGCCACTTCTCCCCCTAGTTTTATACTCTTGGTTTTATAGTCCGTGAGGTCTTTTTCCATATAACCAGGAGTAGTAATGTCTATTTTTCCGGGATAAGCCTGTTTGTTAAAGTCCAGATAAGCCAGGAGGTTAGTATATTTCACGGAATCAGGCCCATTAACCTGCCCTTGAACGATAGCACTTAAATCCTGATTTGTGGTAAAATCACCGTAGCGGTTTGTAACTTCATCATCGGCTGCAAAATCTGTGACACTGCTGTATGAGCCTGATAGCTTAAAAGCCAGTCTTTTATTTTTACCTACTGATTTTGCATACCGAAACTGTCCATCCATTAAGTTCCGGTTTCCACCTTTTAGTTGAACTGTTAATCCCTCAAAATCAAAGGGGTTTTTCGTTCTCATACTGATTACTCCTTGAAAAGCATTGGGGCCGTACAAGGCAGAAGCAGGTCCGGTAATGATTTCGATACTTTGTAAATCAATATCGGTAGCTCCGATAAGATTTCCTACGGGGAAGTTGAGTCCGGGAGCCTGATTGTCCACCCCGTCTATAAATTGCACGACCCGGACAGGAGAAGTGCTGTTAAATCCTCTTGTATTGAAAGCCCGGAAGCCAAGACTTGAAGTTACAATATCCACCCCTTTTAGGTTTGCAAGCCCTTCATAAAAATCTCCTGAGGCAGTAGAACGAATAGAAAGTGTATTGATTTTTTGGATAGAAACAGGAGATTGCTGTACCGTTTCTGCCACCCTTGAACCCGTCACAACGACCTCATTCCCTTGTAAAAAAGAAGTTTCTAGTAGAATTTCTCCCATATCAATCGTATTGGAAACCAACTGAGTAACGGACTCTTTATGG
>WBZP01004617.1_pt1 | contig 14301 bp, 19 predicted proteins | sample 5204301 | NCBI WGS metagenome assembly WBZP01 (sample SAMN12412401, study PRJNA552823) | activated sludge metagenome | isolation source: activated sludge from nitrification reactor of wastewater treatment plant... | place: USA: Pennsylvania | collected 2017 | reverse complement strand
CCGCTGCTCGATGTGGAATCAAGCGTCGTCCCCGTGATGGCTAGACCAGTGCCGATTGTCAGCCACGTCACCTGACCGGCGCTGTCGTCCCAGAACATGACCCTATCAGCGCCAGGATCAGAGAGGCTTGCGCCCGTGCCACCATCGGCCAGGGAGAGGTCTTGTCCTGACCAGTTCGAGCCATTAATAGCTGAGAGTGTGGCCAGCGTTCCGAGCCCGAGCATTGAACGCTGGGAGGACGCATCAGCAAGCTCTAGCAGAGACCGGCCGAATGCGGTTGTCGAAAGCGCCGCTATTGCTGTTAAGTCGCCGTCATATGCCTGCAGAGAGACGCCAATAAGCCCCGCAACATAAAGCTCCATTTCGGAGTTCGTGACGTACCCAGACGCCTCACCGGCAATATGCTCGTAGAACAACTGCGGCGTCAGGGTCGTCCAGCCAACGCCGTCCCAAGCCTTCGGCGTTCCGCCTTCAACTTCTGGGTCACTCAGATCAAGCCATATGTTGCCCGTACCGCCCGGCTCTTCATAAGCTTTCGTCAGGCCGACAATGCCGGCGTCCGCCATGTCGCAAAGCAGCTTGTTGACGGAGAAGAACTTCCACGTCTGACCGCCGGCTGCAGCAACAAGCGTCCGATGCTCTTGCGGGTCATAGGTTTCGGCCATCCTAGATCGTCACCAATTCAGGAATTTCGGTATAGGTGGTATTTACCGGACGATCGAGCTTGTCTGCGTTCATGTCCAGGCGCCTGCGACCGCCGTCCATTTTGATCAGGTCAGCGCGCCTCATCTGGAATTCCCGGAACTCTTCCGAGTAATCGAGGCCTTCCGCCTTGCGGTAGCGCCAAACGGTTCCAAGGATGATCAATTCATCGTCAAAATAGGCCCTGTCATCATCCGACGCGAACGTGGTTATCCCCTCGTGAGAGACGTTTTCACCGATCGTCTTTGTGATGTACTCATAGGCCACCGTCCAGCCCGCGCTCGGAACAGGCGTCATAATCAGGGACGTGCCTCGGATCATGAAGTTCTGCCACGGGCCGTTGACCAGAACAGCCTGTCGCGCCTGCCAGTCGTCCGGCGTCAGGGGGCCAAGTATTTTAGTCCTTGTGGTCCTGTTCCACATCGTCTCGGAAACGAAACGCAGAAAGTCGTCAGGAATGGCATCCGTCTGCGTTTCGCTGGCAACTGTCGTGAAGGTCTTTTCCTTCCGCAGCACAGCCCAATCATATCCCGTGCCGAGTTGCCGGCAAGTCTTGACCATGTGCCGGACGATCTTCTGCGCCGTGTTATCGTCGGTTGTGTCGCTGATGTCGTTTGGACGAGCCAGCGAAAGCTCGTCCGCGACCTGGTGCACAAGGTCAATGATGTCCGTCATGCCGCTTGCTTGTCCTTCTTCTGACGAACGCTCGCCTGCTGTTCCTGAAGCTCAAGAACAATCTTGCGCATTTCTTCAAGTTGCGTATCGCGCTCTGCGAGCTGATCGCGCATGTCCTGGAGATCCTTTGAGGTCTTGTCGGCCGCAAAGGACTTGAGGAACAAATCGGCCTGAACCTGCAAAGCCCGTGCGTTGGGGAACGGAAAACGCGTAACAATGCCCTCGGAGGCGTCACGAATATCTTCGATAGTGCGCAAGCCCATGGCTTTCAACGCCTGGACCTGTTCCGAAGTCACGCCAGGCCACGCACCTAGCGGCGTTCCGACCTCAGGGGCTTCGTTGCCGTGTTTCCAAGAATCATAAAGCGGCTTGATCGTATTCCAACGCGCGTGCGCCATCCGGATGGCTTCGTTCTGGTCGCCAGGGTCCATCGGCTTGACCTTGGAAATCCGCGACACAGCCTCAATCATGGTCTGCATGTTGGCTTTGCCGATCGGCGCATAGGCGACCATATCGACGGAGCGCAGTTTAGGGTTTCCGGCCTCATCAACGCCATCGGGGCGATACTCGGTCCAGAATTTCAGCACGTTAAAAGGAGTGGCCATAGGTGTTCTTCCTGTTTTTAAAACGCCGGACTCAGTAGGAAGGGCGGGGAATTATCCCCGCCCTTTGTCGTCGTCTTAGAGCGGGGTAGTGGTCCTGCGCACCCAGCCATATTCTCCAGATGCGAACGCATCATCAGCAGTGTGGTTGCCGGCGGCGTCCGTCAGAGCGAACGTGGTTGTGTTGGCCGTGCATGTGCCAATTGCAACCGCTTCGGATGCCTGAACGTAAACCCAAGTCGTATTGCCCGCCCCAAGGGCGGGCGTCCCAAGGGCAAACTCCTTGGTCGTGGTCCGACGCGCCGTGTTAGCGCCAGCAATGGGTGACGTGGTAATAGTCTGAGCCATGTGCGATGATCTCCTAGTTTAAGCGGCGTCAATGAGCTTGCCCTGCAACGAGCGGTTGCTCGTCACAAGGTTTCCCATCCAGTACATCGGGATGACGACGGCATCTTGGTTCAGCGGGACCTTCTCGTCGTCTTCGGTCCAACGGGCTTCAGGGTGTTCCATCAGATACAGATACTTCGTGTTGAGGAAGTACATGGTTTCAGATGTGGTGCCGAAGTTCGTATTGTCGTCAAAGATCACCGATGCCGACTTGTATTTCAGGCTTTCGAAGCCAGCAGCAGCCATCTTGGCGTCAGAATACCTCTGAAGATCCTGCAACCCGCCCTCATAGATCGAATAGAAGTCGTGGCTCGACACGATGAGGTTCGGCTTATCGGCACCGCGAACGCACTTCAGCCAGAGGTCATTCATACCCGACTTCAGCGTGGCAAACGTTGCGCCAGTGCCTGACACTTCCTTGAATTGATTTTTCCAGAACGTGTAGGTTGACGAGTTGATCCCGCCAACCGTTCCTGTGCCGTCAGACGTGACCAGAAGCGATAATCCACCGATCTGGTTTGCGAGCGCACCGTCCGAATAGATGTCGATCGACATGTTGTTCGCAGCGGTCGCCATGGCGGCGTCGATACGGGCATTGGCGAGCGAAATCATCTTCTCTTCGGACGCGTTCATCTTCAGCTCGCGACCAGACGAGACGACGTGGATTGCCGCCTGCTGCCAGTCGTATTTGGCAGAGGTCAGCACGTCGGACTGGCCGATGTTGAGCACGTCAAGGCCGCTGAAACGCTGATACGTCGAATTCTCAGCGTAGGTCAGCGGCACCTGGATTTCATAACCGCCGGCAGCGTCTGTTTTGATGTTGCCGCTTTCCTTCATAAGGGTCAGCAGCGCGTTGTTTTTCGTCACGTTGTCGACCAGCTTTTTCTTTGTCGCGCGCAACGTAGTCGTGACGATTTCAGTGAAGGTTGAAGATGGCGTTGCCATGGTTCAGGATCCTCGTTTATCGGTTTGAAGCTTTGCGGTAGGCCGCACGCTGCAGGGAGTTCAGGTCAACTTCCCCATTGCTTTCTGCCGCGCTCGTGACGTTGATGTCGGTTGCACGCCGCGCCTTTTCGGCCGCTTCTTTCGCCTTCCTCAAATTCTCAGCTTCAACCTCTTTGGCTTTCCGGTCGATAAGAGCTTGCCGCGTCTGAGGGTTAGCCCATTGGGCGCGCTCGTAAGCAGTCTGCAGCCGTTCGGCCAAGGAAAGTTCAGGATTTGTCTGATTGAGAATGTTGATGTTTGCGATAATGTCGGCTTCAAGCTCAGCAAAATCGGTTTTGTCCTTCGAAAAGTCGTCAATGACCTTATTGATCGACTGTTTCTTGGACTCCGTTTCCTGATGCTGGCGGTAAACGCGCTCTTCCTTGGCGTCCTTTAGTTCCTGCGTAAGTTGATCGATCTGGGCCTTCATTTGGCTGATCTGAGGGTCACGCGGAGCGGATAGGGCCTGTCCAAGGTCAACGCCGTAAGCCTTCGCGATTTCTTGGAGGGCTGACACGGGATCACGATCGAGCAGACGCTGTGCGTCCAGGAGCTGCTTCACGCCCTCCTGATACGATAGGCCTTTCTGCTCGAAAACATCCCTGTATCCCTGAAGCGTTTTCGCAACGGGCTCTATAGATTTGGCGAACTGCCCAAGCTTCGAGATGTGCTGATGGGCTTGCTCTTCTCGTTCCGAGACGTAGGCCTTGGCCTCTGGCGAGAGAGTGTCCCAAACAGCTTTCTTATCAGCTTTCCAGGATTGGGGCTGCTTGACTTCTGAAGCGTCCGGCTTGGCCGGTGGCGTCTCTGTCTTTGCTGCCTCAACGGGCTTCTGGTCTTTCACCTCCGCTTTCGCGGGAGTCTTTGGCTCTGCCGGCGCTTCGGTCTTCAGCGCCTTGGCGGCATCCTTGGAATTCTCGTCTTCTGCCCTTGCAAACTTTCCGCCGTCGTCACGATCGCGGCCAGCTTTGTCAGCGGCTCTGCGGAAGGCTTTCGACTGTAGCGACTTGAGGTCTGCCGCTTCTTTTTCCGCAATCTCAGATTCGCTCTTGGGCTTTGCGGCTTCGCTGACTTTATCGGCCAGCGCATTAATGTCCTTTTCGGCAATCCGCGCTTCTGCCGGGGCAGGAGACGGCGTGTCCGCAACCGTTTCCGGCGCGGTGGCAAGCTCTGTCATGAGGTTTCCTTTTAAGCTTTCACTTGTGCCAGCGAGTCAATCCGCTTGGCTCTTTGCCTGTGCTTGGCTTCTTCACTGACGCTCAACCCGTACTTCTTGGCGACGCGCTCGCTTGCAATGCCGCGCGGGCGATTGCTCTGAGGCTCCCATGGCACGCACCCGGTGCGCTTCAAATCTTCGCGGCGTTCGGCTTTGCCGTCGATCAGTTTGCCGGATGCCGGCGAAACATACGCCGGGATGTCTGAAACAATCATGGGGGCGCTGATTTCGTCGCCGCGGTCGGGAATGTGCATCGGCTCACGGGTTTTCTTGTCAACCCAATGATTGCGTTCATTGCACCAGACGTAGGTTGCCATTATGCGCTTGGCCTCGTTTCCTGCTTGGCTTTCATCTGCTGTTTCTGGAACTTCTGCTTATCCGCCATGCCCTGCCGTTGTGCTTCGTTCTTTTCGTGCATCAGGTCTGCATTTTCGCGGCGCTCTGCCTGGCTATAGGCAAAGTCTTCCGCCCGCTCCTGCGAGTCCATTTGGCGCTGTTCCTGCTGCGCACGAGCGTCCAGAGCCATGGATTGCGCTTTCATCGCGTGCTCTTGCTGCTTGGCCTGCATGTTCAGCGCCATCTCTTCGCGCTTCATAACAAGCTCAAGTTGCTTAATTTCGATTTCCATGGCCGCTTTCTGTTCGGCCAATTGCGCCATGCGTTCTTCGTGTTGCGCCTTGGCCTGAAGACCTTGCGCGTCAAGCTGGGCCTTCTGTTCCATGGTCTTCATCTGCAGCTCAGCCTTTTGCATCTCAGGATCAGGCTTTTCCTGTTGCGGCTGCTGCATGAGCTGTTGCACTTGGGTTGAGAGCTTGTCGAGAGCGTCTTCGGCCTGCTTGCCGAGTTTGAACTTGCGCGCAAACGCCGTGTAAACCTCGGTGATAACGGGAAGCGCTGCTTGACCAACCTGAGGAAGCTCGATTAGCCCGACCATGCCTTGAACGAACTGCGCCGTGCCGGCCAGGAAGCTATTCATCTGCTCCTGGTTGCGGGTCATGTCGGCGCGAACGGTCGAGTCCGTCTCGATATCAATGCGGAATGAGCGCAGATCAGATTTGAATAGCTCAATCACTTTCGGCCAGACCTGCTGAACCTGCTCATCCGCAGATGCAGGCAGGCCTGTCATCAGGCTCAAATTCTGCGGCGTGAAGTGCTTTGCGAACACCTCAACCATGGCCCGGAAGAAATCACGCGACAAGCGCGCAACCTCATTCTGCAGCCGTTGAACCCGTAATGAACCCCACTGGTTTTTGATGTTCTGCGCCGTGGCGGTTTCGTTGGGGTTCGATTGACCGCGCAAAATGTCGGAAATGCCCGTAGCCTCATAGATGCGCTGAATGAGGCTATCGCGCTGCATATAGAGCTGCTGTAGGGCCTTGACGGTCGGGTCCATCGGCCAATGGGCAATGGCCTTTTCCAGCCCGCCCTGAGATGCGAACGTCGATCCGTTCTGCGCCGGAACATACTGTCCGTCTTCGCAGGACTTCAGAAGTTCAAAGTCAGCGGCGCTTTCGGAGTCTATGAGGCCACGAACTTTGAGCTGCTTAACCAGCTTCGAGATGCGCTTTGTGACCACATCGAGTTCGTCGAAGAGCGGCTTATAAACCTTGTACTGGCACACCGGCACAAGGCTTGACGCCCTGTGAACAGGCTGCAAGGGTTGAAGCGAGGGAAAGAAGCCCTCAAGTTGCAGCGGGTCTTCGGCCCAATCCTTCCAGATTTCCTTCTGGTCATCGATAAACGCAACCCGGCGCCTGGCCTTGTCCCAAATCTCATAGACGCGGCGCGTCTTGAAGATACCGGACGGGTCCTTGCTGGACTCATCCTTGCTTGACTTGTCGCCAGCTTCGCCAATGCTGAGCTTCTTGGCCTTTGACGGGTTCAGCTTTTCGAGCTGGTCCTTGGTCAGATCATGCTCGTAGGTTTCCCATGGGATTTTTGACCACGACCGGGCCGGGCCGCGAATGTACTTGTCCCAAGGCACGCGCTCCAGGCTCACCTCCTGATAGCCGCCGTCAGCTCCCATCTTGGCGTGGTACCGAATGCGGCCAATACCACGGCCTGTGACAGCCGCATCACGAATGATCGCGACCATTTCTGCGTCGAAGTCGAATTGGTCTAGCGTGTAGCTGATCGCCCGTTCAGAGAGATCCACGACCTGTTTTCCGAGCGGGTCACTGTCGCCAAACCGCCGGCGCACATCAGGGACTGGCGTTGAGTTGTAGAGCGCTGGGATCATGGTTTCGACGTTGGAATGGAAGATGTTGAACGCAGCCTGCTGCGCTTCCTTGTCGTCGGCTTCATAAGCCTTGATGGCTTCGCAGGCTTCCTTGCGCCAATCCTCTTCCTCTTTCTTGGCGCGTTCGATCTTCTTCAGCCACAGTTCTGCATCGCTCGTGCCAGCGGCAAGCGCATCCTTGTCGGATTCGATGGTTTCGACTTTGGCGTCGGTCATTCGGCTTCGCGCTTCCGCTTTCGGGCTTCGATGATTTCACGCACGCTCATGTTTGACTGAATGATGCCTCCAGGGAGTGCCGTGAGAACGTGGTTAGAAGGCCTTGCCTTCGCCGGTTCGCCTTTGACTTCTTTCCATGCCATAGCGAGGTATCGGAAGGCGTCGGCCGTGTGGCTGGTCCAGTCGTGTTTCGGCGTCTTTTTGAAAGCCTTGGTCTTTTCGTCGTATTCGGTTTTGTACTGACGCAAGGCTTCAAGTCCGAACTTGCATTTGTCTGTATCGAACCATGATACTTTCAGTGTCATGCGAGCGGCGTTTATGCCGTCTTCGATGCTGTGATCAGCCACGACCTTGAAGTCATGCCCCCGGAGCAATTGGCGTAGTTGCTCAATTCGTGTGCGCTTCATTCCAAGGATCTGAGCCTTGGCGTCGTGGGGCAGATAGTGCGTTCCGTACTGGTAACCCCGAGCCTTAATCTCGGCTGCATAATGGTCGAGATCGAAACCAGAGTTTTCATAGTGGTCAATGACCCGAACGCCGTTTGGCGCGATTTGGAAGAACCAGATGGCCGTTGAGTCGTTCTTGCCTAAGTCCCATGCCGTATGGACTGGCAACGCTTCATCCGGCGTAAGCTCACAAATGCGCTTTGCCCTGTCAGCGTCGGCAAGGTCGCGGCCGTAATACGCGCCAAGGATCGCAGCATCGAACGAGCACTCATATTCCTGCTCGTACTGTTCCGGCGTCATCATCTTGCGAGCATCGTCAAGCTCGCCTTGTGCGACTAGGCCGGTCTCAGATGCCTTCAGCATGGCGGTGAACCATGCAGGGTCGCTTATTGCGTTGTCCCAAATCTCCCAAAAGCCATTCCGGCCTTTCGGCGTTCCGATGAACGTCGCCCATCCTTGGCGATCTGAAAGAGCCGGCCGGATAACCTCAGGCCATGCCCTCGGGTCCATGTCGGCTGGCTCATCAAGCACAACGCCGTCGAAGTAGAGACCGCGCATACGGTCGTAATTGTCAGCGCCGTAAAGCCTGATGCGCGCTCCTGTCCATGGGAAGTCAATGCGAAGCTCGCCTTCGTTGACCTCGATACCTGGTATCGGAGCGGTGTACCGTTTCAGGTAGCTCCAGGCCACGTCCTTGGCTTGGGCATAGAAGGGGGCGATATACGCGAACCGTGGATCTGGCTTCTGACATTCGATTGCCGCTTTAACCAGATCATTGATACATGACACCGTCTTGCCAGCACGGCGATGTGCGACAAGGCATGACCAACGCTGTTTGCGGTCGTGGTAGGTTACGAACTGAGAGCGCGGCGTGTAGGGTATCTCTACCCTTATGACTTCGTGCCGGCCCATGAAACCCTGATGCTGGTCTGCAGGGGCGCGTCTGGATCACCCGCAACGGTCATCGGGAGAACGCGGCCAATCAAGCTTATGAAGGCAACCGGGTTGGCGTTCATTTGTGTTTCAAGCCACTTCTGCCCCCCCCCAGACTCAAGCGCCCCAAGGATCATTCCCTTGAGGTCAGCATTGAGCTTGTTCGGCGTTCCCTTTTCGCGGCCGCCCGTCTTTTTTCCCTTCGCCATGCGTTGTCTAAACCACTCTACTTTAGACGAGAGTGGCCCCTTGTTATTACGCCGGACTCATTAGTTGACGATGCTACTTTTAAGCCTTTTTGGCTTCCTGGTACTTCTGGATTTCTGCCCTTGGCTTAACGTCACCAAGGATGGCATTCACCTTGTCATCGCTGGCGATGTTCTCAGCCTTGATCTTATAGGCTGTCGCTATCTTGTGCTTGATGGCGTCTGCCGGAGCCTTGTGGTCGAAGGTAACGAGAACCTTCTGGCCCTCACCATTGCGGAATGAGACCGATACGCAATTAGCGTAGACCGTGACCTTCGGTGGGCGGGCGCCGACGATGGCGACGGCTTCGGTGATGAGGTGCATCAGCGTCATTTGCGAAACAGCCAATAAGATCCGCACAGGTAGGCCAGGGATACATGGTCAACAGGCCGGATAAAGGGCAGAGGCCAACCGACTGCGGCCTGCCAGACAGATGACGCGATGATGGCAATCAAGACGATACTGACGATCTGGGACAGAAGACCAGTGATTGAACTGATGACCTGTCCCAGAGTGATCTTCTTGAGATCGATGTTCATGCGGGCACCAGCCCATGGTTGCGGGCGACGTTGGCGAGCGCGCTGCCGATGGCGCGGTCGGTCTTGGTGACAACCGTGTTGTTCTCGATGATCTTGACGTTTCCGGGCTCGCCGCCGAACAGCAGGCGGTGAAGCCAGCGGTAGGCGCGGTGCAGGGCGTTGGCGATGCCCCAAGGCTTGCGAGGCTGGCCCTCGTATTCCTGGCTCTTGATCAGCCATCCAGCGATGGTCAGGAACAGCGCCATGGTGAGGATCATCAACATCGATTGGCTCAGCTCGAGATCATCCTGGCTTACCTCACTGCCGGCGTACCAGTTGGCAAGGCGCTTGAGGTTCTTGAAGTCGCTGCGCTCGATAGAAGACACGGCCTTGACGCCGGAAGCCGCAGCGCGAGCGCTGTCCAGGTCGGCCTTGGCATCCGCAACTCGCTTATCTGCCGCGCTGATGTTGTCCCAAAGACTGAGGTCTGCGACTGCAGCCAGATAGGCGCTGCAGAAGTCGCGGGTTTTCTGACCCTTTGTCGCGGTGCAGTTGTCCGTAGCCTTCCAATACTTGTGGGCTTTGGAGTTGTCGATAACAGCGCGGGCAGCAGCAGCCGACTGGCGGGGCTCCATTTTCGAGCGCGAAGCCAGAGCCAGGGCAAGCACCGTTTCCTTTTCCTTCACCGAGCCGCGAGCATCAGAGGCGGCGTTGAAAGAGGTCTGGCGGATGTTGGTCAGGTTGTCCTGGTTTGCAGAAGCAACAACGAGCTGGTTGTTGACTTCCCATGTGATGGCGCCCGCAACGATAGCGATCCACAACATGAACGCGCCGATCTGGCGTTCATACCAGGAACGGCACGCATTCTTGGCGCCCCAATAGTGGAAGCCGACAGCAGCTAGCCCCAACAGCACCATGATAGCCATGGTGGGGCTGTCCTTAGCCTTGTCGCCAGCGTAGTAGAAAACCGAAATCACGGACGCGAGAATTGTTGACCGGACCAGCCAAACTTCGGGCTTCGAGAAGATGTTGACAACTGATCGCTTTGCGCCGCCAACGGCGCCAACCAGGCCCTTGCGTTCATCCATTGGGGGTATCTCCGTTCAGCGAGGGTTCAGACGGACTGTGGTAAGAGGGTCCCCAAGCTGCAGGGCTATGGGAAGGTTCGGCCGGGCGGCACCTGTGTCGCGCCACGGTCCTGGGGAGCTAGTTGCAGCCTGGGGATTGGAATTGCGGGCACACGCCTACACTCGACGTGAAATCGAGTTGAGGCGGGACACGCCTGCACCCTTACTGGCTGCGCTGTCCCATCGGGCGAACTCTGTGCCGTAGCCGTGTACTATTGATATCGGCGCTATCTGATTTGCGCCTTGCGGTCAATTACTTGGGATTATCGATTGGTGCGGTGTGATTCTTTGGTTACGCGCGCCTTCTTTTCTTGTATCAGCGTCACGATCCAATTCCCAAAACTCCGATGTTCAGCCTGGGCCTGCTTTCGCGCCCATTCCTTGAGGTCTTCCGGGATACGCAGCGATGTGACGGGGGTGTTTGCCATGCGTCTGTAATACAACAGACCACATAAAAGTCAAGGGGGGTGTTGACTGCTGTATTACACTGTGCTACGTCAAGCATGTTCCAACCCGCTAGGAGGGCTTAATCATGGCCAACTACTTCAACCTCGGTATCGTGTTTCTTGCGTATCTGACGCCGCTCGCCATCGGCGCCGCACTGATCCTGATGGCCTACGACGACTAGAAACAAACCGGGCCGGGAAAGCTGCTTGCAACAGCCCCCGGCCCTTCACCTGCCAATCCACCCAACCCGCTAAAGATCGAAAGGACTTGCACCATGACCCTTACCATCAAAAAGATTGTTGCACTAGCACTTGCCTTGGCCCTGTGGGCCGTCGAGACTTGGCTGCTTGTAGACGCGGCCGGTTATACCTTCACGCCGCAAGTCGCCGTCATCCCGGCTGCCACGGCAGCGCTCGCCTTCCTGCCTCTAGTTCTCAAGGACGCTTCCAAGGGGCTCCGGGCTGCAATTCTGCTGTCCTGCCTGTTCCTTGTCGGCTTCGTTTTCTCCGGTGTGCTCGAACGCACCGGCGGGCAGCTCGATACCAAGATCGCAGCCGCTCAATCCCAGACCGAAGGCCGGAGACTGTTGGAAGCGGAACTCTCTCGCGAACGGGCGAGGCTGGTAGACGCCGAAAATAACATGAAGGGCGAGAGCCGCCGCGGCGGTTGCGGTCCCACCTGCAAAACGTGGCAGTCGGCAGCGGTCGGTATTCAGGCGCGGATCGATGGCCTTCTGTCGGAGCTTTCGACGCAGGCGCCGACACCAGTTGCAGATCCCGTCTCGCAGCGCTTCGCGGACATGACGGGCGGGGTGTTCGCAGTTGACACGGTTCGCAACTGGCGTCCAGCGTTCCAGCCGTTGGGTTTCCTCGTTGCCATCTGGGCGCTGTTCGGGTTTGCGTTTGCCCAGCGCCGCGTTGCCTATGTTGCCAAAGTTTCCAAGCCCGAAAACACGCCGGAAACTGAAATTGGCGGCGGCGGAAAAGCTCTGCACCTGATCCAAGGCGGGCGTATCGAGGATTACGAGTTGAAGGCCCTCCGGGCGGCATTGTCCGGTGGCCGGAAACTCACCAACGATGAGCTGGCCTCGCTGATGAACGTCGGCAAGTCGGAGAGTTCGAAGCGTGTCAGCCGGGCGATCGATCTTGGCCTTGTCCGTCGCGAGAGAGTTGGCAAGCATGTGGCGATCTCGTTGAACCACGCGCACTGAACTCTAGAAACTCACGAGCCCTCGGGGGAAACTCCGGGGGTTTTTTCGTTTAAGCGGCTTCCAGATTATCGGAAGCGACTTCGACCACGCGCATGGAGCCGAACAACTTCGCTTCGAGACCGGCTTTCTTGCCTCTAATCCATTTCACAGTGCCAGCCTTGCCGGCGAGCGAGCCTGTTTTGATTGCGTACTTCGCGCCGCGCCTCAGCTTCGCCTTGTGCCTCATGGCTTCCATTTCGAACACCAGCTTGGCAACGTCGATCTTAAAGCTGAGCAGGGTGCCAAGCGAGACCGTTGCCGGGCTATCCCCTGATTTCAGGTAGCCGCGCACGTCGTCGGTTTCGATCACGTCGTGAAGCCATAGGTCAAAGCCTTGGGAAGGGGCTTGCACAAGGATGTAGCTCATCAGAGGCACGACGCGGCGCTTGTGACAGGCTTTGCCGCCCTTGATGACGATGCGCTTCTGGACGATGGCCGGCAGATAGGCGGTATAACCCTTACGGCGCAAGCGGCGGCGGACCTTTCGAAGGTGACAGTGCCTGGCGGTGATGGCGATGTAGGTCAAGGCGTTCTCCTGATCACCCTTTGCTTCTTCGACTTCTTCGCCCTGATGGCGTGCGCCGCATCGCGAAAATGATGCACCTTGACCAGCTTCCCGTCCTTGATCCTGACGGACTTTCCGAGCTTGATCAGATGGCCGGTCATCCCTTCACCTTCAAACAACTGACCGGCACCCAATCCTTGAACATATCGCCGTCCGCGTTGTGCCAGATGCAGTAGGCTTCATCGGCGCTTCGCGTCTTGACGGTCATCGGAGGACCGCCCGATTTGAGTTCGACGGTGGCACCGGCCGCGATGCTTTCACGCTTGCCGGCGATCGGAGTGATGTTGGTGTCAGAAGGGGATGCGGTCATCTGCGTCAGTGTCCTTCGATGCGGGTTGCTTGCTGGCCTGCTTCGGCTTGAATGAAAAGCTCATGAACTTGCCGTTCTTGCCGTCCTTCAGCCAGGCATTCATGAAATAGGGCTTTCCATCGATGATGCATTCGCCCTGGTAGTCGGAATGGTTCGGCTGTTCCTTCCTATCGTTTTTGAACAGGATGCCGCTGTTGTCGCGTTTGTCGGTCATTCTGCTGCCACCTTCGCTTTCGCCACCTCATTGCTGCGCAGCTTTTCTCTAATCTCAAGATAGTCCCCTGAGATGTTTGAACCGGCGAGTTCGTCGAATCCCTGCACAGCCTCAACGAATTTTTGTTCACGAACCTTGCTTGCGACGGCGACGGACTTGTCGCTCTTCTCATCTAGCAAACCAACTTGAAACCGGAACATGTCGATCTGCTCTTCGTCGTCATAAAGTTTTGCTCGCTTGTCGGAGTCCATGACCATTTCACGGGCGACCTTGCGAAGTGCCTTGGTGTTGATGCCTGCGTCCTTGGCGGAGTTGATGAGGTCTTTGATAGCCTCCTGCTCATCGGCAATTTTTCGCAGATGGTCTGCAAGCTCTTTGGCGTAGGTGGATGCTGGAGAGTTCATTCTGCTGCTCCTAGAAGGCTGAGCTGTTCGGCTTTTGGCTGTTGGGGTTCGATGAACATATCTGGTTGAGCGTAGGCTTCGCGAATGCGCTTTGCCGACAACTCAAACCAACGCGGGTCAAGCTCAACGCCGACGAACTTTCGGCCCTCTTTCACGGCGGCCACTCCCGTGGAGCCGCCGCCCATGAAAGGATCAAGAACCGTTTCACCTTCGCGCGTGTGCAGCCTGATGAAGTGTCGCGCAAGCTCTGGAGGCTTTGGCGTTGGATGGTCAACGGCCTGCGGGATGATCTTGCGAATCCCAAGATAGCCGGGGCGGATTATGTTCTCTATTGAGTCGCTTTCCGTATGCCACTTGCAGGCCGCCCCTTTGCGCTGCGCCACAAGAACGGTCTCGTATGAGCGGCGGTAATGCCAGCCCATCCCCATCGGCCCTTTGTCCCAAACAACCATCTGCTTGAAGTCCAGATGCCTATCGATTTCGAGTGACCAACGGGCGAATTGAGGATCAGGACCGCCGCCGCCGCAGCAGCAGCAGCAGCAAGAACCGGGCCGAAGAAGGCGCGGCAATTGGGCAAAAAACCATTCGATTAGCTCAGCGGTTTCCTGCGCTCCATCATTGGCGATTGGACGTGGATTTGATCCACAATCGAGAGGCCGCCCTAGGGCTTTCTCCCAATTGTGGATCAAATCCCCGTTGTTGTTGTTGTGTCCATATGGCGGGTCCGTGAAGATGAAATCAACGGCTGGCAACAGCGGCAACAGTTCCCGGCAATCTCCAAGGTACAGCGTGCAGTTTCCGATTTCTTCCCGCCGAAACGA
>WBZP01004616.1_pt1 | contig 14306 bp, 11 predicted proteins | sample 5204301 | NCBI WGS metagenome assembly WBZP01 (sample SAMN12412401, study PRJNA552823) | activated sludge metagenome | isolation source: activated sludge from nitrification reactor of wastewater treatment plant... | place: USA: Pennsylvania | collected 2017 | reverse complement strand
GTTGGCATGAGGTTGAGGCTAGCGCGCAGGGTGGGCTTGAGGGATGGAGCGCCTCAGGCGCGTCGTGCCGAGACCGCGCGCAGGGCGAGGTCGGCATACGACTGCTCGATCTCCTCGGGCGTGCGCCGGATGCCGGGGGTGTACCAGCGGGCGACGTCGACCGCCATCGAGAGCAACGCCAGAGCCGTGCCACGGATGTCGTCAACCTCGAACTCGCCGGATTCGACGCCGTCCTCGAGGACCTGAGCGACGACCTGGTCGATGGCTCGACGCAACTCGCGGACATCTTCGCGGTGCTCGGCGGAGAGGTGCCGGAACTCAAACTGCACGATGCGCCCCAGCTGGTGGTGCTCGGCGTGCCAGCGGGCAAACCCACCGATGATCGCCCGCAGGGCGTCGCTTGGGGTCGCCGCGTTCTGCGCTGCATCCCGCAACAAATTGCGGGCCGTGAGGTGTCCTCGGCGGCTCACCTCATAGAGCAGATCCTCCTTGGAGGAGAAATGGACATACACCCCAGCCGGCGAGAGGCCAGCTCGCGAGGCTATATCCCGGGTGGTGGTCGCGTGGAAGCCAAGCTCGGCAAAGGCATCGGCCGCCGCCATCATCAGGCGGACCGAGGTGTCCGAACTGGCGGTGATCTCATCGGGCGTCAACGTGGCCAGAATGCTCGCCGTCGAGAGATGAATGGCGCCCGCGGCGGCGGGGACGGGGGAGCGGGCCGGCATGTTGACAGCATGCCAGCCGCGGGAGAGACTAAGCAAGCGCTTAGTCGAGCCCGATCCCGCGTGTCTGCCCTGGAGGACCTGTCATGCCCCGCAATATCTACGGCCCCGATCACGACGATTTCCGGGCGATGTGCCGTGAGTTCGTCGAGCGCACCCTCAAGCCGCGTGCCGAAGAGATGATCCGGGAGAAGGCGATTCCGCGAGACATCTGGATCGAGGCCGGCAAGCAGGGCCTATTGGGTCTGGACATTCCCGAGGAGTTTGGCGGCGCCGGGGCTGGGGACTACCGCTTTAATGCCGTGTGCTCGGAGGAACTGAGCAGCTTCACCATGGCGGTCGCCTCATGCTTCGGCATCCACTCCGATGTCTGCCCGCCCTACATCGTCGACCTCGGCACCGAGGAGCAGAAGCAGCGCTGGCTGCCGGGCATCGCCAGCGGCGAGAAGATCATCGGCATCGGTATGACCGAGCCCGGTGGCGGCTCCGACCTGGCGGCCCTCAAGACCACCGCCGTGCGTGCTGGCGAGGGCTGGATCCTCAACGGCTCCAAGACCTTCATCACCAATGGCTACCAGGCGGACCTGGTGATCGTCGCGGCTCGGACCGATGGCAGCAAGGGCGCCAAGGGCATCACGCTCTTCATGGTCGAAGACGGCATGCCCGGCTTCACCCGCGGACGCAAGCTCGACAAGGTCGGCCAGGAGGAGTCCGACACCGCCGAGCTCTTCTTCCAGGATGTGCGCATCCCCGACGAGAACCGGATCGGCCCCGAGGGCATGGGTTTCATCGCCATGATGCAGCGCCTGCCTCAGGAGCGGGTCGGCTCAGCGGTCAGCAACCTTGCCCATGCGAAGGCCATCCTGGACGAGACCATCGCCTACGCCCAAGAGCGCAAGGCCTTCGGGCAGCCGATCGGCGCTTTCCAGCACAACAAGTTCAAAATCGCGGAGCTCGTCACCGCGATCGAGGTCGCACAGGCCTATGTCGATGACTGCGTGATCGCGCATGACCAGGGCAAGCTCTCGGCGGTCGACGCAGCTAAGGCCAAGTGGTGGTCCGCGCAGGTCCAGAATGACGTCCTGGATGAGTGCGTGCAATTGCACGGCGGGTACGGCTTCATGAACGAGTACCGGGTGGCCCGCGCCTGGCGTGACGCCCGGGTGACCAAGATCTGGGCCGGCTCCAACGAAATCATGAAGGAGCTCATCGGCCGCGAACTCGGCTTCTGAGTTCGCCTCCCTGAGGTTCACGCCGAAAGCACTGCTGTCGCTTGGGACAGCGGTGCTTTCGGCGTCCCGTCGGCGAGTGCCCAGAGTCGTCGTCGTTTGGCGTTGCGCTGGGTGTGGATAACTTCCCGTGCTGTGGGCGGGCGAAATTACCGTGGGGGAATGGGAGAGCCGTTGGCGGGGACGAGCCTGACGCAGTGGCGGGCGGCGATCACCGCTGCCGCGCAGTCCCTCTCTTGCTTGGTGGCTGGGGTACCCGACGCGGCGGACGCTGATCTCGGTCCGGTGTTGTCCGAGGTCGATGCTGTGTGTGCGGCGGCCGCCGGCGCCAGAGTCGCGGTGGTGGCCGAGGCCATGTCCCGCGGGGTGTCCGTAGGCCCGCCATGGGGCGCCAGCGCGGGATGGGTGACCTCGCACGCCAGCTCCCTGACATCAGCGGCGGCGGGCGCATTGGTGAAGGCCGTCCAGGCCACCTCCGACGTTCAGTTCCATGGTGTGCGCGAGGCGCTTCATTCCGGACGGTTGGATCCCTGGACGGCGATCGCCGTGTGCGACACCTTCCGGGCGTTGACCCCGCGCCTGCGCCCGGAGGCGCACGAGGATGCGATTGCAGGGATGGTCGAGGTCGGCGCCGTGGCCGGCACGCCGGGGGTTCACCAGATGCGTGAGCGACTCATCTCTGCGTTTGGCGCCGAGGACGAACTGGATGCGGTGGAGGAGTCGGCTCGCCGGCTCGCCACCCTGAGTTCGGGTCGCTCTCTGGGCGATGGGCTGTGGGATTACCGCATGCTCCTGACGACTGAGGGTCGCGCCGTGCTGGAGGCCGCCATTGGTCGGTCGTCGCGGCCACTGCCAGCAATCGACCCGGCAAGCGGCGTGTTCGTGCCCGACGACCGACCGGTGGGTCAACGCCGTGCCGAGGCCCTGGTGTCGGCACTGCGGCGGGGGGATGACCCGGTGTTGACTCCTGAGGGGCAAGGGTCCGCCGCTGGAGGCGCTAAGGCGGCCGTGATCGTCACGATGACCCTTGGCGATCTGTGTGGCCACCGCGGGGCAGGCGAGGTCATCGGCTCGCCCGCCGCCGGGAACCTGCTCGCACCCAATGTCCTGAGGCGGCTCGCCTGCGATGCGGAGATCATCCCGGCCGTGCTGGGCAGCGACGGCGAACTCTTGGACCTGGGGCGGGCCACCCGCCTGTTCACCTCGAAGCAAACTCGAGCCATGTGGCTACGAGACCGCCACTGCTCCTATCCGGGTTGCGATATCCCTGCACAGTGGTGTGACGCGCACCATTTGACGCATTGGGCCGACGGTGGCTCAACCGCCGTGAATAACGCTGCCTTGTTGTGCCCTCGGCACCATCAACATGTGCACACGCATCGGCTCCTGGGGCAGGTCCTCAAGGGCAGTGTGGTCTGGGATACCCGCCCCCACAGCTACCCGCGGCGGCCCTGAATCAGGAAGCCCAGGGCGGACCTGGCCGCGAACTGGTCCGCGAACTAGTCATCTGAAGCCGTCAGTTGAAGCCGTCAGTCGAGCGGACCGCCCGCGACGTAAATCACCTGACCGGAGACGAAACCCGCCTCGGCCGAGCACAGGAACGAGATCGTCGCGGCGATGTCCTCGGGCTGACCGACCCGGCCGACCGGGATCTGTGCCGCCGAGTGCGTGATGAAGTCCTCGAAGGAAACCCCGATCCGCTCTGCCGTCGCCGCGGTCATGTCAGTCTGGATAAAGCCGGGGGCAACGGCATTCGCGGTGACGCCGAACTTGCCGAGCTCAATGGCCAGAGTTTTGGTGAAGCCCTGCAGGCCGGCCTTGGCGGCGGAGTAATTCGCCTGCCCGCGGTTGCCCTGCGCTGAAGACGAGGACAGGTTGACGATCCTGCCGAAGCCGGCCTCGCGCATGTAGCTCTGACACGCCCGGCTCATCAGGAAGGCGCCCCGTAGGTGCACTCCCATGACCGAGTCCCAGTCACTCACTGACATCTTGAAGAGCAGGTTGTCCCGGATGATCCCGGCGTTGTTGACCAGGACCACCGGAGCACCGAGATCCGCGGCAACTCGAGCCACCGCGGCCTGAACCGAGGACTCGTCAGAAACATCGCAGCCCACCCCGAGCGCCCGCCCGCCGGCCTGCGTGATGGCATCGGCGACGGCTGTGCACGCGGCCTGGTCCAGGTCGAGAACGGCGACGGCATATCCGTCGGCCGCCAGGCGGTGAGCAGTGGCGGCACCGATGCCGCGTGCGGCTCCGGTGACAATGGAAACCTGTGCATCGGTCATCTGTGGTCGTCCCTCTCCAGTGGTCGCGGTAAGTTGGATGGCCGCCGCACTTGGAGATCGGCATCCATCGCCGTATGCCGTGACCCTACCTTCCGGTTCAACACAGAGGGGGATGGGGTGCTGCGGTGTGCGCCACAGCTGGCGCGTCAGACGGCAATGGAAGGTGAACTGTGGAGATCTGGCCGGGTGCGGCATACCCCATGGGTGCGATCTACGACGGGAGCGGCGTCAACTTCGCCGTCTTTAGCGAGGTGGCGACCAAGGTCGAACTCTGCCTGATCGACGACGGCGGCCCGGGGGAGGGGCTGGTCGAGACCCGTCTGGCGATGCCTGAGGTCGACGGCTTCGTCTGGCATTGCTACCTGCCGGGGCTGCAGCCGGGCCAACGCTATGGCTATCGCGTGCATGGCCCATACCTGCCCGAGAATGGGCACCGCTGCGACCCGAGCAAACTCCTGCTCGACCCCTATGCCAAGGCGATCGAGGGTCAGGTCACCAATGACCCCTCGCTCTTTGCGTATGACTTCGCGGATCCGAGCAAGCGCAATGACACTGACTCGCTCGGCCACACCATGCTGAGTGTGGTCATCAATCCGTACTTTGACTGGGGACACGATCGCCCGCCGCGGCACGGGTACCACGAGAGCGTGATCTACGAGGCGCATGTGCGCGGCCTGACGATGACCCATCCCGGCATCCCGGAACAGATCAGGGGCACCTATGCCGCGATCGGGCACCCCGTGATCATCGATCACCTCACCGCGCTGGGGGTCACGGCAATCGAGCTGATGCCGGTGCACCAATACGTTCAGGACACCTCACTGCAGGACAAGGGCCTGACCAACTACTGGGGCTACAACACCATTGGCTTCCTCGCGCCCCACAATGCCTACGCGCGCGGTCAACGCGGGCAGCAGGTCACTGAGTTCAAGGCCATGGTCAAGGCCCTGCACGAGGCCGACATCGAAGTGATCCTCGACGTCGTCTACAACCACACCGCCGAAGGCAATGAGTTCGGACCGACCATCTGTTTCCGCGGTCTGGACAATGCCTCGTACTACCGACTCGTCGATGGGGATCGCGCGCACTATTACGACACGACGGGCACGGGAAACAGCCTCCTGATGCGCAATCCCCATGTCCTGCAACTGATTATGGACAGCCTGCGCTATTGGGTGACCGAGATGCACGTCGACGGGTTCCGCTTCGATCTGGCTGCCACGCTGGCCCGTCAGTTCCATGAAGTCGACAAACTCTCGGCCTTCTTCGACATCATCCAACAGGATCCGGTGATCTCCCAGGTCAAGCTCATCGCCGAACCGTGGGATGTTGGCGACGGGGGATACCAGGTTGGCAACTTCCCGCCCCTGTGGACCGAGTGGAATGGCAAGTATCGCGACACCGTCCGGGACTTCTGGCGCGGGGAGCCCGCGACCCTGGGTGAGTTCGCCTCACGGATCACGGGCAGCAGCGATCTCTACGAGCATTCGGGCCGTAAGCCGATCGCCTCGATCAACTTCGTCACCGCGCACGACGGCTTCACCATGCGGGACCTGGTGTCCTACAACGAGAAACACAATGACGCCAATCTCGAGGGCGGCCGTGATGGCGAGTCGCACAACCGATCCTGGAACTGTGGCGCTGAGGGCCCGACCGATGACGCGAGCGTGAATGCCCTTCGCCTGCAACAGCATCGGAACTTCCTGGCCACCCTGCTGCTCAGCGAGGGCGTGCCGATGATCGCCCACGGAGACGAGATCGGACGCACCCAGCAGGGCAACAACAATGTCTACTGTCAGGACAATGCATTGGCCTGGGTGAATTGGGAGCTCGCTGACTGGCAGCGCGATCTGCTCGCCTTCACCTCAACAGTCACCCGGCTACGGCGCGAACACCCGGTATTCCGACGGCGCCGATTTTTCGCCGGCAGCGCAGATCACGGGGGCGAGTCGACCCGGGGTGACATCTATTGGCTGCGGCCCTCCGGCGAACCCATGGCTGAGCAGGACTGGCGCAATGGCGAGGCCCGCACGGTCGGGGTGATCCTCAATGGCGCGGCCATCCCCGAGTCCGACTCACGTGGGCGCACCATCACCGATGATGACTTCCTGATCGTCTTCAACGCCGACCATGAGGGCCAACTCTTCACCTTGCCCCCCACGGACGTTGCGGAATCCTGGGTCTGCGAGGTCGATACTGCCGCCCAGGGTGTCGCGATTCCGGAACCTTTCGCCGGCGGCACCGACATCAATATCGCTCCCCGTTCGGTGCTCGTGCTGCGCCATCCACGCGCGTAGGCGTTCAGCGCAGCGGACCGTGCCGAAACCTCAGGAATCTCGGAAGCGGACCATGCCTTCCTGAGCGACGGTGGCGACCAGGGTCCCGTCGGCCGCGAACATCCGACCGATGCCCAGCCCGCGGCCCCCTTGCGCGGACGGGGACTCTTGCGCGTACAAGATCCATTGATCGGCGCGTGCCGGGCGGTGGAACCACATGGCGTGGTCGAGGCTGGCCACGCTCATGCCGGGCTCGCGCCAGGTCTTGCCGTGGCGGCGTAGCACCGACTCCAAGAGGGAGTAATCCGAGGAGTAGGCCAGCACGGCCTCGTGGATGAGCGGGTCGTCCGGCAGCTCGCCGACGGCACGAATCCACACGCTTTGCTGGGCGACATGCTCGGCCCCTGGGGCGAAGTACAAGTGTCCCTGCACATGCCTTTGCTCGATGGCGCGGCCCTCGGCGAGGTGCTTGGCGCCGGGGTGGTCGATGCCGGCAAAGGCTTGCGCCAGTGAGGGATAACTCATCGGCTCGCCCACCGCGGGCATCGGGTCCTGGTGGTCGACACCGGTGTCAGGGACCTGGAAGGAGGCCGACATCGAGAGAATCGGTTTGCCGTGCTGGATCGCGTGCACGCGTCGGGTGGAGAAGGATCGGCCGTCGCGCATTCGCTCCACCGAAAAGGTGATCGGCTCGGTGTCATCGCCTGGGCGCATGAAATAGGCATGGATCGAGTGCAGGCGTCTGCGCTCCTCGCCCTCGACGGCGGCGACAGTGCGACCGGAGGCGATGATGCCCTGCGCCAAGACCTGCCCGCCATACACCCGCCCGTGAGGCATCTTCTGGCTCTTGCCGAGGAACATCGAGATGTCCTCCGCGAAGGTCTCCGGGATCGGGATGCCCTCGGCCGTGGTGACCGGGGCGATCTCGACGTGCCCCGAGCCGATCTCCGCCAGGTCGAGGATCGAGATGAGCTCGGTCAGGGCCGGATGCTGGTGCTCGCTGGTCACGTGGCCACTGTAGGTCAGGCGATCAGTGGCCGAGCTGATTGGCCCCGGCGGCGCGAGGATCCGGTAGTCAGCGAGAGCGATCGATGCCGCCCACTGGCTACCGACTCCACTGCCCGACCGAGTCTGGTGGCTGCCTCGACCAAGTCTTCGGGACTGTCCACGAAGGGCATTCGCAACCAGCGATCGAAGCCGCCCGCCACTGCAAAGGCAGGGCCGGCGGAGATGAGGAGGCCTTCGTTCTCGGCGGCCTCGGCCACCTCGCTAGCCTCGGGTCGGTCCAACTCCAGCCAGAGCGAGAGTCCGCCTGCGGGAGAAGTGAACGTCAGGCCAGGAGCCGTCCTCGCCAGTGCGCCGGCCAGGGTGTCGCGCGCGTGCCGAAGCGCGTTCCGGCGCTCCGGGGCCAGGCCCAGGTGGCCGCGCAGGAGAGTGGCCAGGACGAGCTGCTCAAGCACGGGCGCGCCCAGATCGATGCTCACTCGCGCGTTCACCAGCGGGTCGATCAGATCGCGCGGAGCCCTGATCCAGCCCAGGCGAAGCCCACCCCAGTGGGACTTCGATGCGCTCCCCACGGTGATCGCGGTGTGGTCGTGGGCGGCATACGGCAGCGGCATCGTGATGTCATCGAGGGCCAGCTCGCAGATCGTCTCGTCCACGACGGTGCGCACCCCCGAGAGTGCCCCCGCAGTCCTGGTCCGGTCCTCATCGCCCATCAGCAAGCCGGTGGGATTGTGGAAATCCGGGATGAGCAGCGCCATGGTGGGCCGCGCTGAGCGGGCTGCGGCGGCCAAGGCCTCGAGGTCCCATCCGTGGGGTGCCAAGGGCACGCCGACGACCCTGGCCGCGGACCGGCGAATGGCGGCCAGGGAGTTCGGATAGGTCGGCGTCTCGGTGACCACCCGATCGCCCGGGTTCAGCAGGGCGGCAGCGACGACCTGGATGCCAGCGACCGCGCCCGAGGTGATGATCACTTGATCCGCCTGCGTAGGCAGCCCGCGAGCGGCATAGCGGGCGGCAATCAGCTCGCGCAGCTCCGGCAGCCCCTTGGTGAGATAGCCGGTCCCGGCCAGGTGCTCGGGCAGGAGGTTGACGGCGGCTTCGTAGGCCTCGGCGACCCCGGCCGAGGCGCGAGTCGCGGCGCAGGTCAGGTCGATGACCCCAGGGATGCTGTCGACCGGGAAGAGCCCGCCACGGGCGGCCCGGGTGCGCGAGGGCGGGAGTCGGACCTGCCAGCCCGCGCCGACTCGGGAGGTGAGATATCCGGCGTCGCGCAGGGCGGCATACGCATGGGTCACGGTCGTCCGGCTCACCCCGAGCGCCGGTGCGAGGCCGCGCTCGCTGGGCAGCCCGGCGCCCGAGGCAAGCCGACCGTCCGCGATGAGGCGCCGAAGCCCGGCGGCCAGGGATTGGTAGACCGGTCGGGCGAGGGGCTGATCGGCCAGAAGAGCGGCCACTCGTGTCGCGCTCACCGAAGGGGGCATGCAGTCCACTGTGCCATGACTGGCTATCGATTTACAGTCCAGTTGTCGCGACGATGGACGACATGACACCGCTTCACGTGCTTCGCCGGGGCGTCACCCGGCGGGTGGACCTCGCCGCACTCGGCCCGCTCGAGCAACTACGGGCCGGTCGCCTAGTCCGCCGAATCACCCAACTGCTGGTGGGCCTGACGCTTTTCGGGGTCTCGATGGCCCTGCTCCTGCGCGCTGGGCTCGGGCTGGAGCCTTGGGGGGTCCTGCAGTACGGCCTGATGACCTACCTGCCATTGACCTATGGCCAGGTCAGCATTGCCGTGTCCTTTGTGGTCTTGCTGTTGTGGATCCCGCTGCGGCAGTGGCCGGGGTTAGGCACCGTGCTCAATGCGGTGGTGATCGGACTGGCCATCGATGCGACCCTGGCAGTGCTCGGCCCGGCCACGGCGTGGTGGTCGCGAACCGCCTTGCTCCTCGCCGCCGTGGTGCTCAACGGCATTGCCGGCGCGATGTACATCGGCAGTCAGCTGGGCCCTGGTCCTCGCGACGGGCTGATGACCGGGCTGGCCGCACGCACTGGGCGCTCGATCCGCCTCGTGCGTACCCTGCTCGAGATCACCGTCGTCACCGCTGGCTGGCTCATCGGGGGCATCGTCGGGATCGGGACGGTGGTCTATGCCCTGGCCATCGGGCCGCTGGTCCAACTCTTCTTGCCGCTGCTCACGATCCGACTTGATCGGCCCGAGGAGACGGCTGCGGAGTAGCCGGGGGTGAATGTCGCCACCGCATGCTGGGCCGCTCGACGACCAACCAGCTGATCCACGCCAGCCCGGTGGCCATCGCCAGGACGGCCGCGAAGTACGCGCCCTGGTTCCAGGGCCCGTATGCCGTGAGGAGTTGTTGGGCGGGAAAGCCGTAGAGGTAGACGCCATAGGACACGTCGTGGGTGGACCCCAGCCGGGTAGGCAGGCTGCGGCCTAGCCACAGAACCAGGAACGCGATCGGCAAGGCACCCAACCAGGTCAACCGCCCCGCCCAGCCCAGGGCCACGATGGCCAGTACGCTCCCCAGCGCGATCAGGGGGGTCCACCGTACTCGGCGGCCGAGCACCAGCAGGAGCGCGCCCGCGAAGAAGTACGTGCCCAGCCGTGCCAAGGTGAACACCTCATAGGGCAGGGCTGGTTTGAATCTCGGCATCGAGACCAGCGTGCACAGGCCGAACAGGGCCGCCGAGACGACCAAAGCGCGAGCGCCCGACGCCCGAGGGAGGAACACCCCAAGGATGAGGTAGCAGGCGAATTCGTAAGCCAGTGTCCAGGCTGACAGATTCCAGACCAGGGGATAGGGGGCCTGGGTGAGGGTCTGCTCGATGCCGGGCTGAACCTGAACGAGAGTGGCATTGCGCGCGACATAGCCCGCGGCCGAACCGAACTCCCAGTGTGCCCCGGACCACCAGGCCGATAGCGGGGCCACGACGGCCGCGATCACCACCAAGCTGAACCAATACCCGGGGAAGATCCGCACGGCCCGGCGGCGAAGGTAGTCGGCCAGCGTCGTGCGTGAGCGGCTCAGGGCAACCAGGTAGCCCGAGATGGCAAAGAAGCCAGCCACCGCCCAGCCGCCGAGGGTGTCGCCAGCAATCCAGCCCTCGCCGTCCCAGGGCGCGGATCCGGTGTGCGTGACGATGACGAGCCCGGCCAGGAGCAGTCGGATGGCGTTGAGCGCGTTGTGGTGACCAGCGCCGGCGGGCCGAGCGGTGGCGGGCCGGGCAACGCTCGTCATCCCGCGATCCCCAAGGTCAGCGGCAGCACCGCGGGTGCGCCCGCGGCCCGCAGCGCACGTGCCGCGACAGTCAGCGTCCAGCGAGAGTCGGCGAGGTCGTCGACCAGGAGCACCGGACCCGTGCAGTCGGCCACGGCCATCGCCAGCGCGTCATCCAAGCCGATCCGATCCCAGGTGGCCGCCAAACGGAAGGCCGAGTTGCCCCCCGGCTTGCCGGCGGGGCCTCCATGCCGCAGCGAGAGTGCACCCAGGAGTGGCAGCCGCCCGATCCGGCTGAGCTGCTCGCCCAGCGAGGTGACCAACTCGGGCCGCTCGCGGGAAGGCATCACCACGATCCCGACCGGACGCTGCGCCCATGCCCACTCGGCGAGCACCCCCACCACGGCGCGCACCACATCCTCCGGCACTGGGCCGTCGGCGGCGAGAAGCTCCCGCAGCCGGCCACCCCACCCGAGGTCAGTTAGCCGCGCCAAGGCTCGACCGGGAGCGGCCTGCTCGCCCGAATCGATCCGACCCTTGACCGGCACGCCGAGACGATCCATGCCGGTGGGCCACATTGCCCGCGGCTCGATCACCACCCCCGCCCGCGACAGACTCGCGCTCGCCGCGTCCAGAGCCGGCTCGGGCAGGCTGGTCGGGTACCACGGCCCAGTGCAGACATCGCAGCGACCGCAAGGGCTGGCGCTGGGATCATCGAGGGCTTGCTGCAGCAGCGCCATGCGACAGCTACGGGCGCTGGCGTACTCGACCATCAGCTGCTGCTCCTCGCGACGGGTCGCGGCCACCCGGGCATACCGTTGCGCGTCATAGGTCCACGGCCGCCCGGTGGCCTGCCAACCGCTAGTCACCCGGGTGACGGCCCCATCGACATCGAGCACCTTGAGCAGGAGTTCCAGCCGGGTGCGGCGGATGTTGACAACGGTCTCCAGCGCCGCACTCGAGAGTGGGTGGGGCGCCTGCCCCAAGGCCTCCAGCACCGCCGAGGCCTGATCCTCACGCGGCATCGAGACCGAGGCGAAATAGGCCCAAATCTCCGGGTCCTCCGGACCTGGCAGGAGTAAGACGTCCGCCCGCTCGGTGGCGCGACCGGCCCGGCCGACCTGCTGGTAGTACGCCACCGGTGAACTCGGCGCCCCCAGGTGGACCACGAAACCGAGATCCGGTTTGTCAAAGCCCATGCCCAGCGCGGAGGTCGCCACGAGGGCCTTGACTGCGTTGTCCCGCAAGGCCCGCTCGAGCCGCTCGCGCTCCTCAGGGTCGGTGCGCGAGGTGTATGCCGCGACTGGCAGGCCCGCCTCGCTCAGGGCATTGGCCACCTCCTGCGCGGCGGCCACCGTCAGGGTGTAGACGATGCCCGAGCCGGGCAACTCGCCCAGGTGGGCCAGCAACCAGGCGAGTCGTTGCTCAGGCCCGAGCGGACCAAGCACCCCCAACCGCAGTGAGCTGCGCGCCAATGGCCCGCGGATCGTGCGTACTGGCCGGGTCTGGGCATCGGCACTGATGGCAAGTTGCTCCTCGACATCGCGGACCACCCGCCCATTCGCAGTAGCGGTGGTCGCCAGGACCGGGATATCGGGGGGAAGATCCGTCAGGAGGTCCTTGATCCGGCGGTAATCCGGTCGGAAATCGTGACCCCAGTCGCTGACACAGTGCGCCTCATCGACCACCAGCAGGCCACAGCGTCGGGCCAGATCGGGCAGTTGCTCGGTGCGGAAACGCAGGTTGTTGAGCCGCTCCGGACTGACCAACAGGACATCGACCTCATCGCGCGCGAGCGCGCTCGCGACCTGTTCCCAATCGGCGACATTGGCGGAGTTCATGGTCACCGCCCGGATCCCCGCCCGCTGGGCGGCGGCGATCTGATCGCGCATGAGCGCCAACAGGGGAGAGACGATGATCGTCGGCCCGGCGCCGGCCAACCGCCGCAGCAAGGTGGCCACGAAGTAGACCGCGGACTTGCCCCAGCCGGTGCGTTGCACCACCAGCACACGCTCCCGCCGATCGACCAGCGCCTCGATGGCCTCCCGCTGCCCCTCCCGGAAGGCCACGTCGGATCGCCCGACCAGGGCAGCCAAGGCCTCCTGGGCGGGATCGGTCCGGACCGGCTCGCTCATCTCAGCACGACCGTATGCCGCCTCGCCGACAGTCAGCGCCAGCCGTCCGGGTCCACGCCACCCGGGATGTCAGCATCCGGGTCATAGGGCGTGCGCGTGAACCGGAAGCTGGCGATGTCGAGGTGCGATACCGAGCCATCGGGCCGGCGGCGAACCTCCATGGGTTCCCCCGCGTAATAACCATCCAGGCCGACGAATCGGTCCGGCCCGGTCGGCGCGAAGCGCGAACCGCGGGCTGCGCCGGGCTCGCCGAGGACAAAGTGGCCATCGACGAATCGGGCGGTCAGCGCGGCCGGACCCCAGTGCCACGTGCCGAGGATGTCGAGCATCGCGGCGTCTCCCGACGGCGTCCACGGTGCGATCACCGGGGGATCCAGTTCCGCCACCGTGCTGAGCACGCTACCGATCAGACCGCGCGCCTGTGGTGCCGAGGTGGCGTTCAGCATGACGATGGCACCGTCACCGCTGTCGAGCCGGACGCGCAAACCGGCAAGGAAGCCGGGCATGGACCCGCCATGACCGGCATACCGCACGCCATCGATGTTGTACACCGCGAAGCCCAAGCCATGGCACTGAGTCCAGGGCGCGCCCGGTGTGTCGTCCACCTGGTGCGGTTCCCGCATCTCGGCCAGGGTGTCGGCGCTGAGCACGCCCTGGGTATGGCCGGCCAGGAAAGCGGCCCATCGAGACAGGTCGCTCACCGTGCTCCAGAGCTGCCCGGCCGGCGCCATCGCACCGGCGTCATGCTCCGGCTCGGGCAGCACGACATCGGCGAACGGGTGCACGGCCAGACCCTGGGCATGCGGCGCCTGCGGGCGAGTGCTGGTCCGGTTCATCCCGAGCGGCTCGAGCACCTCATCGCGCAGCACCTCGAACCAGTCACGGCCATGCGCAACCTCCAGCAGCCGCCCGAGAGCGGCATAGCCCACATTCGTGTAGTGAAAGCGCCGCCCTGCTCGGAACCGTTGTCCCACAACGCGACTCAACTCATCCCAGGACACGCCGGGCGAGCGCTCCCACCAAGGCTCGGGGGTCTCCGCCTGCGTTCCCGAGGTGTGCGTCAGCAACTGCTCGATGGTGACCTCACCCAGCGCGGTCCCCGGGACATGCGCCTCGAAGCGATCGGTGAGCTCCAACCGTCCGGCATCCCGCAGCCGCATGACAGCGACTGCGACGAAGGTCTTGGTGATCGACCCCATCCGGTATTGGGTGTTCGCATCCGGCGGATTCGTCCCGACCAGGCCGGCGCCGCCGCTCCAGGCCAGGGTGCCCGCGCGCACCACGCCGGCAACGAGTGAGGGCACCCGTCCCTCGCGCTGAGTGGTGGCGACCAGTCGATCGAGCTCAGCGGTGCAGCGGTCGGAGAGAGGCATGTCCGCCAGCCTATGACCGACGTGCCGGTTCCGCTGCCGACCCCTGAG
>WBZP01004615.1_pt1 | contig 14308 bp, 9 predicted proteins | sample 5204301 | NCBI WGS metagenome assembly WBZP01 (sample SAMN12412401, study PRJNA552823) | activated sludge metagenome | isolation source: activated sludge from nitrification reactor of wastewater treatment plant... | place: USA: Pennsylvania | collected 2017 | reverse complement strand
CAACCAGAACGGCGCGCAGATGGCCATCGACGAACTCAACGCGCGCGGGGTCAAGGTCGGCGGCAAGGCGGTCCGCTTCGAGCTGATGGCCGAGGACGACCAGGCCGATCCGAAGCTCGGGCCGGTGATCGCGCAGAAGTTCGTCGACGCGAAGGTCGTCGCCGTCGTCGGCCACTTCAACTCCGGCGTGACGATCCCGGCGTCGAAGGTCTACAGCGATGCCGGCATCCCGCAGCTCTCGGTGTCGACCAACGTGAAGTACACGCAGCAGGGTTTCAGGACGGCGTTCCGGCTGATGGCCGACGACGGCAAGCAGGGCAAGGCGCTCGGCGAGTACGCGGTGAAGACGCTGAAGCTCAAGCGGCTCGCCGTCATCGACGACGCCACGGCGTACGGCCAGGGGCTCGCCGACGAGTTCGTCAACGCCGTCAAGGCGTCCGGCGGGCAGGTCGTCCGCCACGAGCACACCAACGACAAGGCGGTCGACTTCGCCGCGGTGCTGACGACGATCAAGGGCGCCCGGCCCGAGGCGATCTTCTTCGGCGGCTACGACCAGCAGGCCGGCCCGATGGCGCGGCAGATGAAGACGCTGGATCTCAAGATCCGGCTGATGGGGGGCGAGACGATGAACTCGACCAAGTTCATCGAGCTCGCCGGCCCCGCCGCCGAAGGCCACGTTGCGTCGACCCCGGGCGCGGCGCTCGAATCGCGCCCCGGCGGCAAGGCGTTCGCCGAGCGCTACAAGGCCGCGTTCAAGCAGGACATCGGGCTCTACGCCCCGTACTTCTACGACGGCGTGATGCTGGTCGGCGCGGCGATCCAGGCCGCCGACTCCGCCGACCCGGCGAAGGTCCTGCCGGCGCTGGCGAAGATCCGGCACAAGGGCATCACTGCCGACATCGAGTTCGACAAGAACGGCGACCTGACCCGCGGCCTGCTGACGATCTTCCAGGTGAAGAACGGCAAGTGGGAGGTGATCTCCAAGTAGCGGCCGCGGCCGTACAGGGGGAATGCGATGAGCCTTGCCACGGGTTGCCGGGAGCTGCTCGCCGGGTTTGCCGCCGATCCGGCGTCGCCGCTGACGCCGACGCTGCAGAAGACGCTGTTCGTCGCCCGTCACCTGCAGCGCCGCGCGGCAGTGCTGCAGACCCCGCCCGAACGGCGGCAGCAGGCCGAGTTCGACCGGATGCTGCAGAACGCGCAGGACAAGGCGACGCTGGCGCAGATGACCGACCAGGCGTTCCGGCCCAGCGCCGCGTACCGTGCCGTCGACCAGTTCATCCACATCCTCGACGTCCAGGGCATACCGCGCTTCTTCAGCCCTTTCCAGCGCACGCTGCTCAAGGGCTTCCAGTCGTTCGGCGGTTTCGCGCCCGGCGTTGCCGTCCCGCTGGTCAAGGACCAGATGCGCAAGGAAACGGCCAACGTGATCCTGCCGGCGGAACCGGAGCTGCTCTACCGGCACCTGCGCGAGCGGCACCGCGAAGGCGTGCGGATGAACGTGAACTTCCTGGGCGAGGCGATCCTCGGCGAGGAGGAGGCGCAGCGCCGGCTGCAGCTCAACCTGCAGGGGCTGCAGGCGCCGGAGATCGAGTGCATCTCCATCAAGATCTCGACGCTGTACTCGCAGATCTCGGCGCTGGCGCGGGAGGACACCGTCGCCACGCTGTGCGAGCGGCTGGAGCTGCTCTACCGCACCGCGGCGCAGGCGCGGTTCCGCCGGCCCGACGGGACCGACGTCCCCAAGTTCGTGTACCTGGACATGGAGGAGTACCGCGACCTCGCGCTCACCACCGAGGTGTTCATGCGCACGCTGGACCGGCCGGGATTGCGCGACGTCCAGGCCGGCATCGTGCTGCAGGCCTACGTCCCGGACTCGTACCGCCACCAGCGCGAACTCACCGCCTGGGCGCAGCGGCGCGTGGCCGACGGCGGCGCCCCGATCACGCTGCGGCTGGTCAAGGGGGCCAACATGGAGAGCGAGCGCTGCGAAGCCTCGCTCCGGGACTGGCCGCAGGCGCCGTACCGGACCAAGCGCGAGACCGACGCCAACTACAAGCGGATGGTCGAGACCGCGCTCGCTCCGGCGAACCTCGACGCGGTGCGCGTCGGGATCGCCTCGCACAACCTGTTCGACCTCGCCTACCCGCTGGTGCTCGCGGTCGAGGCCGGCGTCGACGACAAGGTCCAGTTCGAGATGCTCGAGGGCATGGCCAACCCGCAGCGCCGTGCGCTGTTCGAGCTGACGCCCAACCTCCTGCTCTACGCGCCGGCGTGCGGCCGGGAGAGCTTCCTCAACGCCATCGGCTACCTGATCCGGCGGCTCGACGAGAACACCGGTCCCGAGAATTTCCTGCGCTACGCGTTCCGGATCACGCCCGAGAGCCCCGAGTGGCAGCGGCTCGAACGCGGATTCCTCGATGCCTTCGCGCTGGTGGCGAGCGTCGCCGACGCGCCGCGCCGCACGCAGAACCGGCAGCTGCCCCCGGGACCGGTGGATGCGCTCGCCGGCGGCTGGCAACGGCTGGCCAACGAGCCCGACACCGACTTCGCGCTGCCGCACAACGGCCACTGGGCGCAGCAGATCCTCGCCCGCTGGCAGCCGCGCCACGGCGCCGATGCGGCGGAGATCCCGCTGGTGATCGCCGGCGCCGAGATCTTCGACGGCCGCGCGTCGCGGGACTGCCTCGACCCGTCGCGCCCCGGCGTCGTCGTGGGACGCTACCGGCAGGCGAGCGAGGCGGACATCGATCGCGCGATCGACTGCGCCGGCGCCGACCCGGCGAACTGGCGGACGCTGCCGGCGGCGGCCCGCACCGCGCTGCTGCAACGCGTCGCCGCCGAGCTGCGGGCGGCCCGCGCCGATCTCGTCGGTGCCGCGCTCGCCAATGGCGGCAAGACGATCGCCGAAGCGGATCCCGAGGTGAGCGAGGCCGTCGACTTCGTCGAGTTCTATCGCGCCACCGCGCACTGGTGGCAGCAGCAGCCGACGCTGACGGCGACGCCGAAGGGCGTGGCCGTCGTCGTTTCGCCGTGGAACTTCCCGATCGCGATTCCCTGCGGCGGCATCGTCGCCGCGCTGGCGGCCGGCAACACCGTCATCCTCAAGCCGGCGTCGGACGCCGTGCTGGTCGCGTGGGAGCTGTGCCGCGCCTTCTGGCGTGCCGGCGTGCCGAAGGAAGCGTTGCAGTTCGTCCCCTGCGCCGGCGGGCGCGAGGGACGGCGGCTGGTCAACCATCCAGGGGTCGACGTCGTGATCCTCACCGGCGGCACCGACACCGCGCAGGCGATGCTCGCCGACCGGCCGGCGCTGCAGCTGACGGCGGAGACCGGCGGCAAGAACGCGACCATCGTCACGGCGATGGCCGACCGCGACCAGGCGATCAAGCACGTGCTGCACTCCGCGTTCAGCCACGCCGGCCAGAAGTGCTCGGCCACGTCGCTGCTCCTGTTGGAAGCCGAGGTCTACGACGATCCGAAGTTCCGGCAGTCGCTGTGCGACGCCGTGCAGAGCCTCGCCGTCGGCTCCGCGTGGTCGCTCGCCACCCGGATCGGGCCGCTGATCCGGCCGCCGGCGGGAGAACTCGAGCGGGCGCTCAAGGTGCTCGAACCCGGGGAATCGTGGGCGGTGCTTCCCCGCCGGCTCGCGGGCAACCCGAACCTGTGGACACCGGGGGTCAAGTACGGGGTCCAGCCAGGCAGCGTCACCCACCTCACCGAGTTCTTCGGCCCGGTGCTCGGCGTGATGCGCTTCGAGCGCCTCGCCGACGCGATCCACCTCGTCAACCAGACCGGGTACGGGCTCACGTCCGGCCTGGAGAGCCTCGACGACCGCGAGCAGGCGCAGTGGCTCGCGGGCATCCGCGCCGGCAACCTGTACGTCAACCGGACCACCGTCGGCGCCATCGTGCTGCGGCAACCGTTCGGCGGCATGGGCAAGTCCGCCTTCGGCCCGGGCATCAAGGCCGGCGGGCCCAACTACGTCGCGCAGCTGATGGACTTCGCCGACGCCGGCGCCGAGCCGCCCTGGATCGCGCCCACCGATCCGCTGCTCGCGGCGTTCGCCGGCGCACTGCGCGCCCGCGCGGTCGACGACACGCCGCTCGCCGCCGAGCTGCGCGCCGTCGTCGCCGCGATCGGCAGCTACGCGCAGCACGCGCGCGACGAGTTCGGCACGAGCCACGATCACTACCGGCTGGTCGGCCAGGACAACCTGCGCCGGTACCTGCCGGTCCGCGAGCTGCGGATCCGCACGCACCCGGACGACAGCGTGTTCGACCTCTTCGCGCGGGTGGCCGCGGCCCGGGCGGCCGGCTGCCGGATCACCGTCTCGTCGCCGCCGGATGCCCCTGCCGCCGGGCTGGCGCTGCTGGACGAGCTGACCGAATCCTGGGCCGGCGGCATCGAGTTCGTCGAGGAGACCGACGACGCGCTGGCCGCGCTGCTCGTCGCCCGCGAGACCGATCGCCTGCGCTACGCCGCGCCGCCGCGGGTGCCGGAGTCCGTGCTGCGCGCCGCGGCCGCGAGCGCGATCCACGTCGCCAGCCGCCCGGTGCTGCGCGACGGCCGCGTCGAGCTCCTCTGGTACGTCCAGGAACAGAGCATCAGCAACGACTACCACCGCTACGGCAATCTCGGCCCGCGCGACCTGCCGGGTGTCGCCGCTCAGCGGACGACGATCGCGGGAACGTGGCGAACGAGTTCGTCCAGCAGCCCGGGCGGCAGCTGCGTTCCCCCCGGCGCGGCATCGACGAGCGCCGTGCTGGCACAGCCGGTCGGCCGGAACATCTGCAGCACCCAGCTGCGCACGCCGGCGTCGGCGAGCTGGCGCGCGAGCAGGACGAGTTCGTCCGGCGGCGTCAGCGCGAGGTGCACGGTGGTGCGGATCTCCAGCGCCACGCCGGAGCGCAGCATGAGCTCGAGGCTCGCGAATGCCGCAGCGCCGCTGGTGACGATGCCGGTCACCTTGCCGTAGCCGCCGACCTGCGCCTTGAGGTCGAGCCCCACCCAGTCGAGGCGACCGGCGAGTTCCGCCAGGCGGCGCGGATAGATGCCCCCGGTGTGCAGGCCGACGGCGAATCCCCGCTCGCGGACGGCATCGATCGCGGGGCCCAGCTCCGCCTGCGCCGTCGGCTCGCCGCCGGAGAACACCACGGCGTCGAGCAGCCCGCGCCGCGTGTCCAGCCACGCGAGGATGTCGTCCCAGCCCTGCTCGGCAAGGCCCTGGGCGGGAATGAGGTGCGGGTTCTGGCAGTACCCGCAGCGCCAGGGGCAGCCCTGGCAGAACACGACGGCCGCGAGCCTGCCCGGGAAGTCGTTGCCGCTGAACGGCACGAACCCGCCGACGCGCAGCCCGGTCGAGCGCCGACCCGGGGCCGCGCCCCCCGGCGGCTCGCCGGCGACGGCCACGGGCTAGCTCCGGGCAGCGGCGCCGGTCACCGCTGCGGCGCGCAGCAGGTTTCGCTGAAGAACCGCCGTTCGGCGTGCTCGCCCCGCTTGCCGATGTTGAACGACGCCACCGGGCGGTGATAGCCCATCACCCGCGTCCAGACCTCGCAGCGCTGGCGCTCCGCGTCGGTCAGCGTCGGCATGGCGGTCATCTGGCAGATCTCGTTCATCGCATTCATCGGTCTCTCTCCTGTCGTGTCTGGTCTTGTCCCGCCCCTCCCGGGGGCCGATCAGGCCGCCGCGGCGCGCGCCATCCGGCGCCGCTTCTCGGCCAGCTTCTCTTCGTCGCAGCGCGGGCAGAACGGGTGCTCGCCCTCCAGGTAGCCGTGCTTCGGGCAGATCGAGAACGTCGGCGTCACCGTGATGTACGGCAGGCCGAAACGCTCGAGCGCGCGGCGCACCAGCTGCTTGCACGATTCGGCCGACGACAGCCGCTCGTTCATGTAGAGGTGCAGCACCGTCCCGCCGGTGTACTTCTTCTGCAGCTCCTCCTGCCGCGCGAGCGCCTCGAACGGGTCGTCGGTGTAGCCGACCGGCAGCTGCGACGAGTTCGTGTAGTACGGCGTCTCCGGCGTCCCTGCCTGCAGGATGTCCGGCCAGCGCTTGCGGTCCTCCTTGGCGAACCGGTACGTCGTCCCCTCGGCGGGCGTCGCCTCGAGGTTGTACATGTGCCCGGTCTCCTCCTGGAACTCGACCATCCGCGCCCGCAGGTGGTCGAGCAGCCGCACGGCCAGCGCGTGGCCTTCCGGCGTCGTGATGTCGTGCGCGTCGCGGGTGAAGTTGCGGATCATCTCGTTGATGCCGTTGACGCCGATCGTCGAGAAGTGGTTGCGCAGCGTGCCCAGGTACCGGCGCGTGTACGGGAACAGGCCCTGGTCGATCAGCCGCTGGATCACCTTGCGCTTCACCTCGAGGCTGTCCTTGGCGTAGCCCAGCAGCGCGTCGAGGCGCTCGAACATCCTCGCCTCGTCGCCGGCGTGGAGGTAGCCCAGCCGCGCGCAGTTGATCGTCACCACGCCCAGCGATCCGGTCTGCTCGGCCGAGCCGAAGAGGCCGTTGCCGCGCTTGCGCAGTTCGCGCAGGTCGAGCTGCAGCCGGCAGCACATCGAGCGGATCATGTTGGGCTTGAGCTCCGAGTTCACGAAGTTCTGGAAGTACGGCAGCCCGTACTTCGCCGTCATCGTGAACAGCGCCTCGCAGTTCGGGTGGTCCCAGTCGAAGTCCGGCGTGATGTTGTACGTCGGGATCGGGAACGTGAACACGCGGCCCTTCGCGTCGCCGGTGATCATCACCTCGATGTACGCACGGTTGATCATGTCCATCTCGGCCTGCAGGTCACCGTAGGCGAACGGCATCTCCTCGCCGGCGATGACGGGGACCTGCTCGCGCAGGTCCTCCGGGCAGATCCAGTCGAACGTGAGGTTGGTGAACGGCGTCTGCGTGCCCCAGCGCGACGGCACGTTGAGGTTGTAGATCAGTTCCTGGATGCACTGCTTGACGGCGTCGTAGGACATCGCGTCGCGGCGGACGAACGGCGCCATGTAGGTGTCGAAGGAGCTGAACGCCTGGGCGCCGGCCCACTCGTTCTGCAGCGTGCCGAGGAAGTTGACGATCTGGCCCACGGCGGACGACATGTGCTTCGGCGGCCCCGCCTCGACCTTGCCCGGGACGCCGTTCAGCCCCTCGTGCAGCAGCACGCGCAGCGACCAGCCGGCGCAGTAGCCCGCGAGCATGTCGAGGTCGTGGACGTGGACGTCGCCTTCGCGGTGCGCGCGCCCGATCTCCGGCGAATAGACGTGCGACAGCCAGTAGTTGGCGACGACCTTGCCGGAGACGTTGAGGATGAGCCCGCCCAGCGAATAGCCCTGGTTGGCGTTGGCGTTGACGCGCCAGTCCTTCTGTTCGAGGTACTCGTCGATCGACGCGGCGACGTCGACGAGCGTCTTGCGGTCGGCCCGCAGCCGGGCGTGGCGGTCGCGGTAGACGATGTAGGCGCGCGCGGTCTCGAACCAGCCCGCCGCGGCGATCGACTGCTCGACCACGTCCTGGATGGCCTCGATCTCGGGCGCGCCGCCGGCGTAACGGTGCGCGAGCACGCGCCCCACCGCCTCGGCGATACGCTGCGCCTCCGCGGCGTCGAACTCGCCGGCGGCCGCCCCCGCGCGCTCGATCGCCGACGCGATGCGGCCGAGGTCGAACGGCGCCCGCGATCCGTCGCGCTTGGCGACGGCGGCTGGCAGCGCGGGCGCCGGGGCCTTGGCGGACTCCGGAACGAGGGCGGCGGAAAGCGATGACATGGCTGCAGGTTCCCTGTGGCGAGGGTCCGAAAGAGGGACGACTCCCCTCCCGGCCGACCCATCGCCGAACACAAGATGTTGTTGGACAGCGGCAAATTAGCCCAAGGGATTGGGGTGGGCAATCGCTTCGCAGCGGTGGATGAAATATCCTTGACCCAGATCAACATTAGCCCGATTTTCGGCGTTGTTTTTTGCGGCTGTGCACTGACTTGGGGCTTGAACTTAAGGTTGTTTCGAGGTTTGGAATCGGCCGCGGAACCTGCCCCGGAGCGCCGGGTTACACTCGCGCCGTGCCCACCCGCCTTCCCTCGTCGCGCACCCTGGCGGCCCTTCTGGCCGTCGTTGTGCTCTACATCGCGATTGCGGCGGCGCCGGCGCGCATGGCCGTCGCCCGGGTGCCGGCGCCTGCCACTGCCGACGTCTGCAGCGCGCTCCACGGGGGTGCGCCGGAGTCGCCGAGCCATCGCGACCACGTGCCCTGGCACCCGCACTGCGGCGGCTGTCCGTTGTGTTCCGCCCCGGCGGCTGCCCCGCCGCCCGGCGTGCTGCCGGCTGTGGCGACCGCGCCAGGGCCGCTGCGCCCGGCCGCCCAGCCGTCGTTGCTGCGCGCCGGCCGGGCGGTCGTCGTCGCCCGCGCCCGCGGGCCACCGTCGCGCGCCTAGCGATCCCGGTTCGGCGCCTGCCGCCGCGCCGGACGATCCCGCGCTCCGCACGCGAAACTCAGCGGCAGCGCCGCTGACGCCGTGCGGATGGACTGCGAAACCCGCGGCGCCGGACCTGTTGGTGGCGTGCTGATCTGCCGCGACACCAGGGAGTTGCAACAGCGGCGCCGCAACGACCAACAAGCCTCGATGCCCAACGACAAGGAGTCTCCATGAAACCCCATGCCATCAAGATCCGCCTTCCGTTCGCCCTCGCGCTCGGCCTGGCCGCCGCCGCCGCCCAGGCACAGGTCACCGTCGCCGACGCCTGGGTCCGCGGCACCGTCGCCGGCCAGCAGGCCACCGGCGCCTTCATGCAACTCAAGTCCGCCGCCGACACCGCGCTGGTGTCGGCGAGTTCGCCGGTCGCCGGCGTGGTCGAGATCCACGAGATGAAGATGGACGGCGGCGTGATGAAGATGAGCGCGATCAAGAGCCTCGCCGTCCCGGCCGGCAAGAGCGTCGAGCTGAAGCCTGGTGGTTACCACGTGATGCTGATGGCGCTCAAGCAGCCGCTGAAGGACGGCGACGTCGTCCCGGTGACGCTCAACTTCGAGGACAAGACCGGCAAGAAGCAGTCGCTCGAGGTGAAGGCGGCGGTCAAGTCGCTGACGGCCCCGGCGAAGGAGCCGGCGCACAAGCACTGACGGTCGCGGCCGGCGGGGCGCGGGGCGCGTCGCCCGTGCCCCGCCTCACTTCACCGCCGCGGCGTCTTCCGCCTCCGCGCGGTCCGCCCCGGCCGCAGCACGCTTGCGCGTGGCCAGGAACCGCGCGAACCGCGCGTCCTGGCGGGTGACGTGGGGCACGAACCAGCGCTCGAGGTACACGAACGAGCCCATCGAGAAGTCGAACGAGCGGGCCGTGCCCAGCGTGCTGCGCAACTCCGTGAGGCCTCGCAGCAGGCTGTGATGGTGCTCGACGTGGCGCGCGCGCTCGGGATATCCCGCCGCGAGCATCTGCGCTTCCTCTTCGGCGAAATGCCGTTTCGCCTCGGCCGTGACCGCCTGCAACGCGGCGGCGACCGCGTTCGCATCGCGCGAACTCACTGCCTGCAGCAGGCCATTGACCTTTTCCAGCAGCACCCGGTGACCGGTGTCCATCGGCTCGAGCTTGAGCGCGAGTTCGTGCGTCCAGTTGATGTTCGGGCTGCCCATCGCTCCCTCGCGGAACGCGTTCGTTTCCTCCCCTGTGGCCGCGTGTCCTGACCGGCTGCGGCATCGCCCCAGGCGTCCGCGCCGCGCTGCGTGTTTTCCACTCCTGCACTCTACGCCGTTGGCCCGGAAGCACGTAGTGCTTTTCGTCGGGTCCGGGAACGCCGCGCTCCGGCCTGTGACAGTTCGCGGTCGTCGCCGCGGCAGCGGGTCGCGGGCAGGTGTGGCGGCTCGCCGCGTCCCGCTGGACGGCCACGGCCACAGCGGCAGCCCGCCCGCCGCGAGCCGCCGCCGCTGCTCAGCCGGACCGCGCCGCCGGCCGCCCGTACACCTTGTAGGCGAGCCAGGTCGCATCGCCGCAGCCCTGCGCGGCGCGACGCCCCTCCGTCGCCGCCGCGGCCAGCGTCCTGCCGTCGACGAGCGCGCCGTAGAAGGCCTCGCAGAACGCGCGCGCGGGAACGTCGCGCACCGGCCACGAGGTCCCGACGAAGGCCCCGGCGCCAGCGTCCCAGAACGTCCGTGGCCAGCCGCTCCAGGCACTCAGGCTGGGGCCGAGGCGACCGCTCTCGCAGGCATTGAGGAACACGAGCGGGTGCCGCGCCTCGAGCCGCGCCTCGGAGCGCACCGTCGTCGCGTCGACGACGAACGGCTCGGCGACGCCGTGGCGCAGCCGGTCCCCGAGGCAGAGCACCGACTGCTCGATCGCGTCGTGCGCCGCCTCGCCGTGGCAGCAGATGTGCAGGACGTCGAAATCCGGGGCGTTGAGCGCGTCGTACACCCGGTCGGGCTCGGGCGGAATCGGCGTCGCCGCGATGCCGTGCTGCCGCGCGAGATCGGTGAACACCGCGCGTTCGGCGGTCAGCGGGCGCTCGTAGCCGTTGGGGAAGTCCGCCACGAGGTAGCGCCAGTCGGCGAGTGCCAGCCGCCGCGGCCGGCTCGCACCGTTGAGCGAGCGGACGAGCCCGTATTCGGCGAGGTAGCGCTCGTCGGCGGCCCGCGTGTCGGGGTGCTCGAGGCGGGCGATCTCCCACGGTATGTACGGCTCCCACGACTTGATCTCGACGACGCCGATGTCCGCCCGCCGGTCCCAGAGCAGGCGGACGAGCTCGGGCGGAAAGAGCTGCCTGGCGAGGTCGGTGCCGATCCCCTTCACGGCGCGCGCGAACAGGTCGACGTCGTCGCGGTTGTGCAGCGCGCGCTCGGTCAACCGCCGGTAGACCGACTCGACGTATCGGCGCGCGTTGGCGGCGGCGCCGCCGCCCGCATCCTTGAGCACCGGGGACACGAATTCCAGGTGGTCCCAGCCCAGCGCGTCGCAGACCAGCCGAAAGCGATAGGCGCAGCCGCCGGCGAGCGCGGCGTCGTCGACGAGAAGCAGCACGCTGTCGCGGTCCGCGGAATCGACTCCGGCAGCGACGACCTGCCCGCCGACCGATCCCGCGGCCGGCTGGGCCCCAACGACGCGCAACGGGAAAACAAGGCTGCCGAGTTCGGTACCGCCCTGTCGGAAGACGACCGCGACCTGGACGATGCCAATGCGTTCGGCGCGCACGGCGAAGGCCCAGAGCGACGCCGGCCTTGCTGCCGTGGGCACGTCGAGCCGGATCAGTGGCGCGTCGACGGCGACCACCGCGTCGCCGCGGATCGACAGCAGCACCGCGATCCGGTCGTCGGCGCGTACGCGCACGCTCGCCGGTACGCGCGCAGCCAGCGCGGCGACGGCACCGGCGAGCGCCGCCTGGACCTCGATCGCGCCGTCGCGTCCGAGGGCAAGCTCGGCCGGGGCGCGTGCCGACAACTCCACCTCGACGTCCGCCGGGACGGTGGCGAGCGCGTCGCCGGCCCCCGCCGGCTCGGCGCCGACGACCGCGGCACCGCCGCCGGAACGAAACGTTCCGAGGTCGACCGGCTCGAGCGCGTCCTCCGGCGAATAACCTGCCGATGCCGGCAGGTCGGCGCGGACGGCGCTGCCGTGGCCGCGTACCGCGGTGTCGGTGTCGGTGTCGGTGTCGCCGACGGCGACGATACCGCCGTCGGCATCCACCTGCACCAGCCGGCGCGACCACGGTTCGGGTGCCATGGCCGATGCAGACCGCGCTACCGGCTCGCGCTCGCAGCGGCTGGCGACGGCGGCGTCGAGACCGAGCGCGTCGTCGATAGGCCATCCGGCGCGGTCGGCGTACCGGACGCCGAGTTGGACGAGTTCGTCCGCCGTCAGCACGAAGCAGCACGGTGCCGCGGCACCCGCAGCGGCAGTGCGGACGACGACCCAGGTGGCGGCGGCGTCGGCGGCGAGCTCGAGCACGCGGCGCAGCGATCGTGTCGCCGGCACGACGACGAACCCGGCGGCAAACCACGCGACCGGACGATCGGGCATTGCGGCGCAGTCGGCGATCGGCACCACCGTCAGCGGCCGGCGATCACTTCGAACACGTCGGTCGCGGGCTCCACGTCGCTGCCGTTGCCGGCCACGGTGACGCGATACGCACCGGCCGCGGGCGAGCGCAGCTCGGCGCGTTGCCAGCCGTCGGTCTCGGCAGCCATCGCCATCCGCGCGAACTCGCGCCCCGACTCGACGTCGACGAACGTCGCACCGAGCGCCACGCCCGGGAGGCTCGGGCGGGCCCGGATGATCACCGGCGCGTCGTCGCGACAGACGTCGGGCGCGTCCAGCGATACCTGCGCCCGACGCTTCGCCGGCGCCCGGAAGTCGCCCAGCGGCAGGTACAGCCCCTCGATCACGCCGGCGAGGTGCGTCAGCACCGCGTCGGCGTTCTGCAGCGATGCGTGCCTGGTCGACGCGAACATGCCGGCCGCGGCGTCGTCGGCCTCGAGCGGCATCGCCGACGGGCGCGGCACCGTGCCGTCGCCGCCCGGGTCGTCGCCGCGGATCGCCTGCAGCATCTCGACGCCGCCGGCGACGACCCGCGCCGACTGGTTCGTCGGCTGCCGGAAGCCGACGATCGGATACACACGGTAGCGTTCACGCCGGTACCGGTCGTCCTGCGCGTGCGCCTCGACCGCGCTGCGGATTTCCTCGTGGAACGCAAACGCGTCGGCGACCCGCGCCGGGTCGGCATTGGGCAGCGCGGCGTCGACGACGCGGCGGAGCACGCCGTCGCCGTGGTCGATGCACGGGTACACCGGCAACAGCTGGTGGAGCGAGTTGAGCCGCCGTGCCAGTGGCGTGAGGTCGACGATGCCGGCCAGCTCCCGCAGCCCGTTGGCAATCGCGTCCACGGCGTTGAGCGAACCGCGGTACGGCGTCCCGAAGGTTATCAGCGCGCGGGTGTCGCGCCAGCCGTCGAGCACTTCCAGGAAATACCGCGACACGAGCCCGCCCATCGAGTGAGCGACCAGGACGAGCTTCGCCTGCGGGTTTCCGCTCGTCGCACGCCATTGCTGCAGCCAGCGGTCGGCGCGCGCCTTCAGCGTGCGCGCCGACGAGCGGTTGTCGCGGCGCCAGTCGTAGGGAAACGCGAAGAAATTCTCGTTCTCGACGACGTCGAAGCTCGTCCGGATGAAGTCGGCGACCGCCCCGTAGCCGTCGATCTTCCAGACGCCGGGCAGAACGTGCAGATCGGGCAGCAGCCCGGTGGCGACGACGCCGTCGTCGAGCGCCTCGGCCGTCGGCGAATCGTCGTCGACCCACAGGTCCTCGACGTAGTCGCGACCGCCGGTCACGAGATTCTTCACCAGAACCCGTCCCGACCAGCCCCAGACGACCTCGCCGTTCCGGCGCAGCACGCTGCCGGTGATGCCGGGCAGCAGCACGATGACGTCCGGGATCTTCTCGGGCATGCGGCGCTCCCTGGTTCGGTACCGATGCCGGGCAGCACGGCCGGCGGCGCGGGTCGTCGATACCTGCCGACGACGAACGATGGCGTCGCTACGATAGCGCGGCGGCCGTTGCGACAGAAGCCCCCGCCGCCGCTGGCCCGCGCCGGCCCAGCGTCGTGACGAAGAACGGCGCCCAGTAGAAGACGCCCTTCCTGCGCTGCGCGGCGGCGAGGTGGGCGACCACCGCGGCCTGCAGTGCCGCGTCCGGTGCCGCGCCGCCGGCATAGGCGCGGTGGAAGTCGACGAGGATCGCCTGCGCCGTGGCATCCTCGACCGGCCACAGCGTCCCGAGCACGCTGCCGGCGCCGGCGTCGAACAGCACCGCCTGCAGCCCGAAGATGTCGTCGCCCGGCAACCGGTCGAGGCCGCGGCCGGCCACCGCGCGCTGCCCCGAGTGGCACGCGGCGAGGACGACCAGCTCGGCCTGCAGCCGCAGGCCGGCCAGGTCCCAGCCCGACAGCGCCCCGTCGGCGAATTCGAGCCGCGACTGCAGCGGGTCGTCGATCGCCTCGCCGGCAAGCACGCTGCTGCCGTGCATGGCCAGGTGCAGGCAGCGGTAGTCGGCGAGCGGCAGCGCGGCGAACTGGGCTTTCGTCGCCCCGACGACGAGGTGGCCCGCGGCGCCGTGAACGGTGGCGACCGCCACCGCCTCGGCCTCGGCATTGGGCAGCGGCGGCAGCCGTGGATCGGCGCAGCGCGGCACGCCCAGCGCCAGCACCGGGCCTTCGCTGCGCCCGTTCCAGCGCAGCAGCAGGCTGGACAGGTTCGGCACGTAGCCGACGGCGAAGCGCGTGGCCAACGGCTGCGCCAGGCCGTCGTCGCGCCAGGGCAGCGCGTGGAATGGAAAGAGGTGCAGCGTCCGATGCGGGCA
>WBZP01004612.1_pt1 | contig 14313 bp, 12 predicted proteins | sample 5204301 | NCBI WGS metagenome assembly WBZP01 (sample SAMN12412401, study PRJNA552823) | activated sludge metagenome | isolation source: activated sludge from nitrification reactor of wastewater treatment plant... | place: USA: Pennsylvania | collected 2017 | reverse complement strand
CCGCGCAGATGATAAGGAAACCTGGTGGAAAACAGCCGCCGCGAATATCGACAGCAGCTTCCATGAAATTCATTCCATCCTGGTGGCCAGGGACCCCAATGGTCTGCTGAACGGCAGCAGCTGGGATCCCGGCAGCGACCAGGCACTGTCTGCCTTACCGGCCTCCGATTTTGAAAACGATATCCGCGAAGCCCCCCTGCCCGATCCTGCTACCCTGGCCAAAGCAAGTAACCGGCGCCTTCCTGATACATTACGGGGTGTGTTGTACGATAAAGGATTTTACTGGTTCCGTAACCGGCACACCATGACCAAAAACAGGCTGGAGGCAGATATACTGGCCATGAAAGCCGCCGGCATCAATACGGTTGAACGATCCATGCCCGGCTTCTATGATGAAATATTTGATGCGCTGTTGCGCAAACACCATATCCTCCAGATCGGCCGTTTTGTGAGCATCTTTGGTACGGAAACCCTAGATGATGCCGGCAAGCTCAAAGCCGAACAGGATAAAATACTCGAGGTGGTGCGCAAACACAAAGACAAGAAAAATATCATCGCCTGGAACCTCGGCAATGATGTGCTCTTCAACATGGAGAATGAAACTTTCTACCCGGGCAATTTTTATTACCGCAATAAGTATGTTACCTGGCTGAATGAACTTTGCAAACAAATCCGCGCCATCGACCCGGAACGCCCCCTCATTACCGATCTCAACTGGGATGTAAACGGGCCACGAAGGGTCGCGTTCTACCAGGAACAGGTTCCTGCCATTGATCAGTATATGCTGGTGGCCAGTTCCAAAAACAAAGCCGGTCTGAAATGGACGCTGCCCGCCAAAGCCACCTGGGGCAAGGTGCCGGTGGAACTCTGGGACAGCCTGCCTGCCGTCAGAAAATCAGCCTTTATCCCTGCCTGGCAGGACCTGGAAAATACCGACTTCATTTCGCTCAACGGCCTGCTGGACCTGGAAGGCCGGCATAAACAATACTACCGGAAAGTGCTGTCTGCCTGGACCAACCAGTCAGTGGCCGCATCACCGGTTCCGGATATCAAAATCCTGCGGCCCTCAGTATTCACCAAAACCGGATTGCCGGTGCAGTACAATATCATGTACCGGGAAGATACCACCCAGTGGAAACTCTACCGTAACCAGCAGCCTGATCTCCGTTTCGAATGGTACCTCGTGCGGGTAGACCGTTATGGCAATACCATGTTCATTAAAAAAGCGGGAGAAGGCAGCAGCATCACGCTTCCCATTCCGGAAGAACCCATGTTCTACCGCCTGATGGTGGAAGCAGTGAAAGGCAAGGATGTGAAAATGGCCGGCACTACGCTGAATACGCCGCTGGATTGAGGAAGGGTTGACGGTTGACGGTTGACGGAAAGAACATCCATTCAGATGGCGGATGACGGTTGGCAGATGGCGGGCAGAACCTTCCATTCAGTTGACGGTTGATGGTTGACGGTTGACGGGAAGAACCTTCTAAGGAGGTTATTCGACATTCCCTGTTCCTTGTTCCCTGTTCGACATTCTGTTGGCGGTTTAGGAAGGTTTAGGGAGGTTTGGGATGTTCCCTGCCGGCCGGAGGCCGCATCTGCGACCATCATAACCCGATCTGAGATTGAGGTCTATGCAACCATGGCAAACCCGCGTCCATCATCATCATCATAAAAATCTGCGTTCCATTCTTTCAGAACAGGTTTAGGAAGGTTTAGGGTTTAGAGTTTAGGGTTTAGGGGGAGAAGAATGGTTTAGGAAAGTTTAGGGTGTTCCTGCTGGCCGGAGGCCGCCACCCGCTTTCATCATAACCCGATCTGAGACTAAGGAACTTATAACCCGGAGAAAACGCGTCCATCATAACCATCATAAAAAATCTGCGTTCCGATCTTTTGCCCGCCGGAGGCCGCATCAGCGCCCATCATCACCATCCTAAAAAATCTGCGTTCCATTCTCCATAGCATTTAACACACCCAGCTTTTCATCTAACTGCCTGCACCATTCAATTGTAAATTACAAATCGTAAATCACACAACCTTCAACTTTCAACCTTCAACCTTCAACTTATCATCCCTTTCCTATCTTCACAGGATGAATCGTATCCTTTTGCTGATCGGGTGTATGGTATTGGCGGCTTCCTGTGCGGCACCCAAGGCGCTCGAATACCGCGAATTCCGCAATTTCAAGATTGAACGGCTGGGCTTTTCCACCACCACAGTGAAGATGGATATGATTTACTTCAACCCAAACAACTTCGGGCTGCAGCTCAAACGCACCGACCTCGATGTGTTCATCAATGACGTGTACCTCGGCCGCACGAGCCAGGAATACCAGGTTACCATTGAAAAAAAAGAGAATGTCACCATCCCTATCCAGTTGCAGGTCGACATGCGTAATCTGTACAAAAACAGCCTGAATGTGCTGTTCCGGAATACCGTTCAATTAAAGGTAACCGGCACCGTTAAAGTGGGCAAAGCCAATGTGTTCCTGAATTTCCCGGTAAACTATGAGGCGGCGCAGACGTTTAGCCTATTATAAGAAAGAGTTGACGGTTGATGGTTGATGGTTGACGGAAAGAACATCCTAAGGAGGTTATTCGATATTCCCTGTTCCTAGTTCCCTGTTCGGAATTCAGATGGCGGATGGCAGATGGCCGATGGCGGGGAAGAACCTTCCATTCAGTTGACGGTTGATGGTTTAGGGTACTACCGGCCGGAGGCCGCATCTGCGACCATCATAACCCATTCTGAGATTGAGGTCCATACAAATATGGCAAACCCACGTACATCATCATCATCATGACCATCTGCGTTCCAATCCATACGGCGGGTCCCTTGCAGGAGACCCGCCTGTGAAGAAAATATGGCAAACCTGCGTCCATCATAACCATCATAAAAAATCTGCGTTCCATACTTCATGGCATTTAATAGACACAGCTATTCATCTAACTGCCTGCACCCTTCAATTGTAAATCACAAATCGTAAATCCCACATCACACAACCTTCAACCTTCAACCTTCAACCTTCACCCTTCACCCTTCAACCTTCACCCTTCACCCCTTCCTCTCCCCTCCCGATATCCACGCCACCGCAGCACCGGCTACCGCACTGATGGCAGTAAATGCCAGTACATTGCCCAGCATGCCGTGCTTACTGATCACATAGGTGGTGGCATAGGTCTGGCAATCAAAACCCATTTCCATCAGCAGGCCCAGCACCCCGCCGGTGAGTAAGCCTTTCACGATGGTTCTGCTGCCACTCCACTGAATCACGAGCGACAACAACACACCCTGGCACAGAAATCCCGCCCAGCGGTACATCTGCAGGTGTTCTGTTCTGAATACGCTGTGTCCGGCCTTTCCGGTGTTATGATTGAAATACGACTGCAGCAGGTGCTGATACACGATCCATCCGAGGAGATAATACAAAATGGCGCCCAGCAACGCGCCAATGAGGAGTTTCTGGTAGTTCATGGTAATCACAAATTGTAAATGGTAAATGATAAATTGTAAATCGTAAACAGCATATCCGGCATCAGCCCTCTTCTCCCTTATTGATCCCTCCCAGCACTGCACCCACTACTGCACCAATCAGGGTGGAAGTCATCACATCCAGCAGCATGCCATGCTTACTCGTGATATAACTGGTGGCATAGATCATGCAATTCACCGAAACGGAAAAAAGAAAACTCACCACCGCTCCGGTCACCAGCCCCTGCTTCCAGGATTGGCTGCGCGTACGTTGAATAATCCAGGCCATGAGCAAACCCGCAACCATATTTCCGCCCACGAGGAAAAGCCAGTCCATCTCCGCTTCCGGACGATCAATGATATGGCCTACTTTCCCGGAATACTTATGAAACAAATCCATCAGCAGCATACCGTAGAACAGCCAGCCGAGCAGAAAGTAGAGTATGCCCCCCACCAATGTGCCCAGAGTTAGTTTTTTCAGGTTCATATTCATGGATTTTGGGTGTATGAATGCAAAATGATGTACAATATAAATAATTGGTTTTTATTATGCAAGTAGTGGTTGAGGGTTGAAGGTTGAAAGTTGAAGGTTGAAGGTTGAAGAACCTTCTAAGAAAACTTCTTCTCCCTTCGTGTCCCTTCCTGCCTTGGTGCCTTTGTGGTTCACATTCAGTTGACGGTTGACGGTAGACGGGAAGAACAATCCATTCAGATGGCGGATGACGGTTGGCAGATGGCGGGGGAGAACCTTCTAAGGAGGTTATTCAACATTCCCTGTTCTTTGTTCCCCGTTCATTGTTCCCATTGTCCAGCCGGGGTTTTCGTGCAAACTGTCCCGGGAATATTCGGAATAATCCCGCAACCCCGGCGCTTAGGAATTCTGAACGTCGGGGTTGCGCGGGAGTTTTCTATGATATAGATGAGTCCGAAGCGAAAACCCCGCCGAAACACAGTACTCCTCCATTATCCACTATCCATTATCCACTATCAACTCCCCACTCCTCCCTCCCCCAAAAAAACAATGCACCCCCTTGCGGAGATGCATTGCTGTTATCTGTTAAAGATCAGATCAGGATTTGACGGCCACTGCTTTCAGTCGCTGCCGGCGGTAGATCATGTAGGCAAAACCAATCCCACCGAGCAGGAATGCAATGTTCATATTGCGGTCGAACGGTACATCCGGGTTGCCACCGGGGTCACGATCATCGGGAGTGGGATTTCCCAGCGTTCCGTTACCTGCTGTACTGCCACCCCTGCCACCGGTACCGTCTACTTCCTGGATACCCAGCGATCCACCGGATCCCTGTGTTTCCTCATTTGCGAGACCATTACCGGCATTGCTTTGCTCAGGGGCTTCCAGCTCGGGTACCTCGTAGGTTTCTGGCTGATCATCTTCCTGCTGCTGGGCTGCACTCGACAAAGGGAATGCCAGCATCGCTGCGAAACAGAACAAGAGGGCTTTACTCCTGAAAATATGAACAAACATGGGTGTTGTTTTCATCTGCTATTTAATTATAAACCTGACTGAATGATAACGGGGTGTACCTCATGCAGGTTGCCCGGGGTGACCACATCCAGCTGGTACTGACCACTCGGGATGCCCAAAGGTAAGACAAAACTTTCAGATGCGCTGCCTCCGGCGTGCTGCATTTCACGCTTATACACGGTTTGACCCGCCATGTTGATAAGTCGGATACCGTATTTACCGGCTTCCAGGTGGCTGAACTGCAGGTTGATGAAGTTGCCGCGTACCGGGTTGGGTGATACGCTGATGCCTGCTTTACCACTGCCTACCACCACTTTCACGATGGAAGAGTAACGGAAGGTACCGTTCTGATCCACCGCACGGATACGGTAGAAGAAAGTGCCGTTGGTAACAGATGCATCGAGCCAGTTATACAGTTCGGTATTGGAAGCAGTTTGTTCAGCTACTTTCGTAAATATACGGCCATCTGCACTGCGTTCAACTTCATAGCGGGATACATTCACCTGGCTGGCCACTTTCCATTCAACGCGGATATCGCGGTTTTGCTGAATGGCTTTCACGCTCACAATGCTCACCGGAACCACCGTACTCTGGCGGAACACCAGGCGGAAACGATCAGCTGCTTTTGAACCGGCAGTATTGCTGGCCTGGAAGGTATAACTGGTAATACCTCCGGTAAGATCAACCGGCGTACTGGTACCTGTGAAACGGTCTTCCAGGAAAGCGGTGGTGATGATAGGGTCGATATTCACCGCGCTCAGGTCAATACGATAGCTGATATTCTTCAATGTATTCATATCGAAGAACAGGGTATCGTTGCGGTTGATGGGAGCACGTCTTTCTACTACCAGGGATACATTATCACGGATCAATCCGAAGTTCTCTCCGAAGTTGGGGCTCTTCCGCACATCGTAACCATCCACGGAAGCGGTGTACAGGTTGTCAAAATCCACATATCCGCCATCCACCATATCCGTACTGCTGCTGTTAAGTGCATATAAGCTGAAATAGAAACGCTCACCCAGGTTTTGCGGGGTGGCGGGACGGAAAGCAACCGAACTGCCACTGGTTTTGCAGGCCTCTGTTACCTGGGCGGTACCAGTACCACCACTGGACTGTATGAAAAATGCAAGGCCGCTTTCAATGAAATTCTGAACAGAACCAATGCTACCATAGCTGCCGCCACCGGGCGTAACTTCATAATTACCGGTACCCAGATTTTTAGTAAAGGTTTGATAAACCCCCACCGTATTCACTTTCGGATCCCATACCTGGAAGGCATCCACCAAAGCGCCACCGCGTACAATATTCCGCATGTCGATGCGCGATGGATAAGGATTGCGCACGAGGCCCCAGTCAAGTGCACCGGTACTTACTGCAGACTGATCTCCTAAAAAGAGAGAACCTTTGCTGCGCAATACAGTGGAGGTAGTGGGAGCTGTGGGCAGCCCCACATCAATGCTACCAGCCTGCCGGTCGCCGCGTATAAAAACGAAGTAACCATGCTCACTGTTAATATTCGTTGAGTTGGTATTGGCTACCGGATCAAGATTGTCGGTAGTGGGATTATATTTCAATAAACCATGTCCGGATGAAAGCGCGTCATAGCCCGCAGCATTGGCTGCACTCAGCGTGCCGAAGGTACTGGTACGACCAGTAATGATAGTGCCAAAGCCCGGGTTGGGATTCACGCCATCACCTACGGCTCCCTCCTGCCAGGCGGCATTGATGGTTTGTCCGCTCGTGGTGGAAGCCAGCAGCCTCCAGCCTTTACGGCTGTTCTGGGGAATGAAACGTTCCACAGTAACATCACCAATGATATACCCACCGCTGGTGCGTCCGGCAGCTACTCTTGCTGTGCCGTTGGCGCTCGACTTAAGTGTGAGGAATCCTCCGGTGGTTAAGCCGCCGGAAGTGGAGTTCACCGTCAGCACACCTTCAGCACTGCCATCGTAATCTGTAATATTGAGGGCATTGCCGAGGGTAGCGGTACCACCGGTACCCAGGGTAAGGTTGCGCAGATAGTTGTTGGTGCCTCCACTGGCAAAGAACAGGCTGCCGGCAGTGCCATTCACCGTAAGATTGCTGGTAATGCCGCCGCGGAAGTTACCGCTGGTACGGGCAATACCGGCATTCAGCGTGAGTGTATTGGCACCAATCACCAGGTCGCCGTTGGTGAGGGTGAGGGTTTGATTCACTGTGGCATTGTTGGCCAGGTTCACCGTTCCGCCGCTCGATTTATCTACAATGAGGAAATCAAAACTAGCCGGTGAAGCGGTGGTAATGGTAGAAGTGCCGGCATTCAGGAAGAATACAGCCCGGCTTTGGGGATTGAATGTGCCTGATCCGGTAATAGTCCAATTACCACCCACTTTGATATCGCCCCCGGCAGCATCTGATAATGATAGAGTACCAGCGGTTCCGATGGAAACATTGCCGTTCACCGTCAATGCCTGCGTCATATCATTAGCACCATTGTTCATTAAAAACTGACCGTTGATTATCAGATTACCTGTTAGGGTACGGGCGGTACCGGTGGCGCCGTTTCCATAATCAAGTCCGCTTCCGGCATTGATAGTGATATTGGCTGGAATACCCGTTCCGGTTGTAAGTTCATTGAAACGGCCATAAGTGCTGCCGGTATTATAAACAAGTGTTGAGGCGCTTCCATAAACCGGGATGGTATTGAAATAGCCGCTGCCATTCAACTGACATACTCCTTCCAGCGTCAATGCAGTGCCAGTAACCTGCTGGGAAGTAATGAAAGAGTCGGCTACAGTACGGCCTACCCCCATATTTATACCCCCGCTGGAAGAATTGGCTACTTCAACCCGGCGGGGGCCATTGGTGGACGGCCAGTAGGTGTGTCCGGCATGAATCGGGCCATAAGTGCCGGAAGTATGGTTGTAAATCAGTTTGGCGCTGGAACCATAAGTCCAGGTTCCACCACTGGCAAAACCTCCCTGGTTGATGCGGAAAGTGCCGTTGATGGTATTGGTACCAGGCATTGTGAGTGAAACATTAGTGGCCAACAACGCATTTGCATTAACAGTCACAGAACCACTGATTGTGGCTGTGCTGGAGAATGTAACACTATTGCTTGTGTTGGCATTAACAATAGTTGTGTTTGAACCGAAAGTGAGTGTACCTGAACGGGATATCGTTTGAGCGGAAGTTCCATTAAATGTTACATTTGAAGCACTGCTAGGAGTGAATGTAAGAGTACCTGCATTTACTGCGATATTGCCCCCGATATTTACCCCTCCAGTAACATTTATATTTAATACTCCGGCAGCACTAATTGTTAGACTATTCAGAATCGTAAGTAACGAACCGCCCGTGGGACTTTGTGTACCCGTTGTATTCCAAGTGAAATTTCCATAAGTTCTTCCTGATAAAGATGGAGCTACACTTGCATCTTGCCTGTAAGTAGAACCGGATTGAAATACAACCACCGAATTAGGTGCGCTAGCTCCAAACGGGTTTCCGCTTGTAGAATTGTGAACATACGTTGCTCCACTTTCAAATACAACACTATTAAAGTTTGCAGTTCCAAATGGATTTCCTGAGCCATGTCGAGCATTACAAAATGAACCATTTCCAAAAACAACACTACTTGCGTCAACACCAGTAAGGGTATGTCCATTGGATCCAGTTCCCAGGTTATAAGTACCTAAAATTGAGGCAGTTGCTCCGGTTAAAATATTAATTGCTATTGCTGAACCTGTTGTCCCGAAAGTTGATCCAGCAGGTACAGAAAAATCGACACCTGTTCCGCCACTAATATTAAAAGCTCTTGTACCTCCAGCGGTAATTGTAAAATTAGCGTTGTTTTGAAGCAAAATTTTTGCTAGAGGATTCGTTGCACCACTGGGGGCAGTAGCAGTTATTGCACCTGTTTGGAGCCCCGCAGTAGAACTTATATCGCTACCGTCAATTATCCATACATCAGCGCTTGTAAAAGTAATCAACGTACCACTAGTACCAACAGGAGATCCACCAACGCCTACAGTACTCCAATTACTTCTGTCAGCCATAGTGGCTCCCGAACCTGTCGTTCCCCCAACCCAGTAATAGTCTATCGCGTGTGCAAAAAATGAGAAAAATACCGCGGATACAGCAAGTAATGCTTTCTTCATGTGATATGATTTAGAATTCAAATTGTTTGATATAAAAGCAGGTACACTACAGTCGCACCACTCCCGGAGAGAGGAACGGCGGATGTAATGGACCGTTGATTTTGACGGAAAGTATTCGGCAGGGAATGGATTACTGTTGCAATAATACAGTAAAATATGGACAATCAGCCGGATAATTTGTATAAATCTGGCAATATTCTAAACAATTTCAAAAAATTACATTGCTGCCCGGGAGATGAGGGTTGAGGGGAGGTTTGGGGGATTTACGATTTGTGATTTACAATGGAAGGGTGCAGGCAGTCAGATGGATAGTGAGCGTGTTAAATGCTATGTAGGATGGAACGCAGATATTTAATGATGGTTATGATGGACGCGGGTTTGCCATATTCACTTCACAGGCGGGTCTCCTGCAAGGGACCCGCCGTAAGGATTGGAATGCAGATAGATATGATGGTTATGATAGGCACATCTGCTGCCTCCGGCCGGTAATACACTAAACTTCTAACCCCTTTACATTGTAAAGACGCCGGGTCCCCTGCGGGAGACCCGGCTTGGGAATTCTCCCGGGAGATGAACCCTAAACCATCCTAAACCTCCCTAAACTTTCCTAAACCTCTTTTCATTCAGGTTAGCTGAAACAGGATTATGAGTTTTTTATTTAAATCGGAAATCTCTTTGTTTGACAACCGACCTAAAAGACCTTTTGCGAGAGAACGATCGAGGGTTGCTATTTTGCTTACCCTCAAAAGTGAGGGTTTTCTTAATCCATTTAATGGACTGGGAGTTAAAACCAGGTCGGTTGTCTCCTGCCAGCCGGTTTGCGAAGTTATAAAGCAAACAGTGAGATCATGATCTGAGTCAGTCAGCACCACTGCGGGTCGCAGTTTATTACCACTGAGATCAGTGAACGGAAAAGTAATTAAGACAATGTCACCCTTTGCCATTATACACTTCTTTTAGATCGGCTAAAGTGTAGATTTCGTCCTCATCCTTTAAGAAGTCAAAGCTTTCACTTTCAGCTACCAAACTGGTAAGGCCGTTTGATAAAAGCTGCTCTTCATAACGTTTGCTGACAAAATCGGCAAAATCAGAGATTTCTTCCGCTTTATCCACCGGAAGCTGGGCGATTGCTTTTAAAGTCCGTTCTATGATAGCTTGTCTTGTCATAATATCAACTGTCGTATACGAATATAGTTCTTTTTTAAAACTGTGTCAGGCAGGTTATTTTGAACCGGGTGTGGTATGAAGGAAATGGTCAACCATGGCGTGGCGGGTGAGCATGGGACAATGATTTATTATGATGGTGACGACGTGTAATTTACAATTTGCGATTTACAATTGACGGGTGCAGGCGATTAGATGAATAGCCGGGCATGTTAAATGCTATGGAGAATGGAACGCGGATTTTTATGTTGGTGATGATGGACGCGGGTTTGCCATGTTTTCTTCACAGGCGAGTCTCATGCAAGGGACCCGCAGTAAGGATTGGAACGCAGATGTTCATGATGATTATGATCTGCGCGGGTTTGCCATGTTTGGATGGATATCAATCTCAGATCGGGTTATGATAAGGGCGGATCGTGGCATCCGGCCAGCAGGGAACACTATAAACCTCCGTAAACCGTCAACTGAATGTGAACCACGAGCCACCAAGGCAGGAAGGGACACGAATGGAGAAGGAATTTAATTAGAAGGTTCTTCCCGTCAACCGTCAACCGAATATAAGGTTCTTCCCTGCCAACCGCCATCCGCCAACTGCCATCTGCCATCCCATCTTCCTACCCTCACAATTTCATGCTTGCTGATCAGAATCATTGCTTCGGTCGCTGACAGACCATAACTTACGCATTAAAACAACCCATCATGCTAACCCTGAAATCCCTGGCTGCCTGCCTGCTGGCATTGGCAGTACTGCCAGCTGCGGCACAAACGAAAGACAGCAGCGCTGCTACACGGAAAAACCAGCTCAAAATCAACCTTTCCGCCCTCGTATTCACCAATATCTCCCTGCAGTACGAGCGGCAGATCGGCCGTAAAACCACGGTGGCACTGGGTGTCAATACCCGTCCCTTCGGTACGCTGCCTTACAAATCCCTGCTGAAGAAAGCGGTGAATGAAGACGCCGTTAACCTCGACAAACTGAAACTGGGCATCACCGGCATCACCCCTGAATTCCGGTTTTATACCGGCCGCAAAGGCGCCATGCGGGGATTTTACCTGGGCCCTTTCTTCAGCTATCACCAGTATAAATCCGACCTGCCCATCAAATACGACAACGACACCAAAGACGGGGTGTTTTCGGGTACCCTTAAGAGTTATACATTCGGACTCCAGCTGGGCGCGCAGTGGAAACTGGGTAAAAACGTACACCTCGACTGGTGGATCATCGGCCCCAATTACGGCAGCGCACAAGGTGACCTGGTTTTCGCCGGAGCCCTCAGTCCTTCCGACCAGGCCGATATGATTGATGAAATCGAAACCCTCAAAGACGACCTGCCGGTGAAAGCCATCGAATCCTACCAGGTGGGTCCGAACGGCGCCAGCATCAAAGTAAAAGGCCCCTGGGCGGGGTTAAGGGGGATGGGGTTTTGTGTGGGATACAGATTTTGAAGAAGTTTGAGGGGTTTAGGGTTTAGGGTTTAGGGAAGTTTAGGAAGGTTTAGGGAGGTTTAGACGGCCGGAGGCAGTGTTTGGTCTGATCATCATTTGATCACAAGAAAAACCTTGGCAGAAAAATGCGCGCCCTGTTCTTTGAACAAAAGATATGGCTTGTGTGACACGAACCAAGGCTTTGGATAGAAAATTCTTTACGAAAAAAAATCCTAATTTTATTTCATGTCAGCATCATTGAACATACATCAAATTCTTTCAAGCGTGAAAAAACTTGAAAAGGAAGATCAATTAACTATCCTTGAACGCCTGGTTGCCATTATCAGGCAGGAAGATGACGTAAAGAAAAGTAAAAAATTATCTGCTATCTCAGGGATCGGAGCTAAAATCTGGAAGAAAACAAATATTGACGATTATATTGATCAGGAAAGACAATGGTGAAATTCAAAAACAAAGTCCTGTTCATTGATACAGCACCTTTGATCTATTTTATTGAAGGACATTCTGAATATCAATCAAAACTGGAAAAACTATTTGAATCTAATGATGCTGGAGAATTTCAGTTTATTACCTCCACCATTACGCTTTTGGAAGTATTGGTAAAACCATTAAGAGAGGGTCAGTATAAAATTGCTGAACAATACCAGCAAATTCTTAACAGCGCGTCCGGCATTGACATTTTTGACATAACCACAGCCATTTCCATAAAAGCCGCAACACTCAGAGCTACTCATAACCTCCGAACACCAGACGCTTTGCAAATTGCAACAGCTATCGAAAGACAAGCCGATTATTTTTTCACCAATGATGCTCAATTAAAAACAATTAAAGAGATCAAGGTGGTAACGCTTGCTGAATTGTTATGATTAAACACGGCCCGGCAATTATTCAATTCCCAAACTGCAACCATTCAATCATTAACGCATATTGGAAGCTTTCCGGCACCGTATGTACTGCAGAACCGACAATCAGTTACAAATGGGGAGTCCCGGATGGGAAAAGGATAATAAGGTATAGGGAAGTTTAGGGAGGTTTAGAGTTTATGGTTTAGGGAGGTTTAGGGTGTTCCCGGCTGGCCGGAGGCCGCACCTGCGTTCATCATAACCATCATAAAAAATCTGCGTTCCCTTCTTCTCAGCATTTAGTACTCCCTGCTATTCATCCATCTGCCTGCACCCGTCAATCGTAAATCACAAATTGTAAACCATACATCATAACCATCATAAAAAATCTGCGTTCCATTCTTCCTTATTATTCATTAAGCGACGAAAGGGCACAGGTCGGGAGACCTGCGCCAGTTAGAAATCATTCCTAAAAAATCTGCGTCCATCATAACCATAATAAAAAAATCTGTGTTCCATTCTTCTCAGCATTTAGTACTCCCGGCTCATCATACATCTGCCTGCACCCGTCAATTGTAAATCACAAATCGTAAACCCTGCATCTTCCATCCTGCATCTTCCATCCTGCCCCTGCCCCAACAACAAGCAATCCGGTCTCTGAGAAACCGGATTGTCGATGTCAATTGGATGTTGGGTTGTAAAGCGGTTATTTATAGAAATTCTGTGAGAGAGAATTACCTACCACGCGGAATCCACCGTTCTTCTTCTGGATTTCGTATTTGTTATTAATAGCCCGGATATTGGGGTTGGATAAATGCTTCTGGTTATAGGGCTCAACAATGTCCTGTTCCGCCAGCACTTCCCCGTTACCGTTCGTGGTGCGTTCAAACACCCGGTAGTGAAAATGCCAGGGATTGAAATCCGTTCCTTCCCCTTCAGCCGTATAGGTATCATTGAAACCTTCAAATATCAGCTGACTGGTATGTTCGGGATGCAGTTCCAGGTGTTCGGTGATGTTGATGAACTCATTCAGTTCGGGATCGTCGTGTACGATGCCGCTGTCCCATACGGTGGCGCCGTTTAAAAACACGACCAGGCGGTTGTCTACGTGCTTTACGTTGATCCAGTATTCCTTTTTCATTGAGCGTAGCGATTTAATTGTTCAGGAAAAATATCGGACACAAAAATCAGGCACCCTGCCGATAAACAGCATGATCATTGTTATGCGGACAGATGATTTTTGTTGGATGGAATCCGGGGAAGGGCGGAGTACGGTGGCTGCGGGCACACAATTGTTTAGGGAGGTTTAAGGGGAAGAAAGGTTTAGGGAGGTTTAGGAAAGTTTAGGGAGGTTTAGGGTGTTCACTGCTGGCCGGAGGCCGCGGGCGCTCCATTGAAAATTGAAGATTGAAGATTGAAGATTGAAGATTGAAGATTTCCTTCCTGATGGTCCCTGTGACACAAACCACGGCGTGAGGGGAAGAAAGGTTTAGGGAGGTTTAGGAAAGTTTAGGGAGGTTTAGACGGCCGGAGGCCGCATCTGCGACCATCATAACCTGTAATAGCTAGTACTTGATCTGACAGTTGCGGATTTTTCTTTTTTAGTTTAACATGGGAAACGGATTAAATTTTTAAGCTGCTGGATTGGCCTGGTTCAGCAGTTTTTGTTTTGCTAAATGTAAGGATTCTAAAAAAGTCTCCATAGGTGTTTTTCCAAAACAATACCTTCCGCTATGCGGACGCTCCTGATTGTAGTAGCTAAGCCATT
>WBZP01004610.1_pt1 | contig 14315 bp, 12 predicted proteins | sample 5204301 | NCBI WGS metagenome assembly WBZP01 (sample SAMN12412401, study PRJNA552823) | activated sludge metagenome | isolation source: activated sludge from nitrification reactor of wastewater treatment plant... | place: USA: Pennsylvania | collected 2017 | reverse complement strand
GTTATTGATACCCAAAGATCCGCAAGATGATAAGAATGCCATTCTGGAAATCCGTGCCGGAACTGGTGGCGATGAAGCCAGCCTTTTTGCAGGCGACCTGCTGCGGATGTACCTGAAATACTGTGAAAAGAAAGGATGGAAAACAGCTGTTCTTAGTGAGAATGAAGGAACTGTTGGTGGCTATAAAGAAGTGCAACTCGAAGTGGCCGGAGATGATGTGTATGGCACATTGAAGTTTGAAAGCGGTGTGCACAGGGTGCAGAGGGTTCCCGCAACTGAGGGCAGTGGCCGTGTACACACATCAGCGGCAACCGTAGCCGTAATGCCAGAGGCAGAAGAAGTGGATTTTGAACTGAACCCGGCCGATGTGAAAATGGAAACAGCCCGAAGTGGTGGAGCCGGTGGTCAGAATGTAAACAAAGTGGAAACTAAGGTGATGCTAACCCATATTCCCACAGGTACTGTGGTTGTTTGCCAAACAGAGCGGTCGCAATTGGGCAACAGAGAAAAAGCGATGCAAATGCTGCGTACCAAACTGTATGAAGAGCAGGTAAGAAAACAAGAAGATGAAATTGCCCGTCACAGAAAAAGTTTGGTGAGTACTGGCGACCGAAGCGCAAAAATCCGCACTTATAACTTTCCGCAGGGCCGGGTAACCGACCACCGGATTGGCCTTACTTTATACAATTTAGATGCAGTGCTGAACGGCGAAATCTCCGAGCTGGTAGATGCGCTGCAGTTCGCAGAGAATGCTGAAAAACTCACAAAACAGAATTAATATCCTATTGCTGCTGATGTGTTCCAAAAGGGCTATATTGCATATCTAAATCAAATAATATGTTAGATCAGATATTCAACATTGTAAAACAATTTGGCCAGGACACAGTTGTAGATAATCCGGATGTTCCCAACGAACATAATAATGAGGTGCTTGCTGATGCTACAAAAACTATCACCAGCGGCTTTCAAAATGTATTGGCCGGTGGAGGATTTCAAAACATTCTAGATCTTTTTAAAGGAGGAGGAAATACAGGCAACGCCGGAGGCGGAATTGGAGGTTTGCTGAAGAACCCTATGGTTACCATGATGGTTGGTTATTTCATCAGCAAACTGGTAGGTAAGTATAAAATGGCACCTGCTTCGGCAAGTAATGTGGCAAACAGCCTCATTCCCAATGCCCTGAACGGAATTATCAATCAGACCAATGACCCCAATAATGCCGGTTTCACACTTGATGGCCTGATAGGCTCATTAACAGGTGGTCAACAGGAAGCTTCAGGCAGTGGCGGTTTTTCATTGCAAAACCTGCTGGAACAATTTACGGGAGGAGGCAATGCTGATGCCGGTGGCAACTCTGGCGGAGGATTTGATTTGCAGGACATTATCGGGGGGCTTACCCAAAAGGCCCAGGGAAGTTTTGAAAATCAAAGTGGTGGCGGAGGCTTAATGGATCTGATTAAGGGGTTTATTAAGTAACTTTTTATCATTGATTGTGAAGACATTAAAAATGCCGCTTCTTTATTGAGGCGGCATTTTTGTATTTGGCATGAATTTCGGTATAGTAAGAACAGAAAAAGAAGAGTTCTTTGTCAGGAAACTGTAAAAACAATTGATTCCCTATTTATGATGTTATAGTGCTTTCCTTGTGTAAAGACCTGTACAGAAGCATCGTATGTGTACAATGATGGGTTGAAAGAATACAGAAGTGTAATAGGAGAAAATACTTAAAAATGGCTTTTACATATTTCTTAACAAGAAGATTGATACTATTGGCAGTAACTTTGCGTTATACAATTGAAAGCGATTAGTTGAACTCACTATAAAAACAGTAAATTTTCTCATAAGCAGTTAGTTTTGGTTGCGACCCCTGTTTCCACAGGGGTTTATTTTTTTCTATACTGCATCAAACTATATAACAAACCTGAAATACTTCCCAGCGCATCTGCAACAATATCCAGCGTTTCAAAACCACGGTTAGAAACAAAGTGTTTCTGCACAAACTCCATTCCGATACCATAAAAAACGGCTGCTGCTGCGATAAAATAAAAAGCTTTTATCCTGCTTACTGTTCTGCACCACAAAAAAACAAGTATGGCAAACAATCCGATATGCACCCATTTATCAAACCATATTTTATCAAGCCAGTTTTCCTTCGGGAACTTGCTCCCGGGAATAACAAGCAACACAGTTATAAGGCACAGCCAGAATAATGCAGCGCTGTATTGAAAATTCTTGCTTTTCAAAAAAAGGGAATAAGAAGAGGAAAAGAGATTAGCCCACCTCAGCTTCATAAGCCGCAGCATCCATCAGTGCTTCCACATCTGCAGGATCGTTAACTGTCATCTTCACCATCCAGCCTTCTCCGTATGGATCATTGTTTACCAGCTCAGGTTTTCCGGCGAGAATTGGGTTAAGTTCGTTAATGGTTCCGGCAACGGGTAGAAAAAGGTCTGAAACGGTTTTAACAGCTTCCACGGTTCCGAAAACTTCTCCGGCTTCGAGTGATTTTCCAATAGTATCAACTTCCACATATACTATATCGCCCAACTCTCTTTGAGCATAATCGGTGATACCTATAGTGGCAATATTGCCTTCAAGGCTTATCCACTCATGGTCTTTCGTGTAGCGGAGATTAGCGGGGAAATTCATAAACAGAAATTTTATGCTGCAAACCTAAGGGAAAATGATGATAATGAACAGGTAGTATTATCATTGCTTTCACCGGTGAATCAATGCCTTGCAACAGTTTACCGGTAAATCAGTGCCGTTCATAGCAGTATTTGCACCATTGGTCGCTTATCGCTTTTCAACAGCCTTTTTGTAAAGGTATCTTTGTCCTTCAAAACCAATAAAACCATTAAGAATGAACAAGTTAGTTGTGCTATTTGCCGGTTTGTTTCTTTCGGCAGCCGCATCAAAGGCCCAAAGAGTAACCGGTATTGTAAAAGATCAGCAGGGTAAGGGGATAGAAAAATCAACTGTTTCTTTATTAAACGCAAAAGATTCTTCCATTATTAAACTGGCTGCTTCTGCAGCAGATGGCCGGTTTGTTATTTCTACCACAAAATATGGAAGCATGCTTATTAGTGTATCGCATGTTGGATACAAAACTTCCTTTACTCAGACATTTGAAGTTTCGGGCACCGGAGATGTAAATCTTGGCGAAATTAATATTGCCAAAGCCGATGGCGACCTGAAAGGAGTGACAGTAACCAGCAAAAAACCAATGGTGGAAGTGCGGGCTGATAAAACCATCCTGAATGTGGAAGGAACCATCAACGCAACAGGTAACGATGCTTTGGAGTTGCTGCGCCGCAGCCCGAGTGTAATGGTTGATAAGGACGAAAACATCAGCCTTGCAGGCAAAAACGGTGTACAGATTTATGTTGATGGAAAGCCAACACCTTTGTCAGGAACCGACCTCTCTAATTATTTGAAGAGCATGCAGTCCTCGCAGATAGAAGCAATCGAAATTATTACAAACCCTTCAGCCAAATACGAGGCTGCCGGAAACGCCGGCATTATCAATATTAAGCTGAAGAAGAACAAAGCATTTGGAACAAATGGTTCTGTAAATGCCGGTTATGTGCAGGGTTTTTATCCAAAATTCAACGGTGGTCTTAATCTGAACTACAGGAACAAAAAAATAAACCTGTTTGGCAGTTATAACTACAACAATGGAAAGTACAGGAATGAAATGAACGGAATCAGAGAGCAGTTTGATACCTCTTTTGTACAAAACAATACTATTGTTTTCCGTAATAATACACATGGGTTTAAAGGTGGCGCCGATTATTTTATTGATAATAAGAATACCGTTGGTGTAGTGGTTAATGGCAACTTAGCCAGCAATGACCTGAATACTGATGGCCCTATGTATTTTACTTATAAGCCTACAGGCACAACCAACAGGGTACTGAAAGCCACTAACCATAACGATATGCAGCGTAACAATATGAACACAAACCTGAACTATCGTTATGCTGTTACAGGCGGAAGCGAACTGAACATTGATGCGGATTACGGCTTCTTCCGGATTAAATCGGATCAATACCAACCCAATTATTATTACCTGGGTGACGGCACAACTGAAACAAGCCGGGTGATATATAAAATGACCGCCCCAACAGATATTAACCTGTACTCTCTAAAGGCAGATTATGAAAAAAATTACAAAGGCGGCAGACTGGGCTTTGGTGGTAAAGTGGGGTTTGTAAATACCGATAATGACTTTAAACGCTATGATGTATTTACAACAGGTAATGTGCTTGATACATTAAAAAGCAACCGGTTTGATTATAAAGAAAACATAAATGCACTTTACGTTAACTACAACAAGCAACTTAAAAACGGCATTATGTTCCAGGCCGGGCTCAGGGCTGAGAATACTCATTCCAAAGGCAATTCTACTGGTTTTCAGGAGAAAAATGGCAGCCTGATACCTTACGACTCTACTTTTACAAGAAGTTATACGGATGTATTTCCCAGTGCGGCTGTTACATTCAACAAGAACCCGATGAAGATGTGGACTTTATCATACAGCCGTCGTATTGACAGACCGGCTTACCAGGATTTAAATCCATTTGAGTTTAAGCTGAATGAATACACTTTCATGAAAGGAAATACCATGCTGAAGCCGCAATACACTAACAGCATTGATATTACACATATTTACAAATACAAGCTAACTACCAAGCTTACTTTTAGCCATGTAAAAGACATATTTGCCCAGTTGCCAGATACGACAGATAAGACAAAGGCTTTCTCAACTAAGAAAAATCTTGCTTCGCAGAATGTTGTGGCTTTAAACATCAGTTATCCGTTTCAGTATAAGTGGTATGGATTTTTTGTAAATGTCAATTCAAACTACTCCCGTTATAAGGCTGATTTTGGCGGTGGTGACAGGGTTATAAACCAGGATGCTTTTTCATATATCATTTACCTGCAGAATACATTTAACCTGGGTAAAGGATGGACTGGTGAGTTAACCGGCCTGTATGTATCGCCTATGCTTTGGCAAGGGTTGTTTAAATCAGTGCCTATGGGATTTGTTGATGCAGGTTTGCAAAAAACAATTTTCAAAGGAAAAGGAAATATGAAGTTTGCCATAAGCGATATTTTCAGAACTATGCAATGGGGTGGCGATGGAAGCTTTGCAGGCGCATACAATGAAGGACATGGTCATGGAGAAATGCAGCAGTTTAAATTCAATATCAGTTACCGGTTTGGCAACAGCCAGGTAAAAGCAGCCCGCCAGCGTAAATCAGCTATTGATGATGAAAAGAAACGGGCAGAAGGTGGCGGCAACCAGCAGGGAGGAATAGGACAACAATAAAACATTTTGAATAAAACAAAGAAAAGGAGATGCGTGTAAGCATCTCCTTTTTTTACTAGTGGCTATTTCTTTTTTCGTTTTACCAGTTTGGCTTTTATTATTCGTACATCTTGTAAAGGCCTGTCACGGTCAGCGGCTTTGCTGGTTTCAACGGCCGCAATGTTATCAACAACTTCAAGACCTTTAACTACTTCGCCAAAAACGGTATAGTTCTGGTCAAGATGTGGTGTGCCACCAAGGGTTTTATATACTTCTTTCTGGTCGGCGGGAATCTTTCGTTTCAGCCTGTTATTTTCTAAGTTTTCTAAATCGGCCTCAGTAAATTTTTTGCCCTGAACAATATAAAACTGGCTGCCACTGCTGGCTTTTTGGGGGTTGTTATCACGGGCAGCCGCAATTACTCCCTTTTTATGAAACAGGCTTTGCCTGAACTCCGCAGGGATAGTATAAGCAGGCCCGCCGTTTCCCAACGGTTGTCCAGCGGGGGCATTTTTGCTGTCCGGGTCACCGCCTTGTATCATAAAGTCTTTTATCACCCGGTGAAAAAGTACGCTGTCGAAATAGCCAATCTTTACAAGTTTCAGAAAATTATCCCGGTGCAACGGAGTTGAGTCAGACAGGCGCACTACAATATCACCCATGGTGGTTTGCAGCAGCACATCTTTTTTAAAATCTTTCTTTTTAAGAGTGGAATCTTTTTGGCTGTAACCTGATAATGATAAAAAGGCAACAACCAGTAATAATGAAATTTTCTTCATCAGATAAATTTATTCTTTTCAAAATAACGAATAATGTATTTCTTCAGAAATTCTTCCTGTTCGTCGGTCGTCATTTCAGGCATCCGCTGCAATTGTTTAAAATGCGGCCAGCCGGTATCCTCAACCCACATCAGTTCATAGTACCGTTCCGGAACAAGAATAGTACAAACGGCCACATGCATCAAATCTGTTTTTTCTTCTTTTGTAAACTCCTTTTTGGGAATACCTGCCTCCTGCACACCAATGAGGAAAAGAATAGCGTTAAGGTCTGGCTTTTTGCCAAAACGTTCCGCCAGTTTTTCTTCCAGCACTTGCCATTTTAATTTTAAATCTACTTCTGCACCCATGCTGGCAAAGATAATGACAGGGAATTTGGCCTTTCCAACTTTGTCAGCGGTTATCTTTGCAGCAAAAGGAAAAAGATGCTACAAATTCAGGTATTGCGGAATGATACGCAGAAAGTGAAAGACAGGTTGGCGGTAAAATATTTTACCCAGATTAACTTGGTGGATGAAATAATTGCACTGGATGATGAAAGAAAAAAATACAACAGGAGTCAGATACATTATTGTCAAAAGTTAATGCAGCATCAAAAGAAATTGGTGCCCTGATGGCTAAGGGCCAGAAGGAAGAAGCTGAAGCTAAAAAGCAGGAAGTGGCCTCTTTCAAAGAAGCGCAGCAGCCTCTTGCCGATAAACTGGCTGAAACAGAAAAACAATTAAACGATAAACTGGTGTTGTTACCCAATCTGCCCTCAGAAAAAGTGCCTGAAGGAAAAGCCGCTGCAGATAATGTGGTAATCAGGGAAGGGGGTGCAAAAGTTACTTTACCAGAAGGTGCTGTCCCGCATTGGGATCTGATTAAGAAATATGATATTGTTGATTTTGAAACCGGTGTTAAGATAACCGGAAGCGGATTCCCTGTGTTTAAAGGGAAGGGGGCCAAATTAGAAAGGGCGTTGATTTCCTACTTCCTCGATTTTAATACGGCTGCAGGTTATACTGAATACCTGCCACCGCTGATGGTTAATGAAGCGACTGCTTACGGAACCGGACAATTGCCCGATAAGGAAGGACAGATGTATTATATGCAGGCCGATAATTTTTATATGATACCTACGGCTGAAGTTCCGGTCACCAATATTTACCGCGGAGAAATTGTGAAGGAATCAGACCTGCCCATCATGATGACGGCCTATTCTCCTTGTTTCAGAAGGGAAGCGGGAAGTTTTGGCGCAGATGTTCGTGGATTGAACCGGGTTCATCAATTTGACAAAGTGGAAATAGTTCAACTGGTGCATCCTGATAAAAGCTATGATGTATTGGAAGAAATGGTGAACCATGTGGAGAAATTACTCAGCTCACTTGAGCTGCAATACCGAATCATCAGGCTTTGTGGCGGAGACATGAGTTTTGCATCGGCTCTTACTTATGACTTTGAAGTGTTCAGCGCAGCGCAGCAAAAATGGCTGGAAGTGAGTTCTGTTTCTAACTTTGAAGCCTTTCAGACGAACAGGATGAAGATCCGGTTTAAAAATGAAAATGGTAAAACACAGTTACTACATTCACTCAACGGAAGCTCATTGGCCTTGCCAAGAATTGTGGCTTGTTTGCTGGAGAATAACCAAACACCTGATGGAGTAAAATTACCGGAGGTTCTGCATAGTTATTTTGGCAAACAGATAATTCAATAAGCCATCATCAGAAGGAAATAAAAATGCCCCGGTTAAAAGGGGCATTTTCTTTATATGGTCTTTATTTCTGTAAAACTGTTATGGCTGGGCAAAACTGTTTCTGCCTCCACCAACAGCAAAAGTTGCTTGCATTCTGGCTTTTTGTCCGGCACTGAACATATACATGCAGGCATCATCTGTATAGTCCATGTAATTCATGGTCATTTCAACAGGTGTGCCTGTACAAGTGCTTCTGTGTCCTGATGCAGGACAACCATAGTTAGCAGTATTATGCAGTGGAGTGTCACCAACCTGATCGTTACCGCAAGTAGCATCGCCCCAAATGTGACGCAGGTTCAGCCAATGACCTACTTCGTGAGTTGCAGTTCTGCCTAAGTTAAAAGGAGCAGCAGCTGTCCCTGTTCTTCCTGTTGCATTATCGTCAAGAACTACCCCGTCGGTTGCCGAAGAGCCACCGGGAAACTGGGCATAACCAAGAATGCCACCACCCATGTTACAAACCCAAATATTCAATTTGGTAGTAGGGCTGGTTGGAGCAATTCCTTTCGCACTTTTTTTCATGGCATCGTTTGTACTCCAGCTAACAGTAGTTGTGCTCCTGCGGTTTACAGCATCTAACACAAATTTTATACCTGTATTACCAGCAGTAACACCCTGAAATAATGAAGGTACTTTGTTATAGTCTGAATTTGTGGCCGCATAATCTTCGTTCAGGACATCTATTTGCGATTGTAATTGAGCCAAAGAGACATTTTGGGCTGCAGTTCTGTAAAGAACATTAAATACTACCGGTATTTCTATTGTCCCATCGGCTAAAAGACGGAACTGTGAAGGGTTCTCAATAATTTGTTTGGTCAGCTCTTCAATTGCCTGTAATCTTTTTCCACGGGCAGGGTCGGCTGCTATTTGTTCTTGTAATACTTCATAAGAAGAACATTGGCGTTGTGTAGCAGAAGCAGACACCTCTTCTTCTTGAGAAACGGCTTTGGGCTCATTCTTTGCAGACTTTGTACAACCGATAGCAAACAGCATTGCACCGGCGGCAAGCATAATAAATGTTTTTCTCATGATTGTTTCTGTTGGTTTTTTATAATGAAAGTAATTGTGTCTAAAATATTCAGATTTTTAATTCAAAAGCTTTTTTTTGCCGATAATTATTGCAACAGTGTTTCTAAAGCGCACAAAGCAGCAGATAGCCTCAGATACTGGCACAGAGATATACAGGTAGTTCTACGATTTAATGTCTCTGATTATTTATTATCCTTTTATTCATAACATAAAACCAGGCCGGTGGTATCAGTGCCAGTATCATCATGCCCGGATAACCAGTGGGCATTTGTGGCGAATTATCGTGGTGCCGCAGTATCTGGTATTTACGGCTGGCAAGATAATGATGGTCCGAATGGCGGCTTAGTTCAAAGAGGAGTATTCGCCCAATAATATGATCACTGTTCCAACTGTGAGCCGGCATTGCCCTTTCGTATTTGCCATCTGCCATTTTATTACGCTGCAAACCGTAATGCTCAATGTAATTAACGGTTTCAAGCAGCATAATGCCAATCGCTGCAGCAATCAGGAAATACACAGTAACCAGCCAGCCAAACAGCAACAGTATCAGCACAACAAAACATATCTGAATGATATGAAAGAGTATCATTTCATTGTAAAGCGAAAAAACCGGCTTCTCCTTTTTCCTGGTTTCTTCGTTGGCAATATGCCAGGCGCTGAAATAGCTGAAAATGATAGTACGAAAATAAAACAGGTAAATCATCTCGCCGTATCTGGCACTGCTGGGGTCATCGGGGGTGGCCACTCTTTTATGATGCCCTTTGTTATGTTCAGTAAAAAAGTGCATGTAAAGTGATGTGAGCAATAGCGATTTTGCAAGCGTCTGTTCTGCTTTGTTAACTCTATGACCCAACTCATGACCAACATTAATCCCAAAAATGCCACATAATAACCCCATTACAGCAATTCTGCCGGCTGTTTCAAAAACAGTAAAACTGTTATCATCCCATGTACTCAGGAAAAGGTAAAGGCAGGTGTATTGCAGAGGAACAACAAGATATAGTAGCCAGTCGTACACTTTGCTTTTCTTTGCCATTTCTTCTTCGGCTTCGCTCAGGTTGGATGGGTTGGGTTTAATCAGTAATTCCAGCAATGGGATAAACCACCATGCAAGTGCAAGAGGAATACCGATTGCCCAGCCGTGTGTACTAAAGGCATTTATTGCTCCCGCAAAGAAAATAAACGGGATAAAAAATTTCAGTACTCTTGTTTGCATTTTAACAGATTAATTCAAATGTAAAAAAATATTATGGCATAGTTCTTCGTTTTAAGGTAGCGTTTAAACCATTCATTTTAGCTTCAGTCAAAATCAAAATAAATTTCATGTCGTTGAGTAACCAGGTAAAAAACCAGCATTTGTTATGGCGTGCCGGTTTCGGTCCGGCTGTAGAGCAACTGGACGACCTTTCTAAGTACACTCCTGTTGAGTTTTATAAGGCATTGGTTAAAGCCTCATCCAAAAAACCGGAATATATAGATGTGGCCGATGATTACCTGAAAGGCCTCTGGCAGGGCCTGGAAGATGCAGGCCGTTTGCAAAAAAAAGAGATGGATACTGATGAAAAAAAGAAAGTGCAGCAGAAAAACAGGGAAAGTATCCGTAACCTGAACCTGTACTGGATGTATGAAATGGTAAACAGTTCGCAACAGCTACGGGAGAAAATGGCCTTTTTCTGGCACAACCATTTTGCATGCCGCAACCTGAATGTTTTTTATCAGCAGGGGTTACTGGATGTACTGCGCAAAAATGCACTGGGCAATTTTGGTACAATGCTGAAAGAGGTTTCGAAAACAGCGGCGATGCTCAATTTTCTGAACAACCAGCAAAACCGCAAGGATCATCCCAATGAAAACTTTGCCCGTGAAGTAATGGAGTTGTTTACACTTGGTCGGGGCAACTACACCGAGCATGACATAAAAGAAGCTGCAAGGGCTTTCACTGGCTGGACGGCAAATCTGCGTGGTGATTTTGTGTTCAGAAAATTTCAGCATGACTTTAGCAGTAAAACCGTTTTAGGACACACTGGTGATTTTGACGGTGATGATGTACTGAACATCCTGCTGGAGGAAAAACAAACAGCAACATACATCACCCGTAAGTTGTATAAATTCCTGGTTAATGAGAAAGTAGATGAAACAAAAGTGAAGTGGCTGGCTGAACGTTTTCACAAGAACAATTATGAAATAAGCAAGTTACTTGAGGATATTTTCACCAGCGAATGGTTTTATGAAGAAAAGAATATTGGCTCGCAGATAAAATCACCGGTTGAGCTGCTTGTTGGTATTCAGCGGATGCTGCCAATGAAATTTGAGAAAGACGAAGCATTATTGCTTACACAGAGAGCTTTAGGACAAGTGCTTTTTTATCCGCCCAACGTAGCCGGCTGGCCCGGTGGTAAAACTTGGATTGACAGCAGTACATTAATGCTCCGTATGCGCATACCTCAACTCATTAGCGACAGGGATGATTTTAACATCAGGCCTAAAGATGATGACGACCAGATGATGGGGCGTATGAAAACGGATGACCCTAAAGCAAAACTGGCTGGCGAACTGAAGAAGACCGGTAAACCCATCATGGTGGATATTGACTGGAAACAATATGTCCGGTATTTTGAATCCACGCCAAGGGAAGAATTGCTGAAGAAAATAAACAGGAATTTACTGCAGGTTAAAATCAATGTAGCTGAAGATCTGATAAAACAATACAGCGACCAGACCGGCCGTGAAAACTTTATCAAAACTGCCACATTGCAGGTAATGAGCACACCGGAATATCAATTGTGTTGAGTCCATTTATAAGCCGTGAGTTATGAGCTACGAGTTTAAGCACTCTGCTCGCAGCTTGCAGCGTATAGTTCAAAACTTTCTATATGTACTTTAAAAGAAAAGAATTCATCCAGGCCGGAACATTAGCAACAGCTTCACTGATGCTGCCTAAGTTCTTAAAGGCTTTTGAAGGCAGGGCACTGGTGCCGCAAGGCAACAAAGTGGTTGTAATACTGCAGCTAAGCGGTGGCAACGACGGTTTGAATACTGTAATTCCCGTTCGCAATGATTTGTATTATAAAGCAAGACCTAAGCTGGGCATTACAAAAGACAAGTCGCTTTCCATTACCGATGAGGCAGGATTGCATCCGGCACTGACATCATTCAGGAATTTTTATAACGATGGCAGCCTGGCAATATTGAACAATGTAGGTTACCCCAATCCCGACAGGTCACATTTTCGCAGTATGGATATTTGGCATACGGCCAGCCAGAGCAACGAGTACTGGACAACGGGCTGGCTGGGCCGCTACCTGGATGCACAGTGCAACGGATGCGACAAGCCCACACAGGCCATTGAAACTGATGATATGCTTAGCCTTGCATTAAAAGGTGAAAACATAAAAGGCATTGCAGTAAAAGACCCAAGACGTTTATACGGAACGGCCAATGAAAAATTCTTCAGAGATGTAATAAAAAACCACAAGCCTGCCCGTCCGACAGGCGGGGACGAAAAAAGCGAACAGCCTGTTGACTATCTATATAAAACGATGGCAGAAACCTTGTCTTCGGCTGATTATATCTTCCAGCAAAGCAGGTTGCATCCCACGACTGCGGAATATCCGAAAACTGATTTAGGGAATAACCTGAAAACAATCGCTTCGCTGATTTTTTCAGAGATTAATACAAAGGTTTATTATGTTTCTTTAGGAAGTTTTGATACGCATATCGGACAGGAGAATACACAGCAGCGGCTGTTTACCGAAATGAACGATGCAGTGGGTGCTTTTGTAAAAGACCTGAAAGCCAATAACCGGTTCAATGATGTGCTCCTGTTTACGTTTTCTGAATTTGGCCGCCGGGTAGAACAAAATGCAAGTGGCGGAACTGACCATGGCACTGCCAACAATATGTTTTTGGTTAGCGGAGCATTAAAAAAGAGAGGCATAATCAACCCGATGCCCAACCTTGCCGACCTTGATGAGGGAGACCTGAAGTACAACGTTGATTTTAAAGATGTATATGCAACAGTACTTAACAGGTGGCTGAATGCGGATGATAAAACCATTCTCGCAAAGCAATACAAATACATGGATTTTGTTTAAAAATCAATATCAGCAAAAAAGTAAGGGCGGCAATTATATGCCGCCCTTTTGTATGAATCAAAGCGAAACCTAATCTTCTTCTTTTGCCTTGAACGACTCCCAGATGAAATAAACCAGCAGTAATGCAAAAGCAATAAGGGCTAACAGTTCCATCAGCATTTCACCTTTAACAATTTTCTCCCAATGAACGAGGTACAGAGAAGATTCACTTCCGGTGATGAAGAGGATAACTGCACCTATAACTCCAAAGAGTGCGGCACCGGCAATAAAGCCTGATGAAATCAAAATACCTCTGTTGGTTCTGGCAGTCGCCAGTTTTTCATTTTTGGTACTCTTGTTAAACCAATGATTAAGTAGTCCACCAACCACCAGCGGAGTATTTAATTGTAAAGGAATAAACATACCCAGGGCAAATGCAAGCGGCGAGACTTTCAGCCAGTTCATCAAAATAGAAATGAAGGCACCAACCGTCAGAAGTATCCAGCTAACGCCACTGCCCGACATCAACGGTTCAATAATAGCTGCCATAGCATTGGCCTGAGGTGCTACCATTGGATTCTTGTGTTCTTCAGTTGCCACAAAACCAAACACATCATTCAAAATATAAATCACAATACCAACTGTAGCTGCTGACAGTAGTGTGCCCAGGAATTTATACGTCTGTTGTTTAACAGGGGTAGTTCCCAGCCAATAACCGACTTTTAGGTCGGTGATGAAGCCTCCGGCCATTGATAAAGCAGTACAAACAATACCACCAATAATCAGAGAACTTACCATGCCTTGCCAGCCTTTAAGGCCAACTGAAACCAAAATGGCTGAAGAAAGAATCAATGTCATCAGTGTCATGCCCGAAACAGGGTTGGTGCCCACAATAGCAATCGCATTGGCCGCAACAGTTGTAAACAGGAACGAGATAATAAGTATAGTAAGTAAAGCAACTGATGCCTGCACCAACGAAATTTTTACACCCAGGAGCAGGAATATGAAAGTAGCTATCAGGGTAAGCAGGATAAATAACATTACAAAAGACATTTTTAAATCTTTCTGTGTCCGTTCCACCTGCATTTCTCCGTGGGCTTTGCTTCCTACGCCGGCAGCCAGTTTAAAGGCCCCGGCAATTACACCGGAGGATTTGATAATGCCAATGATACCTGCCATTGCGATAGCGCCAATGCCGATTGGGCGTACATATGTCCTGAAGATTTGTTCAGGTTGCATTTCGGCAAAAGGATTAGTGCCTCCGCTTGCAGCAGCGAGATGTCCTATTTCATTTATCAATGGTATAAATACAAACCATGAAAGCAGCGATCCCACGGTAATGATGAGTGAATAGCGAAGCCCTACTAAAAATCCAAAACTGAATATCA